>WLWD01003183.1_pt1 | contig 91059 bp, 68 predicted proteins | sample 6712731 | NCBI WGS metagenome assembly WLWD01 (sample SAMN12718690, study PRJNA576275) | sponge metagenome | isolation source: marine sponge | host: Mycale hentscheli | place: New Zealand: South Island, Marlborough, Capsize Point | collected 2014-11-01
GCATTACCAGATTATTCACCACGGCCTGTGGGATTACGATCTGCCGGCGGCCCCCATCCTCTTCGACCTGGAAATCGACGGCCAGCCGCGCAAGGGAGTGGCGCAGCTGACCAAGCACGGCTTTTGCTTTGTTTTTGACCGGGTCAGCGGCGAGCCCATATGGCCCATTGAGGAACGGCCCGTGCCCCAGTCGCGGGTGCCGGGCGAGTACAGCTCGCCGACGCAGCCGTTTCCCACCCGACCCGCGGCCTTCGACCGCCAGGGACTCAGTGAGGACGACCTGATCGATTTTACCCCCGAGATCAGGGCCGCGACTCTGGAGCGGATCAGCCGCTACGACTATGGGCCTCTATTTACGCCCCCCTCTGAACGTGGGACCATTGTCCTGCCGGGCGGTTTGGGCGGGGCCGATTGGGCCGGGGGCGCGTACGATCCGGTCCGGGGGCGGTTGTATATCCCATCCAAGACCCAGCCGCGTCGTTTGCGGGTCGCCCCGCCGTCCGGGTCCAGGGCTGTGGGCAAGTACCGCTATATCGGCAATTTGCCCAGAATAAGAGGCCCCCAAGGCCTGCCCCTGACCAAGCCGCCTTATTCGCGCATTACCGCCATCGATTTGCACAGCGGCGACCACGTCTGGATGCGGCCCACCGGCCGGGGACCGGTCGATCATCCGGCTCTTGCCCACCTGGGCTTGGATGATTTGGGCTGGAACGCGCGCTATTTTGTCCTTGCCACGCCCGATTTGCTGCTGGCCACCAGCCAGCGGCCCGAGGGCGGCGGCGACTATTGGAAAGAACCCGAGCGTTATTTGACGGCGTACGATCCGGACGACGGTCGTTTGTTGGGGCGGGTGCCGCTACCCGAATTTACTTCTGGCGGCCCGATGACGTATAAGGCGGCGGGGCGGCAGTATATTGTGGTGCCGGTGGGGCGTGACGAGGGGGCCGAATTGGTGGCTCTGGCGCTGCCGCGGCCGGGCGAGGAATTGCCGCCGCAATTGGCCGAACGCGACGACGCCGACCACCCCCTCTTTTACCAGGCGGTCGACTTATTCGACCAAGGAGAGGTCGAAGGGCTGCAGGGCTTGTTGGCAGAGGGGGGCCGTGCTCTGATAGACGCCCGTGGTTTTCTCGACCCCGTCTATCGCGACGGCTATTTCCAAGGCGCCTCCCTAATCCACTTGGCCGCGGCCAATCCCATCCGCCGCCGGCCCAGCCCGCGGCACCGGGACGTCACCCGGGTCCTAATTGCGGCCGGGGCCGATCTCCAGGCCCAGACATTAGAGGGCAATACGGTAATGGAGCTGGTCGTCTCCGGAGCGCAGCTGCGGCGCCAAGGCATGCAACAGGATATGGTCGAGATGCTTCTGGAAGGCGGTTTTCCTTTGGGGGTGCCGATCCTGGAGCGGGTTTTTGCCCGTGGAGATTCGGCTCTCCTCGACCTCTTCGTGGCCCAGGGTTTTGATCTCGATTTGCGTTTTGCCGCCGGTCTGGGGGATATGGCGAGACTGCAGGGCTTTTTCGCTGCGGATGGCCGCTTGAAAGCTGGGGCCGTTTTTAGCGCCGCCGCTGTGGCCGATTCTGCGCGCCAGGCGGTCCTCGATCAGGCCCTGGGATACGCCGCCTTTTGGGGCCGCCTAACAGCGCTCCAATTGCTGGTGGCCCAAGGGGCCGATATCAATTCAATGCCGACGGGTTTTTACTACCCCGACGAACCGGGCAGCACGCCTTTGCACAAGGGCGCCGACCGCAACCGTTGGGAGGTGGTGCGTTGGTTGCTGGAAGCGGGGGCCGATCCGACCGCGCTCGACGGCAATTACGGCTCGACGCCGGCGAATTGGGCCCGCTACGGCCAAGGGAGCCAGGAAATGGTCGACTATCTGCGCGCCGCCGAAAAGGCCTGGGAACAGACCGGGAAGGAACAGGGCGGCGACTGATCGGTCTTATTTATGATCTATCCTGGATTCTGGTTGGAAGATCTTCGGATAGCAAAACAAAGTCCGATCAGGACTGTTGCGGACTGCATATTTAATCGAATACCGTTGCTTGAGCCCAAAGGGCACCCAGCCATACTTGTAGTTTTGCAGATATCCATTAAGCCATCCCATCCCTGTGAGGTCTACCATGCGTTGGTTGATTAGCCTCTTCTTTGTATCGGCTATTGTCGTGGGGGCCCAGGAACCCCTGGTAGTCCACGAATGGGGCACCTTCACCGCCCTGCAGGACGAGGACGGACGCGCCCTGGGCGGCATCAATACCGACGACGAACCGGTGCCCGATTTTGTCCACAGTCTGCACCGCAGCCTTTTGCTCGGACCGACGCAATTGCCGCCCGTCTTTTTTGTCAAAGGCTTTCCCCGGGCCCATCCAGATGTGACCATGCGGCTGGAGACGCCGGTGTTGTACTTCTATCCGGGTGCCGACCAGGAGTTGCCGCTGGAAGTGGACGTGCGGGCCACTTTTCGCGGCGGCTGGTTGAGCGAGTATTACCCCAAGGCACGGGTAGAAGCGCCTGGTTTAAAACACGAAAGGCCCAATGGGCAGACCGTGATGGGGGGCATTGACGGGGATACCCAAGGGAGTCTGGTCTGGGAAGGCTTGCGCGTCGGTGTCCAGGACCAGGGCCCGGTGACCCAAGAGGAGGTGTGGTTGGCGCCGCGGCGGGTGCAGGCGACCCAGGTGGCGACCCCCCAGGGCGAGAGTGAAAAATACCTGTTTTATCGTGGCGTCGGGCATCTCGATGCTTTACTACAGGTGCAGCGCCGCGGCGACGAGCTGATTATTGGGGCGGCGGCGGAATTGCAACAGCCCATTGCTCAGGCCTGGCTGGCCGATATCCGCGCCGACGGTCGCTGCGCTTTTAGGGGCTTGGGGCGTTTAGAAGATAGAGGCGAAGGACCTTTGACTCGCACGGCGGCCGCTTTTGCCGAAAACGAATACAGCCCCGCCCGATTGGCCCAATTGCGCGCTTCTATGCACCAGAGCCTGGTGGCCGATGGGCTTTTCGAGGACGAGGCCCAGGCCATGCTTGACACTTGGGAAGCGGCTTATTTCCAAAGTCCGGGGCTGCGCCTTTTTTTCATGGTGCCGCAGGATTGGACCGACCGCTATCTGCCGTTGCAATTCTCCCGTCCGGTGCAAGTGACCCGGGTCATGGTGGGCCGCATTGAATTGGTGACGCCGCAACAGCGGGCTCTGTTGGCGCGGCTGGCCGGGCCCTTGCCGCAACCCTTTCCCAGCCAACAGGTGCGCGCCGCATTGAGCGCTGATAACCCCGGATCCTGGGCCGCCAATCCGCTCTACGAGAAATTGATGGGTGGCGAGATCGAGCTGCAAAGTTTGGGGGTGCCGCTGCCGGCGGCCTTTGCCGATTTTCTCGCCTTGGGGCGTATGCGCCACGCGCTGGTCTTGGACGAATTGCAGCGCCGCCCGTCTCCAGGGCTGCGTTATTTCGCCGATTTGTACCGGCTAGAAGAATACCCGGTGCCAGAAGAGGCACCGGCCATGGCCGAGGGGCGTGGGATTTCGAACGAGTAAAGGCGTATCCAGCAGCGTCGGACTGCCTCACCAAGCAATGTTGGGCGCCAGTAGAGGTGCTATTCCCCAGTAGCTATTTAGCTATGCCCTGTCCGACCCGCTCAAGCAATGTATAGGGCGGATCGTCGGCGGAGCGCTGGCGCCATTTCTGTCGCGCCCAGGTCGTATTGATATGCTCGTGGTCGGCAAAGAACGGCCTGCTGTCGACTTGGGGCAGATGCTCTTCGACCAGGTCGATACATTCGTCGATTAGTTCCTGCATCAGGGCCATTGATGCCGCCGGTTGCAGGTGGAATACTTTCTTGAGGCGGGCGTAGAGAGCGGGCGGGGCAATGGCCATCTGGCCAATGCCCCGCTCGATCCATTTGGGCGCGTCGGCCGGATGCAGTTTGGGCTTGCGCCGGTTATAGTCTCGGGGTGAATTTTAATGGACGGCAGGAGAAGGGCGAGTCGGATAGGGCAGGGTCAGGGGGCAGGGCCTCTGGCGTTGTATGAGATCCCGCTTACGGCCTGCCCTCCCAACCCGGCTGCGCCGCCTACCCGGCCTCCAGCTGCCCCGCCCCGCGCCCCCATACAACGCCGCCGGCCCGACCCCCTGACCCTTTTGGTCGCGACTAGGTAAAGATAAAAGGGGCAGACAAATCACCCGTAACGAATAGAGTTTGACCTATGCGATCCGATGCCACAACCGTAGCCCAGTATTTAGATGAATTGTCCGACCAACGCCGCCAGGCCATTGCGGCGGTGCGCGAGACGATTGTCGCCCATTTGCCCGTCGGTTATGAGGAGGCCATGAATTGGGGCATGATAAGCTATCAGGTGCCGTTGCAGCGCTGCCCCGATACCTATAACGGCCAACCGCTGATGTACGCCGCCCTGGCCGCGCAAAAAAACTATATGGCGGTGTATCTGACCGGCGTATATATGGATGAAGGGGGCCGCGCCGCGTTTGCAGAGGCCTACCAGGCCACCGGCAAGCGGTTGGATATGGGTAAATCCTGTGTCCGTTTCAAGCGCCTCGACGATTTGCCCCTGGAATTGATTGGCCAATCAATTGCCGCCTGGCCGGTGGACGATTTTGTCGCCGGAGTGGCCAAGGCGCGAGACTCAGCGTAGCAACAGCAGCTTCCGCGTTTTTACCTGTCCACCCGCCTGCAGCCGATACAGATACAGGCCGCTGGCCAGTTCGCGCCCCGCCTCGTCCCGCCCGTCCCAGCGCACTGTATATGTCCCTGCCGGTCGCTGTCCTTGCACCAGCGTCTGCACTTTCTGACCGACTAAATTATACAGCGCCAATTCAACCTGCCCGCCGACCGGCAGGGCAAAACGGATTGCCGTGCCGCTGTTGAAGGGATTGGGATAATTCTGCTCCAGCGCAATGTCCTGTGGGAGGGTCTGGCTGTAGTCTTCCAGCACGGCGGTTATCTGCGACGGCGGATCGGCGGCGATCAAGCGGATATCGTCCAGGTAGAAGGTGCCGGAAAACTCCCCGCTCAGGCCGATGGATTCTATCGCCTCCATTCGCCCGAAGCGGGTTAAGGGGATCTCCGTCACCTGCCAACCGTCCCGGTCCAGGTCCAGCCCAATCGTTGGCAGTTCGTCTTTGGCCAGGGAGAGGGTGGTTTCATTCACCCGGATCAGCAGCTGTTCCCGGAACGGTTCCAGATCCGGCACTGCGGCCGGCAGCCAGGTTGGATTGCCATCGAAGCCTGGGTGCTGGGTCAGATTAGTGAGATTGCTGCCATCCGCATCCATCACATATACTTCCCTATTGCCGCCGCGGTCCGACTCAAAGGCGATCTGCCTACCGTCGGGTGACCAGCGAGGCTTCTCACCTATCCCGGAACGCGTAGACAAATTTACCGGATTGCCGCCATCCGCGTCCATCACGTATAGATTCGCATTTTGAAAATCAGAATTTAACGAGGTGTAGGCAATCTGGGTGCCGTCTGGTGACCAGTCAGGATAAATATTAAATACACCCGATCCCTGTGTTAGGCGGCTCTGGTTGCTGCCGTCGGCGTCCATCACATAGATATGGACAATGGCATCGCGGTCAGAGCCAAAGGCAATTCGGCTACCGTCCGGCGACCAATCGGGTTCTCCGTGCTGAGCAGGGTGATTGGTTAGCTGCTGCAGATTGCCGCCATCGGCATCCATCGAGAATATCTGCGAAGGCGAAGTGCGTCTCGACCAAAATGCCAGGCGCTGGCTGTCGGGCGACCAGTCCGGATGTCTTTGGCCCGGTGCCCCTGGCGCAGTCAACGATAGCGGATTACGACCATTGGCATCGGCTACAAACGTCTCAGTGAAATCAGTTGTGGAACGATGAGAATTGAAGGCCAGTTTACGGCCATTTGGCGACCATTGAGGACGTAGATCTTGGTTTACCGCCTGCAGACGAACAAGCCGCTGCGGTCGGCCGCCATCAGCCCCCATAACAAAGATATCCAGCTCGCCTCCAGGATTTAAGCGGTCAGAGATAAAACCGATGCGCGGGCCGATTGTTGTCGGTGCGGCTCCTTCCTGCGGGTCTTGCGTATCGCCCCTGTGCAAAGCAAAACCTAGGCCTACATAGCCCGTAGCCGGCAACGGCGCTTCAGGGGTATAGCTTATGGCAAACCCATCGGCCTGTATCTCTAAGGCACTGCTGCCCGAAAAGACTTGGGCCGTCGCCTGCCGATCGACCGCCGCATGAGTCCCTTCGTCCAAGGTCCACTCCGGCCCCACCCCGTCGTCAAAGACCCATTCGTCTTGCGGCAAAAGGGTCACGGTTTTACTCAACGCACTCCAATGCGGTCCCATAAACGTGTCTTGGTCAATGTGTATCTTCACCGCATACAGTCCATTCAAGCCGCCTACTGATACACTGGTGTCCAAGGCATACCGGCCGTCGTCCCTGGCGGTTAACGGCACGGCGGTTGGCCCCCCTAGCTCGCTCAGGTCGGCGCTGACGCGCGTAATCCGCGCCCCGGGCGCAAACAGGGCCGGCTGCACCAGCGCCTGGACGGCAAGCCTTGAATGTACCTGCAGGGAATCCGGCAAGCTATGTTCCCAACGCGTAGGCTCGACGGTATGAAAACCGCTGCGCCCTTCAAAAACGCGAATCTTTTGGTCCGCCTGGATATCTTCCAGCACATCCACTTGCCCTGAAGGCCAGCGGATCTGCAACTGATCCACCTGAGTACGGCCCTCGAGACCAAAATGGGCCACCAATTCGCGCTGAGTATAGCCCTGGCCCGAGAGGATTTCGCGCGTTTGCCGCAGCGTACCCGCCGTAGCGGTCAACCGCGACCCAATGCCATTGCGGTTGCTTTCTATTCCCACCACTTCCACCCGCAACCAGTGATGCCCATTGCCGAGATTGTGGTAGAGATGCCCATTGCCCAAGGCAATATCGACAAAGCCGTCGCCGCTGTAATCGCCCAAGACCGAAGTAAAGCCATTTTCCTCCGGCAAGCCCGATTCGTCGGTGCCGTCGACAAAGGTGCCATCGCCCCGATTGACATAGAGAAAATGAGGACTGGTTACCAGCAGATCGAGATCGCCATCGTTATCCAGGTCTTCCAGACTGGGTATGCGGATCTGCACATGGCCCAATCCACCCAGACCGGCGCTCTCAGAAACGTCGAGGAATTGGCCGGCGCCTCTGTTCACCAGTAAGGAGGAGCGATAGGGCAGATCGGGGGTAGAGCCGCCCCCGCCGGCCGCCTGAAAGATATCCAAGCTGCCGTTATTATCGACATCCCCCACAGCCGTCCCAAAGGCAAAACCCGGATCTTCCACTTCGCTTTGTCCCGCATCGACAAATCCGCCCTGGCGGTCGTTCCAGAACAGACGGTTTACATTGTTAAAAGCCCCTAAGTACAGATCCGGCCAGCCGTCGTCGTTAAAGTCCCCCGCCGACATACCCCCATTGCTGCCGCCCAGCCCGCAGTCCGGATCATTAAATTCCATCGCCAAACCAACCTGCTCCGTCACATCGACGAAGGTGCCGTTCCCCTTGTTGCGGTAGAGAATATTCAAGTCATCGCCGCAGGGATTGCCCAGATAGAGGTCGATAAAGCCATCGCGGTCGTAATCAAACCACAATCCATTATCCGTAGAACTGGTATCCGTTAGCCCGGCGGCCACCGTCACATCGGTAAATACCCCTTTGTCGTTGCGCAGCAGGACATTCGCCGTCGGGCTAAACCACGACCCTATAGCCACCAACAAATCCAGGTCACCGTCGTTATCGTAATCGCCAAAGAGTGAGCCTCCGCCTCTAAATACTTCTACAGCCTGGACTGTTGGCGACTCAATCGCGTCGGTCTGGTCGGCAAAGCGCCCCTGCCCTTCGTTGTGCAGCAATAAAATCTTATGCGTGTTCTGCTCGCTCATAAATAAATCGGGCCATCCGTCGTTGTCGTAATCGCCCACCGCCATGCCGCGACTTTGCGTGGGGCTTCTGACAAAGCTAAGTGCGGGCATTCCGTCGGGTATCTCGGTGAAAAAGGGCTGGGCCGTCAACGGCGTAGCGCACAAAAAACCGATGCATAATAAGCGCGTATGCTTGAAAGTTTCGCGGATTAACTCGACCTGCATGGCATTTTCCTTGCTGCTGAAAGTGCAATAACGTAGATGTGGAAAAGGGCATCTCCTTTAGAGCATTGGCATAACATAGTGTCTAGCGAACGTCGTGCCAAAGGAGAGCAAGAATTGGCTGGTCTTGTTTTAAATAGCTGTTTGTAGGTCGTTTGTGCCATTCAGGGAGTGGCCGAATGGAAAGGAATTCGATAGCAATTCCAACTTTTTGGACGGCCTATGGTAAAGATTCTAATTTTCTGGACCAGCGGTGCTTGACGGCCCGAGTCGACTTTGGCTATACTATTCCAGGGTCTCAATGAAAATTTAAGGTAAAATATTTATTATCCTGAGAACTTGCATGGCCCAGACTAAAATAACCCTCAAAAACATCGCCGAAAAAGCCGGGGTTTCTATCGCCACGGTGAGTATGGTGCTCAATAATAAGGCGGCCGAAGGCACCGTCCAGATCAGCGACCAGACGGTGCAGAAAGTCCGCCGCATTGCCCAGGAAAGCGGCTATATGGCGCGGCGGCAAAAGGTCGTCGGGCTCATCCTCACCTGGCTCCGCGATGCCACCGAAGTGCCGATGATGCAGCGCCTTATAGAGGCTTTGCGGGAGGGCGACAATGTCCATTTGGCGATGAGTCTTACCACTCGGGCCTGCCCCCGGGTGGAATTGGAGGAATTGCATATCGCCGAAGGCCACAAATACGACGGCGTCATTATGGAGCCCAGCTTTGCCCTGTTGCAACAACTGGCCGACCGGCCCGACCTGTTGGCGGCCTGGAAGAATCTGGTTTTCATCAACCGCTATCCGGGCAGCGGCGTGCCTTCAGTCACTATCGATCACGAAGAATGCGGGCGGCTGGCTGCTCAGCATCTGCTTGAAAGGGGCCACCGGAAGTTGGCCTTTATGGAAGGGCATCTCGAACCCGTACCCGAATCGTACCGGCCGGCCAGCGAAAAACAAATCGTGCAGCACCGTTACGCCGGTTTCAAGGCCGTTGTCGAGGCGGCGGGAGGGCGGGCTGTGCTGCTGCGCGACACCGGCGAAGTCCTGGCGGCCAAAGAATCGGTCAGCGGGGTGTACTGCGCCCATACGCGCGGCTCGACGGCGCTGGTCAACGCCTGCTGGCGGGCCGGGGTGGAGGTCCCCCGGCAATTGTCCATTGTCGGCCAGGACGACGAATTCGCCAAGGAAATGGCCCGCCCGGCCATTAGCGCCATCGACGTGCGGGCCCGGGAGGTGGGGCAACGGGCGGCGAGTATGGTGCTGAATTTGATCGAGGGGCGCCCGGCCCGCAGTACGGTGCTCAAACCACGCCTGCTCGAACGCGATAGTGTCGCCCCGCAGTGAAGAGGGAGCTTTATGGCCGATGCGAAACGGCACTTGAGCGGCAACTTAGGCGACTTAAAGACAAGGGAGAAAAACCGTGAAAATACAGCGCTGGGACACCTTTGAACTAAGCCATCAAGCCCAACAGGAGCACGAATACCCCTTTCGCTTTGTCGATTTCAGCGCCACCTTCGAGCATGCGGAGAGCGGCCGACAATTAACCACAGACGGGTTTTACGACGGCGAGGCGACCTGGCGCCTGCGCTTTATGCCCACCGAATTGGGGGCCTGGCACTATACCACCCGCTCCAACGACCCCGGCCTCGACGGCCACCAGGGGGCCTTTGACTGCGTAGCGCCCAACGACGCGTTTTTGCGCGGGCCGGTGGCCAGCCGCGGCTATCATTTCTTTCACGCCGACGGCACCCCGCGGCTCTTGCTTAGCACGCGTCTGTCTTGCCATTTTCAAGAGCCCGAAGTATGGCAGGCGGGCATCGACTATCTGGCCCAGCACAAGATCAATCGGGTATTGTTCATCATGGGCGGGGTGCACGGCACGGTGCACCAGCTCTACGGGGCCAGCAAAGAGGGCGAGGCCCCCGATTTCTTTCGCTATAACCTGGAGAAGTTCCGCGCCATCGATCGCTTTATCGATGCCCTGCGCCGCGCCGATATCCTCGCCGCCCCTTATTTTTATTATTTCAACGACCGCACCCAGCGCGGTATGACCCCCGAGCAGGACAGGGCCTATTTGCGCTACGGCATGGCCCGTTTTGGAGCCTATTGCAATGTGCTGCCGGTGTTGTCCAATGAGGTCGATCAGAAATTCACCGACCGCCGTGGCCAGTACGATCTGGACAGTCACGTATGGGCCAACCAGATGGGCGGGTATTTGAAAGGTCTGTCGCACTACGGGGCGGCAGTCACCGTGCACAACCCCATGGAGACCGAATACGCCACCAATCCCGGCTTTTATACGCTGCTGCGCGATTGGCCCTTCCCTTGGACCGACTATATGTTGCGGCAGGCGCAACTGGCCGCCCTCTCGGCCCCGGAGATTGGCGACGATGTGCCTGAGGCCAAAGAGGCGGTATACAATGTCCGTGGCTACGCCCGCCACAACGAATTGCTTATAGATCTGCGCCGCTTTGGGATCCCGGTCATCAACGAGGAGCCCGGCTACGAAATGGCGGGCAACGGCCCTTTTCCCGAAGTCACGCCGATCCGCATGCGGCCGTGGAATTCGCAGACCGCCGATTCGCTGGTGCCCACCTTCTGGAGTTCGACGGCGGCGGGGGGCTATGTTATGTGGGGCAATTTTGCCACCTACTGGATGAAGGACCCGCTGCCGGGCCTGCAGCGCAGCCCAACGCCGCGGCATTTGCGGATACTGCACGATTTTGTCACCGCTTTGCCCTATTACCAGATGGAACCGGCCAATGAACTGGTCGATGCCGCCCCGATCGATTTTGATGGGACGGGTTTTCGCAGCAATTTCTGTCTGGCCAAAAAAGACGAAATTTATCTTGTTTTCACTATGGCTGGAGCGGTCAAATTGGAATTGGGCGAGGGCACCTATGCCACCACCCAACTAGATCCGCGCAGTGGCCGGGAGATCGACCTGGGGACGGTGGATGGAGGCGTCCAGCGTTTCGCTTTGGAAGGGGAGGAACAGGTGTTATTGTGCCAGCGCACGGAGTAGGTCGGGAGGCAAGGGGCTTGTCGGCTTGGGCGTCACCCCTTCCTGGATGTACACTGGAAAGGTACTGAAGGCGGGTGGGGTGCTGGCCGGCGGCGCTGTATGGGGGCCGGGCGGCGGGGCAGCAGGAGGCCGGGTTGGCGGCGCAGCCGGGTGGGGCGGGGAAGGCCGGATGCGGGCGTCATACAGCGCCAGAGGCCAGCACCCCACCCACCGTCCATTAGCAGACACTTTGCACGAAATACCAAACAGAAAAACGAGGACACCATGCAATACCGCAATATGGGCCGCACCGGCCTCAAAGTATCGGAAGTCTGTCTCGGCACCATGACCTTTGGCCACGGCACCGACGAGACCGAATCGAAACGCATTGTCGATCTGGCCTTTGAGGCCGGCATCAATTTTATCGACACCGCCAATTCCTACGGCGAAGGCCAGTCCGAAATACTGACTGGGAAGGCACTTAAAGGCCGCCGGCGCGAGGCTGTGTTGGCGACCAAATTTTTCAATCCGATGGGACCGGGGCCCAATGATTCGGGTATGTCCCGGGTGCATATCATGCAGACGGTGGAAGATAGCCTACAGCGCTTACAGACCGACTATATCGATCTGTTCTACATTCATCATGTAGATGCAGAGACCCCCCTTGAGGAAATGTTGCGCGCTCTCGACGATCTGGTGCACCAGGGCAAGGTGCGCTATACAGCGTGCAGTAATTACCAGGCCTGGCGTCTGATGGAAGCCCTGTGGACCAGCGATTCGAACGGCCTGGCCCGTTTTGAATGCTTCCAGCCCCAGTACAGTCTGGTGGTGCGCGATATCGAACAGGAGCTGATCCCGGTATGCCAGCTGAAGGGGCTGGGGGTGGTGGTGTGGAGTCCGTTGGGTGGCGGCTTCCTGTCGGGGAAATACAAACCCGGGGAGCGCTCGGTAGCCGGGGCCCGGTCGGAAGAGGGTTGGGCTTACCCGCAGCGCTATTTTGCCGCCAATGCCGATGAAAGTCTGCAGGCGCTCTTTGAAGTGGCCCAGGAATTGGGGCGCAGTCCGGCGCAGGTGGCCCTGCGCTGGGTATTGGAGCAGCCGGCCATCACTTCTGTTATTATCGGGGCTCGCACCCTGGAGCAGGCCCGCGACAATATGCTGGCCGGTAGTTTCCGCCTGGAGGGGGCGGCCCTGGAAAAACTCAACCAGATTTCCTATTTGCCCATGCGCTACCCTGAGGAAATGGAAAAGAATATGGACGAGCGCCGCGCCGAGGGGGTGGATATGCCCTCGTTAGAGGAAGGATAGAGAGCCCCATGCGTCTACAAGACAAGGTCGCCTTGATTACTGGAGGGGGTAGCGGTATTGGTGCCGCCTCGGCCTGGCATATGGCCCGCGAAGGGGCCGCCGTCGTCCTGGCCGGCATTCCTGCCCAGGGGGTCGAGGAAGAGGCACAGCGGTTGCGGGCGGCGGGGCATCGGGCCCTGGGGTTGCCCACCGATGTGGCCCAACCCGATCAGGTGAAAGCCGCAGTGGCTGCTACCGTGGCCGAATTTGGCCGCCTCGATATTGCTGTGGCCAGCGCTGCGGTGCAATTGCACGACCGCGATCACACTCTGCACGAACTCGACGAAGACGTATGGGATATGACCCACAATATCAATTTTCGCGGCGTCTTCGTCACCTGCAAATACGCCATCGCGCAGATGTTGCAGCAGGAGACGGGCGGGTCGCTGGTCATCATTTCGTCGGTCACGGCCATGGGCGGGGGGTCGGCCAATGTTTCCTATTTGACCGGCAAGCACGGTCTGCTGGGGCTCAACCGCCATATCGGCAAGCACTACGGTCGCCAGGGTATCCGCTGCAACTGTCTTTGCCCGGGTGCCCTGGAACGCACGCCCAATCACGATATCCACCCCGATCCGGAGGGGCGGGCGGCCAGCTTGGCCAATAGTATTCCGCTGGGGCGGCCGGCCACGCCCCAGGATATTGCCCCTTGGGTGACGTTTTTGGCTTCGGATGAGAGTTGGTATGCCAATGGGGCGCATTTTTTGGTGGATGGCGGTATGAGTGCGTGAAAATAGGGCAATGATTGGCGCGCTGGTGGACGCCTCTTGGGTGGGCCGGCTGGAAGGCGGCAGTAAACTCGGCCTCTTCGAGGCCTCAGACATCACTGCCGCCTTCCAGCCAACCCACCCAAGAGGCTTAGCTAACGGTATCACGAACATTGACCGTTTTCAAAATAGATAGGAAAAAGATGAGTCGTCGGATTACGGATCTTACTCTGACATTGTACGATGGCATCCGGGGGCTGGAAACCGAGCCCAAGGGCACGTACGCCGAGAATGGTTGCAATACTACGACCCTGCATTTGTACAGCCACGCCGGCACGCATATGGATGCGCCGTTGCATTTTGTCCCGGGCGGGGATACCATCGATCATATTGATATAGATGTCTGTATTGGGCCGGCGGAGGTGGTTGATTTGAGTCATAAGGGGCCCAATAGTCAGATTTTTGTCGAGGATTTGGCGCCCTATGCCGACCGCATTGGCGCCGGCACCCGGTTGCTTATGCGCACCGATTGGCACCGCCACGCCGAGCTGGATGATTACCGCAGCCATATGCCGCGCATATCTCCTGAGCTGGCCACTTGGCTGGTCGAGCAGAAGGTGGCGTTGGTGGGGGTCGAGCCGCCTTCGGTGGCCTCGGTGCGGCCGGGGATGGGGGCCGAATTGACGTTGGTACACCAGACCTTGCTCAACGGCGGGGTGGTCATCGTCGAAGGGCTGGCGCATCTGGACCAATTGGGGGAGCAGGTCGAATTGATCGTCTTGCCCTTGAAAATCCGTGGCTGCGACGGCTCGCCAGTGCGGGCCGTGGCGGTGGAGGACTAAGCAACCGGAGAGGCTGGGCCGATCTGGGAATGGCCCTGTCAGAGCGATAGCGGGAGACGAGATGACTGATACGGCGACTTGGCACAGCGATACGCCCCAAGAGCACGGAATGGAGAAGGACCGCCTCGATGCCCTATGGAGCGATTTGCAGCAGCGGGCCAGCAAAAGCCTGCTGATACTGCGGCACGGGCGCATCGTCTACGAGGCCTATGCCGACGATTGGGACCAAGACAAACCGCATTATTCGGCGTCTATGGCCAAGGCCCTGGTTGGCGGTTTGTCGCTGGCTCTGGCTATGGACGATGGGCTGATTGGGCCCGACGATCTGGCCGCCCAATACATTCCCCAGTGGCGCGACGATCCGCAAAAGGGGCAAATTACTATTCGCCAATTGGCCACCCATACCTCGGGCATTGAAGACGCCGAATTGAGCGCGGCGGATATCGCGGCGGCCCGGCAAAAGGGCGATACCACCAGTCCTGAGCATATGGAATTGCCCGGCTGGAAAGGAGGCTTCTGGCGCCAGGATCCCGATCCCTTCACCCTGGCCCGCGACCAGGCCCCGGTGGTGTTTGCGCCGGGATCGCAATACACCTATTCCAACCCCGGCATTGGGCTCTTGACCTACGCGGTGACGGCCAGTTTGCAGGGAACGGCCTGGCCCGATGTGCGCAGCCTGTTGGCGCAGCGCCTGATGGAGCCGTTGGGGCTGGGGCCGGACGAATGGTCCATTGGCTACGGCAAGACCTTTACCGTCGATGGCTTGCCGCTGGTGGCCAGTTGGGGGGGCGGCTCGTTTACCGCCCGGGCGACGGCCAGGCTGGGCCAATTGCTAGTGCAGCGGGGCCAGTGGCAGGGACGCCAGCTGATTGGTCCGGTGGCTCTGGCGCAGATTCTGGCCTATGCTGGCATGCCGGTGCCAACGCGTGACGACGGCCAGCCCTGGCCTGGATCGGGTTTGGGTTTCTGGGTCAATACCGACGGCGTCTGGGAGGGCGTGCCCACCGATGCCGTGGCTGGGGCCGGGGCCGGCGACCAGACTTTGCTGGTGGTGCCCAGTCTCGACCTGGTGGCCGTGCGCAACGGCGGTTCTATCGATCCGGACAGTAAATTTGGCTGGGGCGCGCGGATGGACTATTTATTCGCCCCGTTGATGAAGGCCTTCACCCTGCAGGCGCCCTATCCCTCCAGCCCGGTAATAGCGGCCATTGACTGGGCCCCTGTAGCGCAGATCAGTCGCGCTGCAATGGGCGGCAAGACCCGCGACGGCAGCGATAACTGGCCCATGACCTGGGCCGGGGACGACCAGCTTTATACGGCCTATGGCGACGGTTTTGGTTTTGAGCCGGGGGTGGAGAAAAAGTTGGGGATGGGGCTGGCGGTTGTGATGGGTGGGCCCACTGATTATAGCGGATTCAATATCCGCTACGATGCCGAGAATGAGGGCTACGGACCCAATGGGGAGAAGTCCAGCGGCTTATTGGCTTTGGACAATAAGCTCTATATGTGGGTGCGCAACGCCAATCAGGCGGGCCAGCACAGTCGTCTGGGCTGGTCAGTAGACCGGGGCCGCCATTGGCAGTGGTGCGATTGGCTGTGGGAGGAATTCGGCCATCCGGCCTTTGTCAATTACGGCCGGGAGTACGCCGGGGCTCGGGACGATTTTGTCTATATCGTTTCGCACGACGATCCCAGCGCCTATAAAATGGCGGACCACTTTGTCTTGTTGCGGGTGCCCAAAGAGGCGCTGCGGGAGAAGGAGCGCTACGAATTTTTCCGGGGGCTGGATGGCGAGGGAGAGCCGCAGTGGTCGGGCGATATTGCGGACCGCCGTCCGGTGTTTACCCACGCCAATCAGTGCCGCCGCTCTTCCATTAGTTATAATGCCGGGCTGGGGCGCTATCTGTGGTGGCAGCAATTGACTGGCCGTGACAGCACCGATACTCGCTTTGCCGGTGGCTTTGGGCTTTTCGACGCGCCCGAGCCGTGGGGGCCGTGGGCGACGACTTTTTTCACCGAGCAATGGGATGTGGGGCCGGGCGATCTGGCTTGTTTCCCGACTAAATGGATGAGTAACGACGGTCGCACCGTGCAGTTGGTTTTTGCTGGCCAAGATCACTTTGCGGTGCGGCGGGGGGATGTGCGGTTGCGGGAGGGGGCGGGGAAATAAGGCGGGGGCTGGAACAGGGACGGTTATCTCGGGGGGCGGCCTCTGGCGTTCAGTGAGGCCCGCTTGCGGCCTTCCCTACTCCACCCGGCTGCGCCGCCCGCCCGGCCTCCAGCTGCCCCACAACCACACCCCCACTGAACGCCGCCGGCCACCCCCCGAGATAACCTCTGGTGTTGCAAAACTAAATGAGGGGGCTATCGTTTGGCGTGGGCTCTATGATACAAATATCGACCTATTAGCGGAGGATTACCATGTCCGTTCTCATCACCGGCGGCTATGGCTTTATTGGCTCCTGGGTCGCCCGCCAGGTGGCCGATCAGGGCGAAGATGTAATTATCTACGATATTGCCGAGCAGACCTACGACTATCTGCAGGAGGTAGCCGATCGCATCACCTTTGTCCAGGGGAGCGTGCTCGACTATCCGCACTTGGCCGAAGCAGTGCGGCAGGCGCCCCAATTGAGCGGCATTGTCCACTCGGTGGCCCTGTTTGGCGGTGATATCGCCGACAATCCGCACCACAGTATGCAGGTCAACGCCCTGGGCACGCTGAATGTGCTGGAGGCGGCCCGGCAGGTGGGCGGGGTGCGGCTGGTCTATGTCAGCAGCGGGGCGGTCTACGGCCAGGCGCCGGGTCCTTTGCGCGAGGATATGCCGTCGCGGCCGTCCGATCCCTATGGCGCCACCAAGGTGGCTTCCGAGGAGTTCTGTTTCCAATATGCCCAGGCTTTTGGGGTGGATGCTTTGGCGGCGCGGTTGTTCTTTGTCTATGGGCCGCCGGAAAGACCGGGCCCCGACGCTGGGTTCAATACGACGTTATTTGCCCCTCTGGCCGGGGTTGAGAAGGCGCAGTGGCCCCGGGGCATGGATCAGCAGGGCGACTGGACCTATGTCGAGGATGCGGCTCGGGGGATTATCCTCATGCTCAGAGCTCAGGGACTGACCGAGCGCGCCTTCAATATTGCCACTGGTATATTCCACCCCGTCGGCGATATCATGGCGGCGGTAGAGCGGCATGCCCCCGGTGCGGCGCAGTTTGACATTGGTCCGGGGGCCAATTTGCAGCGCGGGGCGCCGCTGGAGATTGGCCGGGCCCGGGCGCAATTGGGCTACGAGCCGCAATTCGATCTGGATGAAGGAGTGGGCCGCTATGCCACCTGGTTAGCAAGACAGGAGTGAATTACAGGGCGGCGGTGTATATCCAGACCGTCTCATGGTCCTTATAGCCCGCTCGTTGGAAAGCGCTCACCATTGGGGTATTCTGCGCATCGGTATCGCACAGAATTCTCCATATACCTTGACCTTGGAGTATTTTTGTTGCCGCCAGGAGCAGGTCTACGGAGTAGCCTTGGCCTCTGTGTTCCGGTGCTACGCCAATATAGACTACGGTACCTTCTTTCAAATTGCCTTTGTTGGAGTCTTTGAAATAGGCCGGTTGGACAAAGCCCACCGTTCGGCCCTGCCGGTCTAGGGCCAATTGCCACCAGGCAGGGTCAAAACCGAAATAATCACGATCGGTGGCGAAATGGTCTTCGGCCATTTCGCGGTAAGTCTCCGAGGCGCCCCGGATCTGGTCAACTCGATCCAATGAGCCTTCTAGTGCATTCTCGATGGCGCCGATAAATGCCTCCTCGCCTACTTGCGGCAGCGGGGAAAACACCAGTCTATCGGGCACTTCGACGGCAGGTTGAGGCTCGTCCCAGGCGAAGGCCCGCTTTTCCTGTTCCAGGGACAGACCGGCCTGTTGAAGGATTTGGCGCACCTTTTCGGCCTCGGGCATACCCGAAATGACCTTGCCAGTGATTTGGCTTACGCCAACTGCTTTGAGGTGGGCAAGGCTGCCTTGGAGCAATTGTGCCCCAACGGTCTTATAGGCTTCCGACCAAGATAGTCCCCAGCCCGCACCGTGGATAATCCGCGTTTTTGAAGGCTGTTTGCCTGACCCGGGCTTGCGATAGACCATGCGGGCAACCATGCCGCCCAGGTCTTCGGCGACAAAGCACATGGCCGGTTCGCTGTTACCCCCAACCCACATCTCCTGTATCATCTGGGCAAAGGCCTTTGCTTGGGCTGCAGTCGCACCTCCTATGCGGGAGAAGGAGGTTAGTTCGTTTTCGGCGAGGGGCCTTATTCGCACTTCGACCTCATCGGTTAAGGGGATTTGAATCGGTTGTCCGTTTTCCGCTGAGGGCGTTTTAAACTCAAAAGGGATTGCCGGGTTGTGGGACGGACAAGAATAGGCGATTAGCGCAATTACCCAAACTCGGATGCATGTTGTTTTCGGCTCTTGCCCTGTCGCCAGGGTAGGCAGTGGAATTTCCATCAGCGCTGGGGCTGGGGGGCTGAGTCTGCAATAGACGTTGTGGTTGGGTTTTAGCTGGCGCCGTCTGCACTCTCCAACGACTTAGGGCACCCCGACAATCTGGCCTTTGATGGGCCCGGGTCGATTTTTGAGATGCGTCGCCGGTCGTGGTGATTTGGGCAGGGACGGTACGGAGAAATCTTACTAGTAGACAACGGAAAACTGAAGAGGCTTGACAGGGATGCCTCGCCTTTTTTACTTGCTTGTTAGGTGCTCGTAAGGGAGCCGCCAGGTTCGCGCAAAGGCCCAAGGCCACCTTTCTTTACCCAACTACATATCCCCTTCTTTCTGCCTGTGATTGCGAACCCTGGGCACCTAACGGAAAGAGGGTAGCTATGTCTGCACGTCACCTCCCGGCCCATCCCAATCTGACCAATCTGCGCAACCGAGCCAAGCAATTGCTCAAAGCCCACCAAGCCGGTGATTCCGAAGCATGGGCGCGGTGGCGCCGTTTGCCTCAGTTTGAAAAATTCACCGATGCTGAACTCCAGTCGGCGCCCGTGTTACTGGCCGATGCCCAGTCGGTGATTGCGCGGGAATACGGCTTCGACAGTTGGCGCCACCTCAAGCATCACATCGAAACACCGGATGTGCTAAAGGCCTTGGACCGGGCGATTGACGCCATCGATATTGGCCAAGTTCGTCGCCTTCTCCAGGGTTCGCCCGAACTGGTCCACGCCCGCCTCTACAGTTATGATTCGGAGGAAGGCGGGACGGTTTTGGGCGCCGCGCTGATGAGCCGCCGAAGGGAAGAAAACTATATCGAGAATAGGGCTGTGACGGCGGACCAGGTCGCCCTTGTCGGGGCCATACTCAGGGCCGGGGCGACCCTCGATGAACCCACCGGTTTTGGGGGCGGAGGTTTGGCGCCGCTGGCTATTGCCGCGTGGCTGGGCAAATTCGGCTTCGTCGAATTGTTGTTGGCGCATGGGGCCGACCCCAACAGCGAACCAGAACCCGGGGACACCGCGATCCGTGTGGCGGCGGACCACAATCACACTGCCATCGTGGAACGGCTTATCCAGGCCGGTGCCCGGTTCCATATCGGGCAGCTGGCCCAGGCCGGGCTTGTCAATCGGCTGGAGGTATGGCTGGACCAGCATCCGGAGCGGATAAACGAAGCAGTGGATTTGGGCCATCGAAAGGGACGGACCGGAACGTCGTTGCACGCTGCCTTAGACCCTGGGCGACCTATTAGGCGAGTGCCAGATTATGAGCGCGTAATTTTATTGCTATTGGATCGCGGGATCGACGTAAATGCGGTGGATAGCGATGGACGAATGGCTCTGGACTATGCGCGTCAACTAGATACGCCGATGGGTAAGCGTGTGGTTAAATTGCTGCTTGAACACGGGGCGAAGGGGGAAGAAGGGCCGGGAAAATCATAGAAAGCGGCTCTTATTCTCCTCGGTATAGGCTCCGTACAGATGCGATCGAGGCTGGACCCAATTGATCTGGCGGAAGTATAGCTCCCGTTCAAGGTTCGGGTGCCGTTGGAATCGCCCTGGCGTGGCAGACCTAGGTCGTGCTGATAGAATTCGACGGCGCGGTCGAATTCGTCGACGCCGAGGGGGATCATGGTGATATGTGGTTTCATTAGATATCCTGGTAGGCTACGGAGAGGCCCGCGTTTCGAGCCCGGCCTGTTAGGGTTGGCAGGCCATCGGCCAAAGCGACGCGGTCGATGGTATTGAGGACAAAGCCAGGCTGTCCTTTTGGCTCGCCGTCGCCGAACCAGTTTAGCAATAGCTCGTGGCCCCACCAGGCCAGGGCCAGTTGGGCCATTTCGGCGTCGGCGACGACAGCGGCTGGTGTCGGCCAGTGGCGCTGGCGCAGGGCGTTTTCAAAGGGGTCGCTAGGGTCGGGAAAGCGGCGTGCATCGGCGGTGAAATCGGCCCATTCGGCGGCGAGCGTGTCGATGAAATACTGCAACGGTAGGGCGACCGTATAGGTGACCTCGGCCATGTCGGGGGTACGCCAGAACTGGCCAAAGTTAAATGAGCGCACGGCCAGTTGCTCAGCGGTGACGGGGTGGCCTTCGACTTGATACGTGTTGGAGTCGGGGTAGCTTCTCCGCAATTGGAGCGGATCGATCATCGGGCATCCAAGGCGGCGAAAAAGGCGAGGCCCTTTTGCTTGCCGCGTTCAAGGGCGCACTGTTGGGGCCGCTGGCCGGCGTGGTTACGGGCCTGGATGGGCGCTCCGGCATCGACCAGTAATTGCAGCACTTTGGTGCCCGAGTTGCGCGCCGCGGCCAGGTGCAGTGGCGTATTGCCCTGGTCATCGCAGGCCTCGACGGCAGCACCGTTGGCCAGCAGCCAGGCGACGCCGCGGGCATCCTCGTGGGCCGCAAAGGCGTGCAAAGGGGTACGGCTATCGCAGTAGTTGATATCAAAGCCGTGGCCCAGCAAAAGGGCGGCAATTTCGTAATGGCCATCCCCGTGCCGTTGGAAATGACCGACCGCCGCATAGAAGATATTGGGGCTGATGGCGGCGCCGTGTTGCAATAAGCGCTGGGCCACTTCTAGGTGGCCACCGGTCCAGGCGCAGTAAAATAGCGGTGTAATCCCGTCGAGGCCGTGATAGCTGCCCACTGCATCCACTTGGCTGCCTGCTGCCAGCAAAAGATCGCAGGCAGCGACGAAGTCAGCCCCTTCCGGCGGGTCGTTTTTCCACAGCGACGAGGCGCAGACGTAGTGCAGCGGCGTCATGTCTTGGTCGTCGACGACGGCAATTTGATCTGGGGCTGTCTGCAGGATGCATTGCAGGCTCTGCCAATCTCCCAGGGCGGCGGCGGTGAAGATATCGTCTTGGCCCCGAGCTTGACAGAGGATCTGCACCAAGGGGCCATGGCCGCCTCGGGCCGCCTCGCAGATCAGCGCCAGTGTGGGCCGGGCACCGCAATCGAGAAGGTGACGGGCCAGGGTGAAATGAGCGTCGCCTTTGCGGATGGAATGGAAGTCCTGGCAGACTTTTTCCAGCAGGGGTTGCGGATTGGCACTGGGGTCCTGGGCGAGGGCGTCGAGGACGATGTCAACTTTCCCCCGTTTGGCGGCTTCGTTGAGTTTCATCTTAAGCCTCTGAGATTCGTTCCACCGAGCCCATCCAGAAGGCAATGTGTTGGCGTTGCCAGGTATAGGTGACAGCCAGACCGCCGGCGGTGGGGACAATGGCGGGGTAGGAATATTCGCCCGCTTCGGTTTCTATATCGAGCCGGCGCGGCCAGCTGTGGCCGTTGTCGGAAGATAGCAAAATACTCAACGGCGTGCGGCCTTTAGTCACTGGGTTGCATACCAGGGCCAGGGTGCCGTCGTGCAGGCGAGCCAGGTCGAGGCCGCTGTTGTTATTGGGCAGGTCGGTGCGGGCCAGAGGCGACCACGTGCGACCGCTATCGGTTGAATCGCAGCGGCCGACACACCCGGCGGTGGTCCGGACCAGAGCGTGCACTTGGCCCGGGGCGCTTTCCCACAACGTCGGTTGAATGGCGCCTTTGCCGGTGAATAGATTGCGGTCCATGGCCACCGGCGCACTGGCTGTCCAGGTGGTACCCGCATCGGTGCTGTAATCAAAAAACACTTCCCATTCCTCCGGCGTTTCGGTGGAGGCCCCGGCCAGCCAGTGGCCGTTGGCCAGCAAGATGGGCTTGTTTTTAACCGGGCCTCTGCCCTGGGTATCGCCCTCGACCAGGGGGCGTGCCTGGGACCAGGTTTCGCCGTCGTCGGCCGTGCTTATGCACCAGGTTTCCCAGCCGTCGAAGATACGGTGGCGGCCGTTTTGAAGTGAGCCCTCGACCGAGACTTTAAAAAACAGGTGCAGGCACCCTTCGGTGTTTTTGAAGAGCACCGGATTCCAGTGGGCGGCATTGCGCACCCGAGCCAATAGACGCGGCGTCGACCAAATGCAGCCGCTGCGGGTGGCGCCCCAGATTCCAACATCAGAATGGCTTTCGCGGCTGCCACCGAACCAAGCCACCAGAAAGCGGCCATTGCGCAATTGGACCAGGGTGGAAGCGTGGCAGGCGGCAAATTCATTGTTGTTTGTAAAAACCGGCTCGTGGACGTGGATCTGGTGGCGCAGATAGTCGCCGTAGGCCGACAGGTCAAGAGTCTGACCGCTGGCTTCGAGGGCGTGCTGGATAGAGGCGATGGGCGCTGCGCTCAGGTCTGTATCCTGGGCCAGGCATACGGCTGCGGCGGTGCCGGCGGCAAAGCCGGTCTGGGCGCAGGTGGCCTGGACGCGGAAGGAAGACATGGCCATCTGGTCGCCGGCGGCCGAGCGTCCTACGGCCATCAGGTTGGTCGAGTCTTTGGCCACCAGGCTGCACAGGGGGATATGGTAGGGCTCGACCATGGTGGTAATGCCGGTGCCGGCGCGCTCGGCTTTGTCGGGCCAATGGTAGTCGAGGTGGTAGGTGCCCACGGCGACGGCGTCGGCAAAGGCGGCCTGGTGGGTGACGTCGTGCTCGGTGAGGAGGTATTCGCCGACTAGGCGGCGGCCCTCGCGCTGGCCGATATGGCGCGATACCGAAGCCAATTCGTGGCGGTCGAGGCGGCGCCCCTGGTAGCCTTTGCTTTGCAAATGGTAGATCAGGCCCATCATCTGGCGACGGGCGTGGAGTTCGGCTTGGGATAGGCTGGGGCCCGAGGATGCGTCAAAGCCGACGACTTTCATTTTTACTTCGACCTTGCCCGAATCGAAGACGTGCAAGGTGGTCATGGGCAGGTCGTCGTCGCCATCCCAAGTGGGGCAGCCCGGGGGCAGGAAGGGCTTTACTGATTTGCCTGTATCCCACAGGGTGAAATACAGGCTCATGGGCAATTGTACGTTGGCCTTTTCGTGCTGGGTGGCAAAGCCGGCTTGTTGGGCGATGGTGCAGTCGCCGGTGGCGTCAATGGCGAAGGCGGGCTGGAAGGCTATTAGGTCGGAGCCGCAGGAGACGAGGATGTCCGAGACTCGGCCGTTTTGTTGTTGTGCGTCTAATACCCGGGCGTGTAGCAGCACTTCGACACCGGCTTCGACGACCATTTCTTGCAGGAAGAAGCCGCAGGTTTCCAGGTCGTAGGCGCGGCGGTCGGCGGTGGGGTTGTAGGGGGCGATTTTGCCGTGCGCCAGGAGGGTGTCGACCAATTGGGCGAAGGGGGCGTTGACGCGCTCGGTGTCGCCGCAGAATCCGGCGACGCCGCCGGCGGTTCCTTGGCCGCCCAGGACGTTGCTGGGCTCTATCAGAGTGACGCGGGCGCCGTGATGGGCGGCGGCCAGGGCGGCGAAGGTGCCGGCCATGCCGCCGCCGGCGATGAGGACGTCGGTATCTTTTATCGTTGTCGGTTGCACCGGGGGTTCCTTGTGTTGGGGGCGGATATGGGACGTGGTGGTAGTATATCGACCTGCGTTTGGGGGGACAAGTCGGGGGCGTCATGGGTTGTCTAAGGGGACGGAACGCCGCAAAGGGCGGGGTCCGGGGGCGCCGGCCTCTGGCGTTTAGTGAGTGCCCGCTTGCGGCCTGCCCCACCCCGCCCGGCTGCGCCGCCCGCCCGGCCTCCAGCTACCCCTCCCCGCACCCCCACTAAACGCCGCCGGTCGACGCCCCCAGACCCCTTCGTTGGCAGCGGGGAAAAGGGGAGGAGAAACGCTTTAATTAATCCAAGTTGCCACCTATCAAATATCGGCGTATCAGGAGCAATCTTATCCAATTCCCGACCACCTACCTTCAATACCTGGTATAAGCTGTAGTTGACACCACTGCATATCGAAATCAATGGCCAGTAGGTAGCAACTTGGATTAATTACCGTCCATATAGCGACGGGATAATTTATTTGAGATAACGAAATACGCCTTCCTATTTATCAAAACGCAAAAGCTCGGCCCGAAAACCGAATAGCGGTTCGACGGTGCGCGTGTGGGACGGCACCAGCATGGGTGGGCTCTACGACAAGGTCATGGTGTGCAGCTGGACAAGGAAGGACGGCTGCACCAAGAGTGCTAACAGACTTTCACCGTTCCCCGCTTGCCGTCCAGTTCCAGCCGGGCTCCTTCTGGGATGCGCCGCATGTCCGTCGGCGAGACCAGGACGATGGGCACGCCGCATTCGCGTGCCACCTGCGCCAGGTGGTACATCAGTCCAAAAGGGCCCTCCAGGCAGACCATGCCGCTGGCCCGTAGGGTAAGCGACAAGAGCGTCGGGGTGTCTCCCGAGAAAACCTGCGACGACTCGGCAAAGAGCACGACCTCTCCGGCGTCTACCGTATCGGCTTCGTCCAGCGCGTAAATCCTGCGGGCCCTGCCGCTGTTTTTGCCGGGCACGGCCCCCTTACCTTGGACGAGGACGGTAGGGTCGGCGCTTAAATTTCCCTGCCTTGTGGGCTGCGCCGGCTGAGGAGGTCTTACTTTGGGTGCTTTGCCCAAATGATCGGGCGGGGCAAGGCGGGCGTTGTGTTCGTACTCGCGCCGTCGCTGCTCCCAGATCCTGCGGCCTTCCGCTATATCTTGCGTTTGGGCGATATAGATCAGGTCTTCGGCGGTGAAATAGCCTAAATCTCCTTCGGTGTCGATCAGGCCGTCTTGCTGCAGTCCATGGCACATGGCATCCACCAGGTCTTGCAATTCGTTGACGGTTAGGCCTGCCCAACCGCGGTCGTTGAGCGCCGGTCCCCAAAAGTAAGCCCAATCGAGCAGGCGTTCGAAACGGGGCAGTTGGTCGAGTTTTTTGGCCTCGAGCGTCTGACGCGCCGTTGCCAGGGCGACTTGCCGCCGGCTGGCAGCCTCTTCCTGCACCTTGCGGGTGTCGCGGCCCCATGCTCTGATGGCGCCACGCACCAAGTGCAGTATGTCGCGGTACCGCTGCCACCCGTCCGCCGGAACCGCGGATCGGTTCGGCGGCGTCAGTCCCATGTCGTCGCAATAGCGTTCGAAAGCCAGGATAAAGGGCGCGTCCGCCTTTTCTGCAGCTAAATGGACAATTAGTTTGGACAGGTCCATTGCCATAAAGGCCTGCCGGTCGTCGACGGCATCGGCCAATTTTTCAGCGGCTTCGACTTGGGCCTGCTGGTAGTAGGGGGTTATGTCGGGATGGTGCCCCTGCAGCAGGTCGGCCATTTCGCATCCGGGCAGGTGTCGCTCGATAAAATCCTGCAGCAGGCGGTTGCAGACAGCGGTAAGAACCTGCCCGGGACTGATGACGCTGAATAGGTCGAAAGACGCGTCCCGGGCCCAGAGGATGGCGTCAATCCGGGTGGAGACGGAGCTTGCTTGTCGGCGCAAGCGGATCGCTTCTTCTGCCAACGCCGGCCGCCGATGCTTGATGCCGTCGAGATAGTCACGCCGCAAGCGAGCCTCGTATTCGACCAGAAAGGCCTCTCGCTGCTCTAGCGGACCACCCAGCGGGATGCACGCCCAGCCGAAGTCCCTGATCTGGTAGCGGTAGCCGTTGAAGTCCATCTCGGCACCGGCGTGGCACTGCGCTGGCATTTCGATCGGGCCGACGCGGTGGTAGCGCACGTCTTTTTCGACAATCGACAGGTCGCGATAGAGCGGTGGCATAAGCTTGCCTTGCACCATGCGGTGGGCGAAATGCCACTGGGGAACCAGGACCCAGGTGTGGTCCCTGGCGTGCCGCGGCAGGTAATGCGGGAAGAATGCGGGCAGGGCGGTGAGGGGCCGCACCTGCACCAGGTGAACTTCGTCCCGGACCAGGACCCATTCGATGTCGATGCGACCGCCGAAGGCGCGGTCTACTTGCAGCGCCAGGCGGGCGATGCGGCCGGCGGTCTCGTCCGACAGGGAAAAGGCCCCGTGGCGCGCCGCGGGCAGGGCGGCGGATTGTACGCCGTCGGGCCCCGCTTGCCAAATACGCGTTTTTTCACCCAGGTGCCTTTCGAGGATTTCGCCGCTGTCCCACGCAAAGACGAAGCGGTCCGGTGCAAATGTGCCGCTGCTACCGAGAAGCTCTTGAGCGAGCCCGAAGGTCGATTCGAGCACAAAACGCCACGGATTGCCGGTTTGCGGATCGGCCGTGAACAACACACCGGCGCTGTCGGCGGCAAGCAGCGGTTGCACGAGTACGGCCATGCCGTCCGGCTCCGGCTCGATGCCCATTTTATGGGCGTAATCCAACGCCGAAGGTGCCCAGGCGCTACACCAACACTTTTGAATCGACGTCCATAGTGCTTCGAGCGAATGGATGCCGAGGAAACTCTCGTATACCCCCGCGAAGCTCGCTGTAGCCGAATCTTCGTATATGCTAGATGAGCGCGCCGCCAATCCGCATGTTGCCCTAGCAAACAGCGCATCGGCAAACGGGGCAACCGCTTCTATTAGAGATTGTGGAATGGGTGTTGCGAGTAGCTTTTGAGAGAACGCCTGGTGCGCTTCCGTGCGTTCTGAATGGGATAGACCTGCAGGGCGGTCGAGAAGCGACTGTAGATCTTCCCCAAGACCGGATTGTTCGAGGAACAGGCTGAGCGCATCCCGAGTTACGACAAACCCTGGGGGGACGGGGAATCCGTTTTCCATGGCTTTGCCCAGATTGGCCGACTTGGCACCGACTGCAGAAAGGTCAAGCCCTTTCTGCAGTTCGATAACAAGCCCTGTAGGTTGTGGATTTAGTGACATGTCCGTGGACCTTTCCATCGACCTAACGCAAAAAAGGACGCAGATAGGCCGACATAACAGTGAAATAATAATATTTCACAGGTTAATATCGAGCCTGTCCGCGTCCTTAAAATCGTCAAAGACGCTAAATGCTTGGACGGCATATTCAGTTGTCTATGCAATGTAGATAGAAGGCCCAGCACTAGTCAAGTGTGATTTTCTACGCGAAATTCGTTCTGGCTTAGGCGCTAAATCGGATTCATACTTCCAATTTGCCCGCAGCGACAGCAAAACGGCTTTTCTTCCCTTCTTCCCGTGTCCGCAAAGGGTCTGGGGGTGTCGGCCGGCGGCGTTTAGTGGGGGCGCGGGGCGGGGAAGCTGAAGGCCGGGCAGGCGGCGCAGCCGGGCGGGGCGGGGAAGGCCGCAAGCGGGCATCACTAAACGCCAGAGGCCGATACCCCCAGACCCGTCCCCGGCCACCCATTGATTTTGTCGGGGTTTTGGCCGAAATTTACCCGTTTCGCTCTACGCCCAACTCCTACACCTTAGACAGAAGACAGACGGTCAAAAAATGTCCGCATCATTCCAAGACCTTATCCTCACCCTACAGCGCTTTTGGGCCGACCAGGGCTGCGTTATTTTGCAGCCCTACGATATGGAAGTCGGCGCCGGTACCTTCCACCCGGCCACCACTCTGCGCTCACTGGGGCCCGAGCCGTGGAAAACGGCCTACGTCCAGCCCAGCCGCCGTCCCAAAGACGGGCGCTACGGCAATAACCCCAACCGCCTGCAGCACTATTACCAGTATCAGGTATTGCTGAAACCCTCGCCCGACGATATCCAAGATCTCTATCTGCAGAGCCTGGAAGCCATTGGCATTGACCTGATGCGCCACGATATCCGCTTTGTCGAAGACGATTGGGAAAGCCCGACCTTGGGTGCTTGGGGCCTGGGCTGGGAAGTGTGGTGCGACGGCATGGAAGTTACCCAATTCACCTATTTCCAGCAGGTGGGTGGCTTCGACTGCAATCCGGTGTCGGGTGAAATCACCTACGGCCTAGAGCGCCTGGCCATGTATATCCAGGGCATCGAAAATGTCTACGACCTCGATTTTAACGGCCAGGGCGTGCGCTACGGCGATGTCTTTTTGCAAAATGAGCGCGAATTTTCGGCCTACAATCTGGAGCACGCCGATACCCAGCGGTTGCTGGTCCACTTCGACGATGCCGAGCGCGAATGCAATGCCCTACTCCAACACAAATTGCCGCTGCCGGCCTACGACCAGTGCATCAAGGCCAGCCACTTTTTTAATTTGCTCGACGCCCGCGGAGTAATCGGGGTGACTGAGCGGGCCGCTTATATCGGCCGAGTGCGCGATTTGGCGCGCAATACTTGTGGGGCCTGGCTCGAAAGTCAGGGGGTTGGTGCGGAGGGGTGAGCGCCCAAAGGGCGGGTCTGGGGGCTGTCGGCCTCTGGCGGCATGTGATGCCCGCTTGCGGCCATCCCCGCCCCACCCGGCTGCGCCGCCCGCCCGGCCTCCAGCTTCCCGGCCGCCCTGCCCCCACATACCGCCGCCGGCCGACAGCCCCCAGACCCTTCGGTGGGGCAAAAAAGAAGAGGGATGTAGTTTCTCGGAATTCAAAGATTGAGATGATATAATGGCAGATCTACTAGTAGAATTATTCAGTGAGGAAATTCCTGCGCGCATGCAGGGGCCCATGGCCAATAACCTCAAGGGCGCGGTGGCCACACAGCTGGAGAAAAATCAGCTCGAATACCAGGTGCTGGAAACCTATGTGACGCCGCGGCGCTTGGTAGTGCGGGTCGATGGGTTGCCGGTGGTGCAGGAAGATACGGTGCAGGAGCGGCGCGGGCCCCGGACTAGTGCGCCAGAGCAGGCGGTAGAGGGCTTTTTGCGCGGCAACGGCTTGACCATGGAGCAGGTGGAAAAACGGGTCCAGGGCAAGGACGAATTCTACTTTGCCACCATCACCACCAAGGGGAAAGCCGTCGACCAGGTCTTGCCCGGTCTGCTCGAAGAGGTCATCGGCGCCCTGTCGTGGCCCAAATCCATGCGTTGGGGGAGCAACCCCATCCGCTGGGTGCGGCCGTTGAAGAATATCCTGGCGGTGTTCAATGGGGCGGTGCTGCCGGTGAGCTTTGGCCATTTGCACAGCAACGACCAGGCCCAGGGGCATCGCTTCCTGGGGCCAGAGGCTTTTGCGGTCAGCGATTTTGCCTGTTATGAAAAAGAGTTAGCCCAGCGCCATGTTGTCCTCGATAGCAAAGAACGGCAACAGCGCATTGCCGAGCAGGCCGCTGAGTTGGCCCAAGGGGCGGGGCTGGAATTGCTGGCCGACCAGGGCTTGCTGGGCGAGGTGGCCGGGCTGGTGGAATGGCCGGTGGTCCTGCTGGGGCAAATCGACGCCCAGTTTATGGAGGTGCCCGAGGAAGTGCTGATTTCGTCGATCCGCAAGCACCAGAAGTATTTTTGTCTGCGCCAGGCCAATGGTACACTGGCGCCGCATTTCCTCGTTGTCTCGAATATGGTCAGCGACGACGGCGGCGCCGGTATTGTCGCCGGTAACGAACGCGTCTTGCGCGCCCGCCTGGCAGATGCGGTTTTCTTCTGGGACCAGGACGGCAAGCGGCCGCTGGCCGAGCGGGTCGTCGAATTGGATCGCATGGTCTTCCACGCCCGCCTGGGATCGGTGGGGGCCAAGACGGCGCGGTTGCAGCAATTGGCCGGGCGGCTGGCCGAGGGTATTCCCGGAGCCGAAGCGGAAGCGTGCCAGCGGGCGGCGCTGTTGTGCAAGGCCGACCTGGTCACCGAAATGGTCGGCGAATTCCCCGATTTGCAGGGGACCATGGGCGCCTATTACGCTCGCCAGGGCGGCGAGACCGAAGAGGTGGCCTTGGCCCTTAAAGAGCACTACGCGCCGTTGGGGCCCAACGATACCTGCCCGCGGGGGCCGGTCAGCGTGGCCGTGGCCCTGGCCGATAAAATTGATACGTTGGTGGGGTTATTCGCCGCATCTGAAAAGCCCACCGGCGCCAAGGACCCTTTTGCCTTGCGGCGAGCGGCGTTGGGGGTGATACGGCTGCTGTTGGAAAACGAGCTATCGGTGCCCCTCAGGCCGGTATTCGCCTTTGCCTTGGAGCAGTTTCCGGTCGAGATTTTGGCCGCCCCGCCGGCCAAAAAGAAAGGCGGCAAAGAGGCCCAGCCTCAGAGTCCCGAGCAAGTGGTGGACGATTTACTGGCCTTTTTCGGCGACCGCCTCAAAGTTTCTCTGCGCGAGCGCCAGGTGCGCCACGATCTGATCAGCGCGGTCTTTGACGGCGGCGACCAGGACGATTTGCTGCGGGTCTTGCAGCGGGTCGAAACGCTGGCCACTTTTTTAGACGAGGAAGCCGGGGATAATTTGCTGGTGGCCTACCGCCGGGCGGCCAATATCCTGCGCATTGAAGAGAAAAAGGATAAAATCCAATACAATGGGGCTCCGGCCGAGGAGTTGCTCGAAGCCGCCGAGGAAAAGGCCCTCTACGCCGGTCTGCGGCAATTGCAGGAGCAACTGCCGCCGCTGTTGCAAGCCTATCGCTACGACGAGGCGGTGGCCCAGTTGGCGCAATTGCGCGGCCCGGTCGATGCCTTTTTTGAGCAAGTTACGGTCAATTGTGACGAGCCTGAATTGCGCCGCAATCGTCTGTTTTTACTGGCCGATTTGCGGGTGCAGATGGATCAGATTGCCCATTTTGCGCTGATAGAAAAAGAGGGCTAATACCTAAATCTATCAGCCCACACCAAACAGGCAGTCGCCCAGAGCTGCCCAAGATCGCGAGTTTTTTATCTTCGGAAAATCCGTATCGTGTCGTTCGAGGCGATCCCAGCGCAACAACACCGCCAGCAACCGGGCCCGCAACGCTTCGTAGTCGCCCGGTCCAAAGCCGCCATACCCCGTCAGAAACTCGCGGAATAGCCGACCGTTGCCTTGGCTGCAGTGTCGTGCAACCGCTATGAAATCCCATTCGCCTGGCCCCGCCAGACTGTCTTCAAAATCGAATAAACCGTGCAGGTGCCAACCACTACCTGCCCGGTGTACCATCATGTTGCCCGGCCTCAGATCGCCGTGCAAGAGCACGTCCCGCTCGTCGGGCGCAGGGACCGTCTGCAAGAACCTCTCCATGTCGTCGATCAGCTTTGGGTCCAGAAATCCTCGCTGGCGCTCGATGCTTGCCGTGATGGGTGCCTCCCATTGGTCACGCCTATTCCCGAATCCCGCTCTAGATCGATCCACAGCATGCGCATGTAATCCGGCCGCCGCCTCGCCAATCTGGCCGCAGAGCACCGCACGCTCCCTATAGGTCAACGAGCCCCACAACCCCGGATCCCGCCAGGCGGCCAATTCGTTGCCGTCGAGCCGGGTCGTCACCAAATAGCGCCAACCGTACAAGTCGCCACTGCCGACGACCTCCGGCGTGGCCAACGCCCACTCTGCTACCAGCCGCAACGCGATCTCTTCACGCTCGACACAGGTCTCATCGCGCGGCGGCCGGAGTTTGACCACATAGGAAGGGTCCAGAGCGAATGTTTGGCTCTGATGGAACCGCCTCCACACCCCGACGGGCAAACCCATAGCGGAGCGGATCGCTTCGAGTGCAGGGATCCACTCGGGCAAGGGCCGACGGGCAAGCTGCCGATCGGTCATCTGCGCCGGCAGCTGTATAATTCTACGATTCTCGCTCATGGCGCCTCGGACGCGAAGACAACTTTTTTAATAATCGGCCAGTAGAGAGCCCTACCGACAATGCGTCTGCAACGTGCCCGGGACCTGGGCCTCGGCGCGGAAATCGAATTCCCAGCAGTCGCCGTCGGTCTGCCGGTAGTGCACAGCACTGGTGCCTTGACCGGTAAAGGCCTGGTGCTGCAAGACATACCAACCTTCTTCGTCGACAAACCAATCCGTGACCAATGTGGTGGTGGCCTCGCCGACCTGGCCGCCGTACGGGGCATCAGCTCCCTGGGGCCGCATGGGGCGGGGCTCGATTTGACGCGAGGGATCGACGACACCGTGGTGACAGCCGACTATATAGGGCGGCTCGGCCGTGGTATAGTGGATATAGCCGTCGCCTTGCTGGACGGCGTTGCACAGGTCGAGGGGCTCGTCGGGGAGGCGATTGAGGTGGTTGTATTGGCCCTGGCCGTAGAACTGGTCGCCGCCGGTGCCAAAGTAAATGGGGGCTCCGTCCAGGCCCCAGGCCAGGGGTTGGTCCAGATCGTGGTCGTCGAGCAGACAGACCGGGACGTAGTGGTAGTGGTAGTCGTCGCCCTGGCCGGCGTGGCCGCCGCAATGGTCCAATTCGCCTTGGACTACGGTGTCGCTGCCGGGGTCGTAGTGCTCGGGGTGGGTCGAGACGTCGGGGCGGGCTTCGTAGTGGAAAATGGGCACGCCGTTGGCCGCCACGGCGATGGGCCCCCGGGGCGAGGCTTCGACGATCTGGTCGGACCACTGTGGTTCGAGGGGGATGCGCCAGGTGTATTGAAAGGGAATGGGGACCCGCAGGATCCACTGTTCAATACCGACCATGGGCCGTTGCCAAAGGGCCGCCGGAACGGGGGCGGGCAGACCGGTGGGGCTGGTGATGAAGAGTTCGTCCTCGTCGCATGTGGCGCTGACCAAGTCGGCATAGGGGGCAAAGGCTTGGAGCAGGTTGTCGCGGCTGTAGGCATCGGCGAATATAAAGAAGTCGTCGAAATTGATCCGGCCGTCGCCGGTAAGGTCAAAGCGGGAATCAAAAGTAGTGGAATCGGTTCCCTCTTGGGCGCGACCAAAATTATCGGCCAAGGCAAAGAGGTCGTCGAAATCGACCTGGCCGTCGCCGGTGAAATCGGCGCTGTTTTCCAGGGCGTAGAGAGGGGCGGCAAATAGCCCCAGGCAAAGGATTATAGGCAGTGGCATACTTGGCCTTTCTGTTTCCGGCAAATACCAGATTACCTGCAAGTAGTGCGGATTTCCTTCGGGGAAGTGCCGCTGGTCATCTGGTCATCAGTATTTCAAATCTTGCTAATCGGCTAGATTGAGTCGAGCTCGACGGACGCAGAAATTGTCGTCGCCGGAAAAGATTAGATGCAGGGTGCGGCCGTCGTCCGACATCCATTTGGGCGGAAATTCGGCGCGTTCGCCTGGGCCCACATCCCAGGCGCGACTGAAGTAGATGGTTTTCCAGGGGCCCCAGGGCTCGGGGGCTTCGTAGATCCCAAAGCCGCCGTCAAAGCGGGTATCGCCGCGGTCTTTATGACCGGGGGGTTGCGGGATATGCTGCCACCACAAATAGCGTTTGAGTGGGGCGCTATAACTAATGCCCGAGCGCAGGCAGGCGTCTTTGTGCTCGAAGACCGGGCCCCGTTGTTGGATATCGGCGTCCCACAGAGGTTCCCCGGCGTCGTTGGTGCCAACGAAAAATTCGTACGCCGACCGGTCGACGATGCGCTCTTTGGGGGCGCGCATTAAAACCATCCGGTCCGCTGGGCCGTCGGCCATGGGGCCGTCGTGGCTGACGGTATAGACATAATCGTCGCGGCCGCCGGCGTAGTTGGGGCCGAAATTGATAAAGGTACAGAGGCCGAATTCGGCGAATTTCCAGGGGCTGAATGTCCAGCTTTGGGCCCCGTCAGTAGAGGTGGCCAATTGCGCCTGGCCGCCCTGTTGGTCGGCGTGGAAGAGCCACAGATAGAGGGTGCCGTCGACCATGAGTAGACCGCTGCCCTTTTGGCCGCGGCGGCCAAAGCCTTTGTTTTCGCCGCTGGCCGAGCGAATATTGACGGGGTTAAAGTCGGTGGGGCCGCCGTCGATGCGGGCGAAACCGAGGCCCAGTTTTTCGCTTAAATAGGGCTCGAAGCCGTAGCCGTCACCATAGGTTGTATACAGGCTGCCGTCGGCGGCCCAGGTGATGGGCCAATTATCGCTGCCGTCGCGGCGCTGGGTCTGTTTGTTGACAATGGGGCCCAGGCCGGTGCGGCTGACCTGGGCATCCCAGGTCAGGCCGATGATATAGTCGCTGGGCGGGTAGGGGGCTGTCGTAGTTGTCATAGACGGATGGGTTTTCCGTGGTGAAATTGGTGTGGTTTGCGGTTGTGCGGCGGTGCCGATTGAGGCAAAGAATAGGATAAGCCAGGCGAGCCATTCAGGTTGCGGGGCGGCTGGGCCAGAGGCGGTGATGGTATGGGACATGAGTCTGGGCACGGATGTTTTTAGCCGCAAAGGCGAATTTTAGGGTTCAAACCAACAATAATTAAAAATACGCCGTTATAAAACCCCACCCCGGCGCATCTTCTTTGCGAAGTCCTTGAAAAAGGAGCCGTCTATGCAAGGTGATGCAGCGTTAGTTGCAGCCAATCGACGCGGCGATACAAAGGCCTTTTCGCTGCTGGTCGACCGCTACCGCTACGCCGTATTCGGTCTGTGTCTGGGGCATACCCAGGACCCGGACGTGGCCGAGGATATGGCCCAGGAGGCTTTCGTCAAAGCCTTCCTGCGCTTGCCCGATCTGGCCGACCCGGGGCGCTTTGCCCCTTGGGTCAAGCAGATCGCGGTCAATGAATGCCGCATGTGGCACCGGCGGCGAGCCGGCGAGCGGACCGCGCCCGCTGGTGTCGAGCTGGTGCACGAGTCGCCCGAGGAAAATTTGCTGGCCCGGGAGACCCATCGGCGGATTCTGTCCGCCCTGGGGCGACTTAACGAAGGACAGCAGCAGATCGTGTCGCTGTTCTATCTGGAAGATATGGCGCTCAAGCAGATCGCCGCCTTTCTCGATATTTCCCCGCAGACGGCCAACCAGCGGCTCTATCGAGCCCGCACACGCCTGAAAGAGGAGATGATGTCTATGGTTAAGGACAGCTTGCAACAGCAGCAATTGCCCGACGACTTTACCGCCGCGGTAGTGGCCAAGTCCCTGGAGCGGGGGCGCCAGTGGCTGGATGAGCGCCGCTGGCCCGAGGCCAAGGCCGAATTCCGCAAGATCACCGCCGCCCTGCCCGACCATCTCGACGCCCAACGCGGCTTGGCTTTGGCCCTGGATGGCCAGGTCAATACGATGCTGGCCGAAAGCGAGGTGGAAAACGACGACAAATTGGTCCAGGAGGCCGTCGCCGCCCTGGAGGAGGCCTATCGGTTGGGGGCCCGCGATTGGGAGACGGTGTGGAATTTGGCCGGGTTTTACGAAACGTTGAAGCGCGATACCGAACGCTCGGTTTTGTTGGAGGCCTATGCCGATGAGGGCGACGATGGGGAAAAGGCTTTCTTTGCCTTGGTGCGGGCGGCCTGGAGTTCCAAAAGGGTGGGCGACCACGAGCGCGGCTATGCCCTGCACCAGCGGGCGTTGTCGTTGCCGGGAAGGTCGCTGCAGGAGCGTTTGCGGTCCTATTTCGCCGGTGTGATCCCGATTTACGCCCATGCGGACAAGGCCGACCAATGGCTGCAGCAGACGGCTGAATTGTACGGGCAGCTCCAAGGGCCGCTGTCGCTGGACCATTATATGTATTACCGTGATACTTGTTCGGTGTTGGTGCGTTGTGGGCGGTCCGAGCAAGCATTGGAAGAAGGCCATGCGTATCTGGGATTACTCGACAGTCAGGTCGTCGACGATCCCATCCAGCGGCGCTGGTGGATCAGCGATACCTGGGCACAGATCATTCGCATTCAGGGCGCCGAGGGTGCTAGGGAGGAATTGCAGGCGGCGCAGCAACAAGCCGCGGCGAATATCGCCGCCTACGAAGCCGAATGGGAGGCGGCAGAAGAGAGCGAGGCGGACACGGAAAAACGGCAACAGGTGCATCAGAATTACCGCCGTTTTGCCGGCTACGCCGCCATCAATCTGGCTTTAGCCTACCACAAGGCCGGCTTGTACGAGGAGGCCGTCGAGCTGTTCGAGCGCAAATTGTCAATGTATGAAAAGGGGACCTGCTATATGCAGCTGGCCGCCGTATATATGGATAAAGGCGACCGTCAGGGGGCCCTCGATACCTTGCGGCGGTTGCACCAAAGCGCCGTGACCAGCGTCGAGAGCTTTGTCTTTTTGGGGCAGGCGCGGGCTTGGTTCAACGGCGCCGGGGAATTTGAATCGGTGCGGCAGGACCCGGAGTTTGTCGCCGTGGTCGGCCAACAGGATTAACGAAGGCGGCAGATTACGAGTACTGTCTGGCTTTGATAGGGACGATGGATACGGCCTCCTAAAAGTAGCGGTCTAAACCTAAATAGAAATCGCCGACAAAAAATAACGGGGTCCAGATGATTTATTCTGGACCCCGTTTTGTCTATCGATGGGTTCCAAGCAAGGCCGGTGCTGATGTATTATTCGGCAGGCGGCTCAGGATGCTCGGGAAGGGGTTGCAGCGTATCGGCCCAGGCGCCCAGTCCCGGAGACAGGACAAGATCATCGTGAGCCTGCGGATCAGCCCAGTGAAGTCGGATCTTGTAGTCGATGCCGGGCACGGGTTCGTAGTACTCCATTTTGTAGTCTATCGCCGGATCGGGCTGGTAGGTAGGCATGCTGTAGGCGGTGGATGGGGATTGCTGCGGGGCGAAGAAGGGCGGGTGCCACTGGGGCTGTTGCAGGTGCCCCCCTGGAGGAAGACTTGCTCGCCGGGAATCGAGAGCCCCTACTTGGTAGGTGGGCCCGTCGGCGGCGATACTGGTCCGATTGGCGGCCGGCGCCAGGCCCTGGGGAGCCATCAGCGCGGCGCCGACGATAAAGATAAATGGCAACATGGACGTTTCTCCCTGTTGGGTACTATGTGCAGATGCACCCAATAAGACGAGGGAAGTATCGGTCCGTTATATCGCCACGAAAAATACCTTTATCCTTCCCAGCGTTCCCAGGCTACTCCCTGGTGGCCGAAATTGAAGTGGTCGGGATGGAATAATTCCGCCAGGATCTCCACCGATTCCACCAGCCGCGGACCGGGGCGGTTGAAGTACTGGTTGCCGTCGGTCAGGTAGACCTGGCCATTCTGCACCGCAGGCAATTTTTGCCAGGCTGGGTGGTCGGTTAAAGCGGCTAATTCGGCCCGTACCCTGGGCAGCGAAAAACCGCAGGGCATCAGGGCGATAATATCGGCGTCGGCCCGCTGTAGGTCCTCCCAATCCAACCAGGGCGAGTGTTGCCCCGCCTGGCCGAAAAGGTTGTCGCCGCCGGCGATTTCAACCAATTCGGGTATCCAGTTGCCCGCCGCCATCAATGGCTCGAACCATTCGATGCAGGCCACTTTGGGGCGGTGCTTCAATGCTTGCGCACGGCGCTCGATTTGAGTTAGTCGTTGTTGCAGGTCCGCCAATAACAGTTGGCCCTCGGCAACCAAATCAAGGGATTGGGCAACGCGCTCGATATCGGCCCAGACATCGCTCAGGGCATTGGGCTCCAGGGCAATGATGGCCGGTTGCGAGCGGACTAGCTGGCAGGCGGCTTCCTCTACTTCTTTGAGACTGACGGCGCAGACCTCGCATTGCGATTGGGTGACCAGCAGGTCCGGCTCCAGGGTATCGAGCAGGTCGGCGTCGACCCGATAGACCGCAGCGGCTTCCTGAAGGACGGCTTTGACGCGTTGGTCAATTTGGTAGCTGGTGCCGTCGGGGTCGAATTTGGGCGCTGTACAAGAGGGCAAAGCGTCGACTCCGGCCGGGTAATCGCATTCGTGGGAGCGGCCCACCAGGCGATCCCGGGCTCCCAGGGCGCAGACAATTTCGGTGCTGCTGGGCAGCAGCGAGACAATGCGTTGCATACAATTCTCCGGGCTAAAATCGGAAAGAGGCCGATTGGGGGTCAAAGTCAATTTGCGGAAAGGTATCGTGCAAAGCACCGCTGTCGATCAATTGGCTCGAGGTGCCCGATTGCAGGGGGCCGCCCGGGCCTAGCAACCACAGGCGGTCGGCCCCGCGCAGGGCCAAGTCGAGGTCGTGGGTCGACAACAGCACGGCGCGTTGCTCGTGGCGGGCGAGTTGGCGCAATAGACGCATAATTTCTACCCGGTGCGGCCAATCGAGGAAGGCGGTCGGCTCGTCGAGTACCAGCAGGCTGGGTTGTTGGGCCAGGGCCCGGGCAATCATGACTTTTTGTCTTTCGCCGTCGCTGATTTGATTGCTGCGGCACTGGGCCAAATGCTGGGCCCCCACCGCTGTTAAGGCTTGCTGCACAAGCTCGCGGTCGTCGGCACCAAGGCGGCCCGACCAGCCTGTATAGGGATAGCGGCCCAGGGCGACCAATTCGCGCACTGAAAGGTCGCCTGGATCAGCACCTTGGGTCAAGACCAGGCTGAGTTGCCGGGCTAGTTGGGCCGGGGAAATGGCGGAGAGGGGCTGGCCCCACAGACGCACCGCCCCGGCCAGGGGCGGCAACAAGCCGGTCAGGGTGCGCATTAGGGTGGATTTGCCGGCCCCGTTGGGGCCCAACAGGCAGACCAATTCGCCTGGGTGCAACTGGCAGGACAACTCTTGGGCGACAGGGTGGGGGCGGCGTTTACCGCGCCGGTGGCCAATGCTGAGGCGGTCGATTTCTAAGAGCGGCTGAGTCATAAAGTTTGCGGTCGCTTAAAAGGACCGCACTTGTTGCCGGTGCAAAAGGATCCAGGCCACCACCGGGGCGCCGATCAGGGCGGTGACGGCGTTGAGCGGCAGGGTCGCCTGGCTACCGGGCAGGCGCGCCGCCAGATCGGCCACCAGGGCCAGGGTGCCGCCCAGGGCCGCACAGGTCGGCAACAACAGGCGATGGTTGGCGGTATGGAAGAGGGCGCGGCAGAGATGGGGCACGGCCACGCCCAAGAAGCCGATGGGACCGCAGTAGGCCGTTACCGTCCCGGCCAACAGCGCCGAGCTGAGAATGATCCACCAGCGCAGCCGCGGCAACGCCACACCCAGACTGCGGGCGTATTCGGGGCCCAGCAAGAGGGCGTTGAGCGGCTTGACCAGCACCAGGGCTAGCCCCAGTCCCAACAGTACGGCCGGGGCCATGGCCGCCAGCTGCTCCCAAGTGACACCGCCAAAACCTCCAAAGGTCCACAGGATATAGGATTGGATTTGTTCGGGGATACTGAAGTACAGCAGAATGCTGACCAGGGCGCTAGTCAAATAGCCGAACATCAACCCCAACAAGAGCAACGTCATGGGATTGGCGACCCGCTTGCCTACCACCAGCACCAAGGCCAGAGCGGCCCCGGCTCCGGCGACGGCGGCGGTTACCACGCCGAGATGGCCGACCAAGCCCAGCGACGCCAACAGGCCCAGACCGGCGATGCCGCTGCTCAGCACCACCAAGGCCACGCCGAGACTGGCCCCGGCGCTGATGCCCAGGATAAAAGGGTCGGCCAACGGGTTGCGGAACAGCGTTTGCATTTGCAGGCCGCTGACGCTCAAGGCGGCCCCGGCTAGTAGGCCAGTCAAAGCTCGGGGCAGACGGATGGAGAGTACGATATGGCGCCAACTGGCCTGCTGGTTTTCGTCCCCAAAGAGGATGGCGGCGATGCTATCCACAGGAATGGCGACCGAGCCCAGGGCGAGGCTGGCCAGCAAGGCGACGAATAGGGCGGCTAGGAGGCCGGCACAGGAGATCCAGGTGCGGCTTGGGGAGGGCCATAGAGTGTCTTGGGCGGCCAGCGGTTGGGCCATTGGTCAGTCGAGCCTTTGGTAATATTTGAGGTGGTGCTGGGGGAGCAGCTCGGGGTGCAGCATTTTGATGAAATCGGCCAGCAATATATGGGGCTCGACGACCCCTCGCTCCCAATAGTCGTTGCCCCCTTGCGGATTGAGGCGGGCGTTGGCGTTGTAGACCTGGCTGTGGGCAAAGGCGGCGAAATCGGCGTAGCGCGAATCGGCGGCGGCGACATCGGCCAACCGCTTCCAGTCGTTGTGCATGGTCAGCCAAAAATCGCCGCTGTGGGCGCGTTGGTAGACGGCTTCAAAATCGAGGGGCAGACTGCCGCGGGTGTCGTCGTCGGCCCACAGATAATGGCCCCCGGCATCGCGCACCAGTTGGGCCGGATAGCTCTGACCACCCGAGATATACCAGGTATCCCTCCAGAGGGCGCCACCGAATACGGTGGGGCGTTGGCTCGCTGGCAGGTCTTGAGTTAGGGCCGCATAGGCGTGGTAGTGGCTCACGACGGTGTCGAAATAGGCCGCGGCCTGCTGCTCTTTATCGAAGAAGGCGGCGGTGAATTTGATCCACTCGGCGCGGCCCAATAGCGTCGCCTCGGTGTATTCGGCGTTGGCGACGGTGCCTATGCCGGCCTCTTTTAACAGGGGGTGGTCCTGGTAGGGGGATTGCGGTGCCGCCGTGGCCATAAGCAGATCGATTTCCAGGTCCAGGACCAATTCCAAATCGAGACCGGGTCCATGGCCAATTTCGGCCAGGGAACCCTCTTCGTAACGCTGGTTTAACTGGGTTGAATACACCGGCCCAATGGCGCTGATCCCGGCCAGGCTGCCGACTTCGTTGAGCAGCTCAAAATGGGGCAATTGGGTGGTCGACAGGGCCGCCGTACGGCGCGGCGGAATGGCAATCCGCTGGATGCCGTCGTAGCCGTCCGGGTCGGCGGCGCCGCAGGGTAACAGAATATACTGGAAGGGATGGTCCACGCCCGGGGGGGCCAAAACGGTTATCAGTTTAAACGCATCGAAGTATTCTACTTTGAACCCTTCGGCGTATTGCAAGGACAATTGACTGCCGGCGACAGGCCAGTTGGATTGTTCGGTCGGCGGGCAATCCTGGGCGTTGGTCGGGGTCGGGCCCCAGCCCAGCAAGGCGGCGATGAGCAGCCATTGGAACCGCATCATCGGGCCTTGCCAGGACTTAGGGGCAGAGCGCAAGACAACCATTTATTTGAGCAACATCATTTTGGCGTGGGTTTGTTGTTGGCCCGTGCGCAGGCGCACCATATAGAGGCCATTGCCCACGGCTTGACCGATTTCGTTGCGGCCGTCCCATATCCGCGCATGGGCTCCGGCGTCCAGATGGCCCGATACCAGGGTGCGGACTGGCTGGCCGAGGATATCGTAAATAGTCAATTCGACCGGGGTCTGGGCGCGGCTGACCTGAAAGGGAATCAGTATCGAGGCGTTGAAGGGGTTGGGGTAGGGACGCTGTAGGGCGAAGTCGGAGGGGGTATCTCCGGTCTGTTCCTCGACAGCGGTGATGGCGTTGGGGGCCAACACGACGATGCTGGCCGGCGGCAGGCCGGTCGAGATAGGACCGGCTAGAGGCGCGCCGGTGGCGGTGTCAAAAATTTTCAGGCCGGCGGCATCGGGGTCGGAAAAACTGCCGCGGTCGCCGACGATAAGGCGGTTGCCGTCGACGGCCATACTGGCGATAAAGCCGCCGCTGAGGCTCTCCAAGGGCGGCCCGACGCTGCCGCTGGCCAGATTTACCGGGCGCACCAGATTGGCGAAATTCTCGTCGGAGACCACGGCAAAGCCCTCATTCTGGCTCGCCATTACCAGGGCCGTAATATCGCCGCCCAGGTCTTCTTCGCTGACGGCCAGCCCCAAGCTTTGGTTGGTGGCCGTATCGATCAGCTCAATGCCCCCGGCCCGATCGCCAAAATTGGCCACAACAGAGACGGCGATTTTATCGCCCAGGACCACCGCGCTATTTGGATTGGGCACGTCCAGGACAATGCCCTGAATACCGTCGGCGGCCGGGTCGATATCGACCAGTGTATCGGTTTCAATATCGATGACTATCATGAAGCTATCGTCCACTGGGCCCCAGGTGCCGCCCCGGTCCAGGCGTTGGCAGGTCAAATAGAGGCGTTGGCCAACGCGGACAATCTGTGAGACTTCGGGCAGGCCGTCGCCGTCGGCGAAAGCGCTCAGGTCAATGCGGCCCAATTCGTCGCCGCTGGCGGGGTTGACTATCAGTAGATCCGTTGTGTCGTAGCCGGTTATATAGGCTTTGTCGGGGGCGACAATTTCAATGTCGTGCGGGTTGGTGCCGTTGCCCACGGAGAATTGTGTCAGCGGCGCGGTCAGGTCGGATTCGTCGAGGACGAGGATATTGTCCTGGCCCAGGCGGTTGATAATGTAGACCCTGCCGTCGTGGTAGGTACCCACGGCATCGGCGTGGATATTGAGCAGATTGATCTGGGCTTGATCTTGTTGCTGGTCCCACAGGGCGGTGCTGCCGGTGACAAAATCGGAGGTGACGATAAACAGACTCGATTGGGCCTGTAGGGAACCGGCCAGGGCCAAGCAGCAAAGGGCAATGAGCAGGCGCGTGCGGATCATGCAATTTCTCCAGTATGTGGTTAACGGGTGCTGTGGGTGAATTGGTAGTTGAGGGCGAGAAAATAGGCGCGGCCGGGCAGGGGGTAGCCCCATAGGTCGGCGACCTGGTTGGCGGTGAGATTTCGTATTTCCCAGGACAGCGCCAACCCGCCCAAGCTGTTGGTGCGGCCGCCCATAGTATGGATAGTGCGGGTGGCGATGGGGCGCAGGTTGGCGCGGTCGAGGAAGTGGCGGCTTTCGCGGCTGAATTCGTAGTGCAGGCCGCTGCCAGGGCCCTTCAGGGCGAGGCGGGCGTTGAAGCGGTGGCGCGGGGCGTTGGGCAGGTCACGGCCTTTTTCAAAGGCGAAGGGGGCGCGGTTTTCGGCCCGTTGGTAGACGTAATTGACGCTGAGCTCAAGGCGGGCCAAGAGGCGCAGTTGGAGGCGGTTTTCGACGCCTCTCATAAACGCCTTGCCAAAATTGTGGGGGCGGGATACCTGCTGCGAATTGTGCTCAAAGCGGATCAGGTCGTCGACGTGGTTGGCGTAGTAGACGGCTTCGGCCAGCAGCAAGCCGGTGTCGATATCGCCGTCGCTGCGGAAGACCAGACCTAGATCCCAATTGTCGCCCTGTTCACTGACCAGGTCGGTATTGCCGATAATTGCGCCTTTATCGCCGAATAGCTCAAAGAAACTGGGGGGCCGTTGGTAGCGGCCCCGATGGCCACGGGCGAACCAGCCCCAACCCAGTTCTAGCTGGCCTCCCAGGCGCAGGCCCCACAGTTTTTCGACCTTGGTCTTGCTGGGGGCTAGATCGCCGGCGAGCAAGTTTTTGGCGTCGAAAAAGCGGTCGTCTAATAGTTCGAATTGGCCGCCGATATTGACGGTGAGGCGCTGGGTCGACAGGGGTGTTTCGACTTCCCCGCCAAGGGAAAAACCCCGACGGCGGCTGCGCAGGGTCCGGCTTTCACGGTGCAACAGGCTGTTGGGGGTATAGATTTCGCGGCGGCCGGTGGCAAAACCGGTGAGCAGGCTGCCCCCGGGCAGGACGGCGTTGATTTCGCCGCGCAGTCCGCTGCTGCGGGTGTTGTTGCGGTCGTGCTGCATGCCAATGCCGACCTCGCCGCGCAGGTCCTTGTATTGATGTTGTGCAAAGGCCTGGTAGGCTTTGAGGCGGTAGCCGGCGCGCCCCTGGGATAAGGGGCCGAAAAGAGTGGCTTCGGTGATATTGCGCCAAGTATCGAAGCGGGTGTGCAGCGACTGGTTGTTGCCAATGCCGGGGACGCCCTTATTGCTCAGGTCGAAGATATTGTGCAGTTGCAGACGAGTTGTACCGCGGCGGCCGCCCACTTTGACCAGGGCCCGCAGGGCCTTGAAATCGCTGTTGCGGCGGCGGGTCCATTCGTCGTCGCGGAGGTTGTATTGGGTGCCGTTGTCGTCGTGGAAGCGGAAGTCGTTGGCGCTGCTTGAGTGGTCTATAAGGGCCAGGTATTCCCAGCCGCGCCAGGGACCCCCGAGGGAGGCGTTGAGTTGCCGGGTGGCATACGAGCCCAAACTGGCGTGCAGGCGGCCCTGGAGGTTGTCGGGCAATTGGCGGCTGCGGATATGGACCACCCCGCCCATGCTATTGCCGCCAAAACGGGCTGGCACCGCACCGCGGTAGATCTGTACGCTTTCGACCCCGCCCAAGGGCAGTTGGCCCAGGTCGACGCCGCCGCCCGTGGCGCTGTTGAGCGGCACGCCGTCTAAAAAGATCTGCACCTGCTCGGCGGTGGAGCCGCGGATGGAGACGGTGCTAAAGCTGCCCAAGCCCCCCGAGCGGCGCACGTTGACGGCGGTGGCGCGGTCGAGGACCTGGGCGATATTGGCGCCGGGGGCGGCTTGCTGACTGAGGGGAATGGTCTCGACAAAGGCGGCGCTGTGTTGGGCTTGGCCGGGGCGGCGGGCCTGCACCACGACTTCGTCGATGACCAGGGCTTGGGGCTGCAGGAAGAGGTCGAGGGAGGGCTGGTCCGATACTATTTCTAGCGTTTGCTGCAAGGGCGCGTAGCCCAGCATTTCGACGCTGAGTTTACCCGGGCCCAAAGGGAGCTTGTCGAAGCGGAAGGTACCGGTGGTATCGCTATGGGTAGGGTATTGCTGGCTGGGGTCGGCGGTCGGTTGAAACAGCAGCAGGGCGCCCGCTACAGCCGCCCCTGAATCGCGGTCGTAGAGACGGCCTTCGAGGCGGCCCTGGGCCGCAAGGGGACGGGCCGGGGCCAACAGACCGGCCAGCAATAGACCAACAAAAAAACCCGCCCTCGAATGAGAGCGGGTCACGGCAAGGTACGCAAGCACCGATAGACCACCTTAGCTCCGAAGGGTTTTGTCTATGTCGGTTCGGGCAGGTTTCCTGGCTTCCGGTAATCAGTGCCGGCCCCTTCCCAATCCGCATGGGGGATCAGTGGGTACTCGCCGACAATGCGACGCCACGGGGGCGTCTACCGGTTACAGTGGCGGGACCGCGGCAGATTTTAACTGCCTTCCCTATTATCCCAATGCCATGAGAGGCCATTGGGCACCAGAACCGTTGTTTAGCTGCAGGCCAAGATAAGTACCATTGGCCGTTGCTGTCAATGCGTATTCGTCCGCTTCCCCTGTAAATCGAGCAAGTACTGCGGCAAGCCCAGGGCCTCGACAACGCTGATGGTGACGGCGCGGATCGACTGCTCCACATCGAGTTGGCCCCCCTTGTCAAAGACGGGCTGGTTGGCGTCGATAAGGGTCACTTTCTGCGGACCTAGCTGGACTTTTAAATAGTCGATGCAGGGCTGCACATTTTCTATGTAGAATTGATAGCGGCTGTCCAGGGCGGCCTCGGTATCGTCGCTGCGGTGGCGGCCCTGGGCCCGCTGTTTCATCTCGTCCTTGGTGATCGACAGGTGCAGCACTTTAATAATGCCAATGCCCTGGCGGTCGAAGGCGGCCAAGAGTTTTTCTGCGGCCACTTTGGTGCGGGGGTAGCCGTCGAGGATGAAAAGCCCACGGTGCAAATGCGGCGATTGGGCAAAGTGGGCGTCGATAATCGATTCGGCCCAATCGTCGGGGATCAGCAGGCCGTTGTCGAGGCAGAAGGCGAGCCAGTCCAATTGGGAGTACGGATCGGGGGCTGCCGCGTCAAAGGCGGTTGCCAATTCGGGGTGGTAGCGGCTGGCTTTTTTGATCAGCTCGGGCGGGTTGTGGGCCGGGTCGAAAATGCAAATCTGGTCGCCGATGCCGTAGTCTGCGGCCAATAACTGCTTGAAGGCGGTGTCTTCCTGGGCGCGTGTAACCGTCTGGCGCAATACGTCGCCCATGGAGACGTGCTGGCGCGGGGGCAGCGATAAAAAGGCGCAGATCGATTCGGCGATTATGCCCTTGCCGCAACTGGAGGGGCCGGTCAATAAAATGGCGCCCCTTCCTTCGACGTGGACTTTTTCGACGACTATGCGGATATGGGCAGGGGCGTGTTGTGGCGGCAAGGCGGGGCCTTTCTCTGGCAGGGGCTGATGCGGGACAGCTGCAAATGTACGGAATTTGGCCGGATGTACTAAGGGCCGCCGCCCACCCTCTGCATCAATCGCCCTGTTGTCGGACCCGGGCAATCCCCGCCTCTTCGTCGACCCGGCGCACCAGTATCAGGCCGACGACAAAAAAGACCACCACGACCGCCACACCGGCCCGCTGCGAAGCGAAAATGCGGGTCAATTCGCCCAATAGCAGCGGCCCCAAAAAGGCGGTGGCTTTGCCCGAAAAGGCGAACAGGCCGTAGAATTCGTTTTCTTTATCCGGCGGTACAAAGCGGCCCAGCAGCGACCGGCTGGCCGCCTGGTTGGGCCCAGAGAATAGCCCAATGAACAGACCGGCGGCCCAGAACAGGGTGCGGTCGTGGGTGAAAACCGCCAGCAGCGAGGCCGCGATAAAGCCGACCAGGCTGATCTGAATGGTGCGTTTGCCGCCCAGCCAATCGTCGACGAAGCCCATGGCAAAAGCGCCCAGGCCAGCCGACACGTTGAGGGCCAGGCCAAAGACCATAATTTCCTCAAAGCTAAAGTCGAAGGTACCGGCCGCGTAAATACCGCCAAAGGCGAAAATAGTGATCAGACCGTCGTTGTAGATTAGGCGGGCGATAAGCAGGCGGGAAATTTCGGGGAAACGCCGCAATTGCCGGAAGGTGGAGACAAATTGGAGTAAGGAGGCGGCCAGCGGGGCTGGAGACGGGCGGCCAGCGCCGGGCTTTTCTTTGACCCACAAAAATATCGGCAGACTGAACAGGGCAAACCAGCAGGCCACCAATAGATTGGTGGCGCGGATATGCTCGCCGTTTTCCTTGCCAAAGCCAAACCAGGGAATTTCTGTATCGACAAAGCCGACCATCGCCAGGGCCATGGCGCCTAGGCCGCCGACATAGCCCAGGGCCCAGCCGTAGCCGGAAATGCGGCCGATTTTGTCGGCCGGGGCAATTTCGGGCAGGAAAGCGTTGTAGAAAACGGAGGCCAGCTCAAAGGCGATATTGCCCACGATAAACCAGAGCAGCGCTTTGGTGACCTGGCCGGGCAGGGCGGTGTAGAGGAAGGCCGTCCCGATTACGGCGATAACAGTAAACAGGCCTAAGTACAATTTGCGGTGGCCGCCGCGGTCGGCCAGGCCGCCCAGGAAAGGCGATAGCAAAGCTACGGCAATGGCGCTTAGACTGACTCCTTTAGACCACAGCGCCGTGCCGGTAACCTCGTCGGGGGCAATGACCTGGGTGAAGAAGGTGGCGTAGATGAAGGTGACAATGAGGGTGTTGAAGGCGGAATTGGCGAAATCGTAAAAACACCACGAGACCACGGCACGGCGGTCAAAAGGCATAGAGCCTCGGCAGTTTAAGCCCTCTCTGCATCCAGGTAGCGTCGCTTGAGGGCATCCAGGTCGGCCAGCAGGGCGGCGCGCTCGACGCCCAGGCGGCGCAGGTAGTGGCGCCTGCGTCTGGGGGCGATCAGGTTTTGCCAGAGCGGCCAGCGCTGCAGGAAATATTCGTTGTAATATAGGGTAAATAGCCCGCTCAAGGGCAGTGACAGGACAAAGGGGAGAGCCCATTGCCAACCCCATACGCTCCACACCACACTGGTGCGCAACAAGTAGAAAATGGGAAACGTCAGGGCCCCGGCGGCCAGTTTTACGGTGCCGACCATTTCCGGGCTCTGGCGGTAGGGTCGCACCAGTAGGCGGGGCAGGAAATAGGGCAGGGCGTTGTTGAGAAAGCCGTATAGGGCCAGGGGGGCCAGGGCCAGACCAGCGAAAAAGTGCCCCGGCCCTCCTTGGGTTTCGGGAGCAAAGATATAGGGCTCAAGGCGCAGGCGGCGCAATTTTCGGTGGTGCAGCCGCAGCCGTTGGCCCAACTGGCGGACCAGCTCGGGCTCGGTGGCGCTGAAGTGCTCAATGCCGTTGATAAGCTGTTGGCCGGCGCGCAGGATAGGGCCCAATTCGGCGCTGTCGGGCAAGTCGGCGGCGACCTGGTCGGTATAGATCTGGGCCAGGTCGGCGAAGACTGTTTCCAGGGCCGGATTGTCCAGGTGCCAGGTGAGGGCGGTGAGGCGTTGTTGGACCAGGTCGGTGAGCTTGCGGGCCCCGGCGCTGCGGCGCTGGCGATAGAGCCCGAGGAAGGGGCTCACCTCGATAGGCTCGCCAAAATGCACCGCTACATCCGAGCGGAACAAGCCCGGATCGGTATAGGCCAGGCCGACCGGGACAATGCAGACCCCGGCACGGCCCTGGCTCTCGTCTTCTACGCGGAGGGCAATGCGGGCCCCACCCGGTTTCAGCTGTCGCACCTGGCGCCCGGGCAGGCTGCCGCCTTCGGGGAATAGGGCCAGAGCGTGGCCTTGGCGCAAAACCTGGCAGGCCTGGCGCAACATATCCTGGTTGCCGCCGGTGCCAGAGCCGTCCTGGGGGCGGGCGACGGGGATGACACCGAGGTGGCGCAGAAAAAAGCCGTAGCAGGTGTTTTTGAATAGCGTGCTCTTGCCCAGAAAACGCGGCGGGCCGGTTGGCAGGGCTGCCCCCAGAACCAGGGTATCGAGCATGACGTTGGGGTGGTTGGCCACCAGCAGCACGGGGCGGTGCCGGGGCACTTTCTCGGCGCCGCGAATTTCCAGGCGGCGGAAAAAGACCCACAGGGCGAAGCGGACGATGGGACTGACCAGAGCCACTAGCATGGGCTAGGTTTCTCCAAATTACAGAAGCGTCAAAATACCTGGGAAAAGGTAATGTAGAGTCCGCTGCCGTCTGCCGACAGACCGTAATCGGCGCGGACAATGGTGCTGTGCCAGTGTAGTCGGATTCCGCTGCCCAGGCCCCGCTCCCACTGGTCGGCGGCCGGTCCTTGGCGGCGGGGGAAGGTCTGGCCGACATCGGCAAACAGCAGCAAGCCGGCGTAGAGCCGCTGGCTGTGGGACAGGCGCAGGCCCTTCCAGCGCAATTCGATATTGCCCAATAGGCGGGCCTGGTCCCGCTGGCGGCTGGCCGACAGACCGCGCACCGTATCGGATCCACCCAGGGTCAGTTGGTCGTAAAAGGGAATATCGCCCCAGCTCATATCGGCCTGCAGTCGGTGGGCCAGGACCAGAGTGGGGCCCAGGGGGCGAAAATGGCGGTGCTGCCAGCCCAGGCGGACACCGGAGTAAGCGCCGCCGCGGCCCCAATTGTAGGCGACGAGGGCTTCTTCCAGCAGGCCGCGGCGGCTGTCGTTGTAGTCGTCGCGGGTGTCCAGGCGGAGGCCGGCGGTGCCCTGCAGGGAGAGGCCGCCTTTATAACCCAGCGGCCGGACTTGGTCGAGCAGCCCGGTGGCGGGGGCGTTGGCGTGTATATCGCGGTGTCCCAGGCGCAGGACCAGGCGGCTTTGCCAGGGGGCGCGGAGGGTGCTGATCGAGGTCAGTTGCAGACGGGGATTGGTCTGGCTATAGGTCTTTTCCTCTTTGCTGTAGGCTTTGAGGGCGTGGCTGTCGAGGCCGGCAAAGTAATTGGCGAAGTCCTCTTTTTCGAAAACGGCTTCCAAGGCCAAGCGCTGTCCGGGTTTAATGTTGGGGGCATCGAGGCGGATGCGGTGGACTTGTTTGCCGCCGGTGGTGGCGAAAGCCTGTAAAGAATAGGCCCGGGCGTAGGGGACGGTATGGCCGTTGTAGTGGAACAGGTTGAGGCGCAACCCGTAGCCGGTGCCGTCGTCGGAGCTGAAGTTAATCAGGGGGACGGCGGTGGCCTTCCAGCCCAGAGGTCGATCCTGGGAATGGGCCGCTAGAGGGGTTAGGGCCCACAGGAGCGCGGCGCTGAGGGCCAGGGCCCGCTGTGGGTGTCGGAGTCGGGCCATAGCAGCAAGTCCGTTAAAAGTTAAAGACGAAATCGACATAGGGAATGCCGGGGAAAATTGCCTCTTGGCCCAGGACGTTGAGAAGGCTCAGATCGACGCTCAGATCCTTGCCGAAAAAGCGGACGCCATAGGAAATAAGGGGCTCGTCGACGCCGGGAAATAGCCAGTTTTCCGTCACCAGGCCCAGGCGTCGGCTGAGGCGTTTCTCGCCGCCCAAGACGATCATGGGCCTGCTGCTGAAATCGCTGTCGACAAAGCCGTAGCCCAGGCCGGCGGTCAGACTGTTATTGGCTTTGCCGAAGGTCGCTACTGAATAGAGTACGCCCACGGTGGGATCGTCGTCGACGGGAATTTTAACCAGTAGGGCCCCCACGGCCAAATTGAAGCGCTTGCTTTGGTGCAGACCCAGTTTGGGGGTCAGGTAGAATATTTGCTCGTCGAAATCAATGCCGGGCAGAACGGATAGACCGCCGCCCAGGGAAAGACGGTCGCTAATCCCGTAGGAAAAACCGGGAAAGAACAGGTAGTAATCGGCAAAATACCCGGAGCCCTGTTCCAGCATGCGGCCGGTGGGGGCAAAGTAGAGGCGGGTGGTATTGGGGTTGGCAAACCAATAGGGGCGGTCGGCGGGTTGGTCGGGGGCGATGGTTTCCACCCTATCAATGGCTGCGCGCGGAATGGAGAGGTCGCCGTACTGGGTGCGAAAGTGGAGGGTATCGCCCTGCTCGGAGGTGATGCGGCCGATGTGGGTGTCCCCGTCCAAGGTGGTCAGCACGTGGAGGGAATCGGCTGCTGGTGTATGCTGGTCGGGGCTTGGCTCGGATTGGGCCCAAGCGGCGGTACCCAGTAGCAAAACGACGAATATTTGGAACATAGGAGGCTCCTCAATAAGGCCGCCAAAGGGGTATGTGAAAATAGCTTAGCCAAAGCGCTGCTGCCGTGCGCAGGCGCGCCTTGGGAAGAGCAGCTACCGCTTTATATGCAAAGTAAATGCCAGCACAGTTATCTTAAAATTTAAGATAGTAAATTTATATTAAATAGGTGGTTATAAAAATACAGAGCAGAGGTTGTAGGATTTGCGGGTTTTGCTCGATATTACTTTTTTTTACGCTAAACTGCGCGTTTTTGCTTCAATATAGATACTGCGCTGCTATTTATTCGTCGAGCGCTTTTTTTGCGGAGGACCGATATGGCCAAATCCAATTCTGTCCCGACTTTGTTGCAGCGCTTGCAGCGGGCCGTAGAGCGCAGCGGGCTCATCGCCGATCCTGTGGGCGGCGATCAAGCACCCCGCGCTTTTTTGGTCACCGGCCGTTTGGCCCTGGCCGCCTTGAACCAACTGCAGGAGGTGGCCCCGGCGGCGCATGGGGAATTGGTCCGGCAATTGCGCGCTTTGGGGGGCGACCAGGAGTGGGCGTTATTGGCGCAGGGACAGGGCTATACCTATTTGCATGTGGTCCATTTTATCTACCAATTCGCCCGTGCCAAGGCAGGGGCCGAGGGACGCTTTTTCGCGGTTTTGACGGGCCGGGCCGGGGGTGGTTTGCAAAACGAGCCGGAGACCGATATCACCAGCTTAGTGCGGCTTTTGGTCACGGCTTTGCCGCCTGGGGATGAAGGCGGCCAATTTGGTCTTATCGTCAAGAGCCTGGCCCCGATGATGCTCGACAAAGTATATACCACCGATTTGCTCGGTCTGCACTTGCGTGAGGCTGGACCGCACGCGCTGCGTCTGGAATTGGCCTATTTAGACCCGGGGGAGGTGGACCAGCGTCTGGCCCACCTAGGGTTGGGCGGGGATGGCGGCGCCTTTTTCCTCGATGCGGGGCTGCAGGTGCAAGGCACCCTGGAGATGGGTTTGGACTACGTGGCGGCAGGGGGGCGGGCGGCTTGTTGGCTGGAGGATCCCATCGAGGCCCGTCGGGATGAGGAACGCGCCGTTATTGCCGCGGCCTGCGCCTGCTCTTGGACGTTGCGCTGGGATCCCCAGGTGCAGTTGCAACGGCTGCACGAGCCCGAGGAGATTCTGGCCCAGGTGCAGACTATTTACGAGACCATGCACCGGCGCGATCTCGAATATTTCCAGGAGCGGGTGCGGCGTCTTGAGACTCGGGTGCGCGATTTGGAAGACGGCAGCCCCTATCCCGAACTGGTCGGCTCGGGGCCGGCTATGGGCGAGCTGTTTCAGCTTATCGGCCAAGTGGCGGCCACCGACCTGACGGCTATGATCCGGGGCGAGTCGGGCACCGGCAAGGAATTGGTCGCCCGGGCCATCCACCAGAGCAGCCAGCGGCGCGAGCGGCCCTTTGTTGCGGTGCACTGTGCCGCCTTTCCCGAGCATTTGCTCGAAAGCGAACTATTCGGCCACGAGAAAGGGGCCTTCACCGGAGCCGACCGGGCCAAACCCGGCCGCTTTGAACTGGCCGACGGCGGCACCCTTTTTCTCGACGAGGCCGGCGATATTCCGCTGGCCACCCAGGTAAAATTATTGCGGGTTTTGGAAACGCGCACCTTTGAGCGCTTGGGGGGGACGCAATCGATTGAGGTCGATCTGCGCTTTATTGCGGCGACCAACCAGAATATCGAGGATTTGATCGACAGCGGGGCGCTGCGCGAAGATTTTTATTTCCGTCTAAACGTATTGCCGGTGCACTTGCCGCCCCTGCGTCAGCGCCCCGAGGATATCGCCGAGTTGGCGCGGCATTTTATTGGCCGCATTGCCCGCCGTAGCGGCAAAGAGGGCCTGGGGGTATCGCGCGGGGCCCTGGAGGTTTTGGTGCGGCACGATTGGCCCGGCAATGTGCGCGAATTGCAAAATGTCATTGAGCGGGCGGTGGCGGTATACGCCCGCGGCGACAGTTTGAGCGAGGGCGATATTGTCCAGGCTCTGGGCTCGGGGCAGGTCCAGGCCGGGGCCCTGGCGCTGAATCTGCGCCAATTGCAAATTTTGCGCACCCTGGCCCAGGGCGACGGGATGCGGCTGGACGATCTGCTCGCGGCCCTGTCGCCTCGTACGGGTGAGGGGTGGTCAAAGCGGACTTTGCAAAACGATGTGCGCAAACTCGACGCGATGGGCCTGGTGCAGTGGATAAAACAGGGCAGCGCCCGGCGCTATACAATTGCACCGGCGGGCCGAGAACAGCTCTAGGAGGAAACTATGGATTTAACGGGTAAAGTAGCTTTGGTGACAGGGGCGGCCGGGGGGATTGGCCAGGCTATCTGTCGCGTTCTGGCCCAGGCCGGGGCGCAGGTGGGGGTACACTACCGGAGTCAAGAGAAGGAGGCCAGGGCCCTGGCAAGCGAATTGGGCGGGGTCGTGTTTCAGGCCGATGTCGGCGCCGAAGCCGGGGCCCAGAATCTGGTTGCCGATGTAGCCGGTCATTGGGGCGGCCTCGATATCCTGGTCAATAACGCCGGCATTACCATTGGCGGCGGCCAGGACGTGGCCTCGACAGAGACGGTCGATTGGATGCAGGTGGTCGACGTCAATCTGCACAGTGTATTTTTCGTCAGCCGGGCGGCGTTGCCGCATATGCGGGGGCGGGAGGGGGCCGCCATTGTCAATATAACTTCCAACGTGGTCAATACCCTGCCGCCGGGCAGTGCTGCCTACGCTACCACTAAAGCCGGGGTCGTGGCCTTGACCAAGGTGATGTCCAAGGAGGAGGCCGGGCACGGGGTGCGGGTCAATGCCGTCTGTCCCGGGATGATCGCCGCCGGTATGGGGTTGGGGGCCCTGGAGCGGCGGGGGCCGGAATTGGCGCAGCGCTTTCTCAATACCATTCCGATGGGGCGGGCCGGCTCGGCCGCGGAAGTGGCCGCGACGGTGGCCTTTTTGGTTTCACAGCAGGCCTCCTATATCACCGGGCAGAATTTTAATGTCAACGGCGGCGACCGCACTGAATCGTATCAGTAAGCTTTTTTAATGTGGAAAATTACGACTGGCTTGTACGCCCAAGGGGCTAACTTTTCGGCTTTTACCCAGCACTCTTTGTGGCAAGGCGTACATCTCGTCTAACATTCCAAAATACGGATCTGATTTCACGCACTAAAATCCTAAACTTCATTTTCTGTTTAAACGTACTATCACTAATATCATAGTATTCGAAGACGGACTCCAGAGTATCGACCGGTATACCTCCCTCATCCAGATCTTCCGCCAAACACGCTATATCTGCGGAGGGATCGCATACTTCAGCATCCGTGAAGTCAATGACGGCAAATTGGGGGTCGACTTCATTGTTGAATAGGATATTCCCTAAGCCCAGATCGGCATGTGTGATTGACCACATTTGGACCAGTGAGTCTCGAAGCGTATCTAAGCCCTCTTTGAACCGGGTAGTGTCTATAGCCGGCGCATGCTGCCTGATAAATTCTATCCGATTCTCCGATTTCTTTAACTCAGCTGCGAGATCGTGCTCTACACGCGGAATGTAATCCAGAACATCATCGGGGAAATCGTGGCCGTGCAGGAAGGACAGGAAGCCTCCTATAGAGCGCGCAAATGTATCCAGTTCGAAGGGGGTGAATTTTTGGACTACATCCAGTTCTAGTTCATGCGCGTCTATTCTTGGATAGATGGCGTAGAATCCTTTGGGATGAACTTGAAGTGGGGCTACGACAGTAACGGGTAGTTCCTGCTTACTCAAGTACTCTGCAAGCTTGGCCTCTTTTAGAAGTGCCGGCCGGGAACCAATTTTATTGACTTTGAGGATCTTGTCGGTGCCATAGGCAAATATAAAGCTGGCACCATACAAACCCGAAGGTATGGGTTTGAGGTCCTCAAGGCGTATACCTTTCGCAAATCTTCGTAAAAACAGGTAGATATTTGCGCCTGTAAGTCGTGTGGTTTCCCTCATTTTAGTGCATCTTCTCATATCACAACACTTTCCTTGGTTTGTCTCGACGATCTTCTGATGAAGGCTGTGGAGTGAAATGGAACGGATGAATAGCGAAAGTAGTATCTCCCATTATCAGGAGCCCTATACTGTGATAAAAGTTACCAGTAAAAAATAAAGCCTGCCGTAAAAGCAGCATTAAATGGGGGTTGTTTACGCCCTCATCCAACCCGCTCAGGGGCTGCACGGTAGATATGTTCAACGCCAACCCTTGGCACAAGTATCGATAGAACAACAAATTAGATGGTTCTCTAATTATGACTAATTCTCATCTAATTATACCGCATCCTGCCAAAGCGCTGATCCTGGCAGTAGAGGATCAGGGGAGGATGGAGTTGCCCGCTGTCGAGGTTTCTGGTTGGATTGCCCAAGCCGTAGGGGAAATAAATGCCTACGTCGGGCGCACGTTCGGGCTGCAGGTGACGGTACTGCGGCATCTGCATGAAGCAGAATTTCACGTCGTCCTGCTAGAAGTACACTGCGGGGTGGATTGGCTCCAGGGAAGGGGGTGTTGGAAGACGTGGGAATCGGTAGCCCGCGCTAGTGGCCAAGCTGGACTCGGAGGAGTACTCCAGGGCTATTTCGGTAGCGGGACAACCCCTTCCGGCCCTATCCCATGGGAACGGGCTGGCTGGTTCGGGGAAGCCTGCGAATGGGTCGGGGAAATTCTGGCGGCAATCGGGCGCCGGCAAACAGGTCCTATAGAGCAGCGCAAAGCCGCATGGGGTTGGAGTTCTATTCTCCGCGTGCCCACTTCCCAAGGATCGCTCTACTTCAAAGCGGAGTATTCCGCCCCACCATCGGAAGGGGCCGTCATTGAATTGTTGGCGCGTCGATTCCCGCAGCAGGTTCCCCGGTTACTGGCCTGCGACAGGAGGCGGGGTTGGATCCTCATGGAGGATTTCGGCGGGGTACTCTTGCCCGACTCGATTCCCGAGCGCTTCTCTGAAGCTGTGCGCTGCAGTGCGGCTATGCAGCTCCAGAGTGCCTCCGCTCTCGCCGCTTGGAAAAATCTCGGTACCGCTGCCGTCGATGTGGCATTATTGCATCGGCACAGCCGTGTACTGGCGCGGCATGCGGGGGCTGGGGGGCTCTATGGGGCGTCCGATCTGGCGCGTTTTACCAAGATTGTTGAACAGGCACTGGCCGTAGTCGGTGCTGCCGTGGTGCCCCTTTCCGTAGTCAACCAGGATTTTCGCCCCAACAATGTGGCGGTCGGGCCTAGCGGCGAGTTGGTATTTTTCGATTGGGGCAATGTGGTCATTGCGCATCCGTTTTTCAGCTTTTCGATGTTCCTGCGCTACTGCCGGCATTTTTCGCGCCAGTCAAGGGGCGCACTAATGGAGGATTATTTGCGGATATGGCTTTGTCATGGGGAATTGGAAGAATTAAAAAAAGAGCTGCGGGCGGTCGCAATTTTAGAGCCTATATTCGTCTCGTTGTGGGAATATAGGGAGCTGGAAAGGGGCGACGTGCAAACGCCTTGGGGCGCACATTTGGCCCAGGGCATTCTCTCGCGTCGAGGCGGTCAGGACTCGGACCCGATTGCCCAGGTGCTGCAGGCTGACCTGGGCCAAAGGGCCGTTTGAATAATCCACCCGTACGACTGATTCGTCTCCATTGTTGGTGCCCTGGCAAGTGCTTATTGCCACCGCCCTTTTTATTGATCCAACGTCGGAATGGCGAGGAATTCGCCGCCGCGGCGGGCCGATTCCTGGGCGTAGAGGCAGGCCTGGGCCACGGCCAAAACATCGTTGGTGCTGATGAAATGCTCCTTGTCCGCACTCCAGGCGGCGAGCATATTCTCGACGAATACATTGCCCAGGTCGGGCGGAAAATCGGGCCGCTGCGCCCCCTGGTCGGTGACCAGCAGCAAATCGTCCTCGGCGTAGGCGCGCAGGTGGGCCGAGCCTTTGGTGCCCATCAGGATAAAGCGGGTATCGCCGAAAGAGGGCGAGGCCTGCGGCGTCAGCCAATCGGCGGTGAGGGTGGCCAGGGATCCGTCGCTCATTTGGAAAGAGGCCTGCACGTGGTCGGTCAGGGCGGGGGCGTCGGTGAATTTCTGGCAGGTCTCCAGGGCGTGGACGCCGACGCATTCGGCGCCGGTGAGCCAGCGTATCTGGTCGAGGCCGTGGCAGGCCAAATCGTGGAAGGGGCCGGTATAGGCGGCCGGGTCGAAATACCAGGCCGGGGCCCCTTGGCGCGAGGTCTTGTGCGGATGGGTGGAGATAAGGCTGACAATCTTGCCCATTTCGCCAGCTTCGACAGACCGGCGCAGGGCGATAAAGGGCGGATAGCTGCGCGAGGTGAACCACATTGATAATTTGGTGTTGCGGGTCTGCACAGCGGCGCGGATGCGCTCCCAGTCTTCTAAGGTGCGGCACAGGGGTTTGTCCAGTAGGACGTGGACCCCGGCGGCGGCGCATTGCTCGACCAGGTCGGCCTTTTCCGTGTGGGTGACCCCTTCCAGGACGATATCGGGCCGGGCTTGCTGGAGCATATCGGCCAGGCTGGCGTAGCGAGGAATGGGGCTGTCCTGGGTATAGCGTTTGTAGAGGGCGTCGTCGCTTTCGACCAGGCCCACCAGCTCGCCGTTGGGTGCTTTGGCGGCGGCCTGGACCATGCCGCCGATATGGCCGTAGTGGACGCCGGCAATGCCTATGCGCATGGATGAACTCCTTGATTGGGGTTGGTGGCCATGAGTATGGCGGCGGCGGCGGGGCTTGTCAACCGAGGCGGCGGCTTGACATTATTATTGTCCTCTGCAAAAGTGATAGAATAGCTGGACGCCCTTTGGGTGGGCCGGCTTCCAGGCGGCAGTGCGTCGCAGACCGCGCATCCGCAGGATGCTAGCGAACTCGGCCTCTTCGAGGCCTCAGACATCACTGCCGTCTTCTAGCCAACCCACCCAAAGGGCTTGGCTAATTGTATTTCGTTAGATAAGCAGGACTCAATAAGAGGCCGATTAACTATGGGCGTTTGTCGACGAGATAGCGGTCCCCTTAGCCTCCGATATTGGTGGTCGCAGGCACCTGATTTAGGAGACACTATGGACGATGCGGGTAGTTGGGTTGAATACGGACCGCTGGAAGCCGAATTGTACGATGGCAGCGGCCGCGACGAAATTCTCGATTTGTACCGGAGCGAGGCCGAAGGCACGGCCGGGACGGTGTTGGCGGCTATGTGCGGTACCGGCGATTTTCTCGTCCCCTTGGTCGAAGACGGCCTGGAAGTTGATGGGGTCGACGCATCACAGCATATGCTGGGGGTATTGCGGGGCCGCTGCGCGGCACAGGGGATTGAGGTCAAGCTGTATCGGCAATGGATGCAGGCCTTGGATCTGCCCAGACAATACGGCTATGTATTTTTCCCCGATCGCTGTTTCGCCATGATTGCCGACAGGGACCAGGCTCTGGCCTGTCTTGAGGCGGTGCGGCGGCATATGCTGGCTGGTGGCAAATTGGTCCTCGACGTGAAGCAGCCGCCGGCGGTGCTGGATGGCGGCGATATACCTCCCGCCTGGGAGCAGCGACTAACAGATGGCTCGCTGATAAAAGCGGTCAGTGCGGTCCAATACGAGGACAATGGCCGCGTCTGGCGGGTCCATACGGAAAAAGAAGTGTGGCGTGATGGGCGCCTGTTGGGCCGCGAGACTTTTGATTACCGCGAGCGTTTTTACAGACGGGGCGAATTGGTCGGCCTACTGGAAAACGCCGGTTTTCGAGACCTTGAAGTCAAGCGCGCGTATGACGGGGGGCAGCCCGGTGCCGCCGACGGCCTGGTCTTGGTAGGGTATAACGCGGACGGTTGACCAAGCCTGTACGTTTCGCCGTCGCTTGTCGTTCCCGGCGGTGGGGATTTTATCCCGGTTCGCTCTCCTTTGTCAAAGGACCCTATATTGTGTATTGTCGCCTATATAATGACCAAAAGAAACTGCTTTGGGCCCGTGGATATACGGCGAAAGGATACCCGATGACTGCAGACGATATCACCAGCCGCTATAATTACGACGAATTTGTGCCCGCCAAATTCCACCCGTGGATGCGCTTTGGCGAGAGTCCGCCGCTGGGCGAGGCGGCCCCCGATTTTCCCCTGCAGCAATTGGATGGGACGGCCACCAGCCTCAAAGAAGTGGTCAAGGCTCATCTCTATACCATTGCCGAATTCGGCAGTTTCACCTGACCGTATTGCGGGATGGCGGGACCATCCATGAAGGCCCTGGCCCAACGGGTCGCCCTGCGCCAGGTGGCCTCAGTCTTTATCTATACCCACGAGGCGCACCCCGGCGAGCATTATCCACACCTTGAATCGATGCCGCAAAAATTGCGGCACGCCGCCGACTTGCGCGACAAGCTCGGTATTGAGCGCACCATTCTGGTCGATGCCCTCGACGGGGCCTGCCACCGGGCCTACGGCTCAATGCCCAATATGACTTGGATCTTTGCCCGCAGTATGCAACCGGTCTACAAATCCGATTGGACCGATGCCCACAGTGTGGCCAATGCCATCGATTACTTCCTCGATGTAACGGAAAGGCGGCAGGGACAGGAGCGGTTGGCCCCTTTTCGGGTTGAGCGTTTGGACTATCGCAATCAGGACCGCGAGGCCTTCTTTGCTGGTTTGGAGCGCAGCGGGCCCAAAGCGGTCGAAGAATTTCGCCGCGCTTTTTAAGGGAAAATGAAGCCTACAGAATTGTTAGGGCGGGGACGCACCGCCGCCGTCTACCGCAACGAGGCCGGCCAGGCCGTGAAAATCTTTCACGCCGGAGTAGCCGACGGATTGGTACAACACGAAGCCCGCATTGCCGCGGCCCTGGCGGGTGTGTGTCCGGTGGCACCCGATTTTTACGGAATTAAGGACTGCGATGGCCGACCGGCGTTGCTGTACCAACTGATCGAGGGGACAGCCCTTATCGAGTGGTTTCGCCGGGAGGAGGTGGATATTGCCGGGTTGGCCAGCCGCTTGGCGGCGGTGCACCGCAGTGTCCACGCGGCTGCGGCCACCCGGTTGCCGACCATGGCCCAGGCGTGGGCGCCCAAATTGCGCCAATACGGCCAATTGAGTACCGCCGGTATTGAACGACTGCTCGATTTTATCGACCGCGACCCGGTGCGGAAAATCTGCCACGGCGACCTCCACCCCGAAAACGCTATGGAAGATAGCAACGGCCAATTGTGGGCCATCGATTGGACCAACGCCTATAGCGGTCATCCCCTAAGCGATATGGCCCGGACGGTGTATTTGTTGCGCTACGGATTGCCGCCCGAACAGGCGCGGATAGGGGCGGCCGAAAAGGCGCTGCGAGAGCAGGGGGTAGAGGTTTTTCTCGAATCATACGGCGGCAGCGATCCGCGCCAGGACCCCGATTGGCCGGTATGGTGGCTATTGGTCCTGATTGGCCGCTGTAGTGAGCGTATTGGGGCGGAGCAGTCCGATATTGATCGGATGATCGCCCAAAGCCTGGCCGCCCGGCCCGAATTTGCCTGAAGTCCGCCTCGGGATTGGGCTGCAGGAATTGGTTGCCGTGGGGGGCTGGCCGCTGCATATTCCCCCTATGCTTGGCCGCAAGGAGTTCGCACTGGCGCTTAAACTGGGAGATGGGACCATGGCGCGGTTGAGAATGGGCCCGGGCAAAAGGGGGCTGCTGGCAATGGCCCTGGCCCTGGCCTTGGGCTGGTTGGTGCTGGGGTGCGGGTTGGTGGGGGAGGTGGTGGACCCCTATGCCAGCAACGAGGAAGACCCCGGCGTCATTGTCTTTGCCTCCCAGCGGTCGGACGGCAATTACGAAATATACGCTTTTGACGGGGCCGGGCGCGGGTTGGTGCAATTGACCGACCACCCTTCGGCCGACGGCAATCCCGCCTGGTCGCCCGACGGCGCTTTTATCGCCTTTACGACCCAGCGCGATGCAGCCAATCCCGAGATTTACGCGGTTGATTTCAACGGCGAAAACCCCATTAATCTGACCCATTTTCCCCTGGGCGAATACCGGCCTGCCTGGTCCCCGACCGGAGGCCATCTGGCCTTTGATAGCCGGCGCGACGGCAACAGCGAGATCTACCTGCTCGATCTGGTGGCGGGGGCCGACCGGCGCTTGACTTTTCACCGCGCCGAGGACCAGCATCCTACCTGGTCGCCCGACGGTACCCGCTTGGCTTTTGAATCGGGCCGCCAGGTATTTACGCGAGAAGGATTCGATCCGGACGAGATTGCCGATTTGGAGGCGCGGGCCATTGCCGCCAATCAGGCGGCCCAGGTGGCCAACGACAGCAGTTTCAACGAGCAGATTTTCGTTGTCGATGCGGTTGGAGGCCCCGTCCGGCGGCTGACTTATAGCCGGGGGCGGGACCGGGAGCCGGCCTGGTCGCCCGATGGGACCCAGATTGCTTTTGCTTCCGACCAGGACGGCGATTTCGATATCTACGTCGTCGATGTCGAAGGAGGGGGCGTGACTAATTTGACGCCCTGGGCCAGGCAGGAGGACTCCAGTCCTTGCTGGTCGCCCGACGGCCGCAAGATTGCCTTTGTCTCCAATCGGCTGGGCAGCCGCGATATTTTTGTGATGAACGCCGACGGCACCCAGCAGCGCAATTTGACCCAGGTCATGTTCGATGATCTGGCCCCAGCCTGGATGCCCGATATTCCGCTCGATTCCCGCGACCGTTGCCTATTGTGTCCAGGGCGGGGGTTTGGCCGCTTCTAACGTTCCTTCACACTACCGGCACCATATCCTGCAGGTCCTGGCGGTAGATCCAGGTGCCCTCTTTGACATAGTGGGCGGCAAAGGCCAGGCGGGGCCGGTCGGCTGTTTGGTTGCGGAAGGAGCCGTGGATGGTGAGGCTGGTGAAGAAGACGCCGGCCCCCCGCGGCACGGTGAGGGGGACCAGGCGGTTGCGGTCGAAGCCGACGATGTCGTGGGACGACATCGGCTCCTCCCATTCTTTGCCGTCGGGGTCGCGCATCGGATAGGTATTCTTCCAGGCTGCATGGTCTTCGGTATTGAGATTGGGCCGGGTCTGGCCCAGGCCTTCGAGGTGACTGCCGGGGGCCACGCAGAGGCCGCCGTTTTCCGGGTCGGTATCGGAAAAGGCAATCCAGCAGGCCATCAGTGTATTGGGCTCGTTGCGGATATAGTGGGTGTCCTGGTGTAGGGCCACGCCGGTGCCGCCCTCGGGTTGTTTGGCCATGTACATGGTCTGGACTATTTCGGGCTGTCCTTCTATAAGTTGTCGCACAATGCCGGTGATGCGCGGGTGGTGGGCCAGGTGGCCCCACTGGTCGTCGGCACGGTGGTTTTGCAGGCCGCGGGGCCCGGCATCGGGGCCAATGCCGGCTTCGTGGGCGATAAAGGCGTCCAATTCTTTGGGGCTGAGCAGGTCGGGGACGACGAGATAGCCGTCGCGGCGGTATTGGGCGATTTGGTCGGGGCTGAGCAGAGTGGTTGTGGGCATGGCTTATCTCCTCGGGTGGGAAAGGCATTCTCGCGTATCGCTTTTCAACTTAACGGCTGGAGTGCCCCTGGACAAGACTTGCCCCCCCGTGGTGCAAAGGGCATCTTCTTGCCTGGTCAAGTTGGGGCACCGCCCCGCAGGGCCTCTCTTTTTGTCGAGACTATACCCATAAAAAGTAGGAAGGAAAGCAATGGCACCATTGAAAGTAGGGATCGTCGGCATCGGCGGTATCGCCGGGACTCACCTGCCCGGTTGGGCGGCTTCTCAAGACGCCGAGCTGGTGGCTGGCAGCGATATCCGCGGCGATGTGCTCGAAGGATGGGGCGCGGCCAACGGCGTTGAAAAACTATATACCGATGCGGCCGACTTGTTCGCCGATCCCGATATCGATATTGTCGATGTGTGCACGCCCAATATGTATCACGCGCCCCTGTCCATTGCGGCGTTGGAGGCGGGCAAGCACGTCATTTGTGAAAAACCGCTGGCCCCGACCCCGGACGATATCCGCCGCATGATTGGGGCCCGCGATAAATCGGGCAAATTGCTGATGACGGCGCAGCACTTTCGTTTCCAGGGCAGTTCAATGGCCATGAAGGACGAAATCGACACTGGTGTATTGGGGGACGTATACCATGCCCGCAGTTGGATGCTGAGACGCGGCGGTGCGCCCACCGGTCCGGGGTTTGTGCTCAAGCAGCACAGCGGCGGCGGCCCCTGCATTGATATTGGCGTGCATATCCTCGATTTAACCCTGTGGTTTATGGGCAATCCCGAGCCGGTAGCCGTCACCGGTGTGGCCCGGGCCGAGCTGGCCAAACAGGAAGGGTCTTTCACCGGCTGGGGCCGCAGTCCCATGCCGCGCGAATTTGATGTCGAGGATTTCGCCGCTGCCTTCGTGCGCTTTGACAACGGCGCCACCCTGATGCTGGAGGTGAGTTGGCTGTTGCACCACGATACCGAGGGCGAGGATATGCAGATGTGGCTCTACGGTACCCAGGGCGGTTTGCACTGGCCCAAAAACGAGATCTACCAGAGCAATAAGGAGACGCGGCAGTTCTACAACCGCCAGCTCAAGTTGAACCCCGCCGGGCTGGAGGCGCACGCCCAGGAATGCGTTGAATTTGCCCGCGCCGTGGCCAACGGGGCCCCGTCGCCGGTGCCGGCCGAGCAGTCGCTGCAGGTGCTGAAAATTCTCGACGGCATCTACCGCAGCCAGGAGACCGGGGGCGAAGTGCGGCTCGATTGACCGGTCGTTAGTACCTATACAAGGGCACAGTCCGCAGTAGGGAACTGCGCCCTTTTTTGTCGGCGGTCTACAGTTGCTGAGGTGATTGACCAAAGAAGCAGAAGGATAGTCGATGTCGTTTGATCACGGGAAAGCCATACATACCATTGAAGATGCGATGCAACTTCTCGACGACGTGATTCCAATGCGAGTGGCATGGGAGCCCTTTTACGCGGCAGGCAAACGCAAACCGCCTTTTTTGCAGAATATTCCAGACGAAAATCTCGTTGAATACTGCGCGGAAGGGCGGATAGAATTCGATCGCGCCATAGACTTGGGGTGCGGAATTGGTCGCAATGCCATTTATCTGGCTAAAAGAGGAGGCCGGGTAGAAGCGCTAGATCTTTCCGGGACGGCGATAGCCAAAGCTAGATCGCTGGCCGACCAAGAGGCTCTTGATATCACTTTTACAGTAGGCTCGGTATTCGGAGTGGAATGGGCCCCGGCTTATTTTGATTTTGCTTATGATTCGGGGCTGATGCATCATCTGCAACCGCATCGTAGACCTTATTACCTAGAAAAAATCCGTAGAATGCTCAAGCCGGAAGGACATTTGGGTATGACCTGTTTCGGACCTGAAGCCGCCCCGACTACGGCAGATTCAGTTATATACGAGAGCGGAGAAATGCCCCCGGGCATTGGCTACAGCGAAGGTCGGTTGCGGGCTATACTGAAACCCTACTTTGAGATCCTGCAATTTCGCCCTATGCAGGAGATGTCTAACGACAGCGGACTGTTTGGCATGAAAGAGATGTGGGCCATTTTGATGAAACCGCGGGCTTTGTAATGGAGAAGTGCCTGTCTTTATCTAAGCGAGGGCTGGTCATAATTCGGGTGGCTCGTCCGTGGACGGTTGGTCGAGGGCGACGAGTCTGACGCTCATTCTCGGGCTTCGCCCTCCGAGGCCACTCCGACCCGCCCGGCTTCGCCGGGCACCCGGGTCGGGTGGAATCCGCTTTCAGCCTCATCGCCCTCGACCAACCTTGGCACAAGTTTTGGTAGAACAACAAATAAGACAGATCGCTAATTATGACCATGTCTCATCTAAGCAATCTTGGATTCAACACGCAAGTGCAATTTTTGGTTTAGGGTATAGTTCCCGTTTCCTGACACCACACTTCATAGGGTGACCGAAACCGGAGCGCCTTGCGGGGTCGATGATTGAGTCGGTCCATAACCTGCTGTAGGGCTGTCTCCCTGACCGGTTCGAAGTCGGTGCCCTTGGGAAAGTACTGACGGATTAAGCCATTGGTGTTTTCATTGAGTCCGCGCTCCCAAGAATGATAAGGATGGGCGAAATACACCTGAGCCCTCAGGGCCCGACCGATGCGCTGATGAGCGGCAAACTCTTTGCCGTTGTCGGCGGTAATGGTATGGGTATGGACCTGATAAGGCCGCAGCCGGTCAATCGTTTCACCCGCGACTTCGTCGGCCTGTTTGGTAGTCATTTTGCCCATCACCGTATAGCGCGACCGGCGTTCGACCAAGGTAACCAACGCCCCGTGCTGTTTGCGCCCCACCACCAGGTCAATCTCCCAAGCCCCGATGCGATTTTTCTTTTCGACCACGGCCGGCCGCTGCTCAATACTGACCCGGTCCCGAATCGGGCCTCGCGCATCGGGTTTTCCATAGCGTTTCCGGCGTTTCTTATGGCTTTGGCGCAGATGCTTATACAAGTGGCCACCCGCTTGGCGATCGGCGCGCACATATTGATAGATCCACTCATGACTCAGCGATACACCCCCGGTGCGTGCCAACCAACCGCTAATCTGCTCGGGACTCCATTCGAGCCGCAGTTTCTCTTCGATTTGGGCGACCAACTGGGGCGTACGCTTGACCGCTTTGGCCGCCTGCTGGCGTCGGTGGTCCGCCTTGTGCTGAGCCTGGCGCGGCCGATAGCCGCGTTGACCCCGGTTGCGACCAAGCTCCCGCGAGATCGTCGAAGGATGCACCCCCAGGTTGGCGGCAATAGTATGTTGCGCATGGCCCTCTTTCCTCAACGCCGCCAATTGATATCTTTGGTGGGCGGTCAACGGATGATACTTCTTCATAAGTGCCTCCATCGGGGGGTGTCTTGTTAGCCAGAAGAAATATAAATCGGTTGGCCGTTTTCTTGACACCGCAACTATGAATTGCACTTATCAGGTGAATCTAAGAATACAAATAACAGGAGCATAACTTGATTAGCTTCACGGAGCCTTTCCGTCTGTCGAAAACCGGATCGACCCGCGCCACCTCGTACAACTGGGGCAACAAGATCCTTACCCTGGACGGCAAGACGCATCTGGTCTGGCTCGAAGCCGCGGCGACCGTATGCGGACGCACGTACGATCACCAAAGCAAACAGTGGGAGGAGACGGTCCGTATTGCCGACGGCTGCGACAACCACGCCTGCCCGTGTATCACCGCCGATGCGCAGGGGTATATCCGCCTCACTTTTGGTCCGCACGGTTGGAACGGGGCCTGGAACGAGGGGCGGGTGAAATGGATGCGCTCGGCGCAACCGAGTAGCCTCAACGGGTGGGAACCCATGGGCGAAGGGTATAAAGCATCGTGGAATAATTTTGGCTATAACGCCACGGCCGCGTCTATTGTGCACACGCCCGCCGGATTGGACGCGGTTGTGTGCCGGGGCGGCGAGCACCCGCCGCAAACCATGTTCCACCTGCAGCGCAACAACGGCGGGTGGTCATCGGCCAAGCCAATATTCTGCCAGGATATTGAGCCGCAGTATAGCCATAATTACGGTCATATCGCTTGCGCCTCGGATGGCACACTGTACGCGGCTTGCCACTTCTACAATGTCGGCGGCAGCGGCAACCAGCCGGTCACGGGCGATCGGTCGAAGATGCGGTCGTACGGGGCGGCCGTCCTGCAATCGTCGGATCTGGGGGCGACGTGGACCAATCTGTATGGCGAACCGGTTGATGTGCCTACCGCATACAACCATCGGATTGCAATCCCGCCGGTAGACCGGAATATCTATGTCAACAGCATCACCCTCGATAGCGCAGATACGCTTTGGGCCCTGACTTTGAATCCAGGGGTGGAAGACGATGCGGTGTGGCTAAGTCGATGGGCCGGACAAGGGTGGGAGACACGGCAACTGGAAGCATATTTGCCAACGGGACGGACCGCCGTTGAAAGCATGATGACCATCGATACCCAAGATCGGCTGCATATCGTCCTGACGACGGTTGACCCTGTTGCAGTGGGGGCGGACAGTCATTGGGGGCACCCCTCTTCCGAAGTCTGCTACTTGCAATCGTGCGACGGCGGCGAAACGTTTGCCACCGCTGCTGTGAGTCCGGCAGATCCCGGGGCGGCGAACTGGTTGCCGTCGATTGCCCGGTCGGGGCCGTATCATCCGGTCGAGACGCCCACCATTATGTATACGCACGGTAGCGTCGGCCAGGGCCTTAGACCTGCCACCGAGACCGATGTCTGGTGTCTCCAACTTGCTGAATAAAGCTGGCCTCTAAATCCGGCGTGTAAGCAAATCGCATCGTCGCACGGGATGCGAGCCAGGTCTTGGAGCATGTTGAGCGTCTAGTCAGAGAACGCGGGGCTGACCGGTTGTTAGCCAGCGCCGAGGGGATCAACGGGAACTAGGTCAACGATGAAATCGGCTTGGCTTTTGACCCGTTGTGAGGATGGATGATACGATACGGAGAATCTGACAGAGTATGACGAAGTTATTCGCAGCCGGCGAACCTCGGCCGCCCTTTATCCCCGGTCTCGACCTTGCCGAAGGATTCTTTACGGACCTGGTGCGCCCGATGCTCGAGGCGCACCTGCCGGATATGAGCTATGCGGCCGCTGTCCTGGCCGGTGGATCTGATGTGTTGGGCTTCGATACAGAGATGTCCACCGACCACGACTGGGGGCCGCGGGTCATGCTTTTCCTGAAGCGGGAGGACTTCGAGGCACGAGCTCGGGCAATTCGGGCGCTTGCCATGGAGCATTTGCCCCTCGCGTACAGGGACTACCCGGTGCGCATCTATGACCGCGAAGTCCAAGATATCGGGACGCGGTTGCGGCAGCGGCCGAACGATCCCGGACTGGAGCCGAGAATCGAGATCGATACGATTCACGGTTTTTTCCAGAAGCAGCTCGGAGTTGACCTCAACAAGCCCTTGTCGGCGGCTGACTGGCTGACTATGACCCACCACCGGCTCCGCTCCATAGTAGACGGGCGCGTCTTCCGCGACGACGTGGGGCTCCAGGCCGTACGCGACCGCTTCTGCTGGTACCCGGACGACGTCTGGCTCTATGTCCTTGCTTCGTGCTGGCTGCGGATCAACGAAGACGAAACCTTGACCGGAAGGGCGGGAAGTGTCGGCGACAATCTGGGATCGACGGTCATAGCATGGCGCCTTATCCGCGACATGATGCGTCTGGCCTTCCTGATGGAGCGTTCCTATCCGCCGTACCCTAAATGGCTTGGATCGGCATTCGCGCAGTTGCAGTGTGCTGGCGCACTGGGTCCGTTGCTGGAGCGCGTCGGTACCGCTTCGGACTGGAGGCAACGCGACGGAGCCCTCGCCGATGCTTATCGCAATCTTGCGGAAATGCACAACGCTCTGAGACTCACCGCTCCAGTCCCGTGCGAGCCTATGCGTCGGGGGGAACGACCCTTTACCGTCAGTCAGGCGGGCCCCATTGCGGAGGCCTTGCAGCGGGAAATCGGCGATCCGTCAGTCCGTGCAATAGCCGACAGGTGGATGATTGGCAACATAGACCTTTTCAACGACAACCACATGTTGGACGACGATCCGGCACAGAGGCCGTTGCTGTTGCAGCTGTACAATTGACTATGCGTGCGAAAGTTGGCCCAGATCTGTCGCACCCCTATGCACAAGGCTTTATCGATTTTCTGCCCGCGTGTATCAAAGAAGGATGAAATCATGGCAGAAGCTGGATCATCGGGTATTGCCCAATCGCAGGGATCGTCGTCGATGAATCTGCTTAGGGGTGTGATGGGCGGTTTCGGTTTGTGTAAGGGCCCCCACCCATCCTGCGGTCACTTTTCGCGATTCTGGCGCTGTGAATAGAGATCATAAACTATGTGCAGGGCGTGAATGAGAGCCAGTTAAACACTAACCGGAAAGTACGTCACTTAACCATGACAGATCGTCCGAATATACTCTTCCTTTTCGCCGACCAGCACAGATACGATTATCTAGGCGCAGCCGGGGCGACGTGGCTCAATACGCCCAATTTGGACCGGCTTGCCGCCTCGGGGGTACGGTTCACCCAGGCGGCGACCAATTGCCCGCTGAGCGCGCCATCGCGGATGGCTCTGGCCACAGGGCTGCAGCCCGTCCGGACGGGCGTACTGGCCAACGACTTCGGCCGGGTGCCACACGGGATACCGACGCTATACCAGCGCCTGCGCGACCACGGTTACTGGGTGGCCAGCTCCGGTAAGTTGCATCTGGGAGGCACGGGCACGGCGGGGCCCAACGGCAATCCTCCGGGTGCGTATTCGCTGGGATTCACCCATCCGTACGAATGCGAGGGCAAAATGGGAGCCGGCCACAGGCCAAATCCATCGGGCCCCTATACACACTATTTGCACGAAAAAGGGTTGCTGGAGGCGTTTCACCAGGATTATCAGAAACGGATCGAAAAGGGCTGGGCGTGGGCCAATTGGGACTCGGTGCTGCCGGCGGCGGACTTCGAGGATTCGTTTATTGGCCGCAAGGCCACGGAGTGGATTCGGGATGTTCCCCAAATCCACCCGTGGATGATGTTTGTGAATTTTGTCGGGCCCCACAGTCCGTTCGATCCGCCCGCCGAGTACGCCGACCGCTATCGCGACGCCCCAATGCCCGCGGTTGTGCCCACGGTGATGGAGGGCAAGCCGCAGTGGGTCCGGGAGCGCGACCACCGTTTTGGCCCGGAAGCCGTGGTTGAGGCGCAGCGCCAGTACTGCGGCGCTATCGAGGCCATCGACGACCAAGTAGGGGCGCTCCTCGATATGCTCGATGAGCGCGGCATGCGGGACAATACCTATATCGTTTTTTCGAGTGACCACGGCGAAATGCTCGGCGACTTCGGGATGTACGCCAAGTATGTAGCCTACGAGGGCTCGTTGCGGGTACCGCTTTTGGTGTCGGGCCCGGGTTATGAACAGTTGCGTTCGGACGCGCTAGTCGAGTTGATCGATATCAATCCCACCATCTGCCAGCTGGCGGGCCTAACGGCTCAGGAGCATATAGACGCCCTGTCCTTGGTGCCGGTATTGCAGGACGAGGCAACGGAACATCGCACCGAGACGGCTAGTGTGATCGAGAACTTCAGGTGTATCCGTACGCGCCAGTACAAGCTTATCCACAACTACAACGACCGTTTCGAACTCTACGATCTGGTCGACGACCCGCAGGAGCTGAACAATGTCGCGGCCGAGCGGCCCGAAGTATTTAAGGCGATGCACGGCCGGCTCCGGGAGCGGTTTTTCGGGGGGGCTAACCTGCCTAAGGGGATGGATATCCGAATCTAACTAAATGACGGTTGGGCATTATTGGGGTGGCTCGCCGGTGGACGACTGATCGAGGGTGACGAGGCTGACGCTCATTCGCTAGCAATGCTGCGCATTGCGCGGCCTTCGGCACTCGGCCTACGGCCTCCGAGGCCACTGCGCCCGCCCGCTGCGCGGGCCCCCGGGCTTGTGGAATCCGCTTTCAGCCTCGTCACCCTCGATCAGCCTTGGCACACGTCTCGGTAGGACAACAGATTAGACGGTTTGCTAATTATGACCAACCCTCAACTAAATCTCCTGGGTACTGTTATTTCTCTCACCTATTTTCTATCCGTCAGCCTACTGACTACGAAATTGGGCCAAGTACATACGCTGATTCCGGGATGGATGGAATATGGATAGGGGCCTATTAATAGAGTCGTCAGTTTGCGCCGCAATGCATGCGCGGGAACTCCGTTGCGACATTGGTGCCTACGATACGGCGGCGATGAATCCGGGCGGCTGCAAACAAGATATGATGCGGGCATTGGCCGCAGCCGAGATTGAGATGCTGCTGACGGCGGCCTTGGCCCCTGTAGGAAATAGGCAGACCCAAGGCGTCTGTGAAGAATGGACATTATACGATTTATTGGGGCACTTAGCCGATTGGGATACATACTTCCTCGCTTGGCTGCAGCAACTCACCTCGGGGGAGGAACCGTCGCTGTATTTTACCGAGGACGGAGATCGTTTCAATGATTGGCTGTTGGAAAACCGTCAAGGGGCAAGCTGGAATACCAACTGGCATGATTTCCGCCATAATCGCACCCAATTGATAACCGCTTTGCAGCAAGTCCCTGAAGACGAGTTTGTCAAAAAAAGAAATAATCAACACTCGTCCTTCCCAACTGTATACCATTGTGCGTGGTCGGCCTTAGAGCATTATATCCACCATGCGGCAGATATCCGTCGCCAGCTGGGTATTGATGCGCCTGCGCAATTATTGGATTTCCGCGGGCCCTATACCTGCTAAAGATGAACAGATTTACAGGTTCGTACGTATCCTTTCAAAAAGTCTTAGTAGGGCTAAAATGATCACAGCGGAGCAAATTGAAGCACAGTACAGTTTTTCGGTCGTGTCCCTGGCCCCATTGCCCGACAGCAGTCGCGCCTGGAAAATCGAGTCGGACAAAGGCCCCCTCGTATTGCGGCTATTCAAACTCGAAGATGCGGCTGAGCATAGCGGCGAGATCGCCGCACTGCAATTTCTCGCGGATTCGGCCTTTCCAGCACCTCGCTTGGTGGCTGCACGGGATGGGCAAATTTTTCGCCAAATAGGGGCAAAAGCCGGTTATATAACTTCCTTTATTCCAGGAATACACCCGCCTTCCAGCACAGATTCGGCGGTGAAACTTGGCCAAATGGCCGGCCGCCTCCACGCCCTGGATGCGGTAACGGCCGGACTGCCGGATACCACATTCACTATCGCGGCCGAACGTCGGTTTTTCGCCGGCCTCGACGCCGATCCCACTGTCCAGGCCTGGGAAGGTTACGATGAGATTGGCGACCAACTTGGCGCCGCCTGGGACAAGCTTTCGGATCTTGACGCGGCGCCCCAAACGCTGATCCACACCGATATTCTCTTTGAAAACGCGGTCCTTACGCCCGCCAATGCTATCACCCTTATCGATTGGGACGGCGCCGGTGTCGGCCCGGCCATTCAGGATATCGGTTATTTCTTTGTGGAACAGGCCGTATCCCTCACGGGTGAGTTGCTGGCGCTGGATAATGTTTTGGCTTTCCTCAGGGGGTATAATACTCAACGCCCCTTGAGTCCCCTGGAGTGGGACCTATTGCCCGAGGCCTTGATCTTTGGCGCTATCGTTTACGTCCTTGCTCCCTGGAACGGGTGCATTGCAGGGGGCCATTGGCTGCGGGCCCGTTACGTCTTGGCCCATAGCAAAGAGCTGCGTGATACCCTGTGGCAAGGTCTGAAGGAATAGGGGGACTAAGGCGTTGCACCAAGTGGAAGGGACGAAGGGCTATGCCGAAGCTACAGAACGATTTATTGAGGCGACTGCAGCCATAAATTTCAAGGAATTGCATCAAGATTTTATAGGATTTATCCCGACCAAGCCCGGCCGGGTATTGGATGTGGGCGCAGGCATCGGGCGGGATGCTGCTGTTTTTGCCGGGATGGGGCATGCTGTAGTCGCGGTTGAGCCAACCGCAGATTTTCGCGTCGCCGCGAGAAGGCTCTACGACTCGCCGAATATTGCCTGGGTTGATGATGCTCTGCCTATGCTTGCAGGCCTGGGAAGGCAGGCGGACCAATTCGATTTTGTCCTAGCTTCCGCTGTTTGGCATCACCTCGATCATGTCGAGCAAGAGGACGCAATGCAGAGAATATTCGAGCTTGTGTGTCCAGAGGGGGTTTTCGCGCTTTCCCTGCGCCACGGTCCCTCCGGTGTCGGAACCCATGTATTCCCGACCCATGGACAACAGACGGTGGACCGGGCCGAAGCCTGCGGATTTTCAACATTGTTATGCCGGCCTAATCAGCCCAGTTTATTAAAGGGTAAAGAAGAGGTACGCTGGACGCGATTGGTTTTTGTTAAGTCTTAGACAGGAGATATAAGGCTATGCGAATTTCATCGGTGCCGATCTTGTTGGGCTTTTTGCTCAGCGCTTGCAGCAGTGATAACGGAACCAATCCGGTACAGGTGGATAGGCGCCAGATTGGCGAAGTAGACAACCCGGCCGAAGCGGCTGCCCCAGAATCTTTGCGCGTGGCCTTTATCGCGGGCCGGGGGCAGCGGCGGGATATCTATTTGCGGGATCACGGCGGGGCCGCCTCCGTGACCCTGACCCAAGAATCACTCAATTACAGCATGCTTTCGTGGTCGCCCGACGGGACCCAATTGGTCTACGTCCTCGACCAGTCGGAGGATCGGATATTCACCCTGGAAGCAGATGGGGCCCGCCTTGAGCGGCTGGTCACGCAAGAGCCAGGTAGCTATTTCTTTCCGGCCTGGTCGCCCGACGGCCAGTTCTTGGCCTATAACCAGATCTTAACGGGGGAGGACGGGACGGGCTTTAATTACGAAGTCTTCGTCGTCAGCGCCGCAGGCGGAGATCCTGAGCGCCTGACTGAGAATCCGGCGCTGGATCTAGACCCGCAGTGGTCGCCCGACGGGGCGTCCCTGGCTTTTGCGTCGGATCGCGACGGCGATTTTGAGGTCTACGTAATCAATATAAGGTCCAAACAGACGCTACAACTGACCCGCAACGAAGCCGGAGACGCCGGTCCGCAGTGGTCGCCCGACGGAGAGGAGATCGCCTACACGTCTTTTGGCGATGGGGGTAGCGATATTTTTGTCGTTGACCGCGACGGCGGTGTGCCCCAGCGGATAGACCTGGAACTGCCCGGTAAATGGACGCTGCGCTGGTCGCCTGATGGATCGCGTCTGGCGGTCATGGCCGGCCAGGGAGATCGGCCCGATCAGGGGGATACGGAGATTTACCTGGTCGACCGTCAGGGTGGGAGGCAGGAGAATATCACCCTAAATCCGGCCCGGGATGCCAACCCGCAGTGGTCGCCTCAGGGGCAGAGCCTGTTTTTCATGTCGGACCGGGATGGGGATACGGATCTCTATCGCTACGATTTGCAGAGCAAGACTACGACCAATGTAAGCGATAACGGCGACGAGGTCTCCGAGTATTCGATCGCGCCGTTTTGATGAAGGTGATAGCTGCTGGGCGGAACGATAAAAGGGGATAAGTAAGTGAACTACGTGTATATAGCGGCGAGTATAGATGGATATATTGCCACTAAGGATGGCGGCATTGATTGGCTGCACGAACAGCCCAATCCCAGCAATAGCGATTACGGCTACGCGGAGTTTATGAAAAATATAGACGCCTTGGTCATGGGGCGTAATAGCTTTGAAAAGGTCCTGACTTTTGGCCAATGGCCGTACGAAAAAAAGGTATTCGTTCTCAGTTCAGTGTTGACTGAAGTTCCAGACGAACTAATTGGAAAAGTAGAATTACTTTCAGGGCCGTTAAACGATATTTTATCCGCCGTCCGTTCTCGGGGTTTCGACAACCTGTATATCGACGGCGGCGTAGTCATTCAGCGTTTCTTGGCCGAAGATCTCATAGATGAACTTATTGTCACCCGAATACCCATTTTGCTTGGAAGTGGAATACCTTTATTCGGATCCTTGGATACACCATTGCGATTTGTCCATAAGCATACAGAGATCTATGATAACGCCCTGGTCAAAAGCCATTTCGTTCGGTCCAAGTAAAGTCAGGCGGGCGATTTGTACGATTCAATATAGGTCTGAAGATTTAGACCAAAATGGGCAATTGGGTGCGTGCTTTGTTGCCGCGTTTTATCCGGGGCGAATCAAATGATTGAATTGTCGCCCGGAGACTTTCCCCGGGTCATCCCACTTCTCAAGCATCCATTATTGTGTGCAGAGGCCAAGTCAATAGCCAACGGCCATACGCCCGGTTGGATATTTGCCGACGCTTATGATAGGCCCAAGGTAGCCCTGATCTGGTCGAAAGGTATCGAAGGGTTTTTTCTGGCCGGGGACCCTACTCAGACCGATATTGGCCCGTGGCTGGACCGCTTCGTGGGCGATGTGATTGCTCCAAGGGCGCAGGAATTGGGTTGGGGGTGGTTCGAGGTCTCGGGCTGTGCACCCGGTTGGGATAGGTCAATCGAGCAGGCCTTTTCCGAGCGTCTGCTTGAACAGGAGACGATTCTGGTCTACAAGTTCAAGAAGCCTTTGGATCCACCGACTCGTAGGCTCCCTACAGGGGCGGCTCTGCACCGGCTGGACGCGGCCTTTTTTCGCAACCCGCCCTGCCAAGATATATCATTCATTAATGATAAGATCCAACTGTTCTGGGCGGACTTAGATTCGTTTCTGAATTTTGGAGTTGGGTTCTGTGCAACCCTGGATGCGGCGTTGGCTTCTGTTTGTCTGACCGGGTTTGTCGCCGATGGGGTCCATGTGATCGATATCGAGACATTAGAGCCGTATCAAAGGCGTGGCTTGGGTTTTCAAGTAGGACATGCCTTTATCTCGCACTGTCTGGAGAGCGGACTGGAAGCGCAATGGGGATGTATGGAAGAGAATAAACCCTCTAGCACATTGGCGGAAAGTCTAGGCTTGGGCCGCGTTGCGGAATATGCTGTATTCTATTTCCCGCTGGTGAGCAAATAAGTACTGGCGGTACCGCCGCCCCGTCCATTTGCAAGAGGCGCAGGTCAGCCCTTGGTTGCCTGCGCCTCTTGGTAATTGGGCTGTCCAGGATTTTGGACAAAGCGGCCAAATTGCTGGACTGTGCCGCAAGAGGGCGGTTAAGGGTTAATTATTAAATTTTCTTAAATAATTGAAATAATTGGATTTACCAAATAATAGAAAAGCCCGTCTAAGATACTGGTCGTTTTTTTGCTTGACCCAGATGGTCAGCCCACTCTTGGGGCGTACCGCATCGCCAATATCGGGGCGAAGAGGATGGTCCGGATCGCCGGTGGGGTTCCAAGCCGACTGTCTTGCTAGGTCGGGTACCTCAAAATTAAGAAGATACGCCATGCGCAGATTTCGTAACTGTTGGTTTATATCGTTGTTGCTAACACAGGGGGCTTGGGCCCAGATTGCTTTCGACTACGTCCAACACCAGGGCCAAGAGGGCCTCTTCCCCAACACACCCAGAAGTATGGCCTGGGGCGATTTCACCAACGATGGCTACCCCGATATCGTCCTCTCAGGTTCTAACAACGGCGGTGAAAAGACCATTGCCGTCCTGGTCAACGAGGCGGGAAGGCGTTTCGTGCACCGCGATGTCTTGCCGCCGTCGGCTTTGCAGGCCCGCAGCAAGTCGGGCGGTGCAACTTGGGCCGATCTAGACAACGACGGCGATCTCGATCTATTTTTGCCCACCGGGTTCTCGTTCACTTTCGACCAGCAGGCGGCCAATGTGCTACTGCGCAACGACGACGGGTTCTTTGTCGATATTACCACTCAGTCGGGTCTGGTCGATGAGCAAATTTCCGATAATGCACTCTGGTTTGACTACGATCTCGATGGGTTCCTCGATCTCTATATTGGCAATCCGGGAGGGGCGGCGGCGCGCAATTTACTCTACCGCAACCAAGGTGACGGTACGTTTCTCGATATAACCGTCGCTGCCGGGCTCGATATTCAATTGCAACCTGATTTGGGCGGCAGCAACGGTGGAATGGGCGCCGCCGATTTTGACGGCAATGGCTGGCCCGATCTCTATATTGGAGTGTGGGGAGCCAATAACCGTCTATTCCTCGGGCATGCCGACGGCGTTTTCACAGATAATACCTCGGGAGAGATCGAGCACTGGGAATCGCAGGCTTTTGGGGCTACCCTAGGCGATATCAACAACGATGGGTTAATCGATATTTTCCAGACCGGCGGGGGCGGGGCGGGCGAAAGTTTCCAATTGGAGCGTTCTAATCTGCTGCTCAACCAAGGCGGCGGCCGGTTTCTCGACATTACCGAAGCAGCGGGCTTGGCTGTCTTGCGGGCCCAGAGTCTGCAGGGGGTGCACCTGGCCGATTTCGACAACGACGGCGATCTCGACTTGGTGGCCGGTAATTTGCAGCGACCTTTTCTGTTTCTCAATGAGGGCGGGGGCACCTTCTCCGACGCCTCGGCCCAATCCGGTTTGGGTGAAAAGGCCATAAATCCGGCGGTGGCCGATTACAATTTAGATGGCTTTCTCGATATATGGTTTTCCATCTCTTGGCCATTTGCCCAGACTTGGGGTCTGTACCGCAATAAGGCCAATGGCAACCACTGGTTGCGGGTAGAGTTGGTCGGCACGGAGAGCAATCGGCAGGGCGTGGGGGGGCAGGTTATTGCACGGTCCGGGGCCTTGCGGCAGACGCGATTGGTACCGGGCGGTGACGGCTACAACCAGAGCGAGCAGGTTGTCCATTTGGGGGTAGGGGGCAGCGCCCAGGTCGACAGTTTGATTATTGAGTGGCCTTCCGGTCGCACCGATATTTTGGTCGGTATCGCGGCCGACCAACGCATTCGCGTGGTTGAAGGCAGCGGCCAATATTTTCCGGTAGAGGCGGCTAGCTGGCAACACGATTTGCCCGATTTTATCGATCAGGGGCAGAATTTAGAGGTAGCGATCCAGGTTGATCCGGCGTTGTTTCTCGAGGGCGCCAGCATAGAGACCGTCACGGCCGATTTAAGTGGGTTGGGCGGGGCGGCCAATGTGGAGTTGGCCGCCGCAGGGGACGGTACCTATACATTGGCTCGCCGCTTGACAGTGGCGGGGCAGGGGTATCGGCAACTGGCCATAAACATAGAACAGAACACGCCCCAAGGGCGGCAGTGGTCGCAATTCAGCAAGCGCATTTTTATCGATGAACCGGGGCCGGTAGCCGACGACCTGAGCTTGCTGGCCGATGCCGAGAATGCCCAATGGACCAATATAGGCTGGCCGCTCGAACCAATTTCAGAACCTGTTTTCCAGGGGCAAAAATCGTTTATGGCGACCACGGATCAGGACGTACTTTTTGTCGATTTTTGGCGCCCGGACCCAGAACCGCCGATTTTCTACGACCGTTTGCACTTCGCCTTTCACCCCGGGGATGCAACGGCCGTTGAGGGGCCGGTTACAGATGTGGGAATTTTTCTCGTCGGCGCCAATGGGACCGGGGCAATTTACTTCCAGCCGATCGACCTGGACCAACGCCGTTGGCACAGTCTGGAATTTCCTTTGCCGCCTGCGGTTTTCTACGCCCTTGGGGGCCTGCGGGAAGTTATCGTGATCGCCTTTGTCAACGGCACGGTGTATTTCGACGATATGTACCTGGCCGCTGGGCAAAGATCCACCGCGGTTAGCCGGGCTGACCAAGGGGAAGAGCCGGGGGCTTTTGCCCTGGCGCAGAATTACCCCAATCCATTCAACGCCGAAACCCTGATACCTTTTAGTACGGTGGCGGATGGGCAGGTGGAACTGGCCGTTTTTAATGCGGCCGGACAGCAAGTGGCGACACTGGCTTCAGGGGCCCGTCCCCAGGGGCGGCATGCACTGGGTTGGGATGGGCGCAACGACGCCGGGCTTGCCTTGGCGTCCGGGGTTTATTTTTACCAATTGAGGGCCGGCAATCGGGTCGAAACGCGGAAATTGCTGTTGTTGCGCTGAACAGCCCAAGCCGGATCCCTATGTCCGAAGACGAACAGGCGAGGTGTCCGGTTTGGGACATATTGGCTTAGGCACGGGTTTTCTATGCCCGGTATTGGACGTGGCACGACTTTCGCATAGCCCCTGGTCCCCGTCCACAAAGGAAGAGCTATGCCCGATAAACCGCTGATTCTGGTAGCCGACGACCAAGAGGATATCCTCAAATCGCTGCAGGCGCTGTTGCGCACCCGGGGGTACCGTGCGCTGTTGGCCCGCCGGCCGCCGGAAGTCCTCGAATTGCTGGCCCAGCACCCCGTTGACGCCGTGCTACTCGACATGAATTTTAGCCGCGATACGACCTCGGGCCTGGAGGGCTTGGATTTATTGGCCGGCATTGGCCAGGCTCAGCCGCAACTTCCGGTGGTGGTAATGACGGCCTGGGGCACGGTCGATCTGGCGGTGGCGGCCATGCAGCGGGGGGCGCGCGATTTTTTGGAGAAACCCTGGGACAACGAACGCCTACTCAGCGTTTTGCAGACGCAGTTGCAATTGCGCCGGGCCCTGTCCCAGGTGCGTGCCCTAAAGGACGAGAATCGCCGCCTGTCCGGGGCCGCTGGAATAGACCTTATAGCCGGTTCCGCGGCCATGGCGCCGGTGTTAAAAATGGTCGAGCGGGTCGGTCCTACCGACGCCAGCGTGCTGATCACCGGCGAGCACGGCACCGGCAAGGGCTTGTTGGCCCGCCTGTTGCACGCCTCGTCAGAGCGGGCCGAGGAAAGTCTGGTCTCGGTCAATATTGGCGCTATCCACGATCAATTATTTGAAAGCGAGCTATTCGGCCATGTCAAGGGTGCTTTTACCGACGCCCGCCAGGATCGCCAGGGCCGCTTTGAGTTGGCGCACGGGGGGACTTTATTCCTCGATGAGATCGGCAATTTAGCCCCGGCTATGCAGGCTAAACTATTGCGTGTTATCGAAACCGGAGAATTCGAGGCGGTAGGGGCCTCGCGCACCCAGGTGGCCGATGTGCGGTTGCTGGCGGCGACTAACGCCGATTTACCAGGGTTGGTAGAAAAAGGTGCGTTTCGCGAAGACCTGCTGTTTCGCCTCAACGCCATCTGCATCGAATTGCCGCCGCTGCGACGTCGGGTTGAGGATATCGAGCCCCTGGCGCGGCACTTCCTAGGTCGCTATGCCGACCAGTACGGGCGCGGTGGACTCGATTTTAGCGCCGCAGCGTTGGCGGCCATGGAAAGCCAGAGGTGGCCGGGCAATGTGCGCCAATTGGACCACGCTGTCCAGCGCGGCGTGTTAATGGCCGAAGGGGCGGCCATTGAAGCCGCCGATCTGGGTTTGGAAGCAGGCCCGGCTCCTGTGGCGGGGGGGCCAATGACGCTGGAGGAAATGGAGCGCGGCATGATCGTCGATGCGCTGCGTCAGAGCGAGGGCAATATCAAGGCGGCGGCGCAGCGGTTGGGGTTGGGACGCAGCGCGCTGTACAGGCGGCTGGAAAAATACGGCCTGGCGACGGAATGAAAGGGCTGCACCAGGGGCGCCGACGAGGCCAGGGAGAAAACTGGTTGCTGAAGGCTGTCTTGATAGGCATTTTGCCGCTGGCCGTGTTGGCCCTGTTTTTGGCCTGGAACAGTCCCTATTCTCCGGCGGTGCGCTGGACGCTGGTAGCTGTTATTGCCGTGTTGGCCCTGTGGTGTCCGCTCTTCATCTACGACCGCTTTACCTATATCCTGCGCAGCATCGCCAATTTGTTGTTATCCCTCAAAGAAGAGGACTATTCGGTACGCCTCAAATTGCCCGGCGGTGTCGATGCCCTGGGCGGGGTGGTCGATTCGGTCAACGAGTTGCGCGACCTTTTGCACCGCGAGCGCACCGGAGCCGCCGAAACGGGGGCGCTATTGGCCAAAGTCATGGAGCGCATCGACGTGGCCCTGATGGCCTTTGACCGGGACGGGCGGCTCAAATTGGCCAACGACGGGGCCCTGCGGCTATTAGGGGTAGGACGGGAGGAATGCCTGGAGCGCGACGCCGGCGACTTGGGGTTGGCCGCCTGCCTCGAAGGGGCTGACGAGCAGGTGGTGCGCCTTCCCGGCACGGCGGGTGAGCGCCAATGGCAACTCAAGCGCACGACCTTTCGCGAGCGCGGTCGCTGGCGCACGTTGCTCATCCTGGCCGATTTGACCGAGCCGCTCAGGCAGCAGGAATTGGCCGCCTGGCAGCGTTTGGTGCGGGTGCTGCGCCACGAGATTAGCAATTCGCTGGCCCCGATCCAATCGTATGCCCAGAATATGCGTTGGGTCTTGCGCCAGGAGCAGCGCGATGTCGATTGGGAGGCGGGTTTTGCCGAGGGGCTGGAGGTCATCTTGGGCCGGGTGGCGGCGCTGGACCGGATGATGGCGGCCTATCGCGGCCTGACGGGCTTGCCGACGCCGCAGCGGGTGCCGGTGCCGGTGGCCCAGATGGTGCAGGCGGCGGTGCACCAGCAAGCCGATTGGGTGGTGGAAGTGGTTGGCGGGCCTCCTGTGCAGGTGCTGGGCGATAGGGGCATGCTGGACCAAATCCTGGTCAATTTGTTGAAGAATGCGGTTGAAGCCGCCAGTGAGACCAACGGCCAGGTGCGCGTCGGCTGGCAGACTGGCGGCGAAGGAATGGTCTATATCTGGATTGAAGATGAAGGGCCGGGGCTGGCCGGCGGGGATAATTTATTTGTCCCCTTTTTTACCACCAAAGCCGAAGGAAGCGGCATTGGCCTGGCGTTGAGCCGGCAGATCGTCGAGGCCCACGGCGGACGTTTGCAATTGGACAACCGCAGAGACGGGCCAGGATGCCGGGCCCTGGTGGGTTTGCCGGAGGGCCAGGAATAATAGCGGCACGGCCCCTGTGGAGCACTGATGGCCTATTGTTTGGCGCCGCGCTCTGCGGACAAGGCTAAAACATCCGCACCACTTGAGGTCTATTTGGCTTAAAATCGCTTTCGTGTCCGCTTTCGCACTCGTCCGTGTCCGCTTGCAGACACGGACGCTTTTTTTTGCCCGTTGCGCGGCGATTCTCCCCTGTGGGATCGTCTTTTTTGTTGACGGCACGCATTTCGCTTAGCACCAGCCATTCGCATCTATTCCCTCTTATTCCTCAGGAGAGCGCCATGAGTATGTTGACCGTAAATCCGGACGCGCCGCTGATCCAACTCGAGGATATCTTTAAAGTCTTCGACGCCCAGGGGGCCGAGACGCATGCCTTGGCCGGGATCGACCTGGAGATCCGCAAAAGCGAATATATCGCCATTGCCGGCCCCTCGGGCTGCGGCAAATCGACCCTGTTGGCCATTTTGGGTTTGTTGGATTCGCCGACGGCGGGCCGCTATCTGCTAAAGGGGCGCGATGTCAGCGGTCTGGGCTTTAACGAATTGGCCGAAACGCGCAACCGCCACCTCGGTTTCGTCTTCCAAAATTTCAATCTGATCGGTGACCTCGATGTTTTCGGCAATGTCGAACTGCCCCTGGTATATATGGGCGTGCCCCCCAAGCGGCGGCGCGAGCGGGTCGAAGCCGTGCTCGAGCGGGTGCAGATGAGCGAGCGCAGCAAGCATTATATCAGCCAATTGTCGGGGGGGCAGCAGCAGCGGGTGGCCGTGGCCCGGGCGCTTATTGGCGAGCCCGATATCATCCTCGCCGACGAGCCCACCGGCAATCTCGATTCGGCCCAGGGGCAGAGCATTATGGACTTGCTCGGCCAATTGCACCAGGAGGGGGCCACGATTTGCCTGGTGACCCACGATCCGCGCTATGTGGGCTATGCCCAGCGGCGTATCGAATTGCTCGACGGCCGGGTGGTCGACGAAGTGCTGCAGGAAAAGTAGAGAAACGAGGTCGAAATGTTCGATTCGTTGTGGCTGGATATTCGCTTTGGCTTGGGTCAGATGCGCCGCCGGGCCCGTTTGACCGCTGTCATCGCGGTCTGCCTGGCCCTGGGCATTGGGCCCAATACCGCCATCTTCAGTCTGATCAAGGAAGCTATCCTGCGTCCGTTGGACGTGTATCAGCAAGAACGGCTGGTGGCCATTCGCAATTACCAGCTGGACGAGGATTTCTACGAAAACCCCCAATCGTTGGCATACCCTTATTTTGAGGAATTGAAGCAACAGGGGGGCGCCTTTACCGATATCATGGCGTATAGCACTTTTCGCGCCAGCGCCCGGTTGGCCGCTGGGTCGGAATTGGTTCGGGTGCAGACGGCGACGAGCAATTTCTTCCAGGTGCTGGGTCGCCAAGAGGCCCTGGTGGGGCGGACGTTTGCCCCGGATGCGGAGGAGATTCCAGGAAGACAGCCCTATGCCGTATTGGGGCACCGGTTCTGGCAGGAGAAATTCGCCGGCGACAGGCAGGTGGTGGGGCAGACCGTGGTCCTCAACGGCTTCGACTTTGAGATTATCGGCGTCATGGGGCCGACCTTCACCGGCTTGAATTTGCTCTACCCGCCCGACGTTTGGGTGCCGGTGACCATGATCGGCCAGATCATCCCGGCCGACCCGACGCGGCTGACGTCTTTTGAGCACGGCTGGATCAAGCCCTACGGCCGCCTCGCCGACGGGGTCTCTATTGACCAGGCCAACGCCGTGCTCGCCAGCATTGGCCGCCAGTTGGCCGACCGCGATCCCAACACCCGGGCGGGGTACTCTTTCGGGGCCTACTCCCTTGCAAGCATCGACCAAGTCTACTCGGCCAAGGAGCGCTTTATCCAGACCGGGATCGGGCTGGGGATGGTCGGCCTGATCCTGATGGTGGCCTGCGCCAGTGTCGCGGTGCTGTTGCTGGCGCGCTCGACCGAGCGCCATCAGGAGATGGCCGTGCGCCTGGCGGTGGGGGCGCGGCGACGGCGTCTGCTGCGACAGTTATTGGTCGAGAGTCTGATGACCAGCCTGCTGGCCGGGGCGTTGGGGGTGCTGCTGGCCCAGTGGTCCTTTGAGGTGGTGCCGAGTTTGCTGCCCGAAATACCCGGTGAGGCCCGATTGGCCCTCTCGCCGCAAATTGACGCGCAGGTGCTGGTCTATACCTTCGGCGCGGTGGTGGTGGCAACCTTGCTCTTCGGGTTGGCGCCGGCCCTGCAGGCAACCCGGCCCCAGGTCCACGCCATTTTGAAGGACCAGCCGGCTCCGGGGGGAGCCGATGTGCCCACCGCCAAATTGCGCAATACGTTCTTGGTGGTGCAGTTGGCCGCCAGCGTATTGCTGTTGATTATCGCCGGTCTGGCGGTGCAGAGCCTGCGCCGGAACGCGGACATAGACCCGGGTTATTACACCGACAATATCCTGATTTTTTCCACCGATCTGCCCCTCTACGGCTACAGCGCCGGCCAACTGGGCCACGTCGGGGACCAATTGCAGGCGGCCCTGGCAGAGGTGCCCGGGGTCGAAGCCATTGTCCAGACCCGCACGCCGCCGCTGGGCTTTGACAATACCGGCGGTTCGGTGACGGCGTTGGGTCCGGGGATGACGGCGGGGACGTCGGTGCGCATCGGCTACAGTCGCATTGGGCCGGGCTATTTTTCGACCCTGGGCATCGACCTGCTCGCTGGCCGGGGTTTCACGGCCCAGGACCGGCGGGGGCTGGCACCGGTGGTAGTGGTGAACCAGGCCCTGGCTCAGCGTCTGTTTCCCGATCAGGATCCGCTTGGGCGCTTCGTCGACTTTCATGGCCCGGACGCGTACCAGATTGTCGGGGTGGCGGCCAATATCGCCAATGAGAGTTTGGCCGCCATGGACGAGCCTTTCCTGTACGTGCCGTTGCCCGAGCGTTTCACCCATGCCCTCGAATTTGTCCTGCGCACGGCGGGCGATCCGCAGGCGCTTGTGCCCGAGGCCAAAGAGGCTATTGCCGCCTTCAACGCCGATATCGCCCTCAACAGTTTCCGCACTATGGAGAGCACGCTGGCCTTAGCGATGATGAATGCCCATATCTTGGCCCTATTGACCGGGGCCCTGGGCGTCCTGGCCTTGGTCTTGGCCGTCATCGGAGTCTACGGGGTGGTCTCATACAACGTCAAATTGCGGCGGCAGGAGGTCGGCATCCGTCTGGCCCTAGGGGCAAAACCGGTTGGGCTGGTGTGGCTATTGGTGCGCTCGGGAATGGTGTTGGTGTTGGCCGGCAGCGCCTTGGGCCAATTCGCCGCGTTGGCGGTGACGCGTTTGATGGAAGAGATCGTCCCGGGTATGGAGGGCACAGATTTGAGCGTCTTTTTGGGCACGCCGCTTTTGTTGGTGGCGGTGGCGCTGGCGGCGGTGATCTGGCCGGCCGGCCGCACCGTGCGGATCGAGCCCATGCAGACTCTGCGCTACCAGTAGAAAGGAAAGGATTATGTTCGATTCGCTGTGGCAAGATATCCGTTTCGGCGCCGGGCAGATACGGCGGCGGCCGCGCCTGGCCGGAGTCATCGTGCTCTGTTTGGCCCTGGGCACGGGGCCCAATACGGCGGTCTTCAGTCTGATCCACGCCGTGCTCATGCGGCCGATGGATCTGCACCAGCCCGAGCGGCTGGCTCTGGTGGGGGGCGTCGACGAGGACATCCTCGAAACCGTGTCCTTCCCCTTTTACGAGGAATTGGCGGCGCAAGGGGGGGCGGTCTTCGAAGGCGTAATGGCCTCCAGTATTTTCCGCGCCAGCGCCGGCCACGCCGACGGCGCCGAGTTGATTATCGCGGAGGCGGCCACTTCCAATTATTTCGAAGTATTGGGCGTCGAGGCGGCCTTGGGACGGACCTTCGTGCCTGCGGCGGAGGAATTGCCCGGGCGCCAGCCCTACGTGGTCCTGGGGCACCGCTATTGGAGCGAGCGCTTTGGTGCCGACCCGCGGGTAATTGGGCGCGTATTGCCGCTCAACGGCTTCGACTTTGAGATCGTCGGCGTCATGCCCCCCACCTTCAATGGCACCAGCAGTATTTTCCAACCCCAGATGTGGGTGCCGGTGATGATGATCGGCCAGATCGTGCCAGCCGATTCCGACCGTCTGACCTCGCGTACCTCCGATTGGATCTTCGCCACCGGCCGGCTCGCCGAGGGGGTCGACCTGGACCGCGCCAACCAGGAGATCGGGCGCATCGCCGCCGGTCTGGCCGAGCGCTTCCCCGACGCCTATGGGAACGATTCCTACCAGGCGCAGGCGTACACCCAATTGGGTCTGCCCGTCCCAGAGGCGGTGCAGTGGACCGCGGCCCTGGTCGTATTGGGCTTTGTCGGCCTCATCCTGTTGGTCGCCTGCGCCAGTATCGCCGCCCTAATGCTGGCCCGCTCGACCGAGCGCTACCAGGAAATCGCCGTGCGCTTGGGGCTGGGGGCGCGGCGCGGCCGAGTGGTTCGGCAATTGCTTGTCGAGAGCCTGTTGCTGAGTCTGGCCGCCGGGTTGTTGGGGCTGCTGATGGCCCTGTGGGCTTTTGAGTTTGTGCCCCAATTGCTGCCGGACAACCTGCCGATTCCCATCCAGATAGGCATTGACGCGCGTCTGGACGGGGCGGTCTTGGCCTACACCTTGCTCAGTGCGGTTGTGGCTACCCTGGTCGCCGGGTTGGCCCCGGCGCTGCGGTTAGCGCGGGTCGATTTGTTTGCGGTGCTGAAGGGGCAGCCCGAAAGCGGCGGTGCCGATGCGGGCACGTCGCGTCTGCGCGATCTCTTTCTCATTGGCCAGTTCGCCGTCAGCGTACTGCTGTTGGCCGTTGGCGGGTTGGCGTTCCAGAGCCTGCAGCGGACCATGGCGGTCGATCCGGGTTTTGCCAGCGACCGCATCCTGCTTTTCCCCACCGATCTGGCCTTGTACGGGTACGCCGGCGAAGAACAGCGCCAATTCGCCGATGATTTGCTGGAAGCCCTAGCGCAGGTCCCCGGCGTCGAGGCGGCGACCATGGCGCGGACGCCGCCGATGGGTTTCGACCGGACGGGGGGGACGGTCGCCGCCTTCGACGAGGGGATGGAGATGGGCGAGCGGATGCGGGTCAATTATTCCCTTGTTGGCACCGGGTACTTCGCCGCGCTGGGCATCGACCTATTGGCCGGGCGCGCATTCACCGCGGAGGACCGCGCCTATATCGAGCCCGTCGCCGTGGTCAACCAGGCCCTGGCCGATACCCTATTCGCCGACGGTCAGGCCCTGGGGCAGTATCTCCACTTTGGCGGTGACGACGCCTATCGCATTGTCGGGGTGGCCGCCAATATCGCCAATATGGGCCCGGGGCAGATTGACGTGCCCTTCCTGTATGTGCCCCTGGCGCTGCACTTTGGCCACGGGTTGGTCTACGCGCTGCGTACCGAGGGGGCGCCCCGGGCTCTGGTGCCGGCGGTCGAAAAAGTTATCCGCGGCGCCGACCCGGCCATTGCCCTCAACAGTTTCCAGACTATGCAGGACGCGATGGATTTTTTCCTCCTGCCGGTGCGCCTGTTGGCCCTGCTGGGTGGAGTGTTGGGCGGCTTGGCTCTGCTGTTGGCCGGTGTCGGCATTTTTGGCGCCGTCTCCTACAGCGTCAGGATGCGTCGGCGGGAAGTGGGTATCCGGCTGGCTTTGGGAGGCCGGCCGACCGGCTTGGTGTGGCTGCTGATGCGCAGCGGTCTGGTCGTGCTGGCCTGGGGCGGCGGCCTGGGCCTGGTGCTGGCTTTGGGGGCGGCGACGGCGTTGGCCCACGTATTGGAGGGCGTCAATGCCGTTGACCCGATTGTCCTGGTGGGGACGCCCCTGTTGTTGGGGGCGGTGGGCCTGGCCGGGGTAGCCTGGCCGGCCTGGCGCACGGTGCGCCTGGTGCCCATGGCGGTGTTGCGCTACGAGTGAATGACCATTCGGAAAAAAGGAGGACGGGCGATGCGGTATTGGATAGCGGTATTAGCATGGTGCGGTTGGGCCGGGGCGGTCGCCGGCGAGGGCGTCGAAGGGCCGTTGCTGATAAAGGGGGTCGCCCTGGGTCCGGAGCAGGTGTTTTTCGCCGCCAGCGATCAACTGTGGGCGGTGCCGCTGACCGGCGGCACCGCTCAGGCTCTGAGCGACGCGCGTTTCGCCGATATGTATCCGGTGGCGGACCCGGCCGGCCAGCGGCTGGCCTTCTGTCGGGCGGAGTCGGGGCGGGGTGATGTCCACATCCTCGATCTGCGGACTGGGGAGAGCCGCCAACTGACCTACCACCCGGGCCTGGACTGGCCGCTGGCCTTCTCGCCCGATGGCGAGCGGTTGCTCTTTGCTAGCCAGCGCGACAAGGGACCGGTGACGCGGCTGTACCAGATGGATGCCGACGGCGTGTGGCCAGAAGCCCTGGCCGTACCCTTCGGCTACGAGGGGGCCTGGTCGCCCGACGGGGCGCAGTTGGTGTATGTTCCGGTGAGCATCAGGCCGCAATTCAACGCCTGGCGCTATTACCGGGGAGGCTTGCGGGCGCGGCTCACTCTGTTGGACCCAGATACCGGGGCCGTCCGGCTGTTGACCGAGGCGGCGAGCAATGCTTACCACCCCCAGTGGACTGAACGGGGCCTGTACTTCGTTTCCGACCGCGACGGCACCGCCAATTTATTCCGCCAGCCGACAGTGGGGGCCCCAGCCCAACAATTGACCCACTTTGTCGGCCACGGTATCGACGCCCTGGCGGGACGGGCGGAGGAAGTGGTTTTTGCCCGCCATGGCCACTTGTACCGCCTGGGTGCCGACGATCGATACCATCCCATTGAGATGCAGGTGCCGCTGGATTTTTCTCTGCGCCGGGAGCGGCGCGTCAATGCCCTGGGGCAGGTGGTCGGGGCGGTGTTGGGGGGCGGCGAAGGGGCTGTGGTCGAGGCCCGGGGCGAGGTCTTCGTTTGGGATATAGCACAGGGGGGGGGCCGCAATCTCACCCAGACCTCCGGGGTGGCCGAGCGCCAGCCGGTGCTGTCGCCGCAAGGGAACCGGGTCGCCTATTTTTCCGACCAGGAGGGCGGCTACCAATTGCACGTGCGGCCGTTGGACGGCGGCACGGTGCAGGTCTATCCCATCGAAGCGGAGCCCGGATTTTACCAGGAGCCGGCCTGGTCTCCCGACGGCGGCTCAATCGCTTTTTCCGACCATCGCCTGCGCCTGTGGGTCGCCGATCTGGCCAGCGGTGCCGTGCGGGTGGTGGACCAATCGCCGGCAGCCGGGCAGAACGAGTACCGGCCCGCCTGGTCGCCCGATGGCCGTTTCTTGGCCTATCAGAAGCGCCAGCAAGGGCGGCTGCCGGGCGTCTGGGTCTACGCTGTCGAGGAAGGGCGCAGCCAGCGGGTGAGCCGGGCAGGCCTCGACGCCCGCAGCCCGGTCTTTGATGCGGGCGGCCGCTATCTCTACTATATCGCCTCGCCCAACGGCACCGCGTCTGATTTCAAGTGGGGCGTGCTGGGCGGCCGATTGCTTCAATCTGGTTATGTCGGGCGCCTGCACGCCGTGGTGTTGCGCGCCGGCGATCCGCCGCCCCTTTGGCCGGCCCTCAGGCAGCCTAACCTCGATATCGATTGGGCCCAAGAGGCGGGTCCAGTGGTCATTGATTGGGCCGGGTTGGAGGACAGGACGCTGTCGGTCTTCCTGCCCCACCAGGGGCTTTCCAGGTTGTATGCGGGTCCGGCCGGGCGGCTCTACGCAGCGGTCCAGGAATGGCCGGTCAATCCCATCTTGGGCAGCCGGCCCCGGCAGGGGATCTACCGCTACGATTTTCGCCAGCCGACCAAATTTGAGCCCTTGCTGCACGCCGCCGACCAGCTGTCGGTAGGCGCCGATGGCCGGCGGATCCTCTACGCCAGCGAGGGCTCTTGGGGGTTGGTCCGGCTAGATAGTGGGCGGGTCGAGAAAAAGCGCACGGGTCTGCCACCGCTGCCGATGTTGCTGGAGGCGGCGGCTGAGTGGGCGCAGATCTACCGCGAGAGCTGGCGCTTCCTGCGCGAGCACTTCTACGATCCGGGTTTCCACGGCTATGATATCGGCACCTTGGAGGCAGAGTACCGGCGCTATCTGCCCAATATTACCAGCCGCCGGGATTTGAGCCTGTTGTTGCAGCGCATGATCGGCCATACCTCGGTGAGTCATTCGGGGGCCGGCGGCGGCGACCCGGGACGGGGCCTAGCCCGGCGCACGGGTGTGGGTCTGCTGGGGGCCGACTACGAGATTGACCAGGGCCGCTACCGCATTGCGCGCATTTATCGTCTGGGCGTCTTCGATGTCCAGGACACGCTGCGCTACGCCCCGCTGGACCAGCCCGGGGCGCAGGTGCGGGCGGGCGAATACCTGCTGGCCGTCGACGGCCGCGAGATTACGACCGAGCGCAATTTGTACGCCTATTTCCGCGCCAAAGACCGGCGCGTGGTGCAAGTGCGGGTGGGTTCCGATCCCAGCGGCGCCGGCAGTCGTGTAGTGCATGTGCGGACTCTATCTGGGGAAGGCGAGCTGCGCCTGGCCGGTTGGGCCGAGGCCAACCGCTTGCTAGTCGAGGAAATGAGTGGCGGGCAGTTGCAATACGTGCACATCGCCGGCTGGAACGGGCGCGGCTACGAGCGCGCCCTGCAGGCGTTGTTGGGGATGGGTGACCGTCGCGGCGTGGTCATTGACCAGCGCTTCAACGGCGGCGGTACCACGCCCGATGCCCTTATCGAAATGCTGCGCCGAAGGCCGCTCTACGCCTATGCTCTCCGCCGCGGCGACGATATTGCGGTGCCGGTCCACAGTTTCGCCGGCAGCCACGTATTATTGGCCAACCAGTGGTGCGCCTCGGCGGCGGAGACGTTCGCCTTGATGTTCCAGTTGGGAAAAGTGGGGCCGGTGGTGGGGCAGCCGACCCGGGGGGCGGGTATCGGTTCGTATGCCTTTGGTCTGCGCCTGATTGACGGCGGCGGTATCCGCGTGCCCAACCGAGGGGCGTACCGGCCCGACGGTGACTGGGGCATTGAAAACCAGGGAGTGCAGCCCGATGCGGCGGTGCCGGTGGCGGTGGTCGATTGGCGGGCGGGGCGGGACCGGCAATTGGAGGAGGCGGTGCGGCTGGGGTTGGTCGGGGACCGGTATGAGGCGGATTTTCGGCATCCCCCGTTCCCCCGGCATCCCGGTCGGACCGACAGCCGGTCAACCGAGTAAGGTGCAAATATGGGCGGCAGTGTGGATATCCGGCGCTGCCCCGTCGACGCTTAAGGTGGCGTGGCGCCGGGTCGGCAGGATGTATTTTTCGGCCATCGGTCGGACGTGGCTCTGGTACTGGTGGCGCACCGTTTGGGGGGTGCGGCCGCGCTCGGCGACATCGCGTTGTAAGCGGCGTTGCAGGCAGAGTTGGTGCGGGGCCTCGACGAAGACGGCGAGTTGATACAGGGCCCGGATTTCTGGCCAGTAGAGAGCGAATAGGCCCTCTACCAGCAGGTAGGCCGGTGGGAACAGGTGCTGGGTGTCGGGGCGCCGGGTATGGGTGGTAAAATCGTAGCGCGGATGCTCGACCGCACGACCCCGGGCCAGGGCTTGAAGCTGGGCCAGCAGGAGGGGGAAATCGAGGGCGGCCGGGGCGTCGAAATTGCTCGCCGCTCGAGCCTGTGGGGACAGCTCCGACAAGTCGCGGTAATAAGCATCGAGAGGCAGCAGCGCGGCCCCGGGCAAAATCTGGCCCAGGGCCCGGGCCAGGGTGGTCTTGCCCGAGCAGGACATCCCGGCCAGGCCAATTAGGGTCGGTTTAGCGGGCACCGGCGAAGTAGGCGGCCAAGGCGTCGGTCTCCAAGGTGTTGAGGACGTCCTGGGGCCGCAGCCAGCCCTTGCGGGCGATGCCAATGCCAAAGCCGATATCGTCGAGGCCGCCAATGCGGTGGGCGTCGGTATTGATCGGCAGTTTGATCCCTAAGTCGCGGGCCCGGCGCACGTGGCGCCAGTCGATATCGAGGCGGTGCGGATTGGCGTTGATTTCAATGGCGGTATTGCAGCGGGCGGCGGCGTCGACGACGGCGTCGACATCGACGGCGTAGCCATCGCGGTCCAGGAGCAGGCGGCCGGTGAGGTGGCCGACGATGGT
>WLWD01001549.1_pt1 | contig 91055 bp, 60 predicted proteins | sample 6712731 | NCBI WGS metagenome assembly WLWD01 (sample SAMN12718690, study PRJNA576275) | sponge metagenome | isolation source: marine sponge | host: Mycale hentscheli | place: New Zealand: South Island, Marlborough, Capsize Point | collected 2014-11-01
ATGTGAATGATATTTTTATAGCTTAACATTCTAAAAGTTGACAAACAAACAATTTAATAACATCTTATATTAACCTGAATTGATTGCTTACAAATGAGTCTCAAATGGCTGTCTATGATCTAAAAAATAACAAGAAATAATTTTGATCAAAATCAAAATCTAAACCACAACAATGAACCTCATCTGATAACCATTGACTGTTTCTCACACGCTGGCATTGATTCAAAGAAAGAGAATGGGAGTGGTTATCTATGAAGAAGTAAAGTACGTAATTGTGAAGTAAATCAACACATAGTTTACAATACTTACAAGTTCTCTCATATACCAGTAGAAATGGATCGCTAGTCAATACTTCTTCAATACTTGCCTCTGTTACCTTTAGAGACTAAAATTTACTAACTTGTATGATTCCATTTACCTTTTCATCATTAGTAGCAAACCATACATTCTGTTTACGCTAATATATATAGCTAATGACTCATCTGTGAAAAATAATTGTACATTCTGTTTACGCTAATATATATAGCTAATGACTCATCTGTGAAGAACAATTGTGATATACAACAACTCCAATGAGTCGATACACAATATTCTTTTCGACATGAAGAAAGAGACCCTGTGTTTCAATCCTCGATCTTGAAGGAGAAAAATGGCACAATTATTTTCAGTAGCAAAATCTTCATTACTTACGAATTGGAATATTTAGTAAGATGTACAAACATCAGAGATGGCTGGGATGAAATTCTTATCTTGGATAAAAGTCCAAAACTCCCACAACTTCAATGAATAATAAACACAACACACTAACTATGCATACTTACTCGTTAAAATTATAGTTCGAATTTTGTGGTACTATAATATTGCAAATAGTAAATGCATAATCCTATTGTAGCTTAACCTGTTTAATTACAATTATTGTTAAAAATATATATTATAGTGAACCAGATTGGCTCAAAAATATAATTCTAATACTATGCCAAGTATCACATTCAGTTAGCGTTTAAACGAACATTACCTTGAACACTTTCCACTAGGTATATGCTCATCATCTAAGGCCTTCCTAAAAAGATCAGAAACAGCTTCTACCTGAAAGTGAACAATGTGTTTAATACAATGTGTGTAGGTCCCACATAATTAAGTCTAAATTTGAATATAAATCATCTATTGATGATTTATTTTACTACAGCAGTAATCAAATTCAAATTCTTAATAATTGGTTTTATTAATTGGTGTACAGTAGACCCTTATGTATTTGAATCCCTTTTATTTATAAACTTCTGTCTGCTATGGTGAGCTTTGTCTTTTCTGTGTGTGTATGTACTCACATGATTTTGTACTCCTTTTGGTGCTGTAAGTTGTAAGTTTAAGTGAAACCCGTAAACACACATACTTCATGCCAAATTAAACACATATTCTGCGTGCTAAATGGCTAAAAATGTTGCATTAAAGTACAACCCAATCAAATGTCCCAGTAAACTTCACGTTTCAGCTCTGTTTCCAAACTGTAGTGGAAGAATATCTCGAAATAGTGTTAAATTAAACGGTTATCTTACTGTGGTGGCAGTTTTTTTTGTGAGATAATCAAACATCAAAATGAAAAACTCCTGAGCATCAAACTGCTCTCCAGGTGTGATTGAAGGATGAATTGCTGCAGAAAATGGTTACAAGTTAAAAGTACAGCCAATTGCTATGATTTAAAAACACAGGAAAGACAAGTAAGAAGGTGATCACTGTTCAGAACTCTTATCCGAATGTCGAAGTAATAGCCTTTGTCCAGTTCTTTTAATTGTAGCAATAACACACTTGCCTGGATCTGGACAACATAATTATCACTTACTGATGATTGTATTAATCTACTTAGCTATAGTTAGCTTTCTAGAATTACCACTACCTGCTTCACAAACTTCACAATTAGTGTGGAGGCTACTCAAACAGGAAAAATCTCTTAAATATTGGTTGGTTTAGTAGAACCTGTAGAATTGGCAGAGGCAAAGCATAAGCCAAAAGCCAACGTGACCTCAGTTCCTTAGCCGACGACCACTTACCCCAAAGAGCCGACCACATACCCAATGGTTAGCGCTAGCGCTGGTAACGTCGAGCGCCGGTAACGTAGACTATCATTACCAATGCTAACTTACTCTCCCTAGTCGCTTTCGAATGACCATGCTCACTATTGGATAAATATTTTTTACAGTCGAAAGTACCAGCTTATAGCTTCTGCAGAAGCATGTCCGTGGCTTAGCTCCTCTATTTCGCTATCACTGGAGTCCAAATGGAACGAATCTTCCTGTAAATTTAGTGATAAAGTCGACAGCCGCGGCCTTCTTGGTCGGCGATTTTCAACTTTTTCAATAAAATATTTTTATTCTATTTAGACGAATGGATCCTGTTTATAATTTAAAAAAAATTCGTATTAGGGTTTTGACACATAATCTTATTTGATGTATCAGAGAGATGATGACGTTGAGTCTATTGAAAAAGAAAGTAAGTATGATATGAATAATGAGTGTAATAAGTAAAGTTAATTCTAGTGAATAGAATGGGATGAAGATCTTGATAGAGAACGAGAATGGCGTGAAGACCTTGATGGACAACGAGAATGACGTGATGATCTTGATGGAGAAAGAGAACGAAGTGAAGACCTTATAGAACATTCATCACTTGATGAAGATGGGGAGGCTAGAAGTAGTATAAAGTCAAACAGCATAATTGGGCAATAATTTTATTGGCAATTTTTTATGGCAAGAACAACAAATACCTTCAGCAGTAGCTTCAGGGTCTGACAAGTCAAAGTAGTCTTCTTCTGATGACTCAGATGTATCAGCAGCAGAAAACATCCAAGACTCCACCATAGTAGCAATGGATGAAGCACTATACTTCTCAGTAGCTTCTACGGTACTACTCATCTTGAAGAGTAGTTCTCCAAGTCTCAGCTCTGTTAGCTAACCAATACGCAGCTAGACAACTCGAGCACAATCGCTTCAACAATTTTTTTTCATATATTTCTTTCTTTTTATTTATAGGAAATTGCACTCTACTCAATATGGATGCGATTTTTAGAAATGAAATCCCTGTACCTATTGCTTTAAAACAATTATTCAATGTGCGGGAGGAAGAGGGTTAATGGATTTTGTGACGATCAATGACTACTCAAATATATTAATACATACTTATCAGAGTTCAAGAATACAAGAACTATTGGCTAGTCGGTGATAACTTTTAATAATGCTCTCAAGATAAGCTGCTAAAGAACAGGATTTCTCCAATAATCCCACTGAGTATGATCTCGGTTTAGATTTACCAGACCTAGTAGCAACAGAAGAGATTGCGAAGATACTTTCAAGTGAACCAGCTTCACTATACAGTTCGTTTGGAGACAGGTACAAGTATACAGTATTGTTCGCACGGACATCAAATAAATGACAATAGTGATTCAGGATAGTAGACTTGCTGTATGGCATTGCTGATTCAATATCCAAATATTTAGACTTGTGATACTTGTAATTAGATAGTGAAATCTGTATTAAAAGAAGGTAGGTTTCTCTGCCTGTCGTTGCTTTTACTACGCCATCAATTGCTGCATGTCCAGGCTTGAAGTAATACAAAATATCTGGCCGTAACACTTCCTTTGTCTCTTTCTCTTGATGTGATGCCTCGTGAATGTTAGAAAATGCTAAAGTTTTCTCCACATTATCTGAAAGGTTTAAGGCTTTCACATTCCACGAATAGTTACGAACTGTTCCAGACAAAAAAAAAAGATTCTCCAGGAAAAATCCAATCAAAGAAGGACAAAAGTTCGGTATTTCTTTTGTTTTATTTAATAAAACGTTAAATAAATCAGTAAGAATTGCGGGAAACGAAAGAAATAGTACAATTTTTTTTTCTGCCTGACATTCTTCGGTTACTTGTTGATCTCCTCGGGTTGTTCGGTCAGCTTCTTGGACTGACTGTGGGTGTAATTCCAAAATCCAGTCCATCTTTTTCTCTTCTTCAACCAAGAAAATTAACTGTTCAACAGCTGCATACAATTGAAAAAAGCTCTCCAACTTAGACTCCAATAATACTTCATGTCGCTCTGCCTTCAACAGCCATCTTAAAGAATCGGCTATGCTTTTGGTAAATTGTACAGTGGTTTCATGGCAGTAGGAGCTGGGGCGTCTGGGGCGGCCAGAGCCGCCCCACTTTTTTGATTTCCCTTGTACTTTGCCCCCTCAGTGGTTGGTACTTATCGTCAACGCTTTCCGTCTGGCCGACGTGCAGGAAATGACTTCTGCTACTTCTTCTACGGCTTCTTCCAGCCACTTGACCGCTCTAGCGGACGATAAACCAAATCAACCTACTAAATTCCACTTCCCTCAGAGAGAATTTGGTAAGGCTTCAGTGGTGTTTCGTTCATTTCAGCCTCAATGGTTTAAAAGGTGGCCATGGTTACATTACAGGGAAGAGGGAGACCTGGCTTTTTGTTTCACTTGCATGACAGCCTTTAGAAACCAACACCTTCATGCTGTTTCTACTAAGGAGCAATCTTTTATTTCAGTTGGATTTTGTAATTGGAAAGATGCCAGTAAAAAATTTAATAAGCATCTGGAAAGTCATTGTCACAAAGAAGCTGTGCTGAAAACCACTGCTACTGTGAATGTTTGTGAAATGCTGTCATCTGGATTGGCAAAGGAACATTTGGAACGAAGACAATGTTTCTTAAAGGTGCTTTCTAGTATACGTTTTTTATCAAGGCAAGGCCTGGCACTCCGTGGTGATGGTGATGAGTCTGATTCAAATTTTATGCAGCTAATTAACCTGCGTTCCGAAGATGATGAAAGGATTTTAGATTGGATTTTTTAAAAAACGGATAAATACACCTCACCAGAAATGCAGAATGAAATGATTAAAGTTATGGGTCTATCAATTGTTCGCAAGATTGCCTCAAATATTCCAAGTTCACCATTTTATACTATTATGGTGGACGGAACAACAGACATGGCCAATATAGAACAAGTAGTAGTTTGCCTCAGGTGGGTTAATGAAATATTTGAGGGCTAGGGCTAGGGCCAGGAAGAATTTGTGGGTCTCTATCAGGTAGAATCTGTGCATTCTGAGAAAATATATCAAGTTATTACTGATATACTGTTGAGACTAAATCTGTGTATGTCCAAGATACGTGGCCAATGTTACGATGGTGCTTCTGTGATGACAGGAGTAAAATCAGGTGTAGTGGCCAGAGTGAAAGCAGCTGAACCTAGAGCTGTGTTCACTCACTGCTATGGGCATGCACTAAATTTAGCATGTGCAGATACGTTTCGACAGTGCAAATTGATGCAAGATGCTTTAGATACTACACACGAAATCACTAAGCTAATTAAAAAATCTCCTAGACGTGATAGTATATTTAAACGATTAAAAGAGGAAATGGCTTGTGATGGATCTGGAATCGAGTATTATGTCCAACAAGGTGGACAGTGAAAGCTGAAGCATTAAACAGTATAATAAACAACTTCACTGTTTTATTAGAGCTCTGGGATGAATCACTAGATGTTGTCAAGGATTCTGATATGAAGGCTAGGATTCAAGGTGTTGCTGCTCAAATGAGAAAGTTTGAATTCTTTTTTGGAGTTTCTTTGGGATTTCTCATTTTAAGGCATACTGACAACCTGAGCAAAACTCTACAAAGAGCAGATATGTCAGCAGCTGAAGGTCAAGAAGTGACGAGCTTAACTCTAGCAACACTGAAGTCTTTACGAAATGATTCTAGTTTTGATCTGTTTTGGAAGCGAACATGTGCTGTTGTAGATAAATTGGATATAAATGGGCCCACCTTACCACGACGTCGTAAAGTTCCACGGCATCTTGATGATGGATCAGAACAATCATTTCCAGAGACAGTAGAACAGCACTATCGCATTGTGTATTTTGAAGCACTGGACCTTATTATCTCATGTGTTTCTGATCGTTTTGACCAGCCTGGTTACAAGACATATTCAAAGGTACAGAATCTACTTCTCAGAGCTGCTAGATCTGAAGATTATAGTGAAGAACTTCAGTTTGTTCAAACATTCTATGGCTCAGATTTTGATCCAGTACAACTTTCAACTCATCTCGAAATATTTTCAAATGTTTTTCACTAATCTAAGAGAGTTACTCTCTCAGATATTTTAGTGTTTTTTCGTGGTGGTTCTAGTCAAATTCACTTGATATCTCAAGTAGGCAAATTATTAATGTTATTATTAGTGATGCCAGCAACAAATGCTCAAAGTGAGAGATCATTTAGTGCTGTATGACGAATAAAATCATATCTTCGTACTACTATGTCACAGCAGCGACTCAATCATTTGATGATTCTACATGTTCATCAGAGTGAAACTGACAATTTAGATCTCATTCAAGTAGCCAACGATTTTATTGATGGCAAAGATCATAGAAAGAAGATATTTGGAATTGAGTTCAAGCAAACTGATCTTTCAAAATAAATATTTTCATATACACTTAAACTTCACTATTTAAATCCTTCATTTATTTTGGAATTTCTCATTATATTATCAATCATTTGTGCACTTCTCCCCTAATTCATTCAATCAATATTCATTTGTGTAATTTCTCATTTAGCTAATTTATAGCTATATATTTTTGCGCAATTCTACTTAATTCATTCAATCAATATTTCAGTCTAATCTAGTATTGTGATATTTTGTACCTTTTCAAAGAGACAATTACACATAACAATGTAGATAAAGCCTATTTCATATAACTCTAGGTAAAGTTTAGACTGAGCATGGCCTCCCCACTTTTGAAACCCTTCCTACGGGCCTGAGTACTACTGTACTTGTTGGAAAAACACTATCAATAGTCATTTTAAGCCCAGCCTTGTTGCCTCTAGGATTCCAGTCTAGTTGAAATGCTGTAATGTAGTAGTAGTAGTAGCGCCAGACTAAGGACTAAGCTAAGCAACCACACACAAGGCAAAGCTACCAATTCGAGGCTATTACGTCATCACTAATTACGTTTCGTGACGCAAATTGCGTCACATCCGTGGACAGGCCCGTAATATTCTAGGAGATATGAGGCTTTAATCAGAATTTTAGGTAATTATGGTTTGACATAACTATTATATGTAAAAAAAATGATGCTGATTCCAAAAAAAGCAGTCTTATTGACCACAGGTAAGACAAAAAGCTATTTTTGGCACATTTTATGCCCATATTAGGTAAATAGGACAAAAAGCCACTTAGCTATGGCCTTTTTATTACATCCTTTATTACTTCTAGTAAAAAAAAAGTAAATTATGTGGTTTGACAAAGGTAAGTACATTACTTCTAGTCGATATGAAAAAGGTATTAGGCAATGTAATCGTTATCGCTGTCGTTCTCATCAGAAACGTCCTCGGTATCATTTTCATTATCGTTGCTGTCATCATCATCACCATCATCATCATCATGAATTTTTCATATGAAATTTACTTATCTTTGGCTTTCGTAGCTCATGACTTGGATCTGTGCTCTTTGTTATTCCTGCTTTTTCAAACAGATGCCTAACAATAGTGCTTCTAGCTGATCTAGTTACTGTCCAGCGTCTGGTTGCTCCTTGACTTTGATGAAAAGCAGTGATTCCTGTATGCCGTGAAGCTGCATCAGCATTGATCGTACTCTCTAGTGCTTGATCAACAGGTTGTCTGGCAAAAGAATTGGATGACAATCTCACAGACAAACCACCTTGTTCAAGTTGTTGCTTGATGCCAGGATGAGTGATGTCCATATTCAAGAGTCGGAGATAATACAAGCACATATAACGTGAATAATTCTGGCGATTTGCAGCAAAGAAATGCCAATCATTTCCCCAAGCATGAAGATAAAAAGATCCACATCATTTGTTCGTACAGCTCTACTGAATAACATGTACATATCCACCATGTCTATGTAGTGTCTCCAAAACTGAGCATTAACACCATGTTTTCCACTTCTTGTAGCATCACAGAAAACTTCATAGGATGCCATAAATGCTTTGTACTCACCAGTCATTTCTAAATTTTTCATTTTCTCAGGAGAAGGTGATGCTTGAAGATTCTTCAAGGTTTCAACTAAATGCACATAGCCTTCATTTTCCTCTTGCAGTTGCAAGTATAATTCCATGTGCTTGATTTGCAATGCAGTTGGTTGCTAGGAGTACATGCATTCTTCTTGCTTGGTTGTAGTGTTTTCCTGATATAAAGGCATTAAAAGAACACTTGGAAAGAGCACCACTTTCCATTAAAATATGAGCAGCTCCAGACCCATCAATGAGGCAACCCACTGCTGAAAGATATCGGAACATGATGTGAAAAGCTCCAAAGCAAATAAAGACGCTGTCATATTTAGGTTGCATAATATCTTGCAACTGGGAAGCTGGCTTGGCTATTGCCAGGTCATAAGTTGTTGCAATAAACTCTTCACTCTTGAGCAAGAGTTATATTTCTCTTCAGAGTTTCATTAATTACATCATGTCGTGTTGGAGGAGCTCCAATGTTGGCCAAGTAGCCAATCTTCTGGGCTGGTAAATCATCTTTGGTTATAGTAGAGTTCCATCCAGACCACATTGGTGTTTGCTTGTCTGTTTTGCAAGATATTGTCCATGCAACATCTCTTTCAATAGCCGTTTTGTAGTTTGCAGGCTTCCTCTTTGTTTTTCTAGCAAAACTAAACCTTGAAATCTTTGGTTTCTTTCTTACAGGTTCAAATTCATTATTTGGTAGTTCAAGGCTTCTCTTTTTTGTGGGAACAGCTGTTGACATGATAGAAGATACTGCTTCTGACATGATTGCTGCTGGGGTGGGTTCATTTTGGATGCATATGCCCTGTGTATCATGATACATTGATTCATCATAGTTGTCCCAAGCAGAGATAGTGCTTAGGCCTCTTCTTTCTTCCAGACCATCAGGAAGAACTTTTCTCTTTTCAATAATTTTGGCAGCAATTTGAGTCTCAAATACTTCTGCAGTATGATATCCTATGCAGTGACCAAAATGATTAACAATTTCCTGAACTTTTCTGGAACCAGTAATACTTTTGAGACCCATGCCTAGTAGCATATGCTTTAATGGCTTCACTTCCCCACGAGTTGTTTAGTAGATCATCTTCAGCTGATGATTTAACGTATCGCTCTACTCTTTGATTACCTTCATCTTTACAGCCAGTGTACAAAATCCTATAAAATTCTGACAATTCAGCAGGTATACTTGAACACTGTCCATCCCGAATTGCTTCCACTGATATTGGATTCTGCAGCTTACTCTCACGGAGCTTCCAGATCTTCCTCCTTAAGAATAATGCTACATTCTGTATGTCATTTTTGATAGCATTCTGTTCCAATGAAAGATAAATCCCTTGTTTCTTACTCTCTTGGTTAACTTGAAGCTTGTTACCGTAATGTTCCTTGAGTTTAGATAAAAGGTGGTATGAATCAGGAGTAGGCTCCTCTATCCCTTCTTTTATGAGGAATTCAATGTAGACCCGGTTGACATCAACCAATTTTTCAGACTTATTTTTTAAGAATATCTCAGAGTCAATATGAGAGAGTAACTGAGAGAAAGCAGATTCTCGTTTCACTGTGCTTGATAAACTATCTTCTTTCCCCTGAACCTTGGCACCTTTAGAAATATACCTCACTCTGCATGTTTTATGGTACATGGCTTCCTTAGCTATGAAGTCAATGTGTCCATATTCACGCAGAAAGTCATTATCTTTAAGCTGCTTTGCACAATTCAGGATACTTTCTTGTGCTTGCTTTGTCTCACACGGAGAAAGTGTTTCAAAACCACTGGGGAAATGTTTGCGTACTGGACCTTTACAGAAAATACACTTTTTTTCAAGCACACCAACAGTAGAGGTAGTTACTACTGGCACCTTCACCTTGGATCTGGTTTCAGCAGTAGAGGTAGTTACTACTGGCACCTTCACCTTGGATCTGGTTTCAACAGTAGAGGTAGTTACTACTGGCACCTTCACCTTGGATCTGGTCCCAACAGTAGAGGCAGTTACTACTGGCACCTTCACCTTGGATCTGGTTCCAACAGTAGAGGTAGTTACTACTGGCACCTTCACCTTGGATCTGGTTCCAACAGTAGAGGTAGTTACTACTGGCACCTTCACCTTGGATCTGGTTTCAACAGTAGAGGCAGTTACTACTGGCACCTTCACCTTGGATCTGGTTTCAACAGTAGAGGTAGTTACTACTGGCACCTTCACCTTGGATCTGGTTCCAACAGTAGAGGCAACTACTGGCACCTTCACCTTGGATCTGGTTTCAACAGTAGAGGTAGTTACTACTGGCACCTTCACCTTGGATCTGGTTCCAACAGTAGAGGTGGTTACTACTGGCACCTTCACCTTGGATCTGGTTCCAACAGTAGAGGTAGTTACTACTGGCACCTTCACCTTGGATCTGGTTCCAACAGTAGAGGCAGTTACTACTGGCACCTTCACCTTGGATCTGGTTCCAACAGTAGAGGTAGTTACTACTGGCACCTTCACCTTGGATCTGGTTTCAACAGCATCCTCATTGGAACATTTTTTCGTATCTTTAGACTGTATCTGATAAGCTGTAAACATTTTGTAACAGCTAGAGTGGAAACCATAATGAGACATAGGCTCAGCTTCAAAGTTAGTTGATTGACATATAGCACGGTATTTAGATCTTGTTTGATACCGTTCTCTGGCTCGAGCTACTTCCCTAGCAGTTTCCCATGTCCGCTTAGTAAACTTACTCAATGGATCTCCATCATTTTCTCCATCGCCATTCACATGTAACACACACTGCAAAGCTACCTCATCAGCCATCTTCAAACAAACAAAAATATAACTACATCAGTTCACCACTGTGACCATATAGGTTAAGATTATAGCTAGCTAGTGACCAGAGTGATCAGCTAGGCCAATGTTGGCCTGCTATTAGTCTTACAACCTCTACCACTAAACTATTACAGAGTCACTTACCTTCTTACTTGACAGCTGCCATGTACAAGGCTGTCATGTGGACAGACTGCCATGTGCACAGTCAATACCTTACCTAAAATTGAGTTTTACCTTATCTAAAATTGATTTTAGTTAAATGTGTGCATATAGCTATTTGCTATATGTGCTATAGCTATCAAATATATAGCAGAAGTGGATGGTAGACCTTTTCGTTGCCTGAAATTATGAGTGTGGAGAAATTTACCAAATATGGGCATAAAAAGTGCTAAAAATAGCTTTTGTCTTACCTGTGGTCAATAAGACTGCTTTTTTTTTTAATCAGCATCATTTTTTACATATAATAGGTCTGTCAAACCATAGTTACCTAAAATTCTGATTAAAGCAACTTATCTCTTAGGGTATTAGGACGTTTGACTTTTGGGTGATTCCATGTCAAATCACCCAAAAAAAAATTCCACCACCCCGTCACAGATAATTTTAATAAGTTTTGAACATATTCAATAACCTATTTTAAGGACAAATCCAAAATATTTCGCGTCAATTCGTATGCGTTATTTAATTATAGCCATTTAAAAATTTGGCATTTTTCTATATTGGCGGGTGCCACGCCCCCTTTCCCAAACAGTTTTAGTGTAATAACTATGAAAGTAAATTTCAATAAAAGCTGAAATTGTACATATAAACCAATTTTTTACTGTAGAGTCTAAATATTGGGTCTAATCAACTCATTTTCTATTGTTTAGAGAAGATTTTTCTTAGATTAACTTTTCAGGGGTGTGGCGTACTAAACCCTCCCGAACCCAATGTTTGACAATGTCTGTCAAGCCCAAATTTTTATGTGTTAGCTACCTAGTATATATTTACCAATCGTACCACCTATTATACTATTAAAATTACAAAATTAAATACAAGTTATACCAGTCGGAAATGTTTTGTTTCAAGTACCACATGTTTATATAGAATGATTTAGGTGCTATATAACATTGTACCATTTGTACCACTTGTTGTATTAGACGACAATAGCACGGACAACTGTTGCTATGTGCACTTTCACATTTAATTAATAAACGAAATATGGTACATGCAGTACATTTAAAAACACGCAATCAGGTATTCAAAAACTAGTGTTACATGTGGTGCAAGTTTTACAGTTGATGGGATATTGGTTTTTTCAAAATAGGCAATTTTGTTCTGTTGCATACCACCTTGTGGTACGTGATGTACCACTTCGAATACATGCATATTAACTGATTATGCATTAAACACACTACTTCACATAGGTGGTAAACAGAGTACCACATTCGGTACAAACTATAAATTCTGTAGTGCCGGTGTTACCTAGGGGGCTAGAGCTAGGGCTAAAGACTTACATGTGTACCGTTTGTACAATTTCAAGTTTTGGTTGCAAGCTAGTTCTCGTGTACCATTTTAGGGACATCCTGCATTATCTTCTTAATGCATAATCACTTATTATGCATGTATCAGAAGTGGTACATCACGTACCACAAGGTGGTATGCAACAGAACAAAATTACCTATTTTGAAAAAGCAATATTCCATCAACTGTAAAACTTGCACCACATGTAACACTAGTTTTTGAATGCCTGATTGCATGTTTTGAAATGTACTGCATGTACCATATTTTGTTTATAAATTAAATGAAAACGTGTATAATGTTTGATGGGTGCGGTCAACTTAGTATTTCAGTAGCTCATCTTAAAGATATTTCAATGCTCATCATTTTAAGACTTGAAGTACGAAAAAAGACACATGTAGGACAATGTCATGACCAGAAAAAGAAAATTGCACAAATGGTTGCATTCTCCCTTAATTAAACCAATTAATGCTATTAAACACCAATCAACAGTGCCTGCTGATTGCTATGTGCCACGACACTTAAAAGTTGTTCAACTCTGTAAAAGTCATTCAGTTGGCGTCTGTTCTCCTCATGAAGCTAATGTGTCTTAATATTTGGATGAATTAGTTTCAACGGTTAACGACTACTTGAAAATATTTTTGCATATTCATTTGTATTTCCTTGGTTTCACCAGGCACTGCCACTACACTTTGTAAATCACTTTATATTGTAAGTTTAAAGACTTTTTGCAAAAGAAAATCATTTGCAAGTGTCCACATATATTTGGTTAGCCAGAGGATAAGTTTGTGCATAAAACTCAATAGGCCACTTCTCACCCACAGAGTGGGTTGAGCGTTCTCCGGCCTAACTCGCTCGGGGAACTAGTGGAAAAAGTACAGCTTGTTTATTCTGATCTGGATACAATCCGTTTCGACAACTGCTGCCAGCCTAAGTACCTCGGATTGTCAGACGTGAAACCATCGTTTTTCCCAATTCTGGATGGCAGGTGGATATGCGAGACTATGGTAAGGTGTTCTCAATGGCATTGGCATTTGAACGAAATGATATTCATAAAAGGCAACCCCACAGTACCTTACATTTGGTATAGTCATCATTATAAATATTAGAAATTCTATGTAACAGTTGAGCTCCAGCTTGGACGCTCATATACCAAGCTGGGGATACCCCACAGTCTGCCACAACTAGAGGCACCATCACCCCAAGCTGGGTCACATAAAGTTCCAGTATTACTGCACATAATCCCTTCCGAATGAATATTCTTCATTCTCTAAAGAAAAAGGAATTGTTCAGCACCATTATTGGTGCTGAACAATTCTTTTGCTGATACATGCCTGAAACCAACAAGTAGTTTAAACTAGTTATCCAGTCTAGCCCTTTCTCTTTAAGACCAAATATGTAGAAAAAAAGAACATGTTAACAAAAAACAAGAAGAAAAAGAGTGACATTACATAAGGGGAGGGGAGGGGGTACTTTATTACTATAAAAAGGAAGGAGAATGTCCTGTATGATGTACATAACCTCGTTCCAGTCACATGACCCATTGCATTTCACTAGATTTATAAATAAGGTACAGATTTATAAATACTGCACAGATTTATAAATAAGAAGTGTATTTATGGACCAGTACTTTGATTTATAAATAAGGAGGTCAAATTATAAATACTATAATAATTTGTAAATAAGTAGATGATTTAGAAATAAGTTTCTTTTTTACTTTAATATTAAGAGCTAGGAAGTTAGTACAGGCTTGGAGTGTCAGTTAGACTTGGATATTTATATATTAAGAGTTAGGAAGTTAGCAAAAGGCTTGGACTGTCAGATAGACTAGGCTACTTATAAGAAGATGTGGCCTGTCAAGTTTACTATTATAATGGCGTCTTATTATGTACCACATATACGTACTCTCGTACAAAAAGCGCTTGAAGAATTGTATAGCTGTGGTTTAGCACATCAGGACATACGTCTTGAAAACATATGTTTTGATCTCCATGACCATGCTGTATTGAGTTCCTAATGTTCTAAAACATATTACAAGAAGTACTTCACAAAAATATTATTTGCAGTAGGTATTTGTACCTACCTGCGGTAAAGTTGTTGTGCATTGGTTAAAGTTGAAATCCACTATAAACTTTGGAAGCTCCACCCACAAATTAGCTCCATGAGGAGAAACTATGCCATCTCAATGACTTCTACATAGTTCAGCAACTGCAGAGATGATAGATAAGAAAAAAAAAAGATAACGAGACCCGCTTACCTAAACAGGTGACGTCTCTTCCATAGAGTGGGCGGAGCTTTCAAAACTTTAAACAATTTTCAATTTCAATAAACTAAGTTGATCAACTCAATAAATATCATAAAATTGACGTATTTCGTATTTGTGGAGCTAATGTGTCCCAATATTTTGATAGATTAGTTCTGTCAGTCAACGACTACTTCAAAATATTATCACATATTAATTCAAATTTGCTAGTTTTTTTAGGAAAAGTCACCAAATTTTATTAACAGCTTTACGTAAAAAATATAAAGCATTTTTGCTTAAAACATTATTTCCAAGTATGCACATACATTTGGTTAGCTAGACGATAATGTCGTACATAACGAGACCCTACTGTAAAGCTTAACCGAACAGGTAACCTCTATTCTATAGAGTAGGTGGAGCTTTTAAAACTTCAAAACAAGTTCCAACTTCAATAAATTAACTTGATTAACTCTTTAAAGTCATATAGATGACGTATTACGTACTTGTTGAGCTAATGTATCCAAATATTTTGATGGATTAGTTCTGACGATCAACGACCACAAAATATTATCACATATTAATTCATACTTGCTTGTTCACATCAGTAACAGTCACCAAATGCTTTGTTAACATTATATCTTGCTATCAAAAAAAGTGGGGGCCCCCACCCCTTGTTTACACCCTTGCAAATGACTACTACCAACGCTAGGTCCAGTGAGTGAATTCCAAGGACACCCGTACCAATTGTGGGGATCCACGTGACAAGGAAATGGCGGACAACAAGAAAGAGGATGCGGCAGTGCCAAATATCGATAACCAAAAAGTATATGTGGGCGACAGTGCCAGATATTAAAGTAGAGGGGGAGGAAGAGAAAACTCATTCTGTGTGTATTCCTAAAGTGAGTCCACTCTTAATTTGTAACAGTATAAAAAATTAACTATTATGTGTGATTTTTGCAGTGCCCAGGGAGGACAAAAACTTCAGAAGGTAATTCATTTCATGCGTCTAATTGGAATTTATTTCTTGTTCTATTTGTTTGTTGTTGTTGTTCAGAAAACAATCACCCTGATCCAGGTATGTCTGAACCTTTAGTTAATGTTTTTGTATGTAATGATTTAACCCTGGTATGTAGATGACTACTCACAGTCACAGTCACTTGATTACTGACATCCAGGTATGTCTGAACCTTTGGTTAATGTTTTTGTAATGTGGTGATTTAACCCTGGTATGTAGATGACTACTCACAGTCAGTCTCCAGATTGCTAATCCTTCGAAACATGATTACTGATCCTCCTTCGAAAAACTTTCATTAAATTATTAATCAACTAGAGCTAGTTATAGAGCTGACCACAATTATGACACTATTATTACATAGAGCTAGTTATAGGGCTGTACAACTACTTCATAGAGTAGAGCTATAGTTATAGGGCTGTACCACTACTATTACATACACTAGAGCTAGTTATAGAGCTGTACAACTATTAGTACATGGAGTAGAGCTAGTTATATGGCTGTAATACTACTATTTCATAGAGTAGAGCTAGTTTCAGAGCTGTACCACTGCTATTACATAGACTTGAGCTAGTTAGAGGGCTGTACCACTATTACTACATAGAGTAAAGCTAGTAATAGAGTTGTACCACTATTAATACATAGAGTAGAGCTACCTTAAGGTAACTTTTATTTATGGGTACTAATTTTAGCTAATTTTAGTTAGTTCAAAGTTCAACTTGATTTTGCTCTTGATTGGAATAAAATATTAACTTACGAATACCTTGATTATAACAGTCATGGACCCAGTATAGCATGGTATTGGACTTGAACTGATAGCATATTCCTTTGACACAAAACCAGCACCCTGAAATCTCAAAAATGCCAAAATCACTAAAATAAGCATCTGTAGAGCTAGTTTATGGCATTTTCAATTCAACCAAACCTTGCATCAGCTAGGAGTTAGAACAAAAATGGTGTTTAGAAAAACAGCATTAATTGGAAATAGCTTAGCGGCCTTAGAAGTATATTGTACATCACCTCCCACTCAAGACCAACTCATTGCTGTGTAAAACTTTCAGCACAAAACTTATCAAGATCTATCTGGTCGCTATGTGGTATCTCTGCCTCGTCGACAACCATATGTGGTACTTAGAGAATCGCGGTCTACTGCTCTTCATCAACATCTTTCAAATGAGAAGTCCCTCCAGCAAAAAGGGTTTTAGTCTCTTTACCTATTGCAAACAAGGAAATACAAATTAATGCATAGTTAATGTATAGCTAATGACTACTTAACCAAATCCGTGTCCACACTTGCAAAGACTTTTTCTTTCGTAGAATATCTTCATCTAATACACCCACTCTGTCGTTGTGAAGTGGCCTGTTGAGTTTGGCTTCATAGTTGGGTCTCGTTATGTACAAGTTTATCCTCTGGCTAACCAAATCCGTGTCCATACTTGCAAAGACTTTTCTTTTGTAGAATATCTTCATACTAACAATATTAAGTGCTTTGAAAATGTTTGGTGTCTGTATGTGATGAAAGTTAGCAAATACAATTAAATATGCCAAAATATTTTCAAATTGGCTTAGTGTTTGAAGTGGCAGGTATTCTGTGTGGCATTATTGCCTAGCCTGCTTATGCTTGGCTTAATAGTCAACTAGCTAAATGAATCAGATCATGCATTGATAATACTACTTTGATAGTATGCATGATTAAAATTGACAGAAATACAGAAAAATCATAGTGGAATGAAAATGGGAACAAAGTGAGTTCTGTGATTTTTTGCTTCCTCCACAGTAACTTCTTGCTACATTCCATCAAATCTGCATAAAAGAAACTAATGCTGAGTAACTTTACAATGGACCAATATCTTGCCATTACAAATGATTTACTCTCTAAGTTGGAAACAGTGTATTTGGTTAAAGATGTTGAATGTACATAGAACTTATTGTGAACCATGTGAAATTATATAGCAGTTTAGATGTATAGAAGAGCCTATGTTCGCTTTTGTCACAGTGACTTTTTATTGTAGGTTTGTGTGCAACTATATATGCCTATGTGTATAACTATGTATGTGTGTGAGCGTAACTGTATATGTGTGTGTGCATGCTGACATTGATTTTTCTAGATGGAAAGTAATTTAACTTAAGTAATCAAAAGTAGCTCAATAAGAATGATAACATTTGTCCAATCCACTTATTGGAATTCAATCTTCTTGGATTTCTATTACCAATTTATTGCTAGTTGAAAATCATGTGGTCACCAGGAAATTCTTAATAATGGATACATTTTTAAAATCTAAAATTTGTCTGCATTCTTCAAAAGCATAATTACTCTGCAGCATGACTTAGAGGAGATAAATTCATTATTAATAAAGCATTTATCAACAGTAAGTACAATAAATGTACCTAACATTATTCAATTATAGCTGAATGAAGATTTAGCATTTCATGTGATTTGTGAATGTCTTTCACTTCTGCACAATATTGGAGAAATGCTTTGTCATGAGCTATACAATATATATATAAATAAGTTCATCTAGGTGTCTATTAATCATGTGATTGAGATAAACAATTTTTTTTAAACACACAGTGGAATGACTCGGCATGCATTGTAACTGCCAGATCTAAAACATAAATGCTCACAATTGTTGCAGTGACTTATAAAATATTTGAATAAATTTTGTTGACTTAATAGTGTCATTAATTTAACCAGTAACAGTTTGAACTGTGCTTGGCTAGTTTCTGTCAAAAGTGTATCAATACTTTTTTTTTTATTTCCTCCAGCCCACCAGTATTAATTACATCAAATATTTCTTTCCATGAGTTAAAACATTGTGGAGCCATATCTCTGACCTGACCAAACCAGGCGGCTCCAGTCAAGATGGGATCTTGGCTGATGACAGAGCCCGCTTCACGATATCATTCAGTGCGGTATGACGTTAAAGTCTTCCTTCACTTTGTCTGCAACTGAGGGCATGCCTACCTAGCTCATCAACTATTACTGAGCAGTGCTGGCATTGGTGTGGTCCACATATTGAGGTCCCTAGACGAAGTCCCACTGCCACCCGCACTGTGTTGCCATCCATGCGGAGGCCCAGAGAGGACGGCAGGGCTCTCAACCACGCACCGGACTCCTTAGTAGACACAGCCAGTAATCGAGCACGTTCCGCATCATTGGCAGCACTATCTAGGAGGTGTTGAGCGGTTGATACCATTCTCACTGAGTCCCATGATTTCTGTTTGGTAGCTGCAGTACCCTCAGGAGTTGGAAATACATGCCCGGCTGACCATGCTGACTTCGCCTCGACTACAAAGGGTGCAAGTTGAGGTGAGGAAGTAGGAGGCAAAGTCTCATCTACCAGCTCTGAGGATGAGTGAACAGATGCCAAGAAGGCAGATGGAGCAATGTTCACTGCACTCTGAATCCCTAAACCTCCCAACTTCACTGGTAAAGTAGCCTGGACCCATGCCTGACTGTCTCGCTCAAGAAGATTGTTGGTCACTCCACCTAGAATCTCACGCAGGCAATCATCATATGTCTCAAGGGTGGCCGATCTGAAACATGGAGCAGTCCTGAGGATGTACAGTAACTTGGGCAGGGAAAAACTATGGCGCAACAAAACCAGTGCATCATGTGCTGTTAGCATCTGCAGCCGCTTACCCAGTCTCTGTAGCTCTTCCACTTTTTCTGCCAAAGCTACAGATATGCATTCTTCGTCACCCAAAGGAGAACCTAGTAGCTGAGCTTGTGACTCCTTTATCAGTTGTGCACCAGGTAGAGCAACAAGTAGTGTGCCACAGGATGTCATGTCATCACACACAATCTCACACTTTGCAGCATTCAAAGATAGGCCAATGTCTTCGGCATCTTTCATTACCTGGATATCATGAATTAGATCTTCACAGGACCCACCCAAAGTGGCATCATCAAGGTAGATGGCTAGGAAATCAGAACGCAACTGAAGAGAGTGTTGATGCATCGCAAGGCAGAATAGAAGAGGGCCCAGAGGGTCCCCCTGCTGCACCCCCTCAACTGATTTCACTATCTTATCACCCCACAGTAGGTTGGATGGGGACGAGTAGGCCGAGTGCACAAAGGAGTAGATGGTGGGACACAATGATTGAACTGCAGACAAAACAAAGTCTCTCCGTACGGAGTTAAAAGCATTTGCGAAGTCCAGCTTCACCACAGCATGGCTTGGGTCCTTGTTGTGAAGAAATTGGCGAGTAGCATGAACGGCAGCCTCTGCACCATTACGAACACCAAAGCCCAGCTGGCGAGGGGCCAACAGCTCTGCCATATCATCTGACACCTTCCTAATAATTAGCTAGGTTTATGACTACAATGAATTCGATAGCATATCAGACTTTGCAAGCACATATCTTTAGGATGATATACAATAACATGCTACCAAGTGAACAACGATGTAATCTGGTACATACAGAAGAAAATAAACTATTTGTTGAGTATGAGTGAATCAGAGGATATAGTTTTTTGTTTCAGTGGTAATGACAGTCACCTCTCTGTGTGTTCTTGGCTTACTAAAGGACAGGAGGATCTGCTTTTGTAAGGCTGGTGTGATGAAAAAATGAAATCTGTGTTTTAGACATTCTGGAATGTATAATTTAAAATAGAGTAAGATTCCTCAGATTGTGACATATATATCTGAATGCTCTGAAATGAAATATACACTTTATAGCTTTTGATGACAAACAGATACAACTATATTATAGCTTGTATTTCAAGTTGTCTTCCTTCATAGCAGCCCATCAGTTATAGTTGTAGAATTAAAGTTTTGCAACTAATTTACATAACACACTTTCACTGAAACATATTAGGGAGCATAATAAATTCAGATAGCACTATAGCTATCACATTAATAGGAAAAAAATACAATATACTTAAATTGTGATTGAAACTGAGAGGAAGATGCAGAAGAATTTGATCCTGCAAAAAAAAAAAAGGGGGTGGATGCTTAGCTACACAATAAAGTAAATTAAAGTAAATTAAATTTTACATCTTACCTTGTGAATATCTATATACGTTCGTTTTGAACTCACTGTACACTGCAAACCAACAACAAGAACTGAGGTTATTAAATTTCAACCTTCATGATATCAACCTGAGTAGCAAATATTCCACAGTCAATTTCATTTGTCTGGTGAGGAATATTCTACAACAACATTCTTAGTCCAGGACTGACAATAATGTCACAAATAAAGCTAACCTTTCATGCTTCATAGGACCATTTGTGGAATTCTGAAGCTATTCTTCTTTATTAAATCTCAATGAAAAAGTCCCTTTTTAATGACATCGCTCACATAAAGCTATGAATACTGTAATAAATCCCAATGAGTGTTATCATCCTCATGGTGGGAGTCATAGCATTCCACACATTGCATGTTCACATCTATAAACTATACCATATAGCAGAATTAACCCTATGACAATACGAACAGAAGGTATCTACTTACTAAAAGTGTCCAGTTGCATCGTTTAAGGTGGAAAAATGCCAGAATGTAAACATGACTCAGTATGTCTTCCTAAGGGTTGTTTAGTAAAGAGTATAAAATGCCAATTAGCATTGTAAGTCTGTAGTTTACCTTTCTATACTAACGTTGGATTCCACTACACTTGCACATAGCTATGCTACCGATAAAAACACTGGTTTTATTTGGATTGACTGCTTACAAAGAAGTTTTTAATGACAGTCTATGATCTGGAATACATAGGACAAATAATAAATATAAATAAATATTGGCAACCTCATCAGACGTGTCAAAAGATAACAAGAGGATTAAAATACTTGTGAGCATCAAACTGGTCTCTGGGTAGGAGTGACGTATGAGTTGCTGCATATAAATGAAAGATATGAATATGCTGACTACAATCGTCTTAATTTAGTTTACACAGAAATAGTTCAAATTCAATGTCACTGCAGCCACCATGTATAACTCTTATTATAGCACTGTAATTGCTTTTTCTCAATTCATGATGGCTGCAATCCTACTATTCTCAGTATCTGTTAACAGTATACTAAAACCAATTATGTTCATTTACAACTTGTTATATAGCTATAGCTTATAGCTAGCTGGTCTAGCTACCTTCTTCACAAATCTGGCAATTTGAACAAAGACTTCCCAAGCTCGCAAATGCCTTTTAAACAGAGCCTATTTTAGCAGAACCTGTAGAATGCTTTATATAAATTTGTACCATTTACAATACCAGGAGGAAAACTGCAGCTATTCACTCCCATAACGTGAGCCTTATTGCCACACAGCAAATCGACCACTTACCGTGACCACGCCTATCCATCAACTACCGCGAGTGACGATATTTACTTATGCTAACTTACGGGGGGGTATAAAATACAGACCAGACCAGACCACGCCAGACCAGACCAGACCACACCTACCACACGTAAACGCTCGCGCGTCACACATGCGTACATACACCTTGCGTCGTCCTCTTATTGGCGAGCGAGCGTAGCGAGCGAGACACTTACAGGGGTAACACAATCGAAAATCGGGGATGTTTGTTTATTGGCGAGCGAGCGTAGCGAGCGAGACACTTACAGGGGTAAAAATGAAAAAATCGGGGATGTTTGTTTATTTATTTATTTATATATATGTTTGGACGTATGTATGTCATTTTGTACTTTGACCCTCCGTATTTTTGTGTTCGCTCGGCGTTCGACCCCGTCCCAAACTTCACTAAACAGAATCCTCTGGTTTAGCGACCATTACCCGTATCACCTTAGAAATTGAATTGTTTACCGCTTTGAATTGTTTTGCGGGTGCTGGGAGCTCCATTTCTATTCGAGTTAGTGGCGGTGGTAAGTTTATACACTATTTGTCACAGTTATAGCACTACTCAACAGCATTTACTTGACAATTCATTGTCCACTAGACGAACCACGAAGGTAAGTCTTGCGTAGGTATGTTCAGTTGTGTGAAAGTATTGTGCGTTACAACTACTATTAAGAATATCACAAAGAAAATTTTAAATAGCGTGACTTGATTTTGTTGCTTCTTTTTCAATTCAAACAGTTGAGGGGAGTGGTTACTATGGCATTGAATCCCCTTTACCGTATATGCGTAATTTAGCAACTCAACTTTATTTTAGTAGTTTGAGTAACAACAGTATAGTTTAAAGCTCGCTCGCCATTTGTGCTCAAGCACACCACTAGTTTATTTATTTGTATATATGTATGGACGTATGTATGTCATTTTGTACTTTGACCCTCCGTATTTTTGTGTTCGCTCCGCGTTCGACCCCGTCCCAAACTTCACTAAACAGAATCCTCCGGTTTAGCAACCATTACCCATATCACCTTAGAAATTGAATTGTTTACTGCTTTGAATTCTTTTGCGGGTGCAGTTTAAACGCAAAAACTTATGGGAGCTCCATTTCTATTCAGTTAGTCGATATTTGTCACAGTTATAAGCCCTACTGAACAGCATTTACTGGTAAATTCATTGTCCACTAGACGAACCACGAGGGTAAGTCTTGCGTAGGTATGTTCAGTTGTGTGAAGTATTGTGCGTTACAACTACTATTAAGAATATCACAAAGAAATTTTTAAATTTTTAAATTTTTAATTAGTGTGAAGTATTGTGCGTTACAACTACTATTAAGAATATCACAAAGAAATTTTTAAATTAGGTGATTTGATTTTGTTGCTTCTTTTTCAATTCAAACTGTTGCGGGAGCGGTTACTATGACATTGAAACCCCTTTACCGCATACGTAATTTAATAACTTGAGTTTATTTTAGTAGCTTGAGTGTTAGTTGTTAAAATCAAATTTAACAATAGTGTAGTTTAAGGCTCGCTCGCCATTTGTGCTCTAGCACACCACTAGTTATATATATCGTGCACATTCACTCGCTCACGCGCATTGTCAAAAGCATCAGCTTGAGTTTATGAAAATGGATGTAAACGTAGTGCTAAGCAGACCTTTGGAATCTGGTATTGGCAGCGATCTCTCTATATCGCAAGTTTTGAAGTACTTCAAAAATCCAGGTGTTGTACAGACACATCCTCCACTGAAGCCAAAGGCTGGGGAAGTTTACTTAGTTTCTTGGAAGGAAGATTGCTCTAAAGGTAAGATGAAAAGTACTTCCAGATTAGAAAATTATTGTGTGTTAAAGAAAATTTGAAAAAGAAATTAATAAGCTAATTATGTATAATTGATAGGGCACAGCACCACAATATTTAATTCGCACCGCCCCTTTTGTGTTAGATACTTGACACTTAATTAACAATAATACCAAACTGCTAATATATCTAAGGCAAAAAATATGACAAAGGTTTGGGTATACAAAATGAATTTTTGTTCAGTAAAATCTCGTAATGTAGCTAATAGCCTCAGCACCAACTGGTAATCACATTACACAAACAGGACTAAAGACTTAACTGGCTATACAAGGTTTTTCAGTTCAATGAAGCCATATGTAGTGGAGACCAACCTTCAACGTTCTCCACACACAGCTAACTCAAATTAGTAATATGAATACCAACATTATGTATTCCTTTCTTTTTCTTTCTCATGAGACAAACATCCCCAAATTAACTTGCTCCTTCCCTCCTGTCTCTTCTCACATTTCATGTTAATGATGTAGGCTTGCTGGCAAGTTTGGTATATTATAGTGGCTAGCCAGCACTGCCTGGATCAGTTGGCTTAGTTTTGCAACCATAAGCTAGTTCTGGTTGCATCACTGGAACAAGGTTGGCTTTCAACCACAATCCCCTCAACTCTGAGACTCATCCTGAAGAAGATTCTGGTGGCACCTACCCAGTATTAGGACATCAACACCTGATACTGACAACCTAACCCCCATACCATAGCATCCACATAATTAATTTTGGATCAGGTATAACATTTCAATTGCCTGCTGTTATGGTGCATATCCTTTCACCTGTACTCAAATGCCAGGTGCATTTCATTTGTACAACTTTTACATAAAAGCTGCATTTCTTTTGTACAACTTTATACATATAACCACATGTACTCCACTTCATTCTATAGCTATTATTCAATCTATTTTTGTCATTTCATTCTCTCTCTATTTCTTACCTCACTAACACTTACTCTTGCCTTGCTCTTATTGTCTATATTATTATTGTAACACAACTAACACCTATAGCTAATTAATGTAGTTGGGTTATTTGGGATAGACATGGCAAGACAGGTAACAGTCTTAACAATGTGTTGGAGTATGATCTTTAGCACAACATTCACCATTACTATTGACCGTAGTTGACCTTGGTATCTTTTTATTTTATTAATATCCGTTCTAAAAAGCACAATACCATTCAGTATAATGCTCAATTTACTGCATGACATTATTTTAGCCATGTCTTTGTGGGGTCTTATAGTTTGGCTCCATCATTTCACAAGTTATAGAGCTACTCACTACTTTCTAACAAGTTTGTCCATCTCTTTTAAGCTCTTGTCTCAGCAATAGTTTACATTGTCACAAACATTTGGAACATTACACCTGTTCTTTTTTTTCTTTTCTTTTTTTTTTTTGGCTACAGGTGTCTTTATAACCCCCCCCCCCCCCTTTTGATAAAAAGATACCTTTTAATAAACTTGCATGTTAAAAAGAATTATTTATTTTATTAACGAATAGATGACTGGAGAGTGGATGGATATCGTTGGTTCCAGTATGGATCTAAATTCATTCCTCGCAGGAATCCAGTTTTGAAAAAGTTGTACTTCACATCAGTTTTGGCTAGTGGGCATGATCACAGATTTAAGAGGCTGGTATTCTTTTTGCTTAGTGAGACTAGCAAGGCAGTGGTAATTCACTATGTAGGTGATGAAAGCATTGCAGTTGACTTCCCTCATGGTAACAGCAAGGAAGATAATAGTCATGTATTTAAACGCACTTGTCCTTCAGTGTTGACTACATTATCAACTAACACAAAAAATTCTCCTTCAAGTCTTTATAAAAGTGCAATTTCAAATCCACCAACTGAATGTCCTCCTACACTACAATCAATGTATATGCCTCGCAACCTTAGACAGATAAAAAACATTCAGTATAAAGAGAGGCAAAAATGCAGGCTAACACATGATGCAATTTACAATTTGCATGAAATAGCATATGATCTTGATGGCTTCGTTAAAGTTATTACAACTTATCCCGATCTAGTCATTATTTGTGGGCTTGACAAGTTAATACATGAATTTGAATTGAAGCCCTTCAGATTGACTCAAAGTGTCCACAGTTGCTGTCATATGACACAACTTTCCAACTTGGAGATTTTTACCTCTCTCCCTTCTTGTATCGGTACACTGTGTTTTCAAATTCGCCAGTAATTCCTTGTCTTTTTCTTATTCATGAACGCAAGTTTAAGAACGTACATGAAAGATTTATGCAGTATCTAGCAAACTCCGTTCCAACATTATTGAAAGGGAAAAAAAAAGTACCTTTGGTGACAGATGAGGAAGTTGGTATTAAGATGGTAAGCAATTAATTTTATTACTTAAACATGTTTATTATTGGCACTTTATATTGAGGCGGTGGAGAAGTATTTACCCGGAGTTATTTGGCTACGTTGTTGGAACCACACCATTAATGCGGTCAAAGCATGGCTTAAAAAACATGGAGCAAGTTCTGTGGAAATACCTGTATATATTAGTCATTTGCGAGATTTATTAAATCAGCGCAGTGCCAGTAGTTATGAGAACAAACTTGCTGAGTTTCAACTCCTCTGGAGTAAACCATTTTACCAGTATTTCATGACTGAGATACATAATGAGGTACTGATAGTTAAACTATGTATTGAATAAAAGTGATGATGCTTGCGTTATAGATGAGTGTCAGTCTTGGTAGGTGGGTATTGGAACCTTTAAATGTCTATCATCCATTTACTGGTGTGACTAACAATCAGTCACAGAGTTTCAATAGTACTCTGAAGCAGCTGCAAAAATGGAAAGAGGTACCAGTTGATTCCATTATACTGGCATTGTACCATCTACAAGTGTACTATTTTAATGAGATTCAGAGAGGACTATCTGGTAAGAAAATTAGTTGACAAGTTAGATAATCTATATGATAATCCTTTCAGGTGTAGGGACTTACAAATTATTGAAGCAATTTGAGGATTTTGCAAGACCTAGTGATGAAATGTCCCTTATAAAGTGTTATTCACCTGAAGAGATAGTCAGAAGACTTCAAAACAAGGATGATGCTGATGTCTGCAAAAAAGGTAAAATGCCTTAAACATTGTAAACATTAAATATTCAAAAGTTAAAGATGCAGATTCCTCAAAGAAATCAGAAGAAATGACTGTGCCAGTTGCTGGTCAAGATAATACTGGTATGTTTGCATAAATAATCATAGAATGTATTGCAAAATATATTTCTCAAACTTTCAGAAGAGGAAAAAAGTTTGGAAATGTCAGGAAGTACTTCCTATGCCCGTGCAAGGTAAATTTAATTGATGCAGCTCCTGGCCAACTTTTAATGGTATTCCTTTAGGCTTATTATTGAGAAGAAACAGATAAGTCACAACCAATCATTGGGAGTATTTACTGTAATTGGGACTAGTGGAAGTCCACATGCAGTAACAATATTCTCTCGAGAGGCATGCACTTGTCTTCTACTGGTAGATGCTATCACATTTTAGCAGTTAGAATAAGTGTCGGTCTGGAAAACATTGATTTGCAAAGAAAAGTAAACCTCACTCAGCTTAGGAAAAACACTCGTTCAAGAGTTGAGAAAATTTCTGGGAGAAAAGTTCCTCGTCCTGGAGATTATCGAGTTGGAGCAGCACCTGATGCCAATATTTGGGTTAGCTGATAAGCACTTTAGCCACATTTCCTGTTTATTGAAATACATTGTAATACTAGGATTAATATAAATTAATTTACTGTTTACATATTCTAATAAATAATGTAATTTAGAAAATAAAAAACAAAACAAAATCTTATGACTATGGAGGAACTAAACCCAGTTGTTCCTTTTTATTATTTTGTCAAAACTATGGTACAACAAATGTGTAACATTTTAATATTACTATTATTATTATTATTATTACTATTATTATTATTACTACGTAATAATAATTGCAATTATTTTATGTTTATCATTATTACTACTAGGATATTGAAACTGCTGAGAAACGCAGTAATTCTACATCAAAGAATCCTAATAATAATACTGAGGAAAAGAACATGGAAAACACGGTAATATTATGTAATATATGTTTAATTTATTCCTAAGTAGTGGGGGTGGGAATAATTATATGCTATTTATTGTATTCTATTCCTTCAGATTATGGACAAAGAATCAATCAAATTTTGTAATAGTGGAAAAGGTTTGTTTCAACAAAATAACCTCATTTGTTTCAATATGATTTGGTCCGTACCACTATATAAATAGCAAAGAGAAAGAGGTGTGGTATATGTGATGGATGTACTGCTATTGATTGTGGAGAATGTAACTTCTGCCAAGACAAACCTAAGTTTGGAGGAACAGGTGTTCTAAAGCAGTGTTGTGTACACAGGAAATGCAAAGTCATGAAGCTCAATCATAATGGTAGTTATGTTACAATTGATGTAATTCAAAGTGATATATTATGTTATTTTTATATTGCAGATAGCAGTTCCTGTACACCTATATCATCTGAAACTGCAAAGAGTGAAGAAATGATATTAATTGTATAATATATGCTTAATATTTCGATATATCAGTTTTAATAACCATTGTATATAAACTAGGATCCACCAAGCTGCTGTGAAGTTATGTTAGATGCTAGTGAACCCTCAGAGAATGACTCAGTATGATAATTACTTTAAGCACATTGCCTGCTCTGTCTTTAATTTTGCTCTGCATTATTTTTAGGTTCAAAGGAATGATGATGACTTAGTATCAACTATAAATGGTGTTTCTGTAAATTATAGAGACTTAAAAACTTTGCATGGATCTTCCTGGCTGAATGATAAGGTAAAGTATTTACATGTAAATTTACATTGATGCTATATTATATTTATATTATATAGATTGTTGATGCCTACACATTTTTAGTAATGGAAGAAGGAAATAAAAGAAAGGCTAACTATGTATACAGTGTCTCATGTTACTATTACACCAAACTGTGTGAAGCAGGAGGATGTTCAACTGTTAACAAATGGATCAAGGTTACTAACCAGCATACATTTTAGTTCTTTCTTTTTAATTAGTGTTTATTCTCTCCCTCAGGAAGATCCATTCACTTTTTCGAAGATGTTATTCCAGTTTGTAAGGCTAATCACTGGTGTTTAGCAGTAGCAGATTTTTGTACCAGTGAACTCATTTGGTATGACTCCATGGGAGGTGATTGAGTTTCTAGTTTAAAAAAAATCTGGTAACTAATAAGTGTCCCATCAAGCTAATGTAATTTTTTTTTCATACTCCTTTTCAACAGGGAACTGTTAATAAATAGAAGGCCTACTTTGAATAAGTACAAATGGAAGATGCACTGTCCAAAGGTAGCTTATGCAACTATTAATAATATCTATTTATATTAGTTATGTTGATAGAACATACCATTTCAAACCAACAATTATGATTGTGGAGTGTTCACTTGTTTGGTAAGAATTAACGTATTTAAAGTATATTGCATCACCTATTATGAGATTGGTTTTAGTTTGCAAGATATCAAGCTCTAAATGAAAAGACCTTGTTTTCTCATGTATGATGTCCTTTTCCCACTCGCCACATTATCTTGCATTATATTTTTAGGCAGATATTGTCAATAAACGAAGGCAGATAGTAGAGGAAATTTCCAAGAACAGACTCATTTAACATCATATCAGTTATGGCTGTTTTTAATATCACCCTTTGAAGCCATCTCATATCTTGCTCATTTAGCTACTGTATTAAAATAATTTATTATCATTATTCAGTAAAAAAAAAAGTCTATCAGTGGTGTAGGAAAATGTTTCCGTATGAGGGGGCTCCATAACAAAGAAATCAGGGCATGTGTTTTGTGGTTTAAGGGTGTTCATGTGAGAAATCACCTCTTCCTAGGGCAGTTTCAGTGTGGCAGTGGGTTATTATTATGTCTTTAATTTACTATATAATTAATCGATCTTTACATTAACATTTATAATAATTGTGAAGTGATGAGTGAAATACAATTAAAAAAAAGAGAGAAAACACATTTTATTATTACATCTTTCCAAAATAGTTAAGTCTTCTGGTGTTCACAGAAATGAACTCTTTAGCTATTTGGGAGAGATCTAAATCTTCAGTTCTGGTTGGATGAATATATAAAGTAAACAGATTGTTCAGTCTTGACTGAGTCATTGAATTTCTCAGAAATGTTTTTATTCTTTTCAAGGATGAGAACGATCGTTCAGCTGTTGCAGTGGTCACTGGAAATGTGAATTAGAGTTTTAAAACTTTGTGTACTCCCCCAAGCATTCTTTTAAACACTTCACTTTGACTCATGCCTTCAGCTATTGTTCTAACATTAGTTACAGACTTAATAGGATGATTCTGAAAGGCATTCTTTATCATATCTGTAATCATATGCAACTGAATAGCAAATTTCTCCGTGTCTATGTCACGATCCAAGTATGCAAGTAAGGACTGCTCGGGCTTCAATACCTCTCCATTAGCTGCTTTTAGTAATAGATTCTCGAAGGACTGCATGATTCAAAAGTCTGCTTGATCAAATCTACTTTCAATTTCTCCATATACTAACTCTAGCACCTCAAAATAAATGTGCCTATATCTATTTTTAGGTACTTGATAGTTATGTGGATGCTCTCCGTCATCTAATCTTCTGGTCTTCTACGATACCTTGGAAGACAAGGTTCTTCAGTCAATCCAACAAACTGTTCAAGAACATCAGCATAAAATGCATCAAATTTGGACTCTGCATGGACTGACTTACAATGAGAAACTAAAAGGTTTGCTCCTCGAGTGGCTTCCTATATTGTGGTATCTTTGGCTTGAAGATTACTAGAAAATCTTTCTGATGCACTGAAAATGAAATATGACAATTTCAGCCCAAGGAAAATACCAAAACATTCCATTTTCATCCTTTAGCCTTTGCAGCATATTCATCATTTCCTTTGCTCACTTCATCTTCGAGAGTCTAAAGAAGTGATTTATAATTCAGTAATACACTATAGATAGCACAGACTTCTTAGTGATGGTGGAACAATTTCACTGCTCATTGCTATATCAGTTCTAATACTTTCAAACAGGGTAAGTCTTTTGGTGAATATTTGATAAGTTGGAGCAGTTCGTATGTAAATCCATGGTGGTTCTTATCAACTCGCAATTTTTAGCAGCACTCTGGATGCTTAAATTAAGACTATGTGCCAAGCAGTGAACATATAATGCACGACTCTCTTCTTTCTTTACTAATGCTTGTACCCCACATCTCACACCACTCATGTTTGCTGCTCATCAAAAGCTTGACTTCTACATTGTCCCAATGAAAGTGAGCACCTAATAAGAACATCTTTAAGCAAACCAAAAAATGGTAGCTGCTTTAGTATCAGGAAGTTGAATCAAACCACACTCCTCGTAGATTTGATAGTTGTTGGTCTATCTGATAGACAATGACATTTGTTCATTTCTAGAAATGTCAGTTGCTTCATCAGCAATAATAGAAAACTAGGAACTACTCTGAATATCTGACACTATACTTCTAAGCACAGTATTACCCATCAGAGCTAATATTTCATTAACAATTTAAGGTGAAGAGTACTCTTTGCGATAAATCCAAGTTTTCATCTCTGGGCAATCTTCAGCTCGAAGTAAAAGAAGCTTATAAAAATGACTATCTAAAGAAGCAAGATCTTCATGACGTCCAGGCAATGGCATGCCCTGAGAAGCCAAAAATCGAATGCTAGAAATTAGTTTCAACAGTATGCGTTGATGTAAACTAAACCTTCTGGGAGAATTTGGGAAAATCAAACAAACTAAAACCAATCATCAAGATGGTTTTCTCTAGTATGAATAACAAAAACTAAAAAAATCTGGAATCTCTACCACAACAATTCTAATGTGAATGACATTTACACAGCAATGGAAGTAGACTTGATTGAGGACTTTCTAATCTATCTAAACTCAATAGAACCATCTATAGAATTTACAATTGAACAAATGTGATGGTAAATTGGCATTTTTGGACACTGAGATTATGCACAATAGTGATAGCAGTTTGTTAACCAAAAAAAAACAACACACACGAACAAATATCTTTCTTGTGACACCCATCACCCCAAACACTTTTTAATAGAGCAGGAAAGATCTGTTGCACTTGTGAGGACACAGCCAAGGAAGATTTACATGCAATTACATCCTAAAGGAAACCGGTTTATCAGATTTATTTCATTTAAGAGGAATGGTACACAATCAAGTCATAAAAAGTATGGGGAAAAACTCCCTAATTACCATATTATATGGAATATCTATCTGAAGCATCAAGAGAATTTACATCACTTAGTATTGAAACTACATTCAAACCAAACAGGACACTGAAAAGGGATACTAGTCGATGCAAAAGTCATTCCATCCTTCCACAAAAAAGGAGTGGTATATCAAATATAATGTAAAACCTACAAAATGATGTACATAAGTCGAACTGGACGAATCCTACAGCATCATGTAAAAGAACACAAAAGAGCATTAAGTTTAATGGATACCAATCTATTTGCAGTTGCTCACCATGCAATTGAAAAGAATCATGAAATTGATTGGGAAAATGCAATAGTAATAGACCCCCAGCAAGATCTATACAAAAGGTATTATTCAGAATCATGGCAAATTAAAGTGAGTGAGCAATGAATAGAGATTTTGGTTTATTGCCTTCAGTCTATAGTTGTTTAACCACATATAGCCTACAGCTATTATTGTAGGTTATAAATTAGGTCATGGATACATGTTTGTTAGTTAAAGCTCTGTCATAGAAACATTTCTTGTGGACATAGTTACTTCACTGAAATATCATCCACACACTGATTATATCATTGAATAATGGTTGAAATGTTTGTATTAAATATTTTATGACGAGTGAAAAGTACAATATATTGAACAGTAATATTTAATGTACCTAATCTAAGGCTATGTACCATTTCATTTTTCTAAACAAAAGTAGGGGTTTATTTGTTTAGTAGTGAACAACACTAGTTTTCAGTTCCTATGCTTGCATTGTCTAGATTATTATTTTGTTTAAAAATTTTTTGTTTATTTGCTCACAAAAACAATAAATAAAACAAACAATAAAACAAACAATGATAATATACCAGTGTTTATTTGCTCACAACAACAATAAATAAAATAACATACCAGTTATTCCAATTGGTCCGTATTTTCACCCTTTTTCTTACTTGCTTCCACGGCTTTGTCCGCGAGTTTAAAGTCACTGGTGCACGAGCGTTTACGTGTGGTAGGTGTGGTCTGGTCTGGTCTGGCGTGGTCTGGTCTGGTCTGTATTTTATACCCCCCCTAACTTACTCTCCTAGTCGCTAGTCTGACGTCGCCGACCCTTTTCCTTCTATTATTATTATATATAATAATAATAGAAGGGAAAGGGTCGGCGACGCCAGACTACCTAGGCCTAGTCGCTTCCTTTGCAGAGGGCATTAGTTATGGATGAAAAGAAGTTGTTATTCTTCGTCAATGGAAATGAGGTTGGTAGCACAGCGAATTCTGGTGACTAGCTATGTAATGAAAGTTCATTGACTTGGTGGCTATAAATTGGAGCTGGCCATTGCTAGTATTCTGTTCTCGAAGGAAAGCGCACACTTTGTAGTGAGCAATGTATAACTTTGTAGGTAGTCTCGCGTAGCCAGACCCTTTACCAATCGCTACGCGGGAAAAGGGTCTGGTAAACTGACATTGAGCAGTTTGTTCAGTTCCCCTCGCTAATTGGGGAGACCGCAAACAATAGGTGACGTAATATCCTGTGAAGTATAAGACTGCTAAAACTTTTGCGCGTATAGTATTTCTGTGCACAACAACTCTCCAACAGCTGTGTCAAAACTCTTCCTTTAGGTGATGCCATTAGTTTAAGCAGTGACTTGGCCTAGCTTTTTTAAGATATCTGGAGTTGGAAATTTCGCTTAGTTGTTGCTTTGTGCACAGGCCATTGTATATGCCATGGTACCTTAGGTTTTTGTCATGCTTAAAGGTGAATAATGCTAGCCAAGAATCAGTATCAAAGTGCCATTAATTTTTAACCGGCAGCATTTCCCAGCATAGCTTTGCACAAGTAACATTTCTTCATGGCAATACAGAACGAACTCTGCCTACTGATCTGTACAATTCACGCGCCTGAAAATATTTAACGATTTACACCCACACTAATTGAACCACAGTTAACCACTTGCTGACTAAGCAAGAACAAACTGCTCAATGTCAGTTTACCAGACCCTTTTCCCGCGCAGCGATTGGTAAAGGGTCTGGCTACGCGAGACTACTTTGTAGGGTACATGTTGAATGTGTCTCATTAATAGATACTTAGTGAGGGTCAAGTTTGTTTTATAGCTACTGAGGACTATCAATGCATATTTCAATGCATATTTTTTTGTTTTTTGTTATCGTTTTTTTATTTTTTATTTAACCCTCAAGAGTCTGATAAGATGTTGCATAGGTCCCAACTGTCCAGATTTCAGCGGGACACTCCCAATATCATACCTTTAGTCCGAGTCCTGATGTATGCCAGTCAATGTCCTGACAGTATCTTCAAGGTTCTGATATTAGTCACCAAATTTTAAATTAGTTAACCCTTTCACCGCCGTGTGGCAGTTTGAAGTAACACCTCAGGAAAATCGCTGTATTTTCTCGTCTTCCTTGCTTCACTCGAACAATATAGCCTCAAGAAGTTAGCTATATAATTAGTAAGTGATTTTCGAACTCCTTGCAGTGGTATCTCTCAGGCTACAGCGTAAACAACGAGGCAGCTTTCGAAGTCTGAGTTTTAGCTGTGGATGGTTGGAGGGACAGACTGATGAGGGTTGGAGGGACAGACTGTGGACAGTTGGAGGAGCAGACTGATGAGGGTTGGAGGGACAGACTGTGGAGGGTTGGAGGGACAGACTGTGGAGGGTTGGAGGGGCAGACTGTGGAGGGTTGGAGGGACAGACTGTGGAGGGTTGGAGGGACAGACTGTGGAGGGTTGGAGGGACAGACTGTGGAGGGTTGGAGGGGCAGACTGTGGATGGTTGGAGGGACAGACTGTGGAGGGTTGGAGGGGCAGACTGTGGAGGGTTGGAGGGACAGACTGTGGAGGGTTGGAGGGACAGACTGTGGATGGTTGAGGCAGACTGTGGAGGGTGTGTGAGGGTTGTGAGGGACAGACTGTGGGGGTTGGGGGCAGACTGATGGAGGGTTGTAGGACAACTGTGATGGTTGGAGGACAGACTGTGACAGTCGGAGACTGTGGATGGTTGGAGGAGCAGACTGTGGAGGGTTGGAGGGACAGACTGTGGATGGTTGGAGGGACAGACTGTGGAGGGTTGGAGGGACAGACTGTGGAGGGTTGGAGGGACAGACTGGAGGGTTGGAGGGACAGACTGTGGATGGTTGGAGGGACAGACTGTGGAGGGTTGGAGGGACAGATTTTCATGTGTATGACTAGAATTGTCTAGCTAAATCTTTCTTTGGGGCTTGGGTAGCTAACTCTAGGCTGTTGATGTTTGTAAGCTAATGGAAACTTAGCTAACTCTAGACTGTTGATGTTTGTAAGCTAATGGAAACTTAGCTAACTCTAGGCTGTTGATGTTTGTAAGCTAATGGAAACTTAGCTAACTCTAGGCTGTTGATGTTTGTAAGCTAATGGAAACTTAGCTAACTCTAGGCTGTTGATGTTTGTAAGCTAATGGAAACTTAGCTAACTCTAGGCTGTTGATGTTTGTAAGCTAATGGAAACTATTATCCTACTGCTTTACTCTAGCAGAATCCTTAGTTGTGCTAACTAGCTGATGTTGACTCCCACAGATGTGCAGTTAACAATTATGTGACATTTTGAATATCAAATACTATCATGAGTATGTTGATTATGTTGGTAATGCATTAATTATACTACAGTATATTATGGGTGTTTTAAATAACGACATCAATTACAGTAGCTAATTGAATGTGCACATGTATGTACATATGTATGTGCTTGTGTGTGTATTTAGGTGGAATTATTGGATCCAGATCCTGAAATGACACTTCTCTACTTTCTACGAAATAATTGTATCCTATAATAATGAAGAAAATAAATACTAATGGTGTACTCCAATAATGGTGTACTCCAATAATGGTGTGCTCCAAAGCACAAATAGCAAGCAAGCTTATGTGTGACATGTGACAGCAGGACATGTTACAGCAGGACTTGTGACAACAGGACATGTGACAGCAGGACATGTGACAACAGGACATGTGACAGCAGGACATGTGACAACAGGACATGTGACAGCAGGACATGTGACAACAGGACATGTGACAGCAGGACATGTTACAGCAGGACATGTGACAACAGGACATATGACTAGAGGACATGTGACAGCAGGACATGTTACAGCAGGACATGTGACTAGAGGACATGTTACAGCAAGACATGTGACTAGAGGACATGTGACAACAGGACAGGTGACTGCAGGACATGTGACTGCAGGACATGTGACTAGAGGACATGTGACAGCAGGACATGTGACAACAGGACATGTGACAGCAGGAACATGTGACAGCCGGACATGTGACAGCAGGATATTAGCAGTAGTTGGCGAGTGAGAGAGACACTATCAGGTACAGTAGGAGACAAAATAAAATTCCGAATTTTGTTCCATAGAACGTCCGTCGCACGATTATAAAAAAAAAAGGGGGGGGGGAGGAAATAGTACGCCGTTTGGCAAGAAACAGCCATTCCATTCGATCACGTTACTGTTTTAATCTTTCTCGTTTATCCAATAAAACGTTCTGATTTTTTTTGTTTACAGGCTCCTGAGGCGGAGCTTCTCAGGTAAAAACAATTTGAAGCTGTTTTATTCGAAGTAGTCTCGCAGAGAATTGTTAGCTCGACTACTGCACAGTATCGATGTTTTCTTGATGTTAGAAGGCTTAGATTTTTACTACTGAATGTCCATCAGTAGCTAACAAGACCTACGAAGTGCGGACCTTGTTATTGCTGTGTGCCCATCGAAACTTTGGTAAGCAAGTTAAATTTTTGTACGAGCTTTTTTGCATTATCCCCACAGCGTTTAACAGGCAATACAAGACCTTAGCTTGCAGATATAGCTATGAAAGAGTTTCTAGCTAGAAAATATCAGTGAATCGACGGAAAAGTTTAACCTTTTTTTTTTTTCTTTTTTTTTTTTACCGTTTTAGTATACGTTGTCAGCCATTTAGTCAAAATGGTACGGAACACAACAGTAAAAACTACGGTAAAAAGACTATTGTTTTATGGCCTTACTACGGAACGGAATTCGGAACTTTATTTTGTCTCCTACTGTATAACAATCGAAAATCGGGGATTTAAAAAAAATGTATGTGTGGACGTACGTGTGTCATTTGTACTTTGACCCACGTTAGCTTGGTGGTCGACCCCGTCCCAAACTTCACTGAACAGAATCCTCTGGTTTATATATCTTTACCTGTATAATCCAACTCCTAACCATACGTCATGTAAAAACTCGGCCGTTTTAAGTAGCTAGAGTGCCTTTTGTCAGGAACGCAGGTCATTTAGATGAAGCTATCACTACTGTAGTCAATGGCTACATAGCTACTTGTAGCTACTTTTAGGACTAAATAGACTGAAAGATGCCTTCTAAACTAGGTGGACAGGATCCAAGACATTAACTTCAGGAAAACTAAATGAATGTAACCTTATTGTTATTTTATATACAGATTTTGTAATAAACTTTTACCAGATTCTACCTTGTGTGAATTACTTGAGCACAATGGCTCACTCGCCATTTTTGCTCAAGCACACCACTAGTATAGTCATAAACTATATCTTATGAATTGAACACATTTTGTCTTGAAATCTGAACTTTTATCTCATTTTATAATTTAGTATCATTGTGTCACATAAAGATAAAGTTGCACTTCAGTAGTTCTCAGTATGCGAGGTTGTCTGTACTCTAGAGGTTGTCTGTACTTGTCTTCGAAAGTTGTTTGTACTTCGGAGGTTGTCTGTTATTGCACGATTTTGTCCTTAATAGAAACTGTAAGTACAATTGACTGGTTCCAAGTTGGGTTGTGGAGAAGGTGGGTGTGGTGCGTGTACGGTAATGGTCTCCTATTACACGGGAAAGAATGTAGTCCATGCATCGGTCAATGCATGTCTTACTCCGTTGTGTGCGGTTCACTGCATGGCAGTCACGACAGTGGAAGGTATTGGAAGCACTACTACTGCCATGCATCCTTGTCAGGTAAGGATCATCACTATCTCACACGCATGAATATGTGGTCTACATGTAAAGAAATCTGTAATTAACATGGTAATCTGTCTGTCTATCCTTTGTTTAACTAGTCTGTTGTCTGTCTCTTTGTCAGTCCACATAGCACCAACTAAACTTGTATTTGACACTAACTCTGGTGACTGGTGTATTTGACACTAACTCTAGTGGCTAGTGTATTTGACACTAACTCTAGTGACTAGTGTATTTGACACTAACTCTAGTGACTAGTGTATTTGACACTAACTCTGGTGACTGATGTATTTGACACTAACTCTAGTGACTGGTGTATTTGACACTAACTCTATTTGACACTAACTCTAGTGGCTGGTGTATTTGACACTAACTCTATTTGACACTAACTCTAGTGACTAGTGTATTTGACACTAACTCTAGTGACTGGTGTATTTGACACTAACTCTAGTGACTGGTGTATTTGACACTAACTCTATTTGACACTAACTCCAGTGACTGGTGTATTTGACACTAACTCTAGTGGCTAGTGTATTTGACACTAACTCTAGTGGCTAGTGTATTTGACACTAACTCTAGTGACTAGTGTATTTGACACTAACTCTAGTGACTGGTGTATTTGACACTAACTCTAGTGACTGGTGTATTTGACACTAACTCTAGTGGCTAGTGTATTTGACACTAACTCTAGTGGCTAGTGTATTTGACACTAACTCTAGTGACTAGTGTATTTGACACTAACTCTGGTGACTGATGTATTTGACACTAACTCTAGTGACTGGTGTATTTGACACTAACTCTAGTGGCTAGTGTATTTGACACTAACTCTAGTGACTAGTGTATTTGACACTAACTCTAGTGACTAGTGTATTTGACACTAACTCTGGTGACTGATGTATTTGACACTAACTCTAGTGACTGGTGTATTTGACACTAACTCTATTTGACACTAACTCTAGTGGCTGGTGTATTTGACACTAACTCTATTTGACACTAACTCTAGTGACTAGTGTATTTGACACTAACTCTAGTGACTGGTGTATTTGACACTAACTCTAGTGACTGGTGTATTTGACACTAACTCTATTTGACACTAACTCCAGTGACTGGTGTATTTGACACCAACTCTAGTGGCTAGTGTATTTGACACTAACTCTAGTGGCTAGTGTATTTGACACTAACTCTAGTGACTGGTGTATTTGACACTAACTCTATTTGACACTAACTCCAGTGACTGGTGTATTTGACACTAACTCTAGTGGCTAGTGTATTTGACACTAACTCTAGTGACTAGTGTATTTGACACTAACTCTAGTGGCTAGTGTATTTGACACTAACTCTAGTGACTGGTGTATTTGACACTAACTCTATTTGACACTAACTCTAGTGGCTGGTGTATTTGACACTAACTCTAGTGACTGGTGTATTTGACACTAACTCTAGTGGCTAGTGTATTTGACACTAACTCTAGTGGCTAGTGTATTTGAGACTAACTCCAGTGACTGGTGTATTTGACACTAACTCTAGTGACTAGTGTATTTGACACTAACTCTAGTGACTAGTGTATTTGGCACTAACTCCAGTGACTGGTGTATTTGACACTAATTCCAGTGACTAGTCTATTTGACACTAACTCCAGTGACTAGTGTATTTGACACTAACTCTAGTGGCTAGTGTATTTGACACTAACTCTAGTGACTAGTGTATTTGACACTAACTCTGGTGGCTGGTGTATTTGACACTAACTCTAGTGGCTGGTGTATTTGAAACTAACTCTAGTGACTAGTGTATTTGATACTAACTCTAGTGGCTAGTGTATTTGACACTAACTCTAGTGACTAGTGTATTTGACACTAACTCTGGTGGCTGGTGTATTTGACACTAACTCTAGTGGCTGGTGTATTTGAAACTAACTCTAGTGACTAGTGTATTTGATACTAACTCTAGTGACTAGTGTATTTGACACTAACTCTAGTGGCTAGTGTATTTGATACTAACTCTAGTGACTAGTGTATTTGACACTAACTCTAGTGGCTAGTGTATTTGACACTAACTCTAGTGACTAGTGTATTTGACACTAACTCTGGTGGCTGGTGTATTTGACACTAACTCTAGTGGCTGGTGTATTTGAAACTAACTCTAGTGACTAGTGTATTTGATACTAACTCTAGTGACTAGTGTATTTGACACTAACTCTGGTGGCTGGTGTATTTGACACTAACTCTAGTGGCTGGTGTATTTGAAACTAACTCTAGTGACTAGTGTATTTGATACTAACTCTAGTGGCTAGTGTATTTGACACTAACTCCAGTGACTAGTGTATTTGACACTAACTCCAGTGGCTAGTGTATTTGACACTAACTCTAGTGACTAGTGTATTTGACACTAACTCTAGTGACTAGTGTCTAGTGTATTTGACACTAACTCTAGTGACTGGTGTATTTGACACTAACTCTAGTGACTGGTGTATTTGACACTAACTCTAGTGACTAGTGTATTTGGCACTAACTCCAGTGGCTAGTGTATTTGACACTAACTCTAGTAGCTAGTGTATTTGACACTAACTCTAGTGACTAGTGTATTTGACATTGACACTAACTCTAGTGACTGGTGTATTTGACACTAACTCTAGTGACTAGTGTATTTGACACTAACTCTAGTGACTGGTGTATTTGACACTAACTCTAGTGACTAGTGTATTTGATCCCTGTTACATTTATTTTTACATAGGAGCGAATAGCACGTGCCCATGGGTCTCAGTGTGGCTTCTGCACTCCTGGGTTTGTGATGTCCATGTATGCTTTGTTAAGGAATTGTCAAACACCTTCTGAACAAGATGTGGAGGAAGCTTTCCAAGGTTAGTATTCATGGCTATTGTAATGAGGAGAGGTTTTGGGAGGTCTAACCAGAAGTGCACACATGCTAACTGACAGTTTATAATGCTTCTATTACTGCTGCTGTTACTACTACTACTACTACTACTACTACTACTACTACTACTACTACTACTACTACTTACTGCTGCTGCTGCTACTACTACTACTACTAGTGATGCGCTCTAATAGCACAAAATAGCGAAGCGAGCGATGCATGTTCCCTGTAATTGCAGCTATTCCATGCATGCTTGGTGTGGCTAGGAACATTTAATGGCTTTTCAAAAAGAAAGATTCTTTACTTTGCTACCTGTTTCTGTTTCGTTTTAGCTCTCCTCCTCCTTACCCTGTCTTTTTCATTTCTTTTCTCTCTCCTTACTAATTTTTCTTCTGGAGTTTCTAACGCTCTCAAAGCTCTTGACCGAGCGTTTCTAACGTTTTGTCTCTCTTTCGCAGAATTTGTTTCACTGGGCATCGCTACTTCGTACGGCGGGTAAACAAAACAAAATGTTGCTAAGATTGTTACCCGGCCCGTGCAAGCGCATAGGAGAAAAGGTGCACACGTATGCCCACGCAAGAACAAAAACAATTTCTAGACCTAAATATATATATCGCGAACTCATTAGAGAGTCAGCTCCGCTCGCTTCGCTAAACTACTACTACTACTTACTGCTGCTGCTACTACTACTACTACTACTACTACTACTTACTGCTGCTGCTACTACTACTACTACTACTACTTACTGCTGCTGCTACTACTACTACTACTACTACTACTACTTACTCCTGCTGCTACTACTTACTGCTGCTACTACTACTACTACTACTACTACTACTACTACTACTTACTGCTGCTACTACTACTACTACTACTTACTGCTGCTACTACTACTACTACTACTTACTGCTGCTACTACTACTACTACTACTACTACTTACTCCTGCTGCTACTACTACTTGAAAGAGAAAAAAGGCAGATAGTGAAGAATAGAAAAGAAAATATCTGGATGAAAAACAACAAAGAAAAGGTTCAGGTGCACAGATGTGCAGAGTCAATCTTGGCCTCTGCGTGTACAACACTTAGGCCAGCACTACGTTTCACAGGATGACTGTTGCAGGACCGAGCACCTCTCAAGGACTGAATTGCAGAACGTAGCAGTGAGAAGGAAATTTTACATCTGAGCCAGGCCAATGTACTGGAATAAGCCTCATCCCATTTCTCTGCAAGACGAGAAGCCAGGCGTTTATAAAAATGAGTAGCTTCAACAGCCATGCTACCATAAGCTGATAGAACAATAGGTGTAAAAGTGGCTTTCTCAATCTCACGGACTCTCTACTCATATGCTCTCTTCTTAGACTTCTCATTACTACTACTACTTACTGCTGCTGCTACTACTACTTCTACTACGTACTGCTGCTGCTACTACTACTTACTGCTGCTGCTACTACTACTACTACTTACTGCTGCTGCTGCTACTACTTCTACTACTTACTGCTGCTGCTACTACTACTACTACTACTTACTGCTGCTGCTACTACTACTACTACTACTTACTGCTGCTGCTACTACTACTACTACTACTTACTGCTGCTGCTACTACTACTACTACTACTTACTGCTGCTGCTGCTACTACTACTTACTGCTGCTGCTACTACTACATCTACTACTTACTGCTGCTGCTGCTACTACTTACTGCTGCTGCTACTACTACTACTACTTACTGCTGCTGCTACTACTACTTCTACTACTTACTGCTGCTGCTACTACTACTTACTGCTGCTGCTACTACTACTACTACTACTCTTTACTTACTGCTGCTCTATCTTCTACTACTTACTGCTGCCTGGCTGCTGCTACTACTCTACTACTTACTTGCTGCTGCTACGACACTACTCACTACTATACTTGACTGGCTGCTGGCTACTAACTACGACTACTACGACTACTGCTGCTGCTGCTACTACTACTTACTGCTTCTGCTACTATACTTTCGACCTACTTACTGCTTGCTGCTGCTGCTACTACTTACTGCGCTGCTACTTACTAACGACTACTTACTGCTGCTGCTACACTACTTTCTCTACTTAACTGCTGCTGCTAACTTACTACTACTGATTTACTTTGCTAGCTGCTACTACGACTCTATACTCCTACTACTACTTACTGCTGCTGGCTGCTACTACTACTACAACTACTTACTGCTGCTCTACTATACTACTCTGCTGCTGTTCTACTACCACTACTATACTACTTTACTGCTGCTCTACTACTACTACTTACTGCTGCTGTGACTACTACAACTACTAACTACTACTAACTACTACTACTTACTGCCTACTACTAACTACTTATGCTGCTGTTACTACTACTGCTAACTACTACTTACTGCTGCTTACTACTACACTCTACTGCTGCTGCTACTACTACTACTACTACTACTACTTACTGCTACTGCTGCTACTACTACTACTACTACTTACTGCTGCTACTACTACTACTTACTGCTGCTGTTACTACTACTACTACTACTACTTACTGCTGCTACTACTACTACTTACTGCTGCTGCTACTACTACTACTACTACTACTACTTACTGCTGCTACTACTACTACTTACTGCTGCTGCTACTACTACTACTACTACTACTACTTACTGCTGCTACTACTACTACTACTACTACTACTTACTGCTGCTACTACTACTACTTACTGCTGCTACTACTACTACTACTACTACTACTTACTGCTGCTACTACTACTACTACTACTACTACTTACTGCTGCTGCTGCTACTACTACTACTACTACTTACTGCTGCTGCTGTTACTACTACTACTACTACTACTTACTGCTGCTACTACTACTACTTACTGCTGCTGCTACTACTACTACTACTACTACTACTTACTGCTACTGCTGCTACTACTACTACTACTACTTACTGCTGCTACTACTACTACTTACTGCTGCTGCTACTACTACTACTACTACTACTTACTGCTGCTACTACTACTACTACTACTACTACTTACTGCTGCTGCTGCTACTACTACTACAACTACTGTTGTTATAATAATAATAGTAATAGTTTTTAGGATGAAGTACAAGTCTTGGTAGCTAGTTCCATCTTTGGAGTGCATCAGGAATTAATTTCTTCAGATTGATTGCAACATTATTCTGAGCTGATTTCCTTTGTTGAGGAAACATCCACTTTTAGCTGACTATTGAGCGGACAAGATGGCAGAAGAGTTGTCTTTCTTTTTGAGGATAGCCTGTTAGAGTTAGAGGGGCTGTTGCTTTGAGCGAGGCTTCGTATTGTTGTAAGACATGCTCGGCTGGGTTGAAGATGCCAAAGCTGGCAAGGACACCAGTTGTCTAACATTGCTATTGAGGGAGATTGGCCAGTAATGGTAGGAAGTAGGATTTGATGGAGTATGTCTTCAAGGGGTTGAAGATGTTTGACTTGGATTATGAACTGTTTGAGAGAGGAATTGCCATTTGCTAGTGAGGCCCTGGGCATAGGCTGCATAGGCAGCTTGAGGTTGTGTGCGAGCTATATCAGAAAAAACAAAGTTCTTCACACCAAGTTGACATCTTTTGCTGAAGAAAAAGGGATGGACTATCCCATGGGATCGTGGGATGGGATGGACAATTTAAGGCATTTCTGAACAGCCCTCGAAGAAAAGATTTTTCAAATTCAGCGGATCCTAGAGGACATCCAAGATAAGGCCTTCCTTCTGACGTTATATGAACAGTTTTCCCATCGAGGTAGTCTTTGGGATTCAGGCTGCGTGATTAGCCAGGTCTTCTTGGCATTAGCGTGGTAGCCATATTCAGTGCCAACATTGCTAATATCATCCCACCACTTCCTTAACTCCTGCATCTTGCCAACTCCTGAGGCATCATCAGCATACCAGGTCTGGTGAGCTTTCCAGTTAAGGCTTCTTATCAGACGAATTATAGCTAAGGCATACATGGGCATGGCTAGTGGATCTCCCTGTGTGTTTCCTCTTCGAAGAGTAGTACATCTCAATTTAACCAAAGGTCCATTTGTCTTTCTAAACATGAGGTGCGAAGTTTAGAATTTGTCTTGGTGGACGGTTTCTGCAGAAGCAACGAAGGGAACACAGTAGCAGCTGTCATTGCATTAAAACATAGTTAACCCCTTTTTTGTATTGTGAAGTAGGCATTCTATCCAGCATAGTGTTGTTCAAGTGAGTGCACAGGGATACTAAATGCCAGAAGGGAGGATACTAAATGCCAGAAGGGAGGATACTAAATGCCAGAAGGGAGGATACTAAATGCCAGAAGGGAGGATACTAAATGCCAGAAGGGAGGATACTAAATGCCAGAAGGGAGGATACTAAATGCCAGAAGGGAGAGTACTAAATGCCAGAAGGGAGGATACTAAATGCCAGAAGGGAGGATACTAAATGCCAGAAGGGAGGATACTAAATGCCAGAAGGGAGGATACTACTGTATCCTCCCTTCTGGCATATGTAATCAAAATCCTTCCGTATCCATCACAAGCTGTTCATCAGTGTCAGATACTGTAAATGCCAGACATGGGGCGAAGTACTTTGGTACTCGTGCTTAAGCATTAAGCACAGGCCATTAAGTACTCATGAAATACTCGAATCCTTTTGGTGATTTGAGTAAGAATACTTGTACTGTACTTAAGCACCTCCCATTTTCACCAGTACTTCTAAGTACTTTTTGAGTACTTTGAAGTACTTATAACTAGTCTCATCGTGCTTATTTCTTTATTCAGCAAGCAGTCACATGCTGAACATTTGGTTGCTTGAAAAACATTGTTATATTCATGATCAGTTGATTGATTCAGATTCACTCGTAAATTTTTTAAAATAAATTGTAAACCAATTAAATGACTGCTATAAGTGTTCTTTGTATACTACATTCAGTCTCAAAACCAATCATATAATTATGTACTTCCATTGTACTCAAGTACAAGACCAATGTACTCATACTCGTATGAGTACCCATCATGAACTTGTGGTATTTGTACACGTACCACCCATTACAAATTTACAAATACTCGTAAAGTACCCAAATACTTTTCAAAGTACTTCACCCCATATCTGGTATATACATCTTCACCCCATGTCTGGGAGGAGCTGACTGCAGGAGAGCTGACTGAGGAGCTAGACTGCAGGAGAGCTGACTGTGAGGAGCTAGACTGCAGGAGAGCTGACTGTGAGGAGCTAGACTGCAGGAGAGCTGACTGTGAGGAGCTAGACTGCAGGAGAGCTGACTGTGAGGAGCTAGACTGCAGGAGAGCTGACTGTGAGGAGCTAAATAAAGGAGAGATGATTGAGTTGAAGAAGGTGGAAGAGTAGCTGGTTGAAAGAAGATTTAGGAGAGACAAAGCCGTTTTGTAAATTTTATCTCACCAATTGAGCTGAACTGCGAACAATAGGTAATGTAGATGGGTGGGTTGGAATGTTCTTTTTGACTAAGTTCGCTGAAAACACAGTGATATTGATTCTCCTGACCCTAATTCCATCACTTTCGCTGGTTCACTGGAGTCGAGCGCACAACACATGAAAATATTCTATGCGCCATGGCTCCTTAGAATTGCTGCAATTACTGGACACCTCTCCGTAATGTCTCTACCGTCTTTGTCGTAGAGTGTCAACATAGAACAAAGTAGGGAAAATATTATTTGGTAACTAAGGCTATAGTTGCTATGTTCTAAAACAGATAGACAACGAAATCTTGGGAACTACCGCCCATTGAACCCCTCGGGCCACTAGTATCGCCCTCGCTACGCTCGGGACGGTACAGCCCACAGCCCTCACGGTTCTATGGGCAGTAGATCCCTCGATTTCGTTGTCTATCCATTATTATAGACTCTGGGGCAGTAGCATTACTGAAGGCACTGAGCAGCCTGGCGAGTTCAGACACAAAGAGAGATCCTGCTTTGCCATGTGGTATTTGGAAAGGATTGGGCTTCCAGTGCACTACCTCAGAGCTAATTTCATTAAGTAGTAGCTTGCTAAAGTCATTGCTACAGTGGGGTCCCCAAGTGAAGGATGGTTCGCAGCAACATGGAAATCAGGGAGAGACAGGGACTTGTGGGAGGGTGAGAAACTGGGATCGAAGTGACATCTGAAGCACTGGGTGAAATGTTGGTACAGTTTGGTTTGGCTGTGATTGTAGATCAGGAGCTGGATGAGCATAAGCAATACATCAATATACTGTAATTAGTGATTGAAAGGCCTGGCCTCTGGGTCAGTGTTGGCCTCTAAGGACTTGAGGCTTGGCCTTTTAATCACTAATTACAGTATATTGATGCACTAATCAACTCGCCACACCTTCCCACACCTCATCCTGAGCATATAATGTGTCTGTACCAACTCTCAGTTTACTCACTAGTAGGCCACTCAAAGGACGAGTGCATTGAGTTTGAAACTAACCGTGACAAGTCAATTCAACGATTTTGAATAACACTGGTTAAGGTTAGGCACCTGGGGTGGCCCCAGTAGAGCGTGTGCTCTACACCTTTGAAAAAATGTAACATTGCCTAACTCCAGACTTGATAGTATCCATTTGCTTCATTTACTTACCGAAAAGAAGCAGAAGAGCTAACTAATGGTATACTACTTGACATAGACATACTGCAATACACAAACAAAACAGGGGAATAAAAACGAGTAATACCAATATACAAACACTATATGATTTATTAATGTGCTTTTGTTGTGACTTACGCTGAAACATCATCTGCACCTCTGGGAATATACAACTTTAAATGGGAACCAGTGACTTTACTTATTTTTCCAGATACGGAATGCTTAAGGACAAAGACACTATTCTTTGAAGCACTGAGCATGTCATATGGCCCAATGTACTGCATTGTCAGCTTTCCACCTTTTCGTTTTTTGCAACTAAAATCTTTCAGTAGGACTTGCTCACCTACCATAAATTAATGAGGATTAGCACGTTTGGCATCATAATACTGTTTCTGTCTTTCTTGAGCTGCCAAAATATTTCTTTTGGCTGATACCATAACATCAAGTCTTGTCTTTTGTTGAAGTTGATGAACATCTCCATCAAATTCATGACGAAGGCGAGCTAAATCTTCTGCACTATCTTTGGTCATACTAATATCAATTGGAAGAGTAGCTCTGCGTCCAAACATGATTTCAAATGGAGTATGTTTAGTGGACTCTTGTCTGGACGTATTGTAAGCCAACACACATGAATCTATATAAGAGGATGACTTCCTCTTCTGGGAAACAAATTTTGTTAGCATATTTTGTAGTGTTTGATTCCAACGTTCATCTAAGCCATTGGCCTAAAACAGAAACATCATTTCAATAAAAATTTACAGTAATCTGCATCAATACACGGAGGTTTAATATGCTCCATCAAAATTTAAGGGTGATTTTGAACTTCTGCTCTTTTTAATGCAATAAAAGCATGATATACCTATGGATGAGTTGTGGTCTGCCGCTTAATGCCCAATTGCTCAAGTTGTCAGATGAAAGTCGGACCAGGATAGCGCTTCCCTTTCCCTTACTGTCAGGTCTCAACAAGTTGCCAAAGTATCTAGCTACCCTGAAGCATGCAGAGGTACCCTCAAGTTAGTTAGAGGTTCATGAACAATCCAACACATGTCACACTCAGACAAAACTCAACAAAAAGAGGCCCAACCAGAGTATACATAACCAGGCATGACTGCATGCATGACATAAATTAACCACAAAATGACACAAAACTAAACATAGAAAGATGTAACAACACGTTTCTTCTCACAACAACAATAGCTTAACTAATGCATACATACATTCACAAATACCACACAGTCTTGTTCTACATGTTCCTTGATATGGGCGGCCCCACAGTCTAAATATGCTTGCCTCCGTCCTCTGCTGTGGGGAATAGTGGCCCAACAAAGTCAATTCCTATGCAGTACCATGGGCTAACAACTGCTATTGGATGCAGCTGTGGAACATCTGTAGTGAGCTTTCGATTCATGTGTTGGCACACATTACAAGTTGATATCTGAAATTATAAATACTTTCAACAAGATTGAATATGATGGTAAATTGTGATTTACCATTTTTTAACATCAGACACCATTCCAGACCACATAAAACATTCTTTGATTCGATGCAAAGTTCAATTTATACCCAAGTATCTAGAAGTCTTGTCAACATGACAGGATTCAGTACTTGTTTTTGTTCCTTAGTTGAGCATAAATATTTCAAAAGATGTACCTAGAAAGCACAGTAGTGTATGTATAGCAGTTCTGATAGCTTACCTTATTCTTATAAAACACCTCCCCATGACTGACTTCAAATTTATTCGCCTTGTTCGAGGGTCGTAAGTCCTCGAGCTCAAGTGTGGCTTAGTCTATCTTTTTGAAGGACCAGTCTCAACCCTATACCTGCCACCAAATTCGCAGTCATCCCTATCACTGTCACCTACGGCAATTGCAATGGGGCTATATGCAAAAGCGGTGGACTAAACCCTTGGCTATGTAAAAGTAGCTTCAGACTGTATGGTAAAGAACTTGAGAGCAAAAATACATTAGGTGAACAGGTACATGAGGTAAAGCACGATGAAAAAGAACTGTGGGTTTGTGGTATGAATGTATGAATAACATTATGTGGGAAAAATACGTTTGTGTGTGCGAAGGCAGCTAATGGAATGTTCAAGGAAGTGAATGGAGTTCCTGCTCCTTAAGCGGTTGTTCGACCCGAACAGCCTTTCTTCAAATTTCATAGCCTTTCTTCTTATTGATCTTTTCTTATTGCTGTCAGCAGCTACTGAATAGGTTTTTGTACATTGTCAAGCAGCTCTCCACTTTCTTCAAAACAGTCTTTTTCGGACATAGTGAGAAGAAGAACTAAAGTGGACTTTACTCCATGTGGACGGACATTTTTTTCACATGAAAAATTATCCAACCGGACCATCTTTTACATGAATATTTGTCCGGCTGACTCAGTTTTACAGTGGGCCATATTTTACGTGACAGGACTTAGACTAGATGTACTACTACTACTATTACTACTGCTACTACTTACTGTGAATGATATTGATGAAGTAAACCAGAAGAGAATGTTTATCACAGCCAGAGCTAGGTTTATCACAGCCAGAGCTAGGTTTACCACAGCCAGAGCTAGGTTTATCACAGCCAGAGGTTTATCACAGCCAGAACTAGGTTTATCACAGCCAGAGCTAGGTTTATCACAGCCAGGGCTAGGTTTATCACAGCCAGAGCTAGGTTTATCACAGCCAGGGCTAGGTTTATCACAGCCAGAGCTAGGTTTATCACAGCCAGAGCTAGGTTTATCACAGCCAGAGCTAGGTTTATCACAGCCAGAGCTAGGTTTATCGCTGGTTTATTTTGTATAATATAATATGTAGTTTATGTGGTATGATAAATTTTAGGTAATTTGTGTCGATGTACTGGATACAGACCTATCTTGGATGGATATAAAACGTTTGTTACTGATAAGTCAAACAACCTTGTGAAGTGTGGGAGTGGCTCTCAATGTTGTGGGAGTGGCTCTCAGTGTTGTGGGAGTGGCTCTCAACCACCGAGTAATGGAGGATCATTGTTATTTGATAAGGACAAGTTCCTTCCATTGGATTCTACTCAGGATCCTATATTTCCTCCTAGACTGACGGTAAAGTTTATATACCAGATAGAATCACCATTTTCAATTTGGGCAACTTTTGTAATCCTCATCTTTCGAATTAACGCTTTGGCTTTAAAATTCCTTGTTTCCTTACTTTGTAGAGCAATCCTATAATTATTTTTTTAATTCCTTGTTTCCTTACTTTGTAGAGCAATCCTATAATTATTTTTTTTAATTCCTTGTTTCCATACTTTGTAGAGCAATCCTATAATTATTTTTTTTAATTCCTTGTTTCCTTACTTTGTAGAGCAATCCTATAATTATTTTTTTTAATTCCTTGTTTCCTTACTTTGTAGAGCAGTCCTATATTTTTTAATTCCTTGTTTCCAGACTTTGTAGAGCAGTCCTATATTAATTTGAGCCTGCTTACTGGTACAGTACCAGAAGAAACTGGGCAAGCCTGAGATTTTGTAATTTTGAGAGAAATAAGGTATTCTTACATTACGTACCATCCATACGTATAAATTAATTTATCTTAACGTATACTCAATTTTCAATTATTCATCTTTAATACTGTTCTCTTGCTCACCAATAATAATAATAATAATAATAATAATAATAATAATAATAATAATAATTGATAATAATTAATAATACTGTTGATGTTATTGTTATGTTTGGCTATGCAGTAGTCTAGTGGTTCATCTCTCAGCATATGTGTTCTTTTAATAAGGTTGCTAATTGGATGATTCTAATGTGTTTGGTATTACAGTTGTATGGGTATCCATCTCTCCGTGTACATGGTCAACGAGTGACTTGGTTTCGTCCAGCGTCTCTTGCAGAGCTACTGATATTATGCAATAAATATCCCCGTACCCCTCAGAAAGGAGCTCCGCAAAATCGTGTCATCATGGGAAATACTGAAATAGGTGAGGCCTACAAATATAGCAGACATGTTTCTTTACCAAATGATAAGTTTAGAAGTAGTTTACATGCCCAACAGTTTTTTAATATACCAAGTACATAGTGATGTTCCCTGAGGGTTAGTACCGCATGTGGTACTTGCAGAGGAAGAATTACCACAACACTACCTAGGGTGTTATGGTATGCACCCTAAAGGTGTTAATTGTTATGCTACAGATAGTGTTACCAAAACACTTATTAGAGTGATAACATGGTGATAATATACCAAGCACATAGTGATGTTGCCTGAGGGTTAGTGGTGATAATATACCAAGCACATAGTGATGTTCCCTGAGGGTTAGTGGTGATAATATACCAAGTACATAGTGATGTTGCCTGAGGGTTAGTGGTGATAATATACCAAGCACATAGTGATGCTCCCTGAGGGTTAGTTTTCCTCAAACCAGAAACGATTGCTTTTAAGATGGAAACAAATGAGAGCAATCATGACAGGTTCTACTCAAACATTGGCACTAATTATAATGCTGACATAATTAGTTCACAAACAAACTCAGTGACTGGAGTAAGAAATTTGAAGTTTGATTATACAAATTGAGGATGACTATTACATCTGAGAGCCAGAGTTATGCCAGTAACTTATTCAAAGGTAGAAAGATGTTGAGGAATTATAATATTTGGCATTAGTAAACATACCTTAGACTAAATATTTAGTAGCAACTTAACATGTGGAGTTTGTACAATGCATCCAGTTTAGAGTAGAAGGTATGGATCTTAAAAGTTAGACCTAATACTATCCTATTGAACTTGGGTAGGTATACCTTTTAGTTTGGTCATATCTCTTTCCACATAAAACAAGCTTGCTTTTTTTTTTTCTTCTTTTTTTTTTACATCGGGAATTGTCCTGCACTCATCACAAATCTGTGCCCTTTTCACAATGACTTCATTCAGGATTTCTAACTGTGGGGATGGACTGCATGTTGTGGAGGTGCCAAGTGAGCACAACCTTACTACTGTACCAAGTTACTCCAGAGTAGCACAACCTTACTACTGTACCAAGTTACTCCAGAGTAGCACAACCTTACTACTGTACCAAGTTACTCCAGAGTAGCACAACCTTACTACTGTACCAAGTTACTCCAGAGTAACACAACCTTACTACTGTACCAAGTTACTCCAGAGTAGCACAACCTTACTACTGTACCAAGTTACTCCAGAGTAGCACAACCTTACTACTGTACCAAGTTACTCCAGTGTAGCACAACCTTACTACTGTACCAAGTTACTCCAGAGTAGCACAACCTTACTACTGTACCAAGTTACTCCAGAGTAGCACAACCTTACTACTGTACCAAGTTACTCCAGAGTAGCACAACCTTACTGCTGTACCAAGTTACTCCAGTGTAGCACAACCTTACTGCTGTACCAAGTTACTCCAGAGTAGCACAACCTTACTACTGTACCAAGTTACTCCAGTGTAGCACAACCTTACTACTGTACCAAGTTACTCCAGAGTAGCACAACCTTACTACTGTACCAAGTTACTCCAGTGTAGCACAACCTTACTATTGTACCAAGTTACTCCAGAGTAGCACAACCTTACTATTGTACCAAGTTACTCCAGAGTAGCACAACCTTACTACTGTACCAAGTTACTCCAGTGTAGCACAACCTTACTACTGTACCAAGTTTCTCCAGAGTAGCACAACCTTACTGCTGTACCAAGTTACTCCAGAGTAGCACAACCTTACCCATGTACCAAGTTACTCCAGAGTAGCACAACCTTACTACTGTACCAAGTTACTCCAGTGTAGCACAACCTTACTACTGTACCAAGTTACTCCAGTGTAGCACAACCTTACTACTGTACCAAGTTACTCCAGAGTAGCACAACCTTACTACTGTACCAAGTTACTCCAGAGTAGCACAACCTTACTGCTGTACCAAGTTACTCCAGTGTAGCACAACCTTACTACTGTACCAAGTTACTCCAGTGTAGCACAACCTTACTACTGTACCAAGTTACTCCAGTGTAGCACAACCTTACTACTGTACCAAGTTACTCCAGAGTAGCACAACCTTACTACTGTACCAAGTTACTCCAGTGTAGCACAACCTTACTATTGTACCAAGTTACTCCAGAGTAGCACAACCTTACTATTGTACCAAGTTACTCCAGAGTAGCACAACCTTACTACTGTACCAAGTTACTCCAGTGTAGCACAACCTTACTACTGTACCAAGTTTCTCCAGAGTAGCACAACCTTACTGCTGTACCAAGTTACTCCAGAGTAGCACAACCTTACCCATGTACCAAGTTACTCCAGAGTAGCACAACCTTACTACTGTACCAAGTTACTCCAGTGTAGCACAACCTTACTACTGTACCAAGTTACTCCAGTGTAGCACAACCTTACTACTGTACCAAGTTACTCCAGAGTAGCACAACCTTACTACTGTACCAAGTTACTCCAGTGTAGCACAACCTTACTGCTGTACCAAGTTACTCCAGTGTAGCACAACCTTACTGCTGTACCAAGTTACTCCAGTGTAGCACAACCTTACTACTGTACCAAGTTACTCCAGAGTAGCACAACCTTACTGCTGTACCAAGTTACTCCAGAGTAGCACAACCTTACTGCTGTACCAAGTTACTCCAGTGTAGCACAACCTTACTACTGTACCAAGTTACTCCAGAGTAGCACAACCTTACTACTGTACCAGTTACTCCAGAGTAGCACAACCTTACTGCTGTACCAAGTTACTCCAGAGTAGCACAACCTTACTACTGTACCAAGTTACTCCAGTGTAGCACAACCTTACTGCTGTACCAAGTTACTCCAGAGTAGCACAACCTTACTACTGTACCAAGTTACTCCAGAGTGAGCACAACCTTACTACTGTACCAAGTTACTCCAGAGTGAGCACAACCTTACTACTGTACCAAGTTACTCCAGAGTAGCACAACCTTACTACTGTACCAGAGTAACACAACCTTACTACTGTACCAAGTTACTCCAGTGTAGCACAACCTTACTGCTGTACCAAGTTACTCCAGTGTAGCACAACCTTACTACTGTACCAAGTTACTCCAGAGTAGCACAACCTTACTGCTGTACCAAGTTACTCCAGTGTAGCACAACCTTACTGCTGTACCAGAGTAACACAACCTTACTACTGTACCAAGTTACTCCAGTGTAGCACAACCTTACTGCTGTACCAGAGTAACACAACCTTACTACTGTACCAAGTTACTCCAGAGTAGCACAACCTTACTGCTGTACCAAGTTACTCCAGTGTAGCACAACCTTACTACTGTACCAAGTTACTCCAGAGTAGCACAACCTTACTGCTGTACCAAGTTACTCCAGTGTAGCACAACCTTACTCTCACTTACTACTGTACCAAGTTCCTCCAGTGAGCACAACCTTACTACTACTGTCGCCAACTTACTCCAGGGTACACAAAAAAAAAAACCCCCTTACGACTGTACCAAGTTACTCGAGTAGCACAACCTTACACTGTTCCAAGTTTCTCCAGTGTACAGCACCTTACTACTGTATCCAAGTTACTCCAGTGTAGCACAACCTTAACTACTGTACCAAGTTACTCCAGTGAGCACAACCTTAACTACTGTATCCAAGTTCCTCTCCAGTGGTAGCACACATACTACTGTACCACTTACTCCAAGTAGCACAACCTTACTGCTGTACCAATTATCCAGTTAGCACAAACCTTACTGCTTGTACTCAAGTTACTCCATTGTCGCACACCTTACTGCTGTACCAGTGACTACTCCACAGTGTAGCACAACCCTTACTACTGTACCAAGTTACTCCAGAGTAGCACACACCTTATACTGTACCAAGTTCTCCAGTGTAGCACAACCGTACGACTGTTACCAAGTTACTCCAGAGTAAGCACACCTTACGACTGTCCAAATTTACGCCGAAGTAGCACAAACCTTAACTTCTGTACCAATTTTACTCCAGTGTACCAACCTACTGCTGTACCAAGTTACTCCAGTGTAGCACAACCTTACTACTGTACCAAGTTACTCCAGAGTAGCACAACCTTACTGCTGTACCAAGTTACTCCAGAGTAGCACAACCTTACTACTGTACCAAGTTACTCCAGAGTGAGCACAACCTTACTACTGTACCAAGTTACTCCAGAGTGAGCACAACCTTACTACTGTACCAAGTTACTCCAGTGTAGCACAACCTTACTACTGTACCAAGTTACTCCAGAGTAGCACAACCTTACTACTGTACCAGTTACTCCAGAGTAGCACAACCTTACTACTGTACCAAGTTACTCCAGAGTAACACAACCTTACTACTGTACCAAGTTACTCCAGAGTAACACAACCTTACTACTGTACCAAGTTACTCCAGTGTAGCACAACCTTACTACTGTACCAAGTTACTCCAGTGTAGCACAACCTTACTACTGTACCAAGTTACTCCAGAGTAGCACAACCTTACTACTGTACCAAGTTACTCCAGAGTAGCACAACCTTACTGCTGTACCAAGTTACTCCAGTGTAGCACAACCTTACTGCTGTACCAAGTTACTCCAGTGTAGCACAACCTTACTACTGTACCAAGTTACTCCAGAGTAGCACAACCTACTCTAGCTGTCGCCAAGTTACTTCGTGTATCACCACCTATAACTACTGTAACCAAGTTACTCCAAGTAGCACAACCTTAACTGCTGTACCCCAATTTACTCCAGTGTCGAAACAACGTACCCTGCTGACGCAAGTTACTCCAGTGTAGCACAACCTTACTACTGTACCAAGTTACTCCAGAGTAGCACAACCTTACTGCTGTACCAAGTTACTCCAGAGTAGCACAACCTTACTACTGTACCAAGTTACTCCAGAGTGAGCACAACCTTACTACTGTACCAAGTTACTCCAGAGTGAGCACAACCTTACTACTGTACCAAGTTACTCCAGAGTAGCACAACCTTACTACTGTACCAAGTTACTCCAGTGTAGCACAACCTTACTACTGTACCAAGTTACTCCAGAGTAGCACAACCTTACTGCTGTACCAAGTTACTCCAGAGTAGCACAACCTTACTACTGTACCAAGTTACTCCAGTGTAGCACAACCTTACTGCTGTACCAAGTTAATCCAGAGTAGCACAACCTTACTACTGTACCAAGTTACTCCAGTGTAGCACAACCTTACTACTGTACCAAGTTACTCCAGTGTAGCACAACCTTACTACTGTACCAAGTTACTCCAGAGTGAGCACAACAATATATCTCATTGTCCCCAGACTCATGCTCGTGAAATATCTCTCCTTATTGTACCCTGACTCATGCTCGTGAAATATCTCTCCTTATTGTACCCTGACTCATGCTCGTGAAATACCTCCTTATTGTACCCTGACTCATGCTCGTGAAATATCTCTCCTTATTGTACCCTGACTCATGCTTGTGAAATATCTCTCCTTATTGTCCCCTGACTCATGCTCGTGAAATATCTCTCCTTATTGTACCCTGACTCATGCTTGTGAAATATCTCTCCTTATTGTACCCTGACTCATGCTTGTGAAATATCTCTCCTTATTGTCCCCTGACTCATGCTCGTGAAATATCTCTCCTTATTGTACCCTGACTCATGCTTGTGAAATATCTCTCCTTATTGTACCCTGACTCATGCTTGTGAAATATCTCTCCTTATTGTACCCTGACTCATGCTCGTGAAATATCTCTCCTTATTGTCCCCTGACTCATGCTCGTGAAATATCTCTCCTTATTGTACCCTGACTCATGCTTGTGAAATATCTCTCCTTATTGTACCCTGACTCATGCTCGTGAAATATCTCTCCTTATTGTACCCTGACTCAAATATCTCTCCTTATTGTACCCTGACTCATGCTCGTGAAATATCTCTCCTTATTGTACCCTGACTCATGCTTGTGAAATATCTCTCCTTATTGTCCCCTGACTCATGCTCGTGAAATATCTCTCCTTATTGTCCCCTGACTCATGCTCGTGAAATATCTCTCCTTATTGTACCCTGACTCATGCTCGTGAAATATCTCTCCTTATTGTACCCTGACTCATGCTCGTGAAATATCTCTCCTTATTGTACCCTGACTCATGCTCGTGAAATATCTCTCCTTATTGTACCCTGACTTATGCCTTAAGTATTATTGTATATGCATGTATAAGGAGTAAAAGGTTTAAAGTTCATATGCAGGATATCTATTAATTCAATGTTGATGTATTGTATAATTAATGTGTAATGTTAATTGTAGAGATTATCTCACTCGTAAATTTGGGCATTATCTGCAGGGGTGGAGATCAAGTTCAAAGGGGCCTTTTACCAAACATTGATTCATGCCGCGGCTTTGCCAGAGCTTCACAAGTGTGAGCTGACAGAGAGAGGATTGGTGGTGGGAGCAGCCGTCACTCTTTCAACACTTGCCAAGGAGTTGACAAGACTTACAAGTACTCTAGAAGGTGTGTTAAGTTGAGATAATATCAATATCTGATTTGCTGTAATTATATTTATTATAGCTCATCAAGTGCGTCTCTTCTCTGCTGTGCTGGAGATGTTGAGGTGGTTTGCTGGTCAGCAGATAAGGAATATGGCGGTCAGTTTAGTGATTGATTATACAACTATGGTTGGTTTACCTGAGACACCCCTTGTTTACCTGAGGCACTCCTTGTTTACCTGAGGCACCCTTTGTTTACCTGAGGCACCCCTTGTTTACCTGAGACACCCCTTGTTTACCTGAGGCACCCCTTGTTTACCTGAGGCACTCCTTGTTTACCAGAGGCACTCCTTGTTTACCTGAGGCACCCCTTGTTTACCAGAGGCACTCCTTGTTTACCTATGGCACCCCTTGTTTACCTGAGGCACTCCTTGTTTACCTGAGGCACCCTTTGTTTACCTGAGGCACCCCTTGTTTACCTGAGACACCCCTTGTTTACCTGAGGCACCCCTTGTTTACCTGAGGCACTCCTTGTTTACCTGAGACACCCCTTGTTTACCTGAGGCACCCCTTGTTTACCTGAGGCACTCCTTGTGTACCTGAGGCACTCCTTGTTTACCTGAGGCACTCCTTGTTTACCTGAGGCACTCCTTGTTTACCTGAGGCACCCTTTGTTTACCTGAGGCACCCCTTGTTTACCTGAGACACCCCTTGTTTACCTGAGGCACCCCTTGTTTACCTGAGGCACTCCTTGTTTACCAGAGGCACTCCTTGTTTACCTGAGGCACTCCTTGTTTACCTGAGGCACTCCTTGTTTACCTATGGCACCCCTTGTTTACCTGAGGCACTCCTTGTTTACCTGAGGCACCCCTTGTTTACCTGAGACACCCCTTGTTTACCAGAGGCACTCCTTGTTTATCTGAGGCACTCCTTGTTTACCTGAGGCACTCCTTGTTTACCTATGGCACCCCTTGTTTACCTGAGACACCCCTTGTTTACCTGAGGCACCCCTTGTTTACCTGAGACACCCCTTGTTTACCTGAGGCACCCCTTGTTTACCTGAGGCACCCCTTGTTTACCTGAGGCACCCCTTGTTTACCTGAGGCATCCCTTGTGTACCTGAGGTACTCCTTGTTTATTGAATAATGACTATCTAGTGTGACTATTCCTATTTGTCTGCCACTCCTTTTGTTTTCATCATCTCATTATTGCATCACTTCACACTTATTGACTATCAGACTCAACACCTATTCACGCCTGGGCCCCTAGCCTGGCCTATAAGAGGGTCAGGTTGGTGCCCTCAGTTCAGTTGCTGTTACTATTGTTGTTCTACTTGCTACCGTACTTGCCTTTAATTAAAGTGTTTAAACAATTCCTTTATGTCTGTAGTTGAGTCCTAGCTAGATTGGCTTGACTACACAGTGCATTTATTGCTCATTCTGAGCATTCCTTATCAGCTGTAGTCTTTCAGCTATTCATTTCATGTGCTACACTAAGTTAGTATTTCATGTGCTACATTAAGTTAGTATTTGAAGATGGCCGACTTTTATGCCTCGAGAGACAAGGAACACCGACTAGATGATGATTTAAGTACCTTTAATTTGCCACTTTTTGGAATTTCGGCTTAGTTTTTGAGAAAATGAGAAAAGGCGAACACTACAGTGAGTGCTGCTATACGTCAATGCCCATTCACTCGTTTACCTGCCAATTTAGAATCATGCGAGCATACAAACACCGCACCTAGTTCAAATTTGTTTTTAGTGCTATCCATTCTTTTGTCTGGTGTTGGGAAGTCTCTACTGCTGGAGGTGTGCTTCTTCATCAGCTGTAAGTATGCCTGCTCTCCAAAAAGTGTGCACGAAGTGTTCGTGTAGCGTGCATGTCAGAAAGTTCGAATGTTCCCGTGGTTATTTTTATCAAGCCAAGTTTATTACTAAAGCCAGAGAATGCCATGAAGTCCTGAGAGAGTTGTAAAAAACCCTATGGCTGAGTATCAAGCACGTAATAGAGCTTTAGAAAGTGTGGATCAGTCCTAGGAGCGCTGATTCTGAACCTCATGCCCAAAGAAAGCCCCTTGAAACTACTCCTGAAGAACCCTAGAGATGCAAGCAGGCCAATGTTAAAAGCCATAGTTAAAATTTATATTCAGAACAAAACTAGTATTGTTATAAGCTGAAAATTTAAGACCTTTGTTTTTCAATAGTAGTGACTTCTTTTACATTTTGTAACTAATGCTGAGGGTTGTACTCCTAGTGTTCTAGTACTAAGTTAGTATGTCACGTGCTATACTAAGTTAGCATTTCACGTGTTAGCATTTCACGTGCTATACTAAGTTAGCATTTCACGTGCTATACTAAGTTAGCATTTCACGTGCTATACTAAGTTAGCATTTCACGTGCTATACTAAGTTAGCATTTCACGTGCTATACTAAGTTAGCATTTCACGTGTTAGCATTTCACGTGCTATACTAAGTTAGCATTTCACGTGCTATACTAAGTTAGCATTTCACGTGCTATACTAAGTTAGCATTTCACGTGCTATACTAAGTTAGCATTTCACGTGCTATACTAAGTTAGCATATCACGTGCTATACTAAGTTAGCATTTCACGTGCTATACTAAGTTAGCATTTCACGTGCTATACTAAGTTAGCATTTCACGTGCTATACTAAGTTAGCATTTCACGTGCTATACTAAGTTAGCATTTCACGTGCTATACTAAGTTAGCATTTCACGTGCTATACTAAGTTAGCATTTCACGTGCTATACTAAGTTAGCATTTCACGTGCTACACTAAGTTAGCATTTCACGTGCTATACTAAGTTAGCATTTCACGTGCTATACTAAGGTAGTATTTCATGTGCTATACTAAGGTAGTATTTCATGTGCTATACAGGGGCGTAGGAAGATTAATTGAAATAGGGGGACCAGTATGGCACTAGGAGCTAAACCACACCCATTAAAATATTTGCTACATTAAGTTTAATCTCTGTAGTATCACATGGTTGTCATGTGATAGCTGATAATCCAACTACTGATGCACTTCAGCACAAATGGTGAGCTAGCTAGCCTTGGTATGTGATATTTTTTATCCTTGCAATAGATAAAGCAAAGAAGAGAGAGCTCAGAGCTATACCTCAGTAGAAAGTAAGAGAGAGCTCAGAGCTATACCTCAGTAGAAAGTAAAGAAGAGAGAGCTCAGAGCTATACCTCAGTAGAAAGCAAAGAAGAGAGAGCTCAGAGCTATACCTCAGTAGAAAGTAAAGAAGAGAGAGTTCAGAGCTATACCTCAGTAGAAAGTAAAGAAGAGAGAGCTCAGAGCTATACCTCAGTAGAAAGTAAAGAAGAGAGAGCTCAGAGCTATACCTCAGTAGAAAGTAAAGAAGAGAGAGCTCAGAGCTATACCTCAGTAGAAAGTAAAGAAGAGAGAGCTCAGAGCTATACCTCAGTAGAAAGTAAAGAAGAGAGAGCTCAGAGCTATACCTCAGTAGAAAGTAAAGAAGAGAGAGCTCAGAGCTATATCTCAGTAGTAAAAGTAAAGAAGAGAGAGCTCAGAGCTATACCTCAGTAGAAAGTAAAGAAGAGAGAGCTCAGAGCTATACCTCAGTAGAAAGTAAAGAAGAGAGAGCTCAGAGCTATACCTCAGTAGAAAGTAAAGAAGAGAGAGTTCAGAGCTATACCTCAGTAGAAAGTTAAGTGGAACACTGCAAGAGCCTCATAGTTTCTATCTAGTTGATTGGAAGCCCACATTTAGTGTTGAGGGAAAGGGGGTGGGGATGGGAGCCTAATTAACTAGTGGCATCCATCGTATGACTCATACTAGAATGTTGGCAGTAGCTTTATTATTGCCAACTGTATTCCTGAAAACATAATGTTAAGAAATTATTTATTTATTTTTTACAGACTTTAGGTGGCAACATATGTAATGCAAGTCCGATCTCTGACCTTACTCCGTTGCTAGGGGCAGCGGGAGCTACATTGGAGCTTGCATCAGTTGATGGAGGTAGGACAGTGGTTGTGAATTCTCAATTCTTCACAGGCTACAAGAAAACTCTCATAAAGCCTAACGAAGTGTTGCTCTCCATGTTGTTACCCTTCACTTCTGAGGTGAGGGATAACTAGCTCTTGGTCACTATGACTACGTGTGTACATAGCTGTTGTGGCTTGAACGTGTGCTGGGAATACCTTGTCTTAGAAAATGACTGCAGGGGTGTAATTCCAGCAAGCAGTTCCCAGGCTTCTAGTTACACTAACCCAATGACTATACCAATGTCCCCCGACACCACAGCACATTCAAGTTACAATAATGATTAGGCCACACACACACACACACACACACACACACACACAGAGTAATAAAGAAACGCACAAAACCATAAATAGAAGTAAGGTGGGCACACAAGAGAAAAGAGGGAACAAGCAGAGAAAAAAAGCACATGAGAGTCAGTCCTAATGAGCATGCTCAGCTCCATGAATGAGGTGTAAATGCATGAGCAGCGTGTGGTTTTGTATAGTTAGGAGGTGGGGCTGGCAGCATTATTTCCAGGTCTCAGGCCTGGACAATAGCTATATCTAACACTCAGTCACTAGATGTGTACATAGGTAATACTATATCTAACACTCAGTCACTAGATGTGTACATAGGTAATACTATATCTAACACTCAGCCACTAGATGTGTACATAGGTAATACTATATCTAACACTCAGTCACTAGATGTGTACATGGGTAATACTATATCTAGCACTCAGTCACTAGATGTGTACATAGGTACTACTATATCTAATACTCAGTCACTAGATGTGTACATAGGTAATACTATATCTAACACTCAGTCACTAGATGTGTACATAGGTACTACTATATCTAATACTCAGTCACTAGATGTGTACATAGGTAATACTATATCTAACACTCAGTCACTAGATGTGTACATAGGTAATACTATATCTAACACTCAGCCACTAGTTTATCAATATATATAAGTATCTGTTACTTGGAAACCAGCGCTAGTTATTATGATTTCTGGAATACATACATCTGTAGAGTTGGAGAATCAATAACTTATAATAAATATATTTTATTACACTAGTAAACATACTAACTATAGTTTTATTATATAGATTACATTCAGGCTATAGCTGTAGTTTTATTATATAGATTACATTCAGGCTATAGCTGTAGTTTTATTATATAGATTACATTCAGGCTATAGCTGTAGTTTTATTATATAGATTACATTCAGGCTATAGCTGTAGTTTTATTATATAGATTACATTCAGGCTATTGCTGTAGTTTTATTATATAGATTACATTCAGGCTATAGCTGTAGTTTTATTATATAGATTACATTCAGGCTATAGCTGTAGTTTTATTATATAGATTACATTCAGGCTATAGCTGTAGTTTTATTATATAGATTACATTCAGGCTATAGCTGTAGTTTTATTATATAGATTACATTCAGGCTATTGCTGTAGTTTTATTATATAGATTACATTCAGGCTATAGCTGTAGTTTTATTATATAGATTACATTCAGGCTATAGCTGTAGTTTTATTATATAGATTACATTCATGCTATAGCTGTAGTTTTATTATATAGATTACATTCAGGCTATAGCTGTTGTTTTATTAAATAGTTATATCTCATTACTATTTTTGTAGCATGAATATATCTTTGGCTATAAGCAGTCAAGACGGCGTGATGACGATATCGCCATTGTAAATGCAGGCCTGAGAGTTCAACTTCAACCCAAATCTGATGAATGGATAGTAAATGATTGTTCTCTGTGCTTTGGGGGCATGAGCTATGTCACTAAATTTGCTCTTCAGACGGAGCAGCTTTTAAAAATGAGGTACATGTCTGGCTTATCCTTCTGTCCCTCTACATGATGTATTATATTGTATAGGGAATGGAATGATACTCTACTTGATGTATTATATTGTATAGGGAATGGAATGATACTCTACTTGATGTATTATATTGTATAGGGAATGGAATGATACTCTACTTGATGTATTATATTGTATAGGGAATGGAATGATACTCTACTTGATGTATTATATTGTTTAGGGAATGGAATGATACTCTACTTGATGTATTATATTGTATAGGGAATGGAATGATACTCTACTTGATGTATTATATTGTATAGGGAATGGAATGATACTCTACTTGATGTATTATATTGTATAGGGAATGGAATGATACTCTACTTGATGTATTATATTGTATAGGGAATGGAATGATACTCTACTGGAAGAAGCCATGCACTCTCTTTTGCAAGAGTTTCCATTAGCATCAGATGTGCCTGGAGGCATGCCAGAATATCGAAGATCCTTAGTACTTTCTTTCTTTTACAAATTCTTTTGGACCATAAGGAGGCAGATTCCAGGTAAGTAGCTTTTCCTTCCATAGGTCTAGTCAGTGAAGGAGATTTGCATCTTCTGATTAATATTGAAACTTACTTATTCTAGTTATACATAGATAGGACAAGTCCAAGAGGAAATCTTTCAGTTAAAGATATATTTATAAAATCAGTTTACTTACCTAAATATAATAGATTCTTTCCAGTGTGTCTGCCCAGTGAATACCATTCCCAGGAATATTAATAGATTCTTCCTAGTGTGTTACTATTAATACCATTATTGCAGGAGTATCAATAGATTCTTCCTAGTGTGTTACTATTAATACCATTATTGCATGAGTATTAATAGATTCTTCCTAGTGTGTTACTATTAATACCACTATTGCAGGAGTATCAATAGATTCTTCCTAGTGTGTTACTATTATACCATTCCCAGGAGTATTAATAGATTCTTCCTAGTGTGTTACTATTAATACCACTATTGCAGGAGTTTCAATAGATTCTGCCAAGTGTGTTACTATTAATACCATTATTGCAGGAGTTTCAATAGATCCTGCCTTGCTGTCAGTCACTGAGCCGTACAAACATCTCTCCACACACGGAGTACAAGGTTTCCAGAGCATATCTGGGGGAGAGACGTCAGCTGGTGAAGTTGGTCGTCCTCTGATGCATCTGTCTGCTCTACTTCATGCCACTGGACAAGCCGTCTATACCGATGACATGCCTCACTCAGACAACGAACTTCAGGGGGCATTGATTCTCAGTACACATGCTCACGCAGACATAGCAGTGCAGTGGTCTGATATATATCAGGTAGAAGGTGTGGCTGGTCATGTGACTGTATCAGATGTTCCTGGCTCCAACATTACTGGAGTATTTTCAGATGAATTGGTGTTCGCGGATGGAAAAGTGACTCATTTTGGACAGGTTATTGGAATTGTGTTAGCAAAGAATCAGATGCTAGCACAACAAGCTGCCAAAGAGGTCAAAGTACAATACACAGATCTCCCTTCAGTCATTACCATAGAGGTAAATTTTGGCAGTATCATTTTAAAAAGAATGTGTGAGCTAGGTCTGTAGAATAATTGTAACCTACCAATCTTTTAACAGTCATTGAAACCTTAGTGCACCAAAAGCTACAATGCTGAGTGTCTGTGTGTACATCTGTCTGTGTGTCTGCCTGTGTGTACATCTGTCTGTCTGTCTGTCTGTGTGTCTGTCAGGCTGCCGCACAGCTGATTCTATTTAATATTTCATTCAAGCTATGTTATTGTAGGATGCTATAGAGACAAACTCTTTCTTTCCAGGCGAGCGGAAGGTTAGTCGTGGAGATTTTACAGCCAACTATGCCAGTTGTGAACATAGACTGGAAGGTTGCCTTCGTATTGGTGGGCAAGAACATTTTTATCTGGAGCCTTTTGGCTGTTTGGCAATTCCCAAAGGAGAAAATGAAGAAATTGAAGTTTTTGCATCCACTCAGAATGTTAATGGCACACAAGCAATGATAGCACGTGCCTTGGGAGTTTCCGCCAATAAAATAGTGGCTCGTGCTAAAAGAATAGGTACGTGTTAACTGTAGTTTTTTTTCTATTACTTATAAACTTTCAGCATTGTTACAGGAGGAGGATTTGGTGGCAAAGAAACTCGCACTTTCCTATTGTCAACTCCTACGGCAGTAGCTGCTCATAAGTGAGTATAATTGGCAAGCAACCGAAGTGAGCAAGACACTTACAGGAGTAACACAAGCAAGACACTTACAGGAGTAACACAATCAACACACTTACAGGAGTAACACAATCAACACACTTACAGGAGTAACACACACACTTACAGGAGTAACACAAGCAAGACACTTACAGGAGTAACACAAGCAAGACACTTACAGGAGTAACACAATCAAGACACTTACAGGAGTAACACAATCAAGACACTTACAGGAGTAACACAAGCAAGACACTTACAGGAGTAACACAAGCAACACACTTACAGGAGTAACACAAGCAAGACACTTACAGGAGTAACACAATCAAGACACTTACAGGAGTAACACAATCAACACACTTACAGGAGTAACACAATCAACACACTACAGGAGTAACACAATCAAGACACTTACAGGAGTAACACAATCAACACACTTACAGGAGTAACACAATCAAGACACTTACAGGAGTAACACAATCAACACACTTACAGGAGTAACACAATCAACACACTTACAGGAGTAACACAATCAAGACACTTACAGGAGTAACACAATCAAGACACTTACAGGAGTAACACAATCAAGACACTTACAGGAGTAACACAATCAACACACTTACAGGAGTAACACAATCAACACACTTACAGGAGTAACACAATCAAGACACTTACAGGAGTAACACAATCAAGACATTTACAGAGTAACACAATCAAGATACTTACAGGAGTAACACAATCAAGACACTTACAGGAGTAACACAATCAACACACTTACAGGAGTAACACAATCAAGACACTTACAGGAGTAACACAATCAAGACACTTACAGGAGTAACACAATCAACACACTTACAGGAGTAACACAATCAAGACACTTACAGGAGTAACACAATCAAGACACTTACAGGAGTAACACAATCAACACACTTACAAGAGTAACACAATCAACACACTTACAGGAGTAACACAATCAAGACACTTACAGGAGTAACACAATCAAGACACTTACAGGAGTAACACAATCAAGACACTTACAGGAGTAACACAATCAAGACACTTACAGGAGTAACACAATCAAGACACTTACAGGAGTAACACAATCAAGACACTTACAGGAGTAACACAATCAAGACACTTACAGGAGTAACACAATCAACACACTTACAGGAGTAACACAATCAACACACTTACAGGAGTAACACAATCAAGACACTTACAGGAGTAACACAATCAAGACATTTACAAGAGTAACACAATCAAGATACTTACAGGAGTAACACAATCAACACACTTACAGGAGTAACACAATCAACACACTTACAGGAGTAACACAAGCAAGACACTTACAGGAGTAACACAATCAAGACACTTACAGGAGTAACACAATCAACACACTTACAGGAGTAACACAATCAAGACACTTACAGGAGTAACACAATCAAGACACTTACAGGAGTAACACAATCAAGACACTTACAGGAGTAACACAATCAAGACACTTACAGGAGTAACACAATCAAGACACTTACAGGAGTAACACAATCAAGACACTTACAGGAGTAACACAAATTCAGAATTACAGGAGTAACACATCAACACACTTAAGGAGTAACACAATCCAAGAAACTTACAGGAGTAAACACAATCAAGGACACTTACAGGAGTAGTAAAACAATCAACACACTACAGGAGTAACACAATCAGGACACTTAACAGGGAGAGGGAGTAACACAATCAAGACACTTACAGGAGTAAACAAATCAACACATTACGGAGTAACACAATCAAGGACACTTACCAGGAGTAGTAAAACAATCAAGACATTCAGGAGTAAGCACAATCAGCACCCTTACAGGAGTAGTAAAACACAATCAACGCACAGGAGAGTAACAAATCAACACACTTACAGGAGTAACACAATCAACACACAGGAGTAACACAATCAAGACACTTACAGGAGTAACACAATCAACACACTTACAGGAGTAACACAATCAACACACTTACAGGAGTAACACAATCAAGACACTTACAAGAGTAACACAATCAAGACACTTACAGGAGTAACACCATCAACACACTTACAGGAATAACACAATCAAGACTAGGGCGAACAGAAGCAAGCGGTATGTCAAGCAGAGAACGGTTTAAGGCATCCATCTTTGTCAACTATCCATTGCAGCTAGTCTTCTTGGCACGGACTTTAACTGGGTCCATCAGGGCTTGTATTTGCCTGATTTCCTCTTCCAGAGTATGAGGCATTATTGTAGAGTCAATAAAGAAACTAGATCCATAAATAAGGTAGAAGCGAGGCGAAGAGGTTAGGTACGAAGAAAAACAAAAAGGTTAGGTAGCTACTTTAACGAAGAGATGATAAACGAATTGAAGAGAAGGTAGGTGATGAGCGAAATATAAGTTAGGTTTGAAGTGAAGCAAAAAGGTTAGGTACGAAGTTGAACCAGGTATGAAGTTGAACAGGTTAGGTACTAGGTACAAAGTTGAACAAAAAGGTTAGGTACGAAGTTGAACCAGGTATGAAGTTGAACAGGTTAGGTACTAGGTACGAAGTTGAACAAAAAGGTTAGGTACGAAGTTGAACCAGGTATGAAGTTGAACAGGTTAGGTACTAGGTACAAAGTTTAACAAAAAGGTTAGGTACGAAGTTGAACAAAAAGGTTAGGTACGAAGTTGAACAAAAAGGTTAGGTACGAAGTTGAACAAAAAGGTTAGGTACGAACTTGAACCAGGTATGAAGTTGAACAGGTTAGGTACAAAAAGGTTAGGTACGAAGTTGGACGAAGTGATGATGAGCAAAACGAAGGTTGATATATAGCTGTTTTTGTACGACAACTTAGGAAGGGCTAGGTGAGGTTCGTCTTCCAAACTAGGGTATCTGGATCAAGGACCAAAAATTATGTTGGGATGTAACTCCCTACACAATATACAAATGTACTTAGAAGATCGGTAGCTTCACAAATCCACTTAGGAGTATTCGAAGGACCAGATCACTAAGTGATCAAAAGTAAAGTTAACCTAAACAGGCTGATCAGTTAGCTATAGGTAATTAGAATAGACATGAGGTAACTCAATGGATCTATACGATAACAGACAAAATCAACAACTGAAAGAACGAGGATAAATAAACAAAATATAACTAGGAGACGGTGAAAGTTCAACAAACATCGACGATCGATAATATTGCTGATATGTATGTGTGACAAAGAAAATAATGATACTATACAAGTGGTAAAATGAAAGAACAATAACTATAACAGTGAACGAATAAAGGGAAGAATGTACAACTAAAATAGTTATTAGATGGCTGTTTCTTCACATCAGGTAAGACCTGAAGTAGTAGGCTGCTCAGCTGCCCTGAACAGTACTATAGCCCTCTCATGAGGGTTACTAATACCAGGCTATTAATGTTGCCACGGTGTTAATCTAATAATAATTGGGCATTAATTTAGCAAGATTTAATCTGAATTGGTTAATAAAATTGATTGTATAGGAAAATATGTATGAGAGATGATAATGATGTGATTTATTTTAAGACTATTGTGACGTTATCTGCATATTTATACTATTCTGATGTAATCAGTTTTATGAGCCTATTGTGGAAGTGGTACTTGTATATGTAATGCAATTATGATGTAATGTAGATATCAAAGTCCAGTTCGTATTATTATGGAACGAAATGAAGATATGTTAGCCTCAGGAGGACGTCACCCTTATCTTGCCAAATTTAAAGTAAGATAATTTGTGTGGTGTTGATGAATTTTTTTTATCTTTGTCATCTCAAAATTATATTTTAAGACTATTTTGATTAAACAATATAATATTACAATTATAATATTGTTACAAGTACTTCTGTTTATACTTGACTCTAATATCTTGACTCTAATATCTTGACTCGAGGGTATCTTGACTCTAATATCTTGACTCTAATATCTTGACTCGAGGGTATCTTGACTATTTAATTTGCTTCAAGAACTATTTAATTCACTCTAATTTCCTTCCTGACTATCTTTTTCACTCAAATATCCTGACCAGATTTTAACTACTTTATTTCAAGTAACTATATTTCTGGAATATCCTAATTAAGTTTATATAGCTTTCTGCAATTTAACTTTTTTTAACTTTGCTAAGTGTAAAAGAACAATTGTGTATTAAGCTATCTTGAGGAGTAAGAACATGACTTCTATTGAAAATTTTCAGTTCTATTCTAGCAAGAATTTTTTTTCCAGAATGTCAAGGAAGTTCTATTTCTGAAGGTTTGAATATAATCACTTTCAAGTAAACCTTTCACCATGGTAACTGCCTTACTGGGTTGAAGTAATGCCTTGGGAAATCGTTGTTTATTCTCATCATCCACACTTTTTAGAGCTTTGCTAGTTGACATAGTGTTTGAACAGTACTAGTAATATTATCTTTAATACATAAATTTTTATCAATGTACTAATATATGAGAATAATGCTATAGTTCATATCTGTAAACTCATATCTTAGATAGAAAGTCATTGATATTAATTAAATCGTTTAGGTGGGCTTTAGTAAGAATGGAACAGTAACAGCTCTTGAACTGGAGCTGTACTGCAATGCTGGATATTCCATCGACTTGTCATATGGGGTAAGGATACAATAGTGGTGCTAGTGGGTTGTTGTGGTTGTCTAGGGGAACGGATTTAACAACTGAGAGAATTCCATTCCATTCATATGCATCATTTATACTGTCAACCATATACCAAATTATGATACAAAGAAAAAAATTTGTATTTTGTTTAACTACTACACAGAATTATTTTGTTCTCATTTAAATATATACAATAAACTGCAGCTCCCACCATGGTGATTCAAAATCTGCAGGGAAAAAACACTGTGACTGCTGCCATAGTGTAGTAGGCTTACACTGAGTATATGTGACAATACAAAAAGAATACAGTCTATCACACGATGTTTTAGTAGGACTTACTAGTGATACTGCTCATAAAATATTAGCTCGCTAAGCCACAAAAGTCTAGGTAATACAGATCTTGCTAGTAACAAGTTATGACTTAAATACCGAAAGCAGCAATGCCAGCTGCACAGAATCACTGAGAATCTCACTGGCCAGCTGGACTGAGAGAATCACTGACCAACTGCACTGAGAGAATCACTGACCAACTGCACTGAGAGAATCACTGACCAACTGCACTGAAAGAATCACTGACCAATTGCACTGAGAGAATCACTGACCAACTGCACTGAGAGAATCACTGACCAGCTGCACTGAGAGAATCACTGACCAGCTGCACTGAGAGAATCACTGGCCAGAGGCACTGAGAGAATCACTGGCCAACTGCACTGAGAGAATCACTGGCCAACTGCACTGAGAGAATCACTGACCAACTGCACTGAAAGAATCACTGACCAATTGCACTGAGAGAATCACTGACCAACTGCACTGAGAGAATCACTGACCAGCTGCACTGAGAGAATCACTGGCCAGAGGCACTGAGAGAATCACTGGCCAACTGCACTGAGAGAATCACTGACCAGCTGCACTGAGAGAATCACTGGCCAGAGGCACTGAGAGAATCACTGACCAATTGCACTGAGAGAATCACTGGCCAACTGCACTGAGAGAATCACTGGCCAACTGCACTGAGAGAATCACTGGCCAATTGCACTGAGAGAATCACTGGCCAACTGCACTGAGAGAATCACTGGCCAACTGAGAGAACCACTGAGCAGCTGCACTGAGAGAATCACTGGCCGGAGGCAGAGAATCACTGACCAGCTGCACTGAGAGAATCACTGACCAGCTGCACTGAGAGAATCACTGGCCGGAGGCACTGAGAGAATCACTGGCCAACTGCACTGAGAGAATCACTGGCCAACTGAGAGAATCACTGACCAGCTGCACTGAGAGAATCACTGACCAGCTGCACTGAGAGAATCACTGACCAGCTGCACTGAGAGAATCACTGGCCGGAGGCACTGAGAGAATCACTGACCAACTGTACTGAAAGAATCACTGACCAACTGCACTGAGAGAATCACTGACCAGCTGCACTGAGAGAATCACTGGCCAACTGCACTGAGAGAATCACTGGCCAACTGCACTGAGAGAATCACTGGCCAACTGAGAGAACCACTGAGCAATGCAGTTTAGTTGATAAGCTGCACATGGAGAGTTAGGATAAATATAACATGTAGCTATAACAATGTAATTTTTATATGTTAAGTTTATGTAATATGAGGTGTTAGTATATTGTGATGCCAAGTTATTATGTGTAAGGCTATAAGGTATTAGTGGTATATTATAAGGGGTTAGTGTTATGCTAAGTGTTAATATTATATTTTTAGGTCAACGAAAGAGCGGTGACTCATGCGGACAATACTTACCAAATACCCAACCTCATTATCAGTGCTAAAGCTTGTAAAACCAACATGCCTTCTAACACAGCCTTCAGGGGATTTGGTGGCCCACAGGGCATGATGATTATTGAACAAGTCATGTCACAAGTTGCTGTCTATTTGAAAATGCCACCAGAAGAACTGCGACTGAAGAACATGTATCATGATGGAGATCTGACACCTTATGACATGCCCCTCACAGATTGCACACTCAGCAGATGCTGGGAGGAGCTGGTAGAGTCGTGTTCATTTAGTTCTAGAAAGAAAGAAGTGCAGGAGTTCAACAAGTTAGTTGTGATATGTGGCAACTCAAGCTAATACTAATGTACTTCTCTGTTTTCATCTAGGAACCACTCCTGGAAGAAACGAGGCTTAGCTGTGATCCCTACTAAGTATGGCATCTCATTTGGTCTGCCCCTGTTAAATCAAGGAGGAGCTCTACTCCATGTTTATACTGATGGTTCTGTTCTTCTGACTCATGGTGGCATGGAGATGGGCCAAGGGTTACACACCAAGATGGTGCAGGTATGTGCCAAACTATTCAATATTCCCTACAGTTCAGTGCACATTCAAGAAACTGGTACTAACTTAGTACCCAATGCCAGTCCTACTGCAGCATCTTATTCCACTGACCTTTACGGCATGGCTGTCAAGGTACGCATTCCTTCTGATTGTCACAGTTCATTCCTTTACTGACTTCAAATCGATATAGGACTGCTGTGAGCAAATTTTAAAACGTCTAGCACCAGTGAAAGAAAGTATGCCAGAGGCTACTTGGGTGGAACTTATTAAAGAAGCATACAGTCAGCGTATTAACCTCTCTGCACAAGGATTCTATGCTACTCCAAATCTCTCAATGGACTGGAACCTGGGCAAAGGAAATGTCTTCAATTATTTCTCTTATGGAGTGAGTTGCTCTGAAGTTGAAGTTGACACACTCACTGGAAACTTCGTTTTACTTCGTACGGACATTATCATGGATGTTGGAGACAGTATCAATCCAGCCATAGATATAGGCCAGGTATGTATGTATCAATCCAGCCATAGATATAGGCCAGGTATGTATGTATCAATCCAGCCATAGATATAGGCCAGGTATGTATGTATCAATCCAGCCATAGATATAGGCCAGGTATGTATGTATCAATCCAGCCATAGATATAGGCCAGGTATGTATGTATCAATCCAGCCATAGATATAGGCCAGGTATGTATGTATCAATCCAGCCATAGATATAGGCCAGGTATGTATGTATCAATCCAGCCATAGATATAGGCCAGGTATGTATGTATCAATCCAGCCATAGATATAGGCCAGGTATGTATGTATAAATATAAATATACTGTAGGACCTTCGGAGTTATGGACTTCAAACTTTCAGAGATACCATTTAACTAAATGGACCTTGATAATCTTATAAAGTCCTGTGTGACTAGGTATTGACATACTTATAGATACAATTATATAGTATTTTCACATTTAGTATTAGTGTACCAGGCTAGTCATTAACCGATTAACGCCGGAAATTAAATTCGCGATTACGTGTGCGTACTCTGAAATTGTTTACAAGAAATCGTGACCGTCACCTCGAGGCTTGAACCGCCTGAGCTTTTTCTTGTCTAGAGGCAATACGCTTCGAAGTAACCGACGGCGATGTATTAACAGATTGAAGCTAAAGCCCTCCACTACCCGCGGGCTAAGTTTTGTTTAGTTTCTAGGCGTTTGAAGCGTATGAAGTGCACACTCATTGGAAACTACAAGCTTCAAGGTAAGTATACCATTGTTAGCATCAGTATTGTAAAAGTTTAGGCTAAGACCTCATGTTTCATAGCTATATATTGTTGTTTTAAATGTTCACCAGCCGCTTGCTTTGAAATAATTCAGCAACTATGGATTTTGGCTGTTTATTTTTTTTGTGGGAGTCATATACTAAGATAGTATAATATATAACACAACAAGCAATTATATAGACTACTGTGTTTGCAATTCTAGGATTTTTTCTGATAATACTATGAAGCAGTCTGATTGAACTCCCATGGTGACAAAGCCACACCCCATAATCACCACTGTACCGTACCATGATGTGTCTGTTGTTACTGTTCTTGACATAGATTGCACATCCTTCTCTTCATACCTGAGAAACTTTCTCCTAAGAAATCCATTTTATGGCCACCTTCAAGTAGGGGAGAACTGGGAGGAAGAAAGTCTCCTTCTCTTCATACCTGAGAAACTTTCTCCTAAGAAATCCATTTTATGGCCACCTTCAAGTAGGGGAGAACTGGGGGGAAGAAAGTCTGTATCCTCATGCAATAATAACTTGACCTTTTTGTGGTTAGTGTTGTTCAAAATCTATATAACCCTCTATGTATGAACAAACGAAGCTAAAATAGCTTGCCTTTTTCAACCTTTATTTCTTCCAGGTCATCAAATTCTTCATTGCTGCCCTCCATGAAGACTTCTTGGCCACGGACCTCTACACCTGAGAAGTCTTCTGCCTTATTCTATCTCTATTTCTTTGAGATCATAAAATTCTTCATCACTGCCCTCTATGAAGACTTCTTGGCAGTCTTTAAATTTTATTGACAACTTTATATCATATTAATAATTGATAAATATTTTTGTCTATTAGTTATAGCTATACATATTATTTTTTTTTGTAACTTTGATTTTCTTTATACACAAACAGTGCTACAATTTCAATCTACAAATAATAATAAAAATTCTATGGTAAGGGTCACCTTGCCTCCCTTACACTAACCTCACAGGAGAATCGCTACGTGGTTGTGGGAGCTCTTGAAACACTTGCGATTGCTGCTGGTAGCTAATTGAAGCGGGTACTATGGCGGTTACGCAAAAATGCGTAACCCGCGCTGTGAAGCACCCTCGTGCTTGACACGGAAACGCGTAATTCGGCAATAATCAGTTAAACATGGACTAGTGAAAATACTATATAATTGTATCTATAAGTATGTCAATACCTAGTCACACAGGACTTTATAAGATTATCAAGGAAAAGTATGGGAAAAGTACTATTGTCAGTGTAAGACATTAACATATTATAGCCAGGTCATGGCAACATTACCTAGAGGTCATTTTTAGTACTATCATAATAGTACTGATGATGGTCACTGAAGAGTGACTGAAACGTTTGCTGAATTAAACTTAACATGGACTAGTGAAAATACTATATAATTGTATCTATAAGTAACTAAATGGACCATATACTACATAATTATCATTGGAAAAGATTGCTATAATAAAGGTGTGATTATACTCCCTAAATTCAAGCCACTATAAAGTGATGTATAATGAGTGGGAAATTCCGAGGCGCTTGGTATGAACCGTTACTATCAGCAGGTGAGCGGCACGTGTGCATTGTGGTTGAAGGCCCTGCTGAATAGTTGACGTTAATTTACTGTCTGCGATCATTGACTATGTCAGTCCAATACAACTAGTTACAAGTTAGGGCTTCCAGTATTTCTCCCTGAAAAAGCAAGCAGAGCGGTATTTTGACCATACCCATTTAAACAACATGATATATCCTTAGTTATGGCTTTAGGTCAGCTGTGCAATATCAGACAAGCTGGAAACACTCTAGGGGGTATACTGGCTTTCTATCAACTATAGCTACTTTTTTTTTTTTTTTTTTTTTTTTTTTCATTTTTACTATAGGTGTAGGAGCCACCTGAGTAGTGAGGGGGAGTACTGTGCTAACATGCTTGGGGGAACCCTTCAGAGTAGTGAAAAAATCAGAGTTTCTCACTAGGAATGGACGGTAGTCACAACTGATCAGTGTTACTTGGATTAGTCCTACATACAAAAATTAAAACAATATGTAGTTCATAAAGATTCCTACAAATATAGACATTGTTCTAAACTAACTGAAACTATGAGGCTAAGCTAATATCCATACCAAAGACAAAAACTCAGGAGTTCCTTTGCTGATTTTGAAATACGAAGCATCGAACTTGAACACTATATAACTCGAAGCAAATTCTAAGCAGCTAAATAGCTGTTATAAGTCTTACTCACAATTTAGCGCTGATTCCTTCAATCTACTGTTTACTATCCACCGGCGAGAAGCGTAAAGCAACCTTCCTTTCGGACAAGAAATTCAAGTTGTACGAAAGTCCTGAGCTGTCCAAAATTCAGAACAAAGGGCTGGGGTGGGGCGTGTGCCTATTACTTCCGGGAGTAGTGTTTTAAGTTTCCCACGCACTTAGAATAGAAGCTGCTGCAATTCGCAGCCATCTGCAAACGCTTTATTAGTGGCAGTAAAAGTTGAGCTAGGAGGGGTCACGAGATGAAGTCCAAACTTGGAACATTTATTCTGTGACGTAAGTGGGATACAGGTACGTTTAGATTTTGTTGATAGGATGTCTAGAAAAAAATTGGCTTTTGAAGTCGCAAATTTAGAAAATTAAATTTGTAGTTGTTAAAAACTAAACATACAGAGATGGGGATTGAGGAAAGAAAGCTGTAGAGCTTTGAATTGTCGAAAAAGCTTGATCGGTTGTGGAGAAACTATGCAAAACATGCGTAGAAACTTTTTGCTCGTATCTTAACTTACCGATATGCTCTCGCTCTAAATTTTGGCTGTATAGGAAGATCATAAGACCAAGAGTAAGCCTACCATATTCAAATTGTTGCAACATTTCGGTATTTAAAAGTTATTTCAAAATTACACCACGAAATTGCGTGGGCCGGATCGGTCTCCACCCATAACCTATTCTTAGCTTCTTTTTTTTTTTTTTTTTTTTTCCCACTCTTTTTGTTGTTTTTACTTTTGTTCTTCTTTCATTTCCCCTTCATTATTTTTTTCCCTCTTTTTTTCCTTTACTTTATTTTTGTTTCTTCCTTTGTTCTTTCTCTCTTCTTTCACTTTTGATCCCTAGTCTTAGTTGCCCTGCTGCCATTCCTTGCTTGTATGCTTCCACTGAAGAAAAAGTTAAAGCTGAAATTGTTAGCACATGATGTTTTTACTATCATTGTTGTAATTCAACCTCAAAATTTTGTCAAAAATTAGTTGTTATCATGAGTTAGTTAGTCATTAGTCTGATATCAAATGTTATGATTGCTTGAATTGGAAATAGGTGGAAGGAGCATTTGCTCAGGGACTGGGTCTATTCACTCTGGAACAATGTGTACATCTAGAAGGCACAGATAGAACACAACGAGGAGATCTGTTTACTACAGGCCCTGGAACTTACAAACTTCCTTCTTGTGGAGATATTCCAAAAGACTTCAGAGTGTCACTCCTTGGAAGAGCTCCGAATCCAAAAGCAATTTTCTCATCCAAAGTCAGTTGAAAGTCTATTTTTGTAGTTAAATATTCTAACATCACAAGTGTCAGTGCCAGTCGCCTCTAACACCGCTGGTGTCAGTGCCAGTCGCCCCTAACACCGCTGGTGTCAGTGTCAGTCTTCCAAACTAATTATTTGCAGAATTATTTTTTGGTTGGTTTGGCATGTTATATTTCAGTGGTCTGATGTGGATCGTGGGACCAATGGCTGATAATGTATTACAACTAGAGACAGATTGAGATACTCTGTTAAATGATGTGTTGTAGGCTGTAGGAGAACCACCATTATTTTTGGCAGCTTCTGTTTGGTTTGCTATTGAAGATGCTGTTCGAGCTAGCCGCTTGTCAGGTGGTTATTCAGATGCATTTCAATTGCAGACTCCAGCAACTTGTGAGCGGATTAGACTGGCAGCGCTTGATCCTCTGTTGAGCCAGGTGAGGTGTCCATATCTTCATATGATGCCATTTATTATTTCCTTCCAACAGGTCCATTCTACTTCAGGTTATGCAGAGAATGCTAAACAATGGACTATTGAACCTTGAGTGGGAAATTCTCTTTTGCATATTTAAATTGTATTTTATAATTTCTGATTTATTGTACTTTGTATCTATAGACTTTTTTAAAGTAGTGTTGTTTATTACTATGGACTCACTGGGCAATACAGTATGTACATGTGTATGAGAAACTACAGAGAGAATAGGATTACTGGATTAGATATTCAGGACTGACCAGGTGTGTTATAAAGCCTACTCTACTGAATTGTGTGAAGGGATCTCATTTATGTGGCACATTGTAATAATGTCACTTGTGGTGGTAGACATTATTGGTCACTTTGCTAGGAATATAACACACTCTGCAAGTAGGAAGGGAAGAGTGTTGAATGTACAGTGTACTGACACTGAGCAGTTTTATTTATTTTTTTATCTATTATTTTTTCATTGGAGAAACGGCAAAATCATAACATGGTTTCCTCATGTAAGGGTTTACCACTCGAATGCACGGTTAACTCACATAATGTTTACCACTTAGAATCCACAGTTAACTCATGTAAGGTTTGCTACTCAGAATGCACAGTTAACTCACATAAGGTTTACCACTCAGAATGCACGGTTAACTCGTGCAAGGTTTACCAGTCAGAATGCACGGTTAACTCACGCAAGGTTTACCACTCAGAATGCACGTTAACTCGTGCAAGGTTTACCACTCAGAATGCACGGTTAACTCACGCAAGGTTTACCACTCAGAATGCACGTTAACTCGTGCAAGGTTTACCACTCAGAATGCACGGTTAACTCGTGCAAGGTTTACCAGTCAGAATGCACGTTAACTCACGCAAGGTTTACCACTCAGAATGCACGGTTAACTCGTGCAAGGTTTACCAGTCAGAATGCACGGTTAACTCACGCAAGGTTTACCACTCAGAATGCACGGTTAACTCGTGCAAGGTTTACCAGTCAGAATGCACGGTTAACTCACGCAAGGTTTACCACTCAGAATGCACGTTAACTCGTGCAAGGTTTACCAGTCAGAATGCACGTTAACTCGTGCAAGGTTTACCACTCAGAATGCACGGTTAACTCGTGCAAGGTTTACTAGTCAGAATGCACGGTTAACTCGCATAAGGTTTACAAGTCAGAATGCACAGTTAACGCACACAACAGGGTTTCATGCAGGATTTTTTTTTTTCTGGGGGGCGGGAGCGCACACATTTGTTTGACCACACCCATTTGATTAAAAAATAGTCTCGGGGTCTAGTGTGACATCAATCTTGAAAGACTTAATGTGTATTGCAATTGAAGGACCTCAATTAACTGAAGTGTACCTTATATATATATATACAAACCTTAATATACAAACAACAAAGTCACAGAATACCATTAAGTAGTAAATATTATTTATTTATTTCATGAAATTCTGGGGTGGGTGGGAGGGGGGGGGATCCCAGGGCACCCCTACCTCTGTATGAAACCCTACATAAGGTTTACTACTCAGAATGCAAGGTTAATCACATAAGGTTTACTACTCAGTATGTACGGTTAACTCACATAAGTTTTACTACTCAGAATGCACAGTTAACTCACATTAAGGGTTTACCGCTCAGAATGCATGATTAACTCACATTTGGTTTACTACTCAGAATACAAGGTTAACTCATATAAGGTTTACTTCTAAGAATGCACGGTTGACTCACGTAAGGTTTTACCACTAATATCATTTTGGTTCAATCTTTACATTTTAGTCATAGTTTGTTTTTTGACGAACAATATTTCAAAATTAATTTTAGTTTTAGTTTTTTATTAACAAAGACTACAAATTTAGTATTAGTTTTGGTTTTTCCAATGTACTGATTTCAATTTTAGTTTCAGTTTTTCAAATTTACTAACTTCTATTTTGGTTTTGGTTTTTGTTTGTCTGTTTGTTGTTGCTGTTGTTGTTTTTTGTTGTTGTTGTTTTTTAGGCTGGGGTAGATAGTCGAGCAACCGCAGACTGCTGTCCAACAGTTTGCCTTAGCCAAACAATTACGCAGGTGCTATGAAGAAATGCTTTGGTAAAGGGTTTTGCTTCCTGGGACTACCACTGGTCATTGATCTCATCTCAGTGATGTCACTAAAAATGGTTAGCTAATTTTTTGTTTTGATTAAAAATAATTTTTATTCATCAGCTCTATGACTTTTAGTTATTATCAGTTCTATGTGAAATTTAGTTCTGGTTAGTCCACTAAATTGTTTATATGTGTAACTAGTTTTAATTAACCAAAACAATGCACGGTTAACTCACATAAGGTTTACTACTCAGAATTAACAGTTAACCCACATAAGGTTTACTAGTCAGAATGCACGGTTAACTCACATAAGGTTTACTAGTCAGAATGCACGGTTAACTCACATAAGGTTTACTAGTCAGAATGCACGGTTAACTCACATAAGGTTTACTAGTCAGAATGCACGGTTAACTCACATAAGGTTTACTAGTCAGAATGCACGGTTAACTCATGCAAGGTTTACTAGTCAAAAAAATGCACGGTTAACTCACGCAAGGTTTACTAGTCAGAATGCATGGTTAACTCACGCAAGGTTTACTAGTCAGAATGCACGGTTAACTCAGCAAGGTTTCTAGTCAGAATGCACGGTTAACTCACGCAAGGTTACTAGTCAGAATGCACGTTAACTCACGCAAGGTTTAACAGAATCACGGTTAACTCAAGGTTTACTAGTCAGAATGCACGGTTAACTCACATAAGGTTTACTAGTCAGAATGCACGGTTAACTCACATAAGGTTTACTAGTCAGAATGCACGGTTAACTCACATAAGGTTTACTAGTCAGAATGCACGGTTAACTCACATAAGGTTTACTAGTCAGAATGCACGGTTAACTCACATAAGGTTTACTAGTCAGAATGCACGGTTAACTCATGCAAGGTTTACTAGTCAAAAAAATGCACGGTTAACTCACGCAAGGTTTACTAGTCAGAATGCACGGTTAACTCACATAAGGTTTACTAGTCAGAATGCACGGTTAACTCACATTTAAGGTTTACTAGTCAGAATGCACGGTTAACTCACATAAGGTTTACTAGTCAGAATGCACGGTTAACTCACATAAGGTTTACTAGTCAGGTTTACTAGTCAGAATGCACGGTTAACTCACATAAGGTTTACTAGTCAGAATGCACGGTTAACTCACATAAGGTTTACTAGTCAGAATGCACGGTTAACTCACATAAGGTTTACTAGTCAGAATGCACGGTTAACTCACATGAGGTTTTTGTGTAACTGTTAGAAGTAATATGTGCACTTTGATAAGTGATTCAAATAAGTCATTCCATTTCTGACATTGTTAGGCTCGTACTAGACCACATGCAGAAATATACCCAATGTCAGTACATCGCACTCTATTGTGAAAGAGGGTGTTGCTAAGCAATTAAGATAGCAATACGAGTGAACATTGATAATATAAAATGTTGCAGGTGAAGGTTTACGGGATATTTGAAGAGTTTAAATACAATTGTACATGAAGTTAAACAGTTAGTTAATAAGTGGTAAGGTGTCAACATCACTCTCAGTTTCTTCAGAGAGAGTCAAGTCCTGGATCCTGTCAGAATATGGAAACTTTCTGGAGAGTTTTTGTTTAGAATATTCCAGTAAAACCTAGGAAAAAAATCATCACAAGTCAAAAATACACTTTCTTGCTTTAAAAATAAATAGTGGTGTGATCGAGTTTTTGTGATGTTGTTGTATTAGGGACTGTGGTGAGAACCAGGTAATTTCCCTGCTATGACATTACCTTGTGCAAAAAGTGGTATTGTTCTTTTGTTTGGATCATTCCTCCACGATCTCTTCGCAGAGATGACAGTATCTTAAGTACATCAACTTCCCCATTTTGATTCAGCTGCTGTGCTCCAATATCAGCACCAATGAACACGCCAGTCCTTCCTATACCAGCACTGCAAGATACACAATAAACTGTACCAGTCCTCTATACTAGCACTCTAGAAACATGTTTCAATAAATACAGTGGGTCCAGGTCTATCTGACTCACCTACAGTGGACCACAGTGGGTCCAGGTCTACCTGACTCAGCTACAGTGGACCACAGTGTGTCCAGGTCTATTTGACTCACCTACAGTGGACCACAGTGGGTCCAGGTCTATCTGACTCACCTACAGTGGACCACAGTGGGTCCAGGCATATCTGAAATATGCTCCTGAACTGCCAACAGAAATTCAAGAAAGTCTTGACAAGATGCCGGTACCCCATGATCAGGCCAATCAGTGAACCAGAACTGAACAACTTCACGAGAAACCATTTTCTGAAAAAGAAAAATTGATAAAGACCATTTGGTGCAAACTCCTGTGGTTTCAAGGCTAACACATAATTTGGTGCAAACTCGTGGGGTATAACGTTAAAGCATCATTTGGTGCAAACTTGTGGAGTATAAGGTTAAAGCATCATTTGGTGCAAACTTGTGGAGTATAAGGTTAAAGCATCATTTGGTGCAAACTCGTGGAGTATAAGGTTAAAGCATCATTTGGTGCAAACTTGTGGAGTATAAGGTTAAAGCATCATTTGGTGCAAACTTGTGGAGTATAAGGTTAAAGCATCATTTGGTGCAAACTCGTGGAGTATAAGGTTAAAGCATCATCATGCAATAAATCGTGCACATAATAAGCTTTCTTCCTTCTGTCCAGATGAAGAGAGTAGATCTATAATTTAATTAAGTGTAGGTGTTCTCCCCAAATTCACAGTCTTACCATGCACAGATCAACTAGTTAACCCTCTGCGCGCATGCGTAAGAGGGTTACAGTAGTCCTAGTGTCATTAACCCTCAGCGCGCATGCGCCCAGAGGGTTACAGTAGTCGTCCTGTCAGTCATTCCGTCCGTCAGTCAACAGGGGATCTCGAAGATTACGGCTACCCAGGCTTTGAAAGCTACATCAAACTATAGCACTTCACAGAGTAAGTCCCTTTAATGTGCCAGAATTTTTAGTTTTGACTTAGTTTTCAAGAAAAAGCGAGTAGAATTTCAGTCCCACAATCGTACGTTACTGTAATGGGAACCGCCCCTTAAAAACTTGCTTATCACGTGAGCCAGCTTGCAGGTTGCAAATCACTTAAATAGCCAACAATTACATGGATTGAGCATGAGGTGTTCCGTGGCATGGTAGTTGAGTGTGCAAATAGCTAACCCAGAAGTCTCAGGTTCGAACCCAAGCAGTCGCTTTTTTTTCTTTCATTTTTTTTTTCCTTTTTTTCTTTTTCTTGCCTTATTTTCCTCTTCCTACTGTTTTGATTGCTTTCCTACTTTTTCCTTTCATTTCCTCTTTCTTTTGTCCCTCTTCATTGTCTTTTTCTCTTTCCTGCCTCTCTTCATGCCACTTCTCTTTCTTTTTTTTGTTTCTACACTTTTCCTTTTCTTTATCATACTAGCTAACTAGCGCTGAGGGTTTGCACTTCAGTGCTCTAGTTCATTCATTCGTTCGTTCTGTCACTCTGTCTGTCAACAGGCACTTCTGGAAGGTAGGAACCAGCCAGGCTCTGAAAGCGGCATCAAACAGCAGTATTTCACGAAGTAAGTTCCTTTAATATGCCAGAATTTTGATTTTGGACTTAATTTTCCAGAAAAAAGCGAGTCTTTCCAGAGCCGTGCGATCGTAGGCTTACAGCGGGAACCGCCCCTTAAAAACGTGCTTGTCACGTGAGCCAGCTTGCAGGTTGCAAATCACTTTTAAATAGCTAACAATTACATGCATTCAGCGTGAGGTGTTGCGTTGCGTAGTCGTTGAGTGAGCAAGTAACGAATCTAATAGTCTCTGGTTCGAATCCTTGTCGACCCTTTTTTTTTTTTTCATCTTTTTTTTTCATCCTGTTTTTTTTTCTTTTTCCTTTTGTCTTCTTGCCTTATTTTTCTTTATTTTCCTCTTTCTTCCTACTGTTTTTATTTCTTTCATACCTTCTTTTCTTTCGTGTACTGTTTTTCATTCTTTCTTCTTCCTTTTTCTTTTCTTCCTACCTTTTTTAATTCATTCCTCTTTCTTTTGTCCCTCTTCATTGTCTTTTTCTCTTTCCTGCCTCTCTTCATGCCACTTCTCTTTCTTTTTTTGTTTCTACACTTTTCCTTTGTTATTATTTTCTTTATCATACTAGCTAACTAGCGCTGAGGGTTCGCACTTCAGTGCTCTAGTTTATAGAGTGGGGATTGAAGCTTGTCTCACAGTTTTCTGCTAAACAAATCAAAAATTGAATCGCTTCACCTCTGTTTTGCTTTGCAAAATGTGATGTGAACTGTGATAAATTATTCCCTGTTCTATAGAAACAAGATAGGTTTATTAGTCTTCAATTAAATTTAAAAAAAGTTATCATTCCAATATCTATTGGTTTACAGTTTTCTTATTGCATAATGAGGGCTTACTTCTTTATGGCGAAGCAAGAAAGTGGTAACAGTAAAATGGCGCTGCTTGATCCTTCTCCGAAGAATAATGTCCAAATCATCATAAGAGATTCTGTGGCTCCTTTCTTCCTCTGGCCAATACTTGACACACTTTGTCTACAAACAGCACGTGGCACAGTTCTAGTCAGATGCCCACAAGCAGTGAAAGAGTAAATCACTTACCACTTTCCTTTCCTCTAAATTGGTGACCATGACAATGGTTGAACTTTGTTGTTCCCAGATCATTCTCCAGAAGTCTGCCACTGTCCATGGGAGTGGTCCCTGAGTGGCGATGTAAGCCTTGGAGGCATTCTTATAGCCCCTTATGTAATTAGCATTAATATAATCTGAGTTGGGAACACCAAACTTTAAGAAGAGAGCCACTCTGGTTGCCATGTCTAATTACACATATGTGTCACCATATTGTTGGTATTGAAATAAAGATGCAATAACACCTGCTATCACCTAGCAACTACTAAGAAATTAATAACTACTAAGATGGGGAGAATGTAGTTCCTAACAACCAAGAATAATAAAATTTTCAGTTTTCTAAATTTCATTATTTTTTCCACCAATCATAACTTCTGAAGTTTGTCACAAAATGGAGATAGAGCCTTCCAGTATATCTAGGCGGTATATGAACCAGTAGGCATAGTGATCAACTACACTTCAACTCACATGTAGTCAGGAGACAGATAGCTACTTCAACTCACATGCAGTTAAGAGACAGATAGCTACTTCAACTCACATGCAGTCAAGAGACAGATAGCTACTTCAACTCACATGCAGTCAGGAGACAGATAGCTACTTCAACTCACATGCAGTTAAGAGACAGATAGCTACTTCAACTCACATGTAGTCAGGAGACAGATAGCTACTTCAACAGAGACAGATAGCTACTTCAACTCACATGCAGTCAAGAGACAGATAGCTACTTCAACTCACATGCAGTTAAGAGACAGATAGCTACTTCAACTCACATGCAGTCAGGAGACAGATAGCTACTTCAACTCACATGCAGTTAAAAGGCAGATAGACACTACACTATGCAACTCTCAAATACACTTAAATTCACTGTGATGATTTAAAAGCTTTTGGACTTCACTTTGCTTATCATTAATAAACATTAACATTTGCGGTAGCTTTGTAAACAACTACTTATCTAAATACACATATTTACTTAGCCCCACATCGCTACATTTAAGATCTTACTTGGTAACACATTGTTGTATCTGTTCTTGTCTTCAGCTCCACTCGGAACTTCAGCCATGCTCACTAAGTTTGGTGGTACAGTCTAAATTCAGAATTTACAAATAGTTTTTTGACATCAGATACACTATATATGGAGTAGCTCATGCCCAGAGGCACAAACTTAGAGCTAATGGTATGTACTTGTGTTAGTGAAGAGGTAAACTCTTAGCATTATTGGAGTTAGCTATGTTCTTATATAAATCGATGGATTATCTTACCACAAATTCAGAGAAGATTGGAGAAGGATTGGCTACCAGTCTTTCTAGTTCCTCCAGTGATATCAGATGAGAATGATAGTGAGCCTGTAGCAGCCACAAACACACACTGATCACTGGGTTTCCAAATATTCAAGTGATATTGCAGTCAGGGATTTTAAGAAGGTTACCAGTTATGCTCACTTTAATGTTATATAGCTGACACATTGAAGATTCATATTGTTCTTCTAAAATACTGTACTAACAAGCACCCCGCCACACAGTGGCATCTAGCGTACTAACTAGTGCCGATTAGGAGAGCATAAGGTAGTTTTATCCATGCTTTCCCTCTCCTGCTCTCTTTTTTCCTCAGCCATTCTGGCCCTGTGTTTCTTATTCCCTCTTTTCAACTCATGGATCCCCTTCTGCTCCTCTGTCTACCTCTCTTGCCCCCCAGTAGCTCTGTCCTATCTCTTTCACTTCATTGAAGTAATTACATCAGTCAGCTTTTTCTCACCTGCGTTGAGCCTTGCATTCTCCTGTGTCTCTGCCTCTCTTTATCCATTATGGTTAGCTACTGTAGATGAACACTCTTTCCCAACTCAGTCCAGCGACCCAGTGTTCAGTTTTTATAGGATACAATAGGATTAAAAGGCACTTCAAGATGCTCTAAGTTGTTAGGTCCCTATAGTAATTTATGTGCATGCACTCCGCAATTGATGATTGCAGGTGCTCATCATGACAATTGATGATTGCAGGTGCTCATCATGACAATTGATGATTGCAGGTGCTCATCATGACAATTGATGATTGCAGGTGCTCATCATGACAATTGATGATTGCAGGTGCTCATCATGACAAGGTCAATATTTTCTCTTCTTCTTTTTTTTTCCCTTGTCAAACATTTCTCCCATTCAGGTAATGATGATGCTTTACCAATTCTGAGAAGTGTGCAAAACATTTATACAGAAGCTTCCACTCAAGCCAGAGAAAGAGAGCTTATTATTTAATTTCTAGATATCTTGCAAGCATGATGAACTTTTACCATATACATATATATATATACTTACAAAAAAGGGACTCCCACACTACAGCTCCTCCCAATTTAAGTTAGTAAAACATGGGTGTGTATGTTTGTGTGTTTGTAATGCATGCGTATGTATAAGCAACAATGAAAGTTTTTAGAGTGTCTCTGTCACTTCATTTGCTCACCAATTATACACATGCCAGTCACGTGACCACAAATGCTTACATGATCCATCATGGAGTGAAGACTCATTTGAGAGACTTTTCTGACTTGCATCTTCCTCACTTGAGCTTGATTGGTTTCTCTGAGTTCAATTCCAGACTGCCTGTGTCTCATGTCTGATAGTCTTCCGTCTGTCCGTGTCTGATAACTGGGAACTCGCTTCTGTTTGTTTACACACCAACACTTGCAGCAACACTACATCACAACAACAAATAATAATAGCAACAACAGGTACTAAAATAATTAAAACACTTCACTACAACAATAATAACCTAACACGCAAACATCAGTACAACAAGTGCCACTAGCTATGTGGCTCAGTACTTGCTACAACAATAACAACCTAACATGCCAACATCAGTACAACAAGTGCCACTAGCTATGTGGCTCAGTACTTGCTACAACAATAATAACCTAACATGCAAACATCAGTACAACAAGTGCCACTAGCTATGTGGCTCAGTACTTGCTAGTAACAATAATAACCTAACATGCCAACATCAGTACAACAAGTGCCACTAGCTATGTGGCTCAGTACTTGCTAGTAACAATAATAACCTAACATGCCAACATCAGTACAACAAGTGCCACTAGCTATGTGGCTCAGTACTTGCTAGTAACAATAACAACCTAACATGCCAACATCAGTACAACAAGTGCCACTAGCTATGTGGCTCAGTACTTGCTACAACAATAACAACCTAACATGCCAACATCAGTACAACAAGTGCCACTAGCTATGTGGCCAACATCAGTACTTGCTACAACAATAACAACCTAACATGCCAACATCAGTACAACAAGTGCCACTAGCTATGTGGCTCAGTACTTGCTAGTAACAATAACAACCTAACATGCCAACATCAGTACAACAAGTGCCACTAGCTATGTGGCTCAGTACTTGCTAGTAACAATAATAACCTAACATGCCAACATCAGTACAACAAGTGCCACTAGCTATGTGGCTCAGTACTTGCTACAACAATAATAACCTAACATGCCAACATCAGTACAACAAGTGCCACTAGCTATGTGGCTCAGTACTTGCTAGTAACAATAATAACCTAACATGCAAACATCAGTACAACAAGTGCCACTAGCTATGTGGCTCAGTACTTGCTACACAATAATAACCTAACATGCAAACATCAGTACAACAAGTGCCACTAGCTATGTGGCTCAGTACTTGCTACAACAATAACAACCTAACATGCCAACATCAGTACAACAAGTGCCACTAGCTATGTGGCTCAGTACTTGCTACAACAATAATAACCTAACATGCCAACATCAGTACAACAAGTGCCACTAGCTATGTGGCTCAGTACTTGCTACAACAATAATAACCTAACATGCCAACATCAGTACAACAAGTGCCACTAGCTATGTGGCTCAGTACTTGCTACAACAATAATAACCTAACATGCCAACATCAGTACAACAAGTGCCACTAGCTATGTGGCTCAGTACTTGCTAGTAACAATAATAACCTAACATGCCAACATCAGTACAACAAGTGCCACTAGCTATGTGGCTCAGTACTTGCTACAACAATAACAACCTAACATGCCAACATCAGTACAACAAGTGCCACTAGCTATGTGGCTCAGTACTTGCTACAACAATAACAACCTAACATGCCAACATCAGTACAACAAGTGCCACTAGCTATGTGGCTCAGTACTTGCTACAACAATAACAACCTAACATGCCAACATCAGTACAACAAGTGCCACTAGCTATGTGGCTCAGTACTTGCTAGTAACAATAACAACCTAACATGCCAACATCAGTACAACAAGTGCCACTAGCTATGTGGCTCAGTACTTGCTAGTAACAATAATAACCTAACATGCCAACATCAATACAACAAGTGCCACTAGCTATGTGGCTCAGTACTTGCTACAACAATAATAACCTAACATGCAAACATCAGTACAACAAGTGCCACTAGCTATGTGGCTCAGTACTTGCTAGTAACAATAATAACCTAACATGCAAACATCAGTACAACAAGTGCCACTAGCTATGTGGCTCAGTACTTGCTACAACAATAATAACCTAACATGCCAACATCAGTACAACAAGTGCCACTAGCTATGTGGCTCAGTACTTGCTAGTAACAATAATAACCTACCATGCAAACATCAGTACAACAAGTGCCACTAGCTATGTGGCTCAGTACTTGCTAGTAACAATAACAACCTAACATGCCAACATCAGTACAACAAGTGCCACTAGCTATGTGGCTCAGTACTTGCTAGTAACAAAAAGAGATGCTACTAGCACAAGATAGGATATTTATGAAGTTCTTGTTCCATATCTACAAATTATTAGCAGTTAGCTATATATATGAAATTATTAGCTAGATCTATGAAGCAGTTAGCTAGATCTATGATCTATGACGACACAGTTAGCTAGATCTATGACACAGTTAGCTAGATCTGTGACACAGTTAGCTAGATCTATGACACATAGCCAGATCTGTGACACAGTTAGCCAGATCTGTGACACAGTTAGCCAGATCTGTGACACAGTTAGCCAGATCTGTGAAGCAGTTAGCCAGATCTGTGACACAGTTAGCTAGATCTGTGACACAGTTAGCTAGATCTGTGACACAGTTAGCTAGATCTGTGACACAGTTAGCTAGATCTGTGACGCAGTTAGCTAGATCTGTGAAGCAGTTAGCTAGATCTGTGACACAGTTAGCTAGATCTGTGAAGCAGTTAGCTAGATCTGTGAAGCAGTTAGCTAGATCTGTGAAGCAGTTAGCTAGATCTGTGACGCAGCTAGCTAGATCTGTGACGCAGTTAGCTAGATCTGTGACGCAGTTAGCCAGATCTGTGAAGCAGTTAGCTAGATCTGTGACACAGTTAGCTAGATCTGTGAAGCAGTTAGCGAGATCTGTGAAGCAGTTAGCTAGATCTGTGAAGCAGTTAGCTAGATCTGTGAAGCAGTTAGCTAGATCTATGACGCAGTTAGCTAGATCTCTGAAGCAGTTAGCTAGATCTGTGAAGCAGTTAGCTAGATCTGTGACACAGTTAGCTAGATCTGTGAAGCAGTTAGCTAGATCTATGACGCAGTTAGCTAGATCTCTGAAGCAGTTAGCTAGATCTATGACACAGTTAGCTAGATCTGTCAAGAAGTTACTGTTATTATTATTATCATTATTACCATTATTGGCAAGCGAGCGAGACACTGTACAAGCATATCAAATTGAGAATTGGAGATATTTTGTTTATAGCTATATACGTGGATGTATGTATGTCATTTTGCATATTTGTGTTCGCTATGGTGGTCGACCCCACCCTATACTCCACTAAACAGAATACTTGGGTTGGTTGTCATAGTTATATCCCTATGCAACAGTATTGTTATTACTTGAAAGTCCATTGTCCAATAGTCAAGTCATAAAGTTAGATGTTGTGTTGGTATTTCCAGTGAATGAACAAGTGTGTTTGTAAGTGTAAAGTGTTACAGCTAAAGAATAGCACAACTACAAAATAAACATATTAGCTGCCTTTACATAGCTTTTTAAGCTACTGCAGCGGTAAGAAAGGGGGTAAGCAAGTCACCATTTAGAGGTAAGTAAGTCACCATTTAGAGGTAAGCAAGTCACCATTGAGGGGTAAGCAAGTCTCCATTTAGGGGTAAGCAAGTCACCATTTAGGGGTAAGCAAGTCTCCATTTAGGGGTAAGCAAGTCACCATTTAGAGGTAAGCAAGTCTCCATTTAGAGGTAAGCAAGTCACCATTTAGGGGTAAGTAAGTCTCCATTTAGGGGTAAGCAAGTCTCCATTTAGGGGTAAGCAAGTCACCATTTAGAGGTAAGCAAGTCTCCATTTAGGGGTAAGCAAGTCTCCATTTAGGGGT
>WLWD01002387.1_pt1 | contig 91018 bp, 68 predicted proteins | sample 6712731 | NCBI WGS metagenome assembly WLWD01 (sample SAMN12718690, study PRJNA576275) | sponge metagenome | isolation source: marine sponge | host: Mycale hentscheli | place: New Zealand: South Island, Marlborough, Capsize Point | collected 2014-11-01
TTCATTTACTTTTTCACTTGTTGCATCTCCTATTATAGAATAGGAACTGAATGAAGTAACTGTGAATTATTTTGGGTACTTTCTACTTACTTGGCTGGTATTGAACCTTGTGGAAGTTGAAGATATGTCCCTGTTGTTGAGTCATGTTTCCTATACAAATATAAACAAACTTAATTACTTACAATGCCTGGTGCAGTATAAATGTATAAATAAATAAGACCACAATGTTAATCCACAAAATATCAGACAACCTATTTTTTACTCCACACACACCCACATACACACACAAAAACAATGTAACAATCATAATAGCCTGGAATAGCTAATTAGGGCCACCACTCTACAACATTATATACATTTGTGCATAATATTAAAATATATGGACCAACTATGTGGCTTTATACACACCTTAGATGTTAACATTTGCTATCCCTTGAAAACTGAGAGTTAAACATAATAATTTGGTGTATTTTAACGGCTATCTCACCTTTCACAGTGAGTTTAGCGGAGCTTTCAGATATTCCTGTGCTGCTTTGCAAGTGGCAGACATACATGGAACTGTCACTCAGAGTAACTGACGAAATCTCCAAGACTGGACCTTTGATGTTTATATGTGGGGGTAATGGCTTATGACCTCCAAGAGTCCATTTCATTCTATACTGATGACCGGTACCCTGACAATAAAATTTAACTGTATCTCCAATTTCAGCGGTCCGTACCTTTGGAATGATAGTTGAAGTTGTTTTCTCTAGTAAGAAAATAAATTACACATAAGATAACTAATTGGTTGCAGTTACATGTATTACTGTAAACTTATATAGGGCATCGATTCATCGACTATACAAACTGTACTCTATATAATTGCACTTAAAAGAATACAGCAAACCCTATACAAGTAGCTGATGACATTAAAGTAGTATACCTCTGACAACAAGGCTTGCAGTACTCTGAGTCTTGCCAGTGGTAGTTAACACTTTGCAGTACACTTTGACTTCATCTCCGGCAGACGTGTTGTTAATAGTGAGGATGGAGCGATTGCCAGACACGGAAACATAAGAAAATGTGATTTTACTGTCTGTGTCCCAGTAGAGTCTAGGACTGTCTCCAGTGGCTTCACATGTGAATTCTCCTACTTGACCTTCTTCTATTTCAAGAAGTTTTGGTTTGATTTCAGCTGTGGTCTCGTCTATAATTAATAAAATAATACAAGTAGTTACTAGAGTTATCTTAATGACTATCATTTAACTAAAAATATTCAATTTGATTATAAGTACCTAAAATATGTAACAGCAGCCAAACCTCTGTAATTTTAATATTTTTACAATTATGTACTTCAGTGCCTTACAGTTGTTTCACTAGTATGTGGAGATTGCCACCTGAGTGTTTAGCAAGACCAAAGCATGAGTAAGCTTCAAATGCTAGGTTTAAAGTTGCTAATTAGTCATCATTTTAGAATGAAGGCAATTGGATATACAGATACACCACATTATTTCGTAATGATATGTGGTTATACATCAACGTAAATTACCATTAACTGTTATCTTGGCACTTATATTAACTGCACCAGTAGTACTGTGCACATGGCAGACATAAACAGAATCATCTCTTTTAGTCACGGAGAATATTTGAAGAGATTGTCCAATCATTTTAACGTAATTTGGTAAAGGCTTGTTATCTTTCAAAGTCCAGAACAGGTTGTATTTATCCCCAGTGCCTTCACACTTCAGCTCAATGATGTCTCCCACCTCAGCGACAAGTTCTGATGGCGTAATAAATGCAGTAGTTTTGTCTGTGGGTGATAAATAAATTATTAATGATGTAGCTAAGTAAGAATTATATCTCTTTGAAATGACAACAATAACAGACTAACTAAACGATGGAGCTATACTGTATTATAAATTTGGGTTCCGTGCTGTTAATACCTGCCTAGAGATCAACTTACAGATTAGTAAACTACTTACTACTGAATAGCTAGAGGATGTTTTGAAAGGACCGAATCTAGTTTATGATGTTGACAGTGATTTAAATAGCATTATCATCATCATTGTATTATTATTATTATTTATTATTATTAGTATTACCATTATTATGATTATTATTATACTGTATAAATTATTTTTACTACCTTAATACTTACATTATAAATATCATTACTAAATTAAATAAACTTAATAGTGAATTTTCTGAACTAATCATAGTATAGAGTAAATCGAATGATAGAGAAACGTTTTGGCTTCCTGAAGCCTTCATCAGTTGAGTATTGGTACACATGCTATAAACACATTTGTACCCATCACACAAAAATTGTACCATTACACAACTCATGAAGGCTTCACACAACCGAAACATCTTGTTATAACTAAATTTACACAATACAATGACAAGTTCATAAGATTGATTATTACATTCATGTAATGTGGTAATAATATTAATAATATATTGCTGTTACTATTATTATTTTTACTGTTGTTATTATCAATAAAATGTATTAAACTGAACATTTTTTTCTGTAAGCGAACTAACTCCTTATGAAGGATACTTAATAGAGATCATTAAGGAGGCAAAAAGAATTCACACACAAAAAAAACTTGCCAGTAACGGTGAGATAAGAAGAAGTCTTGCTTTTCCCACCACGATGGCTGCTGGAATGGCAAATATACTCTCCAGTGTCCTTTATCCTGGCCTCCTTGATGATCAGTATTGATCCCCTAGTCTCCACATGCTGTGAGAGGGGCGCATCTTGAGCCATTGTCCAGTACACATCGTAAATATCAGTAGTAGTTAGGCACTTCAATTGCACATATTCGCTTTCTTCCACATGGAGTTTCTCAGGAACAATGATGGCGTCTACTTCTTCTATGCGAAAAATAATTGTAATCACTATGAAAAATGTATTTCATTAGCATTTCTTAAATTTTTTTGTTGTTATTGTTAGTATTATCTACTTATTATTATTATTATTATTATTAGTTCTTATTATTACTAAAATTGTTATAATAATAATGATTATTATTATTGTGTACCTGAAGACCATACTGTAGTGACTGATATCAGTAGCAGTATCATTTTCAAAGCTGGCTTCTCAACTAGCGTCGTAACTTTTAAAGGCATGGTCGGTTCTTTTGTTCTTTCACTTTTTTATTTTTGTTTGCGTCTGAAAGACGCCACGGAAACCCTTTACCAATTCACCCGCCCGGGCGGGTGTAATTTCGAGATGTGGAAATTTTAGTTGGCGGAAACCTCCACTCTGTGGTTATACACAAAGGCTCATCTAGCCTAGGTCATGAACAATAGAACACGTTATTTCGTCAGAGAAAATTAATGTACACTAAACAACTATAACACCACTTGAAACTCCACCAGTTAGTTCTATCTATGGTTCAGTATAAACAGCATTGTAAAGTTATGACCTTAGCATTTATCAGAAATGCATGTATGAAACTTGTGTTATAGCAGTGAGTGAACTGATAGAGCAAGACATTGCACATGTTAAAAAGAACATAATTAAAGATGTTTAATTCAAACGAACAACACATGCGATATGCATAGCAGGGAATTTGAACCATTCAAGGACGAAAGAATACAGTCCAAAAATTAAAGGCGCTGTCCGGATTCAGAGACTGGTCAGGTAAAGCATCGCCGTGTGGCGGCATAGATTTAGGGGTGTGGCTGATGCACGAGCTAAGCATGCGGCCAAAAAGGGGTTGGTTAGGTTTTTTAGAGATAGATTATTCACTACCCAACCGCAAATAGCCCGGAGTTACCTCTTAACTATTTATCTACTAGTGTTACCGTTAACCAGTTCAGTGCGAAAGAATGACTACCTCGAGGGCAGATAGTAAACAGCTTGAGAAAATATTCTTGAAGGTAAAGGTGCTTCTTACAATTTAGCCTAATCATTTTTTGTGGTTTGCTGCGCAGTATGCTTCTGTCAGGAAGAGTGAGGAATGGTATATGTCTCCCGAAGACTTTGTTTGTCGCTACCTGAAGCTCGTGGATGCATCCAATACCACGCCGGAGGTCATACAATTGCTCGCCGAGATCGGAGACACTTCAAAGGACAGGTAAAGGGTTGCTTGGTGACCTTTCAGGTTAGCCACTGTTATTTAAGAGTGAAAGCTAATATATAGTTACCTTGTTATAGGTTCAGTGTCATAATGCTTTATTGTTCCAGAAGTTGTGCAGCTGGTGTTAATTTATGTTTTGGGTGTAAATATTTATAATAATTGTATTTACCTCACAATCAGTTTACAATAGATAGGAACAATTATTTCTGAGAACTGCTGAGGATGTGAATTTATTGGCATTGTGGGTTGTCTTTTCAAATAAAGGAAGAGTTCATTCTTTGTGGCAGGTACTGTTTACCGGGATGTGTAACTGCTCTTTCTCCTTTTTATTATGTTTTTTTTTCTTTTCATCCACTGTGTGATTGATAAGGCTTAGAGAGCATGAAAGGTGTTGATTAAATTGTCTCGTGGTGTCTGTAGTAAAGATGACCAGTAACCAATTTCTAGTTGGTATGGTCACACCCACTTAGTGATACAACAGTGTTTATTAACTGTGGCCTGTGGTATCTAGCTACTTCAATAAGAGAGGGTTAGTCTAGTAGCCATTGTCACGTTTGTATGGTCACACTCTTGGATGGCTTCGTGGATAATTTAGTTTCATGATGCATCTGACCTGGGTTTGTGTGGACATGACTTTTTTTTTCCGTACACAACTGGTTTTCACTGAACGGTTCCATTCGTACTGTCTCCACCTACTTTTGAAGTTCACACCGTGGCTGTCCAACATATTTAATTTACCTTTGAAATGCTTTTAATTTTATTAATTGTTTTGATTCAGTCATTCTCGGCTGAAATAATTGTAATAATAGCAAGTTAGCTAATACTACTATGTATAATATTGACTGTTAGAATTAGCTATTATTAGTTGTTTTCCCTACAATTTATTTTTTGTTTCACTGCGGCCTGTTAATATCCGATCTCGTATTTTTTTCCTCCTTCTTTCTATGCCATTCTAATCTTGCCTTGATCCCAGCTGTTATGCACACGTACACACTCACACACACAAAGATATCAATCTTCTTTCCCCATTTACATAATTAGATATTTTAGAAGACTGAATTAATGAGTTCAATTTGAACAGCAGGTTTCTGATATTATTATTTGTTCGTACTGCACATGTGCATGGGGGGCATGCGTGCATCAGTCTTCTGCTCCACCCCTCTACTCTAGCTACTTGTTGTGAGCATGCTCGCCATGATGCCGTCCTTGACAATTTAGCACTTCATTGCCGTCTTTGATTGTCCGTTCCTTATAGGTTGGTGTCCCTGAGTGAGTTTCGGTCCTTGGAGAGTTTGCTGTGCACACCAGACGCTACCTCTAGACTTGCCTTCCTCCTCTTTGACATTGAGAACAAAGGACAAGTGTCTTTTGGTGAGTGAACAGCTGATGTGCTTAAAAACATTCAATGTTTTTTGCACATGCTCGGGATGGTCTTTGGGTGGGTTTCTGTATAGTTATTACTTCCAGTTCCCAATAGAATAGAACTAAGAGAATTTGAGTGTTTACAAACAGGACATGTTTACCAAAGATTGATAAAATAGCCATTGGTAAGCACTTAAACGATTCCCAGTGTATTTACGTACGTGTTTATTTGAGAGTTGTATACGATGCGAGGTTTGGCCTCATTTATTGTTTACTATTGACGTAGCTGCGCTGTTTAACAGGATTCACAATCACGTATGACAACAGCCTCTAGTCGTTTGCTTAATTCATAGTCCACACACTGGCTATGAATACGTGATGCCTGTGTGTCACATGGTCAATAGTGTAAGCTGTTTTTGGTAAAGGGTTGTCAATAAGTTTTGAATAAATGGTTTAGGGTTGCATGGTAACTATAAAATGCAAGGTTTGGTATTGTTTTATTTATTATTTATTATTATTATTTATATTTTTTTAAATTTATTTTTTTAATTTTTTATTATTATTATTATTTTTATTTTTTTGCTTGGAGTGGGAGGGAAAGAAGGGGCAGTTGAGTGGGTGTTACATGTCATTAATTTTATAATTTTGATCTCTTCAAGTGCGATGGGCTGAAAGTTCCTTCATGAATGTAATTTAACAGTTAAATGTAGTTAACGGAGATGTAGCCCACGCATCATGCGCGGGCAGGTAAGGGTCCGTAAAGGACCTGCGAATACTGCAACCATGTGCTAAATGGTCACACATGAAGCAATGGCACCCAGGCTCAAGTATATTTATTAGTCCTGACAGCTAGCAGCTACTGTTCTCAGTCCCACCACCTCTCCCCATTTCTATCCAGAAAAGCTCAATCCGTTCTTTGGATGTGACTTGAGTAGGGGGACTCCTGCGATGCAGGGCAATTAACACTTTTTGCCACTGACCCCTGAGTCTCTCACCCCCAAGGCCACATGGGGGGGGGGGGGGGTGAGATCATACCGCTGCCTCACACAAGGAGCAAGGAGCATGTGCACGCATGACCACGGGCTCACATCAACTCAGACTGCCAATGTGTAGTTAGGAATGACATCAGGTAACCATACCAATAAGGCGAATTGTAGTTAACTACATACAGGTTATGGACAAACAAATGGAGGGGGAGGGGCATGTCACTTTAAGACTACAACAGTCTGTATTAAAAATAGTTTATTCACTTTATATACTTACTCATGTTGATGGTATCAATAGGGTGTGGTTTGTGGTGGTGTGCGTCACTCCCATAGTAACTGAGGGTACTGACCCTCTACATGATGATGTACACATGACTGCATTAGTAAGTCTACCACGTTTGTATGTATGTGTGTTTGTTTCTTAACCTTCCAGAGAACTTCCACAAGGTCCTGAGTGCCACAGTCACTCACAAGGTCGTCCCCTTCAACTTTGACTCCACCTTCGTCAAGCAGTACTTCGGCACGGACAAAAAGACTGCTCTGAACTACCACGAGTTTACTCAACTGCTTCAGGTAAAGGGTCTACACTTCAGTGCATGTATGTACGCATTCAAGCAGAGAATAACGTGTGTATGCTATATCTCGTCAAAATTGGGATAAGTTATGATATGGTTAATAATTGTAATATCCATGTCCTGGACTAAAATGAGTGTTCTTATCAGACATCTGGCTCTCTATACCTCTCTCTCTATATATATATATATATATATATACCTCTCTCTCTCTATACCTCTCTCTCTCTATATATATATATATATATTCCTATCTCTCTCTCTGAATGTTGTTCTAAGAAAGTGCAATGTGCACAATGTTGGTCTGTCAAATACAAATTATCACCTCCATGTGTGTAACTCTAAGTGTAGGAGTTGTGGCCATTGCAAAGGCTAATGAAACACTACCCCTAAGGCAGAATGCACACACACACACACACACACACACACACACACACACACACACACACACACACACAAGGTCACCCATATATATGCATGTGGACAGATTCTAACACTTGTGCATTATCTGTTAACATGCGCATGTATAAAATCAATAACTTGCTCGCTTCTCTCGCTGCATTATAATGGATGTTCCAAGTGTATTGTAGAGTGTATGTTTAGATCGCAGCTGTCAGAAAACTTAGTTCAGTTTGTGACTTTTGTTATGCTGTAGTGACCGTATTTTCTTTTAGCTTGAATTCTATTCTCCTGCTTTGCCATAACCAAATAAACTGATGCTTTGAATTCTTCATTCGTAAATAATCAGTTATACTGTGTGTGTGTGTGTGTGTGTGTGTGTATCTCAGAATTCAGCAACTAATACACGTTCCCCACGTTTTATGTTACTTATGTGTCTTTTATTATTCTCTTTCTGTGATCTTAGAGTCTGCCAACTGAGCATGCTCGGCAAGCATTTGTAGCACGTGACAGAGACCACACGGGGCGCCTCCCTGCTCTGGAATTTGTGGCTCTGATGAAGGACATTCGTGGTTTCAAAATGTCCTCATATGTCCAGGAGAACCTTCTTTCAGTAAGTTTGGGCAAGGAAAACGTTACTACTGAGTTACCATTGAAGACCCTTTTCCTTTCTCTTCTTCAATAAGGAACCTAAACAGTGGTCTAATTGGTAGCAAAAGATGCTTCACTGAAACAACTGTACATTTTATTTTTTCTAATTTATGCTGAATCTTTCGGTATGTCACTAGTAGCTTAAATATCCGAAGGCAATCTGGCACAGGGTCGAGATACATATTCTGGACACTTGTTTAATTTGTCAGTTTAATTGACAGAACTAAAGTGTTAATAGGTTTCTACGTAGAGTGATAATTGATGGCGGTGTGAAGTTGTTCTTTTAAGGTTCATATAATGCTGTCAAGTATAAGATTTAATAGTGCAAATTACAGAGTTTAACTTTGTGCCATTTCACGGGAATGAACGAGAGTTTTCCAGTCAGTGAGACAAGGAGGTGAACACATTAGGTAGAATATGTGAGTCCTGGTATCTATTGGCAACTAATGAAATGAGTGAATGTGTCTTGGTTTCCTAACACGTGTCTATGTGCTGGTGTGTGTGTGTGTGTGTGTAGGTGGCGGGAGGCTCCGTCAACAGAGAGGTCACGTACCCTTACTTCAAGGCCTTCAATCAATTCCTTGGCAACCTCAACATCTTGGAGAAGATAGTTCAGGGTGCAGTGGATAATAGTCATGATGCTAAAGCCACGCAGGGTGAGTGGGGGAGAGGCTGACAATGTGGGTGTGGTTAACACGTAGAAGTTGGAACACGGCTAGAGTTCATTCATTTCATATATACGTATGAATTTGCAGTTAAATATTTCAATGTGGTTATCATATCGCAATGTAATGATAATCTTTGACCAAATGACTACTTGCCCTGTGACAGTCTAACTGATTCTCAATTCTGTATTGTTTAAAAGACTAAAAGTGCCTGTGAGAAATACCCCTAATGAATAAAAGAAGGCTGAGAAAGAAATTATAGTGCCACTATACTTCTGCGCACACACACACGCACGCACACACACACACACCTCTTGTAGCCCAATTATTGCGGGAGGCCCAGAGCTATGCCCAGGTCACTCCTCTGCAAATCTCACTCCTTTACGAACTCTGCAGCATGGACAACCCTTCTTCTGGAGCCATCACCATGGAGACCTTCTCCAGGCTCCTCCCACAGCCGGCACGCCCCATCGCTCCTCCTGTCACTGTATCCACTCCTTCCAATTCGCAACTTACAGAAGAAGTGAGTAGACAGATCAGTGTGGTTCTGGGGGAGCAGGTGGTAGAGGCTGGTAATACGATTCACAACTTGTGTATTTATTTTCAATTGTTTTGGTCCTAGGTTCATTTTTCCCTTTTCTTTTTCCTTTTTTTTAATTTTTTTTTTACACTTTTGGTTTTTGCGTTTGTTTGTTGTTGTTGTTGTTGTTGTTTTATTTTAATTTATTTATTATTATTATTATTATAATTATGATTATTTGTGTGTGTGTGTGAGAGGGGGGTGGAAATCAATTTAGTTAGGTCTAATTTTGTTATGAATGTTTTAGGGTGCTCAGCGAGCTCCGTGGTTTCAGGCATTAGAACCATTCTATAGGTTTGGACTGGGAGCTATAGCTGGAGGTAAGTAGCCTCAGGTGTGTGTGGGGGAGGGGGGGTGTGTGGCTGCGTTGGTGCAGTGGTTGTGTGTTTGGCTCAGAGCCTGTAGGTCCTGAGTTCAAGCCCCACTCTGGCAAGACTTCTTTCCATCTGCCTCTCACCAATCCACCAAGCTATGATTGGGTAACTGGCATTTGCTGGATTGCAATTTCAGAGCCTTTTCTCATGAAACAGCTGTGGGACTTTGGGTGTCCACACCACTTGCTGCAAGGAATGGCCTGGAGTTACTAGCCCGGCTCCAGGAGCTTTGCTTGCATAGCTCACAGTGCCTGCTTAGTCTTAACCCGCCTAGCTGTGGCCTGTAGCAAGAGAATTTACATTTTTAGCACTTGTGTGTTGGAAAAAGAGAAATAATTTGTATATATTCTTGTGGTTGCTATCAGATGACTGTCTTTCTGTGAAAGTTGGGAATCAGTTGTGTTTGTTCTCATACAGCCACCGGTGCCACTGCGGTGTACCCCATTGACCTCGTGAAGACACGCCTCCAGAATCAGCGAGGCTCCATCGCTGGTGAAATCATGTACAAGAACAGTTTTGACTGCTTCATCAAAGTGGTTAAAGGAGAAGGCTTCGTGGGCCTTTACAGAGGTGGGCATCAATAGAGGTATTATCTCTCTCTTTCACATAGCAGTACCCCTTAAAATAGAATTAAATAAATATCGTATAATTCTATTTTTTACTACTCTTTTTAAATCACAGTATATATATAATTGTCACATGTTTCGACTTGCTGAGCGATTAAAAACTTGTAGAATTTTTTAATGGATTTGCTAGTGATGATGAAAAAGTTGATGTGGTGTAGAGGCTGGAAATTGTTCTTTCTCTTTTGGCCTCTTCTCTCACAAATTGCTTCTTTTGTATTCATGTCAGGTTTGCTGCCGCAGCTGGTGGGTGTGGCTCCGGAGAAGGCCATCAAGCTGACTGCTAACGACACGATGAGAGACTTGCTGAGGTCAAAGGACGGATCACTGGCCTTATGGCAGGAGGCCATATCTGGAGGATGTGTAAGAAAGATGTTGGCAAATTTAATAATTAAAGGGGCTAGTGGACAGATGGGTAGACTGAATGAAGGGACATATGGGAGGAGTGGGAAATAATTAATTAGGTTAATTAAAAAAAAAAGAAGATGTATTTGAAGACAAGCAGATTAGATTGTTAATGTACACCACCCAAGCAATTAAACAGGACTTATGTGTTGGCACACACACACACACACACACACACACACACACACACACACACACACACACACACACACACACACACAGATAGACACACACACAATTGGGCAGTTCCATGCTCTTTCTATTTAACTGAATCGTATTTTCTTAGTGACATAATTTGTTCATTGGACCTACGTTTTTCCCCTCCACGTATCCAGGGTGGCATGTGTCAAGTGATGTTCACTAACCCACTGGAGATAGTGAAGATCAGACTACAAGTGGCAGGAGAAATGGCACAAACCTCTAGAATAGGTGCAGTGCAGGTGGTCAAGGAGCTGGGATTCATGGGACTTTATAAGGTAAGGGATATCTTGGCGAAATAAGGGATGCAATAAGAAATGCCCAATACATGTAGCATTGTGCTTTATTTTGGGTATTGACATTTTATTTATTTATTTATTTTTTATATTTTTTTAATTTTTTTATGAAATGTAGTTATTGTGATAGTTCAGAGTTCAAAGCCATATCTTTCTTGCAGGGTGCCTCTGCTTGCTTCCTTAGGGACATCCCCTTCTCAGCCATCTATTTCCCCACATACGCGCATTTGAAGACGGCCTTTTCCAGCTCAGATGGCTCCATTGGCACTGGGAGACTGTTTCTTGCTGGATTCATAGCTGGTATGTACTAATGCAATAGTAAATACTTAATAATATTGAAATTTTGTACGTGAAAGGAAATGATAAATTGTGTTCCTTTATGTTATTGGGGCAGTAAAAGCTATCGGATTTTTGCGTTGTGGCTGCGTTACGAACATATGCCTAATGAAGGACTAACAGTGTGTTATAAGATTCAACTATGACTTATCCGATTGCCTCTTTTCTTTTGTATTATACTAACCTGTAAGATAGGCTGGATTCTTTCCACTTGAACTCCACCCATTTGACCACTCCCACACTTTTCCGTGCAGGTGTTCCAGCTGCCGGTTTGCTAACTCCGGCAGACGTGATCAAGACAAGACTCCAGGTGAAGGCCAGAGCAGGACAGCAGACTTACGACGGCCTGTTAGACTGCGCTAGAAAGATTTACAAGGCAGAAGGTGCAAGGGTCTTTTGGAAGGGAGCCCCAGGTGAGGAAAAATAAGAGCCTTTTCCCAAAATCTGTTTATTATTATTTATTTATTTTAAATTTATTTATTTATTTATTTTTATTTTTATTTTTATTTTTTTGTTAAGCAACTGGAAGCTCGTGGGAGAAAAATACAATCTAAAAATGTTATGACTGATTTGATGGACTGTACCACTTTAACTTTTAACGTATTGAACAGCATGAGGATAATTTGAAATAATTAATGCAATTGAATGGGTGGAGCTAATCAGGTGGGTGTGGTTTCCTTGTTGTGACACATGTGAAATGTTAGTACTGGCAATCTTTATAATATGTAGTTTCAACAGCTAGAAGTCTCTCTGTTTAAAATAATTCTCCCAATTCTTTTCTTTGCTGTAGCTCGAATTTTCCGGTCTTCTCCTCAGTTTGGAGTGACGCTGGCCACCTACGAGTTCCTGCAGAAAGTTCTTCCTGTTAATTTCAAGAGGAGGTATTGACTTTGCCGTGGAAATAGTGGGGCAGGGGAGGGGGTGGGGCAGAGGGGGGGTGGGGCAGGGAGAATGGGTAGTTAAAGGGAAGTGAGCAATTGGTTTTGTCAACCATAACTAATGTTTGGTCCTCCTGCTTCCCTTCTCCCACACTTACATGTCCAAACATATTATTAGAAACGAGTACTAATTACAGTTGAAGCCGATTTAGTGAACTTGCTGTTATATCAGATGATTTTTAGTAAACTACGAACTAGACTTTCACCGAATAACTTTCAGGTGCATCCTTGTATAGAGTTAAAAGTGCTTAATCATACAGGGTTTCTTTATTATTATTTTTTTGCTGTTGTTTGGTGTGTTGTTTTTTTGTTTTTGTTTTTTTTTTGTATTTATTTATTTATTTATTTATTTTAATTCATTGAATTCAGGTATTAGGCAACTCTTTTTAAACTTAGGGTGGCAAGTAGTGTACACTTGGCTAGGCATTGCATATGTCAAACGCTTCTCATAAGCCTTCTAATCAGTTGACCACTGTTACTAGGCTGTCAGCATGGATGTATTCTCTCTCTCTTTCACAGACTTTTTTTTTTTTTAAACATTTGGCCGCCACCGGGAATCAAACCCAGGACCGCTTGCTTAACACACAAGTGCTCTGCCTCTGAGCTACAATAACCACTCATAGGTGGCAAGAATCGTTTAATATATAATCGTGAGATTAGGATACTGTGAATCTGCTGCTTTTTTTAAATCTGAGGCTTCGCGTTGTGGTGTCCAAAGCGTAGTGAAGCTGCTACTTGAGGCCAAAGATTTTTAAACAATGCTGTTTTAGGATATTTGAATCTAACTTTTTTGTAACATAGCTGAAACCTATAGTATATCAAATGAAGTTTGTGACAGTCAACAGCCGTCCAATTACTCAAATTCTAAGTACTACTTCAGTGGATTCGCACGATGGACCAATCAGATTGCTTTTATGTGACTAGCTATTTTCTAATTATTGTTAGAGAGGGAAAAAATAGAGTTAGTTCTTTCCTCTGTATATAACTCGTATGTGCACATGTTGTGTGTATGCGTGTTTCTTTTCGTAGTTCACAATCTTCAAGGACGACCAGCAGTTCAACGCCGGCGACTCCCATCACACCTCGTTACCCAGACCACATCGGCGGCTACAAGTTAGCTCATTCCACCTTCTCTGCTGTGGAGAACAGATATGGTCTCATGTTCCTGGACGGAGCTGCTGCTGCTGCTGCTAGCCGAAAGCGAAGTTCACCCTCCACCCAATGATGCTTTTGTCTTTCTTTCTTTCTTTTTTTCTTTTTTTTTCTCTCCCTTGTATGATTTACTTACTGGTCAATTTAACTATTTAGTATTACTTTATTTATTTTCTAAAATTCATTTTAATGAACACATATTTATTATTTTGGCACTGGGTTTTTGTGTGTTTATTGTGTCTTTTACAAATTTATATGAAAACCACAAACTTGTTTCTTCAGTGCCTTGTAAATGGGAAGTGGGATGCCATGTTTGATCTGTCTTACCAAATTAAAATGTGGCTTAGAAGTAAAATTTTTATGTAATAATGAAAGACTTCAAATTAATATTTTCTTTGTTGGTTCTCTCTAGTAGCTGGTAATGTCAGTGATAGTTAAATTAAAGATGCAAAATATGTGGTTATAATGACACCAATGTGGCTGCTGATTAAAAAGAAAATGGGGGGGGGGGGGGGGGGGGGGGGGGGGGAGAGGGGGGTCTGTGAAGATGTGTTTTATATAAAGCCGAGCTATAGTATAGGTGGTTTCAACTAACAACAGACTACATTTCATGCTGGCAAGCTGTAGCTAGCTAGCATTCAGCCATTAGCATTTAAGGTGTGCAGCAAAATTGAGATAAATTTGTATCATAAAAAATATAATGCAAAACATTATTAGTGCACATGCACACCCTCTCAAGCCTCCAGTGTTTTCGCATATTTCATGGTACAATAATCTTCATAACTAATTAATCCACAGCCTAGCTACTAACACTTTTTAAGAATATCTGATTTGATTTATGTGATCTCGTACAGTATATAAATTTACATTATAGCAAGTAAGAATAAATCAAAACATTCAGTGCTACAATGAGAAAGGGACTAATGTCAATTCATTATTATTTAAAGATGCCAGTTTTAAATGATTGTCTATGTTCTGGCCTGTTAAAATGCCGCCTTTATCATCAACTTTGCAAATCATATGAACTTGTATTATTTTCATCTGATCCAAACTTTAGATTCTTCTCTGAGCCAACATCATTCACACTTGCTCCACCCATTTGTGAACCATTTGATTGTGCTGTGCTCTCCTGAATGATATGATCAGATAGAGATTGGGTTGCTTCACTCTCAGAATGACGCCGATTACAGCTTTCAGCCACTCTACTTCGACCAGGTGAACATTTTTGGAATAATGCATCATTTAACGGAGTCTCAGTCCAGTCACTGACTTGAGTTAAAAGAGCTTCTACTTCATTGTCCATACTAGTGAGGAGATTATCCAGTTCTTCATTTCTCCGCGTGTTGTTCCTGACCGGGACACTCTTGTCGGTAGTGGTTCTGTTTCTGCAACCGCAGCAGATAAGAGATGATACCGAAATTTTGGGAGGACTACTACCAGTCGTCGTCGTCTCCTTCGAAACGTCAGTGAAACTACGTCGTTTAGCCGTTTTTGAAAGAAAAAAAAATTAGGCCCGGCGAATGTCTGGAAATGCGCTCGCCCTCCCTAGCAACCAATCTATGTGACGATACTGTACCTAAAACCTGTAGTCCCTCGGTGAACGTCTATGTTGTAGTAATGTCACTCTTGTTTTTACACTTGATAGAAAATCATTGAATCACAGAAAGTGCTGAGAAAATTTGAAAAGTGAGAACCAGAAAAAAAAAAAAAAAAAAGAAAGTAGAGAGTAACGTGAAAATGTATAAACAATAATTCACAAGGTATATACAACACAAAATGAGATCATCAAGGAACACTTAACAAAACATAAACAAAAACAAAGGGAGTCCTAATCAGGGTAGCTGATCACGATAGGTTTGATCACCTTTCTTCGGGAGGGATCGACCTTGGGTAGAATGAACCGAGGTTGATCCTGCAGACACAAAACCAAATCTCTCTCCCCACTGGGCCATGTATGTCTGACCAAAGGTTGTAGCCACATTGGAATCTGATTGGACGCTGGCTTCTTCGCATCGAGGACGACTGGAATGATCTTCTGGCTGCTACGGTTGAAGACTATCTGGCGGAGATAAGTGCTGTCCACTTCGATTTTAGATCGCGATGACTGTTTCGATCCCTCGAGAGCTTTGGAGTCTTCCTTGTAGTATTCGGGTGTACAGATAACAATGATGTTCTTACTCCTTTTTATGCACACCTCTTTCCAAGTGACAACACCCCCATGTCTCCGTATGGCGTCCTGGCAGTTGGGTTCAAAGTGTAACGTGTATCCCTGGTTCTGAAGGAACTCGGCAAACTTCCTGAACTGGTTGTGGAACTTAGAAAACTTGGAGAAAGAGCTCTCGGGGCAGAAGCTGATGAAGACGCTGTTACTGTCCAACGTACAATCTAAAAGAACACATAAGCACACATCGCACACAATAATGGACATATTTCTAATAGCATTCTCTTCATTATTCCCACAAACATATAATATACTATACTTCACACTATTCAATAACACACATATACATGTACAAGGCATATCTATCTTTCAACAAGCATACAAACACCTGTATATAGATACGCCTATAGAAGCACTCGCTGCGCCCTTCCTTTTCTAAAAATGCCTGCTAGTTGCAAGTTAAGCACAGACAAGTAATGTTATGATAATCCTCCTTGAGAATCAAACAACAAACACCCCTTACCAGGAAATCTTTCTGATAAAACCATAATTGTGTTAACGTGGTGTTTGTTCATTAACCTGCCGGCCGGCAGCATGCATGTACGCATACATCCATACATAAACAAACCCTCTGGAACGGAAGTATCAATAGTAAATGACAAGTCTACTTCCATGCGGTTCCAATAACATGCAGCAACAGGTATGGAAGTATATTACAATATGTTTACTAATCCATGATGTCTTGATTATTGAAAGTGGGTGTAAAGTCAATTAATTGGATTACTGATTTCTCATTCATTTAATAAGCAAGCTATAGGACTAGGGATTGGTCACTGGAATTAGCAGTACAGAGTATTTTTATATAATAACATCAATGTAGGATAATAGTAACAGCAATGAAGGCATTCAACCGTATGTTCAATAAATGAACTTGCATATGAGAACACATGTGAGTGAGAACACACGTCTGTGAGAACACACGTCTGTGAGAACACACGTCTGTGAGAACACACGCCTGTGAGAACACACGCCTGTGAGAACACACGCCTGTGAGAACACACGTCTGTGAGAACACACGTCTGTGAGAACACACGTCTGTGAGAACACACGCCTGTGAGAACACACGCCTGTGAGAACACACGCCTGTGAGAACACACGCCTGTGAGAACACACGCCTGTGAGAACACACGCCTGTGAGAACACACGTCTGTGAGAACACACGTCTGTGAGAATACATGTCTGTGAGAATACATGCATGTGAGAAAACCTGTAAACTCAGAGGAAGTGATCGAACATAGTCACGATTTTGTGGTTTGTTTTAATTATTTTTCCACTGACTTTGACAACAACACCTGTAAAGTTCAACTTATGTGATGTAATAGGTCAGCATCTATAACTCTTTGGTTGTGGGTGCAGGCACATCCTTTCTGCCAGCCATGAAGGTTACCTTTTGAAAGGCTTCACACATGGAATTGCTAGTCAGTTGCGTTTGTTCAATTAGAGACACGTATGTAAGTAGAACCAAGGGCACAGGGAGTCTCACAGCCAATACGGAACTTTTTATTAAAATTGCATTCATGTTTGCTGTTTTAGCTTTCTAATTTACTGTTAAATTTAAGCACACACTCAAGACTATTCACCTGACACTACCTATATAAGAGAAACCCTCCAGGCACCACATTTAAATTCCTTACGACAAACTCCTAAATTCTTATGAAAATTCCATACATACTCTCTGTGAACCCCATATGACTTTAAAAATGCCTTTACCAAGTTGAGGAAATCGGTAACATCCATCGAACAATTGGGTACTAAGCAACATGCTTTGTAGATAGACACTTATGTGACCTCGCTTGGCTAGCAACAAACACAATCCCATTACTGCCGGCAGGCTAGGCTAGCAGAAGTTGGAATTCAGATATCACATCACAGACCACAGAATAGAGCAATGACCTAACGGAAGAGGGAAGGAATCAATACAGTTGAGACTATAAGGATTTGATCACTGCACAAGCTTGGAGCCGAAAGTGAAGTACAGATAACAGACAGCACGTGCCAACTGGGAATATTCATCTAACACTATGCCATCCTCACTCCTACACAGACACACATGTGCAGTGAACGCAAGCACACAATGTATGTATACTTTCATGTTGGTTTAGCGGAGCAAGGTCAATGATACTTGCAGGTCTTCCTGCAAACTTTGTCACAGGATGACGGCTAAGGTTTCTCGAGTCTGAACTCTCATCCTGGTCTCAAAATTCACTAGTTGTTTCAGGAGTTCAACATAGACGCAAACAAGACCTCACATGATAAAGCCACACCCACCCACTCACACAAGAAGTTTCGCTAGAAATGTAGACTACAAAACAACTAATTAATTGAGGGGGAATAGGGGCATATATTGGCGGGAGACAGCTCGATTAGGCCACTCCATACACTAATTGTCCAGCCCCTCAATAAACAACTCATTAGTCACAGTGCCCCATGTGATGCACACATACTTGTGATGTGTTTTGCAGACATGACTTCAGTTCTATCTGCTAGGCTACATTCCTGTAAAAGTGAAGCTGAAACATTTTTTGGAAATGATAGTTGTTGATTTAACCCCAGGATACAAGCCCAACACAAGTGCACCTAATCTTACCTTTGCGTCAACAGAAAATTGTTTTCTTTTTTGTATTTTATTTATAATTTGTAGAAACAGCCATTGTCTCTGCCTATAGAAAGTGCTTTGTAAACTACCCACCACTGTGTATCTTCATCCAGTCCAATGTACAGCACAGATTGCAAACACATCACCATTGTATGTGTATCATACAACACACGCAAGAACATTCTCCCAAGCTTCTCTCTTTCACACACACACACACACACGCGTAACACAACAAAACAAAGATTATGGGAAGAAAAAGAGGAAAAAAAGGAGATAAGAAGATAACATTCAGTAAGACACACACACACCCTACTTGTTTATGAGCGTCTTATCTTGTCATTAGTGACTTGGAATGTTGGGTGAAAAGATTGCACTATGAATAAATAAACAAATTTTTTTGTTGTTGATGTTATTGTTGTTTATTTTGAATGGTAATGCTCATCTGGTACTGGGCTTGCACAGAGAAACTGAAAACCCCATTTATTGAACTGCTGCTGCTACTAACAACCATGGGCAGTGTCTCGGTTTTTTCTCTGGTTACCAGAAGAGCTCAGACTTGGCATAGACCTCACCAGGGACTTGCAACCAGGGAATAATACCCTGTGGGTTTTGAGAGGCTCTCAGGCCCAGTGGCATCGAGGCTGAGGGACAGAAGGCAGGGTAAGTCAGTGAGCTGTGAGGACAGCTCAATGAAGCCATTCCTGGCGCTTTGTGGTTTGAAGGACAGTGTTGTGTAATAGACTGATTGAAGTGGATTTCAAATTGGGATAATTTTTTTCCAGTAAAAGGGATTACAATTGACTTCCCTGAATAGTCTAAGCAAAATAAGCTTCTCATTATTTTATGAGATATGAACTTGAGTACTTCTGAACCATCAAGTTCTATTTTCTTTGTAATAAAGGGGGAGGGGGGGGGGGGTCAACATTTTCTATGAGATTTAAAACAGTGTCTTGTTCAAGTTTAAATTTAGGTACGTCTAGGCAGGAAGACTGACTAATGTAATTTACTAGTAGTAAAGTTGTAAAATGCTGCACAGCTTTGAGACTGCTGGCTTCACAAGAATAGGTGGGCATGTGACACAGTCAGCTATAAATATGGTGTCAGAGGGACATTACCTCTGGTCACACCACCACCCGACTGTAACAACTCAGGGCATACCTGCATCATTACTGTGTGGTGTGTATAGTTCATTCTATTGGTTATTTTAAAACATTTTAAACTCAAACTTCGTTGTACGAGTGTTGTCGCCTGTTTGGTGGGAGGAGGAGGAGGAGGAGGAGGAGGAGGATGATGGGAAGGTCGGGAGGTTAGCAATGGGTCTTCTGTGACTGCCAGTGGTAGGTGACAAACTTTTTGAATGTCGGTGAAACTTATTGCGCAAATTTAGTGTGTGCATAGTTTAGCAAAACTGTATGTACATTCATTTATAGCTTCTATTGTCGAGTGACCCAACCCCTTGTGAATTGGGTACGGTTGGTTCACTCTGGCATCATCCTGGCCAAATTGGGAAGTGGCATTCCTATTGTTTTCATTTGTGTAGTTTCCACTCCATGACCTAGGCCTGCCAGGACCTCCTGCTCTGCATGCACTCCAGCTGAGCTAGCAATGAGTACTCCACATATTATGTATAAATGGATGACCCCTACTTCCTCTCTCTTCCCCCCCCCCCCCCCCCCCCCCCCCCCCCTCCCCATGCAGTCCTCAGTTTGGCAATATAGCTGTCAATTGGAAGCCTATCTACATTCAAGCAAACTCTTTGTTCTTGTACAAGCACCTCAGTACCACCTAAACACTTGGACTTCATTTTCACCACGAAAAAAAAAAAATTACTAAAAAAAAGAAAAAAAAACAAACTTGGCCGATTCTATAGTAGTACTTACGTACTCAAGCTATGGATTTCCTTTTCCCTCCGTTTAATTAGGTAGGCTGTCACACAAACAAATATAGCATTCTTAAAACGGTCTACCAGCACATTCTCTCATGGTCTTTCAAGGAACCTAAGTTCCCCCGCGTACAAATATTGCATGCAATTCCCTGCAACTTATACAACAACTACACACCAGATGAAGCCTGAGAGGATTTAGTGACCACAAATCTGAGACTCAATGTCTCGGCCATCTGTTATAGCCACCCCCACATCCCACATTAATGACATCACTACAAGCTAAATATAGTACATCCCCCAAGAGAGAGCTCAGTGATGAAACTGACGGAGTTAACAACACGAGCAAGTGTAAGTGATATGGACAGGTCTATCACCTACAGGAGTTGCAAGAACTAATACAATACTTGTGTGTTTAACAGATACAGTATATCAAATTAAAGACTACAGGGTAGCTATAAGATGACCATACGAGGCTGGAAAGACACCCAAACACACAGTCAGTATCACAATACAACAGTACACAATTTTTTTGGGCATTACAAGAAATAAAGATAAAAACAATTACGGTATGATCACAAAATTACTCGACTCCATTCCCTTCCAACTCACCTTCAAACTGACCACAAGTGAGCACTCGCTGGCGTAGGTCATTCTCCTTGTTGGAAGGACACACCATGGTGTCCAGACGAATGGTGGGAAACAGAGCTTCATAGAATTTGTCGTTGGGTATCTTCCGAAACTGCCGGTGCACAAGCTTGTTAGCCTTCAGCTTCTCGTACTCTTGATAAGTCTCTTGGAGCTCCATCTCTGAATTCAATATCAATAACAACTATAATAATAATAATAATAATAATAATAATAATAATAATAATAATAATAATGAAATAGGACTTTGGCAAGAAGTCAAAATGTCGGGTTAAGTTATAAACATAATAATTGGCTGTTGGAACAAGAAAATTTGCTATTATAATAATAAAATAATAATAATAGAGTGAGACTTAGCATAGTAGTACCACTTCAATGGTATAAATACAGAATGTAAATGTCAGGTTGCCTATTAGGTTGTCATAGTTAGAGCGCTTTGCGTTAAGCAAGCGGTCCTGGGTCAGAACCCCAGTGACAGTTAAACATTTTGTTTTAATTTTGTATTGTCTAAAAAAAAGAGAGAAAGAGGTTAAATTGTATGTTTGCTAAATCAGGAAGAAAACACAAAACAAAAGCATACAATATCACACCTCTTTGGTTAGCAGTGCTACAATTCCCATAAGATAAACTCAACAGCTTGCTTAACCATTCACCCCACATATACTGAAGCCTGTGTACATATACATGGGTGCGTGAGCAACAGCATCCATTTCCAAGAAGGGCCACCCTTTCAAACATAACAGTCACTGATAAGAAAAACAACACCTGGTTCAGTTTGATAACTCTGAGATTGTGACTCGATTGAGAACCCTGGAAGAGTTTGTCAACTCTGAGTGTGAATGAATGAGATGGTCAATCAACCTTACCTGGTCTACAAAAAAAACTATGCAAGATATATAAATGAAATGGTTATGAAATGAATAGATCTAAGCCTCTAATAAAAGTGTGAGCTTCCCAAGTCAGTGTGAAATGTTTCTTACTCACCATCCAACCTACAGTCCTGCTTGATGATGTTCAAGCATTCTCCCATCTTGGCCTCCTTTAAAGCGTAGATAAGCTTTCTTAGTGTCGCCTCGCTTTTCATGATGTCTTCCCACAGGTCTATGAGTACTCTTCCCTTACAGGAACGCTTGTCTTGCGATATCAAGTCGATCTGCCTGCAAGTGAAGCCGAGCGTGCCGCCTAGTGCTCTCCAATCCATTTTCCTGTTGGCAGATTCCAGCGTCATGGTAGCGCAAACGTTCGTGACGGTCTCGTGGAGTAGATCAGTGAACGGACAGTCCATGGGTGACTCCTCGTCCGGTGCCAGCGAACAGGTCTCGCTTTCAGGAGTAGCGGCGGCCATCCTCGTTTCCCAGGAACTGAGTGTGTCTGGAACTGAGAACTCGACTTACTTGTGGCGCTCCAAAACCGCAGCAAACTTTCGCTTCCTGCGGATATGAAGAGCTGAGGCATTCTAGACGACCCGTACCTTCTAAGTGTAGACATACTCAGCAGAGCATAAAATAACAACAGTTAATTATACACAATAATACAAGCTGGTGCTATATGAGACTCAATGGGGAAATTTATACACTATCGAAAATACTAGTAATGAGATGCCACTTTCAAAAGTTTTAATTTTCAAATATTAATAATTAGAATTTGGAAAATTTAAAACATGTTGGAGTAAATTTGAAGTTTTAAAAATCCTTGCCTCCGAATTATATATTTATATGTAGAGTATATTCCATTTGATTGGTATAGCAACCAATACAACAAGTAATTGTTTGTTTACTACCGAACCTTTCCCAAGTGCAACGTCACTGCGAACTTTCACAACAAACAACCTTGAAAGAGTGCTAAGTACAATTCTACAGACTTATTAAATATAATGATTGTGCAATATTCAAATATATTTATAGGACCTGTTTGCATTGTACGTTGGCAGTAGCTAGCTATATTATTCAAACCTTTAGTTTGAGAATTGGTTGTAAATATCTGGTGATACTTGAAGGAAAAAAAAGACACAAAGATAACAAACAAAAAGTGCATTATCTATATATGAAAAATATGACAATATTAACAAATTAACAGTGCTAAACTAGTTGTTAAAATTGTCTTCATTTATTGCATCAGTTCTCCAGATTCTAAGCTCCTCCGTTCATCAATAATGGTAGTTATAGACTTACTATAGGTAGCTATGATAGTCTGTCACACACTATAGATGCAAGGAAGAATTGAATGATCCACCTCAATCCATGACTACATTCAGCTTGTACACTGACACAAGCAGCTTCTGTCACAAGAAATTCTATATGAGCAAATCATCAGGAATTTATGTAATCATAAAAAAACATATACTATTTTAACACACGTGCTGATTGATACAGCATATTTTGTTTTGTTTTTAATAAAAAAAATCTCAGTATTACCTTTTCCCCTTCAGGCTAGCTATCAGCTACATAGCTAATTAATCTACAGAATTATTGCCACTTTTTTTTCTCTTACTACTTACTGCTTCCAACTTGAAGAGTCACTATATTGCTTTTGGGTCCTTCAGCTACTTCAGTGCTGACTGTGACAAAAACTGAGTACACCATAGAAGAGTTTAAGCCTGTGATATTCAATGCTTGGTGCGTGGTGTGATGAACACTGGCTTCATGTTCTGATGTTTTGGTATTGAAATATTTGACCGAGTATATTTTTAATTTCCCATTCATTTGGATGGGAGGATCCCAAGCAATGAATATTGTATTTGGAAAATCTCTTATTGCCTCTTTTATGATTGGAGCAGATGGGGCTATATATGAAGTAGTATAAAAAAATATGAGATTAAATTTCAATAAAATATTATCAAAATTACCATCTTGTAAAGTTCGTATAATTATCATACTTCCATTATCACTGGAATCTCTGGAAAAAGGACGAATTATTATTACGTAAAATGTATATATCTTCAGATTGCTTAGCTCAGCACTCTTAGTGGGGTGTAGCACATGAAGAGACTTCAGTTTGAATGCCTCATTCTGTGGATAGTAGAGTACTTCAAAATATTGTATTGTATTATTGCTGTTTGAAGAAGTCCAGGTCACATTAATGGATGTTGAGCTAGATGGTATTCCAGTTGCTTTAGTAGGTGGAGAGAAATCTATTGGAGTACACACAATATACAGCAAAATAAAGTGTGACAGCAAATAATTAAGTTAGAGGAGTAAAAATCAGCAATTGTAGTCTAATTAAATATTATAGTACTTAATATTACATGAGTCAGAGTGTGATATGGTGAAATATTTCATGAACAGGCTAATTTATTTTCAAGAGCCAGAGGCAGAGTGAAAATAAAGCCTGAGAGTGAAATATTTTGTCATATCACTCAGACAAGTGTAATAAGTAGTTTATTCCACACTACTGTAGTTAGTATTAGGGGAAGGGTAACTCACTGGTAAAGTTGGTTGTAGGGGCTACCCTCACCCCCAGCCTACATTTTAGCAGCTGCTCTAACCCTGTTGAGCAAGATATTACACCAGAGGAATGTAGTTGTAAAAACCAGAAAAATTGAAAAGTTAGGCCCAGTTGCTATAACTACAAGGGTAATGAGCTTGTTTGTGTGAAATATCTTGAGTTATTTCACTATCATGTGTACCTAAAGATATCATTGTGAAGATATCTAGGGTGGAATAAATAGCTACTATCAGATTTTATCACCATAAATTATAAAAATTTTTTTTTGCTGAATACACCATATAGAAGAGTGTAAGCCTGTGATATTTAATGCTTGGTGTGTGGTGTGATATTCAATGCTTGGTGTGTGTTGTCATATTCAATGCTTGGTGTGTGGTGTGATGAACACTGACTTCATGTTCTGATGTTTTGGTATTGAAATAATTGACAGTGTATATATATTATTTTAAATATTTGACAGTATATTTATATTCTCCCATTCACTTGGATGGAAGGATCCCAATCACAATGTGTTAGACTTAGTGATTAATACTTGATATTTCTTTTAATCAAAGTTCTAACACTGCTTTAAAATTCCTTTTGCTATATGAAGCACTTAAATCTCAAACAAACAGCAACTTACTTGGTTCCACCATATACACAGGTCCAATAATTACTTCTGCTCCATATCGTTTCTTCCTGGCATCATATTCATATGCACATGCTTGTATCATTGCATAATAGGCCGTATGGGGAACAAGATTAATGATTACCTTAACTACTGCATCCCTCCTATTAGCAAAATGTTTCTTGACTCTTTTGTAATAAACTTTTTCCCTGTTTGAAAAATCTGGTGATTTTGACAAACTGATCCTATAGCCTCTAATTATGCCTCTAGGTTCCTTCGGGTAAAAACACCGAATAACTAAACATTTAGAACCAGTGGGTTCAGCAGTGACATTGTGAGGAGGTCCTGGAATGGAACTTTCAGTCATGAATTCAATAGAAGTTGGGTTTCCTCTGCCAGCAGCTGTAAATGCAGATACTGAAATTTGATATTTTCTGTAAGGCTTCATATCTGATAAATATAGCACATTTTGTGAAGGGTCTTCTTTGAAAACCATAATATTTTCGTAATCAGATGAATTCTCCTTTTGTATGGAAAGTATGATATGGTAATAAAAAATTATTCCGTTAGGGTAGTTGGGATTCAGCCATGCGGCTTTTGCTGAAGTAGCAGTAACTTCTGTTGTAGTGACATTTTTAACTGGACCAGAGCCTGTTAAAACAACAACAACAACACCAACAACAATAGATGTTTTGGGATATTTAGCAGTAATTATGAGCAAGTACTTACAATTGCAATCATCAATTATTCTGCAGCTATTGTTAATAATCATTAAATTAAACAGTTTCACTCTCTCTTCTTTCAGCCACTCCCATTCTTACTTTGCTGATATGTTTTTGCATGAGCAGCCGCTGAGTACTGGCTATATCCCATATTGTTCCGAGCTCTGACCATGCAAGTGTAGTTGGTGACTGGAAGCAGATTGTTCACATATACTCTAGTTGATGCAGTGCCATGAGAGAATGGGGCAGACAATGCTTCCACAGTGTTGCAGAATAGTCTGTAGTCAATAATGCCATTGGAATAGGCAGGCTGATCCCAACTGGCTATAAGCTTAAATGGAGAAGCTGGCGTAAGGATGAGATTGCTTGGAACAGACGGAACTGAAACATAAAAATTAATTTTTAAGATTAGATGTATTATCTCTCTTTAACAAAAAAGCCTGTGGAAGAGGTAGAATACATCTAAGGAGTAAAAAGGCTGAGAAAGAAATTATGAAGTGATAATTTTTTAAGATGTTTCTGCACAGTTAATGCATTCCTTACCGTTCCCACCCCATGTAGTTGTAGTGGAATAGCTCGACAGTAACTCAGTCCGGTTATCCCCAAACACAGCACATGTGTAGGTTGTGGCACCAGTCAAGCCAGTGAGAGGAATTGTGATGTTTCCAGACACACTGTAGAAATGTGAAAGCTGAAATCCAATGGAATTATTGCAGACCACTTCCAATATATAGCTTTCATTGTGTATGATGGGATAGTTCTCTGCAGGAATCCACACAGCCCACAGTATTGTGTCATTCTTATTGTAAGGTACCACAGTAAAGCTGGAAGGAGGGTCTACTGTATATATATTGACATAAAATGTGTAAGCACTCTATGTAGGGAATTAATTATCTTATAAATGCATCACCCATTAAGCAATAGTAGGCAAACTCACATATATTCAAAAAAAAATTCTGTGAGATAAATATGTATCAAATTAGGCTTTTTTAACTACTCAATAATATTATGTTACTAAAGCCTGCAAAATTACTTTCAAATACTACTTAGCTATTTCTCTATCATATTAAGTACTTATTATCCGATTTAAATTACCTGGTACTTGAACGATGCTATTGCGCTCCGTATAGATGTATGGGTCAGCTTCAGTAGGACATTTCAATTGTGTTTCGGACATATGAAAATTAGATGTTTTTCTTCCTACTCTTTCAAACATATTATTCCATAGTGCAACAGCCATACTACGATAGCCTGAAGGACTGAGATGCAAGCAATCAGATGCCAATGGAAATTGATCCACATCAGTGTTGAGGTCTAGTGTAACAGTCTTCATGAAAGGCTGCAGGATGACTGTGAAGTTATTCAGCATTGGATCATTCCAGTGCGAGATGGTAAAATGCAGCATAGTTTGGTAGTTTTCAATCAGTTCAATGAATGTTTCCAAATCAGTCTCATTTTCATTCATACGATGCGCACAGTCACACACTGTCATGTACAAAGAGTTGCATACATTTCCAAGTTTAGAATCAGATATGGTACTGGTCATCACGTCACCAATGTTCATAAGTTGCACTAAGTTGACCAATGCTCTTGGAAGATTGTGCTTCAGGAAATCAAGAGCTTCTGTAATGTTATTAATCCAGTGCTCTGCTCCTTCTTCTTCACTGTAGAGGCAAGACAAGGTGCAAACATCAATGGTACCTACATATATGGTGATCAATTTCCAATCTCTTGTAAAGCTACGTTGTCCTAATTCTCTTGCTCTTTCCACAAGCTCTTTAGCTTGACTCAGCATGTTTTTTCCTGTGGCATTATGTTGTGCCACATTTAGATCATTAGTACCATTCTTATGGCATCCTTTGCCTCCTGTAGAGAAACCTTGAAGGCTTGGATTGTACATGCGAAGAAGATTTGGAAGAGTTGTGATCTTAGATAAGTTTCCTTCTCCACCTGGAGTGTGATAATATCACACCAGTTGTAAAAATACAAATAGGGCAAGTTCTCAGTGCTAGCCGTGATAAAATATTTTTGTTATGTCACCATCAATATAGGTGTAATCATGCTTGTAAAGTGTAATAGCTAAAAGGATATTAAACTATCATGTAATGTTAGTAATATTTACCCGGAATTTTTTTAAACTTGATGCCCTAAATCTTTCATTAGTATGCTGAGTACTTGTACGACTGAAGTACCATGGCTCCAGTTCATGGCAGTAGCTAGCTAGTTATGGAGGGATACAAAAAAAAGTGCTTCCTAAAAGATAATGATATGTTCAGGTGAAGTATTTAGCTATATGGAAAATATCATTTTCGTATGAATGTATGGTGAAATATCCCTTACCTGGGCGCCTTGGGACAGGAGGGTGCCTGTAACTCAGAATTGCCCGTATCTTGGAATTTTTAATCACTTTAATACGATTAGCTACTTATTGTAATTATGGCAGTGTTTTGTAAGTGCTTAGGCTCCTATTGTGAAATGGATGAAACATGTCTTCTAAGTATTATATACTGTGATATTATTATGAATGCATTATTAATTGTCACATCACTTAAAACATTTTGAGATTTTGGTCTGTTTCAATGATCCAGTTCTCTTTGTAGCTAGCAGCTCGACCTCTCCACTTTTGCAGTAGCAAAAGATGAGCTGGATCAGTGCTTATCTGCCCCAGGATACAGTACAGGAAGAAGAACAGAGCCACTTCTCTGCAAATTTGGTCCTGAAACAGGAGTTCCTATGCATTGCTGCTGCATGTACCACACTTGTAGCAAGCATGGTCAACTTTGCTAATAAAGAGAGCTTCTTTAGATGCACCTCTTTTTAGAGCTGCTGAATGCCTGACAAAAGTGTAAATCTTGTATAGATTGAACAAAGTGGTGCTTGCCAAGTCTCTGGAGTGACGTGGTCGATATTTGATGGATATATTAAAAAGTATTGTTTCGGTAAGGTTTGAATACATTCTTTTTTGATAGCCACAAGAAGAGTGTGACTCAATTGATCACAATACATGACCTCAGGGAAAATATATACACCACCTAGGAGGTGTGTATGAAAATTATCAACTGCAGATTGAGAAACCTGAACAGATAATTGATTTTTTACCTGAATTTGTTCAAATAGCTATATAGAAACAAGTTCACGATATTTTTATACAACCCTATCCTTGAACTTCAAGTAAATAGATAGATGATATTTATTAACCTACCACCACTCCAAGATGTGCCAAAACCTGCAGCAAAAGAGTCTCCCATGGCTCCGACTACTTTTATATCATTTGGTGTCAGTTCATGGACACTAGTTGGTGTATTTCCACTGGTAGACAATGTAGGGCAATTAAAATAAGACCCAGATATATTCTTCCCTTGGCAAAGAAGTAGAGAGAATTTCAACAAAATGAACCGGTAAATATCCATACTTTAGCTAGGGATGCTTCAGGTCATAATTTATTGTTTCCATGCCACCCATAATTATTTCTTTCTTCTAAAATTCCGGCGAAAGGATCCCCGCTGCAGCGCGACCGCTCGGACACTTGATTTAGGTAAAGGGTATCAAAATAGGTATGAATTGACAAATACGCCGCTACTGCCCCACCCCTTTTCATTACGTAATACAAGTTTGTTTTTTAAAGGGGCGTTTCTCGCCTGTGCTCCTTTACTATCTCTCGGTTTTTTCCCTTTCGCGAGCCTTCGCTCTCGGCCCCGGTCAATCATGGGGTCCCTTTTTCGGTCGGAGAAAATGACAATGGCTCAGCTCTTCCTGCAGTCAGAGTCAGCTTACTTTTGCATACGAGAATTAGGAGAACTGGTAAACAATAACAATGTATAAAGTAGCTGAATGGATTTATTACTTTCTAATTTTACTTTCAGGGTAAAGTTCAGTTCAGAGATGTAAGTAAAAATCATGGTTGATAATTTATTTGGTTCAGAATTTGAAAATTGTAATAATAGTTGAATCCTGAGGTCAACGCTTTCCAGAGGAAGTTCACCAATGAAGTGAGAAGGTGCGATGAAATGGAGAGAAGGCTGCGATTTCTTCGCAACCATGTGGAGAAATCAGAGGTGGAAATTGGTCCCTGTGGTTTTGTGGAGGCACCAGATCCACAAGGTAATTTTAAAAGCATGGTTAGGACGTAACTGAGTAAAATATAGCGCAAATGTATTGTTGATATGGTAGCTATTTAGCTAAGGTAATTAGAATTAAGGCATCAGTAAGTGAAATGATATAATGGATATTCTATGAGTTTATCTGATCAAAGCTCATAAAATATAGTGATAAAACAAAGCACCAATAATCAATGAAAGGAAGGAATTACATTGATAGAGAAAACTAAATATTAACTTCCAATAGCCTAAGAGATTAACTGTTTCACAAATTTCATTCTCAGAGAATGTATAAGTGACTACATGTATGAGAAAGCCAGGCAATATTAGTTATTATATGAAATTTAACATATTTTGTGAAAGCTGAGATTTCATGAAGTTTTTCCTGCAGAGATGTTGGATCTGGAAGGCAAATTTGAGTTGCTGGAAGGAGAAATGAAAGAGATCAATGGCAATAAAGAAACACTTAAGAAGAACCTCATGGACCTCATCGAGCTTCAGCACATCTTGCACAAGACCCACAGCTTCTTTCGAGAGGTGATTTATTGTACTTGCCATGCAGGATTCCATTATACAAATGTGGTACTAGTTAGTCCCATGACCAGGTATTTCCTATAGCCACTCCATCTGTTACATGTAAAGGGACAGAAGGATTAGTGAATGGGGAATGAGACCTTGTGAAAGTGAGTGACTGAAGGAATAATAGGAAACAACTTGTAGGTGTGTGTTAACAAGCATGCATGGAGCTGGGATTGAATGGACAGAGAAGCCATAGAGTGACTCACTGAACATGTTCTAAGATAGCTTGTAAGCTGATGGCACTAATGGAGGCAGTCATACATTGGCATATATGTACTCACTTTGTAAAACTATGTGCTTTTGGAATTGTACTAAGGGATGAATTAATCATTCAAGTTAAAAGCCATTATTACCCTCAGTATGCTCGCACTGGAGTGTCGTGACACCACTCTATTTGTCAGCCAGCCATCATTCATTCCATCATCCAACAAAGGGTCTTGAAGATGGTGGCCTCTTGAGCATTGGAAGATACTAATGTACTAGACAAGTTAATTCCATTTAATGTGCCAGTTCTCATTCTTTTTTTTTTTTGTTTTTTTTTTTTGTTCTACTTAGTTTTCTAGATAAAGCTTGTATTTTTTGGCCTATTACGATCATAAGCTTTTTACACTGTGGGTAACCCACCTACCATACTGATATTACCTCAGTGTTTTTTTAATCACATATAATAATTCCTTGCTGCCCTAGGTAGTTTTGCCTTATATTTCCAAGTTTTGGAATTGAAACTTCAAGTGGTAACGACTTATTAGAGTCCATTGCACATTTGGCTTGCTGTGTATCTAATACCTAGTTCATTATACCTAACAATTCTTTTCGTGAGAAATGATTTGTAATAGCTAACTAGTGTATAGTAGTGCTGAAGGTCACCCTTAATATTATAATTAAGTGAATGTTTTTTCATGACAGAATTTGTAATTCAAGTTTTAATATAAAAATTGGCGCTTTCTTCTCACATCAATACTTTTATTATTTAGCTAACCTTGGATATATACTGAATAAATGTGACTACATACTGTATATTGACAAAAATCATAAAATAAATACTTCACTAGGCTGAAACCACCATGATGGGTAGGGGGGCAGCCATGCGAACGCCAAAGATGAAAAGGGCCAGGCAGCAACTTCAGGATGAAAATGAACTCTTAGAGTCTATCAGTGGGGGAGATGAGACAGATATAGAGATGCAGAAACAGCAGGAACAAGCTCAGACACGCTTTACGTGAGTAGGTGCAAGAAATAATGTGTACCATATTTTCCTCCTAGTAAATAAACAAATAGCACATTATAGCAAACTGTGCTGCTGTGTGGCTAACTTGTATGTGATTGTCTGGGAAGCTACAGTGACAGATACAAGAATGGGTGTTTGGTGAAGAGATGTATATGTATATACGAAATTCATATGGTTTTAAAATTCTAGATTTGTGACGGGTGTTATCGCTCGAGAGAGGGTGCCTACATTTGAGCGTGTCCTGTGGAGGGCGTGTCGTGGGAATGTGTTCCTGAGGCAGACAGAGATAGAGGGGGCATTGGAAGATCCTACAACAGTGAGATGGAAATGAGGATTGTGTACTGTACTATTGCATTTTAAATGCCAATTGACTATTACTGTGGATTGCTTGATATATTTCACAATATCTTGTCCCAAATCAATCAGTAATTAATCTGTTAGGGTTAACTTTCAACAAACCAATGTAAATATTCAAAATACAGTCTCAATACTGGAGCATTTACAGCATCTTGCATTCTAATCTACATTGGTATTGGCTATTGTTTTATCAAGCATTTTTGAAGTATTATCAAAACACACGTATAGTTCTTGACATTTCTATTACTGCGTCTAATAGCTAGACTTGTAATGAAGTTGTACTTTATAATTATTAGCAATATTGACGATTTCAAATTTTAATTGTTAATTTCAATCTACCATGTTATTTTGTACTGAAATGAGCATCATTATTTAACAACCTGCTTATGTTGATCAATTATTATTACTTAAATAGGGAAATAGACAGCACAAAGTTGTTTTCATCCTATTCTTCCAAGGAGACATGCTAAGGAGCCGAGTCAGAAAGATTTGTGAAGGATTTCGAGCCACCCTTTACCAATGTCCTGAAACTGCCCAAGGTAGGCGTGAAATGACTTCGGCGGTAGCTCAGAGGATATCAGACCTACAGAGTGTGCTCGATACCACTGAAGAGCATTCCCTCAGTCAACTCACTGAAGTGGCAAGGGATTTAAAGAAGTGGGAAACTCAGGTAAACTTGTAACCTCTTCTTATCCATTCTTTGTCATCATCACCATATATAATATAATATTATATATAAGGGATTGTAACCCCTTCTTATCGATTCTTTGTCATCATCACCATATATATATATATATATATATATGCATCTTATGCATCTACTAGCTAGCAGTGTTGTAGTGATTCCTTTCTCCCTGTAGCTCATATGTATTTGTTATCTGAAGTTTAAACTTTCATACACAGACATGAGTTATTTTAATTGATATTTGAGGAAGTCTAAAATTGTTACTGTGTTGTTAGCATGCATTTAGATACGGCTATTTCCTTATAAAATGATTTCAATATTAAATCGTTTGTCATAAGTTTTAAAATAAATAATGTAATTTTCTCTGCCATGTAAAGCCTTCACTTCATCAGCCACCATTTTTTTATGATGAAGGCTTTCCAAAGCAGAAATGTCTAAATTATTTATCCTAAATTTTATTACAAGAAGTTACAAATTATTCATGATTAGTATCAACCATTAACAATGGATCCTTATGAAGAATTTCCTTGTTAATTAAAAACGTCAATATTTGTTTGACCACAATCCTTAGTAGTTGGTATCCACACAAAAGGGACAGTTAAAACAGCAGCACTTCAAGAAAGTTTGTAATAATATTGAATACATTGGTATACACAATTCTTTACCAATGGAATCAATATACTTCCCTGTGATTCTTTATGTTGAGCAAACAGAGAGTTTAATAATTCTATTGGTATGTTAATGTTTGCCAAAACAAACTCTAGTATATAGTTCTCCACTATTTACATTTTGTAAAATGCTATCTGTGTTCTAAGATTTTCAAGCCCTTCCTTCCATCCTCCCAAACCTATGAAAGTGGGTGTAAACATGTATCAGCTAATTATTTATATATAGAGATAATGTAAAAGAAAAAAAAACAATTACAAAATGGAAGGATTAAACATATTTTCTATATACTTGTCCCATAATAGTTGTCAAAGACACAAATCATTCTGTAGCTATAGTCTAATAATTGATTGCATTGTATATAATTCTGATAGTTTTTAATATAGCCTTGAATTTGTCATAAAATAATTATATTATTCATAATCTGCTGCAGGTGACAAAAATAAAAGGGATCTACCACACTATGAATATGTTTAACTTGGACATGACCCACCGATGCCTCATTGCTGAATGCTGGTGCCCTATAGAAGGTCTGGAAGAGATACAAGTTGCACTTTCTAGAGGCACTGTAAGTGTTCATTGTAACTTCTCTCTTAGTTGTCTCATGTCTTAACCCCCTCTCTCTCACACACACACATACCCTCTTTCTCCTCACACTCATCTACACACAAATATCTTATCACTTCCACATTCCATGTAATAGGAGAAGAGTGGTTCTAACGTACCATCCATATTGAACAAGATCTCTACAGACGAGCAGCCGCCCACGTACAATAAGGTCAATAAGTTCACTCGTGGATTCCAGGCCATCGTCGATTCTTATGGAGTGGCTACTTATGAGGAGGTCAACCCAGGTGAGTGGGAGTGGTCAAACTTAGTGGGTGTGGTCAAAATTAGTGGGTAGACATAGTCTAACGTAGTAGGAGTCATGAATGCTGTCATTTTTTATGTCCGGTCTTTGCTCTCAACTTTATAAGTATAAACATTCTAAATGATCTTTGAAGATTATTTTTTAGTAAATAATTATGAATTGTTATTGAGAGGCTTTGTCGGTACACACTCCGAGGCTATGACAATTTGTAAATGTACTAGTATTTAGTTTGATTTTGTGGCGATTGATATTTGGTGAGCGAGCGAAGTGAGTGAGACACTATCAAGGGTAACACAATAGAAAATCGGGTATATTTATTTGTTTATATATGTGTGTGGACATACGTATGCCATTTTATATTTGACTCTCTCATGCTTCTTGGTCTACCCCGTCCCATACCTCCACTAAACGGAATCTTTCTGTTTAGCTATCCTGTATCATTCAAGGAAATTTAATTGTTTACCCCTTTGTGTTAGGTTGTTTCTAAATGCCACACGATTCACTTAAGTCTTAAAAACTTGCTTGTGCAGTAGTTCTTTAGAACTTCATGTTTTTTTTCAAGTCGCAAATGTTATGGCAAAAGGTTACGGTTACTATGGTATTGAGACCCTTTACCAGGCATAATTAAAAGATTAGGCCATTTATAGTAGCTGTGAGTACTTGTTGTCAAGATCTACTAGTAAATCAGATAGTCAGAATGGGATATTAGACACTACAAAAAAATACCAATACTTGGGAAATTGAGGCAAGAAAGCAGTTCTGTATTTGTTAGCTAAAATATGGTCACAACAGCTGCGTACTTTACTTTTAGAAATGGACTAATAGATTCTTTTGAAGTGTTTCATTAGTGCACAGGTTTGCTTGCCATTTGTGCTCAAGCACATCACTAGTACTAATCTGATGGTATTACTGAGCGCTCCATTTCACAATTGCAGCTCCCTACACCATCATCACTTTCCCGTTTCTGTTTGCTGTTATGTTCGGAGATGCGGGCCATGGTCTCATCATGGCCTCCTTTGCTCTGTCTATGATTCTTTTTGAGAAGAAGTTGGCTGGAACTGACACAGGTGGAGAGGTATGGTGACATGATATGACATTTGTATCGTAGTTTCTAGTATCATATAGAAAAAAAAATTCACTGCTCTGAACTTGTATCAATTTTATGTTACTTAACAGGTGTCCATTGAGTTACCTAATATATATATATATAATGAGCTCCTGATTTTGTTTAGAAAGATCTATATTTGAGATGAAATCACATTACTTTAGGCTCATTACTTTTTGCTGTTTTTTGTTTCGTTTAACTCTCCTTTATCTGGGACAGGCTACTAGAAGTTGTTCCTTTGGTAAATACACTTATCTCATGAATGCCTTATTTCTACAGATGTTCATGACTATGTTTGATGGTCGCTACATAGTCCTGCTCATGGGTTTGTTCTCTATCTACACTGGCCTCATCTACAATGATGTGTTTGCCAAGTCTTTGAACGTATTTGGTTCATCTTGGGATGCTGCGTACACTGAAGCAAGTCTAAACATCCAAACAGAGTGAGAGTTATCTATACTGTCTTTATACTTGTTGATTATACTATTGTTAACATGTTTTAGTGAAATTGGTGACTGTTGCCCGGGGTTTAACATAAGTTGTGTTATTATGGGAGCTAAAGAATCTGAGCTGACGACTTTCCCTAGAGAGTCCATGACAAAAAACACTCCTTATCCTTTTGGACTGGACCCGGTAAATTTATATAAAGTGGCTGTATGATTGACTAGATAATATGGTACACTATCATGAATATATACAGAGCTTTATAATGCCATATAACATACAGTATTTTCACTAATCACATGCTTATTAAAATACACCACTAACTTTAGACACATTTTTTAAATGTCATATAGCTATAACATAATATTTTCACTGATCACATGATTATTAGAGTATATTACTAACTTTAGACACAAACTACAGTGAAACCTCTCAAGGGAAATTCCATATAATGGACATCTCTCTGTAATGGACAATAGTAAATGCACCGATGGGACTTACCATAACTAAATAAGAACCTCTGTAAAGTACACCTCTGTATAACGGACAAATCTGGTTGTTCCTCAAGTGTCCATTATTCAGAGGTTCCACTGTAGACAGTGCTTCGGTTATGAAGAATTTTTTAGGCAATTTAAGTAATTTTTGTGTTTTTAACGGCAATTTTAGTTGATTGGCATCTTATTTTCAACTATCAGTCATTGTGTGTTGATAGAGCATTGTTCAGTTGCACTAATTATCTTGCTTATCTACAGATGTGGAATGTGGCAGAAAACAAGCTGCTTTTCACCAACTCTTACAAGATGAAAATGGCAGTTATACTGGGAATATTTCAAATGTTGTTTGGAGTCATTCTGAGTATTTTCAACCACATGTAAGTCTTTCATTAATTTCATACAATTTGTGATTTGGGCTAAAAGAAAAGCTTTGATGCTAGATCAAACATATTATTTTGAAGAAACCAAATTATCAATAAGTGAGAATTATTATTATTATAACCTTTTTTTATTCATTTTTAGGCACTTCAAGAAGTACATCAACATTGTGGTTGAGTTCATTCCGCAGATTCTGTTCTTACTCTGTATATTTGGATGGTTGGTCTTCACTATATTTTATAAATGGTGTCTTTTCTATGAAAACCCAAACACGGTAAGTTAGTAAAAAAAAAAAAAATTGCTTAAATTATAATATGTTGGCTGTGATAGTTATTTGCAGTAGAAAAAATTCTACTCACAAAAAAGATTTCTGCTGGGGTTTCATTATTTTATAAACTGTTTCATAGTATTTACTTTTTTTTAAATAATTTGGTTGATGAAATACAATTTTGGTGAAAGAAGACGGTCAGCAAGAGTATATTACTACATTGATGATGTGTACTCACCAGGCTCCCAGTCTACTGATTACTCTGATCAACATGTTCTTGGAGTTTGGCTCATCCCCAGCCGTTAATGCCACGGTGGGAGCAGATGTGGATGACAATGAATATTCCGTGTTTGGACCTACTGAAGGTCTTGCAGATGTGCAGGTAGATCTCTAACTTGATGACCTAATACCAGAAATAATAAATTTTGTATGACAATAAAAGACTAAACTGAGACTCCCAATTTTTGTCAATCTATTCTTTCTTGTTCTCATAAAAGATGATTGTTTGTTCGTTTCTTGTCCATCTTTATCTAAAAGGCATATTTTGTATAGGAATTAAACTTATATGTTGTTTAGGCGTATTAACAACACAAAAAATGTACAATTCTTTTTCTCTAGCGTTATATCCAGTTGCTACTGGTGATAACTGCGGTTGCGTGTATTCCATGGATGCTTTGTATCAAACCATACTACTTGATGGCCAAACACAAGCGTCAGGCAAAGGAAGGAGTGAGTTTTTAATGCGTTTTGTAGTAGATCTTATCTTTCAGCTGCCATACTATTGTAGGGCCACTTGGAGGAGGAAGGGACCTCGTATAATGTCACTTCAGAATCTCTCTCTGGATCTGATGATGATAAGCAGATACTACCCAATGAAAAACAAGAAGAAAAAAAGCAAGGGGTAAAACAAGGAGAACATGGGGAGGGAGAAGAGGTCAGTTGTAAGTTATATCTTTGGTTGGTGGTAATTATATTTCTTAATCAACTAGCACCCAGAGTGCAAACACTCAGCGTATTTATACAACTATGAGGGTTAAGTTTACCACACAATAATGGGAAAAGTATTATGATGTTATACTAATAGTAGGACTTTTTAATTACAACTTTGCCATTTAATTGTACTGATAGTTTGATTTTGGAGAGGTGTTTGTTCACCAAGCCATCCATACCATTGAGTACTGCTTGGGTACAATCTCCAACACGGCCTCTTATCTGCGACTCTGGGCACTCAGTCTGGCTCATGCAGGTATGAGAAGATGAAATAATCGTACCTGTTTGTATTTTTGGCAGAACAATAACATCATGTCACCTATATTACAGAGCTCTCTGAAGTTCTTTGGACTATGGTTTTGGCTATGGGTCCCTCTTTTAGCGTCACGATGGGCCCAGCTATAGGAGCCATTTCTATTTTTGTGCTGTTTGCATTTTGGGCAGGTAAGTTGGGTAGTGGTATAGTCTGTGGTGACCTTTGGTGCAGTATATAGTATGCTAACCAACCATACAGTTACTAGTCCAACCTGCATGTGTTTTATGTTTTACTAGAAATAGCTAGCTATTGCAAGATAAGAAAGTTGTAATGTGGTCAGTTATGTGCGATTAGTAGTACGAATTGGTAGCTAACAGCACGAGGAAGTTGCATAATTGGTACTTGAGAAATAAATTTGAATATTGATATTACCTCAGTGTAATCATATTTGCATAGTTATGCAGTTTGAGTTCCAAAGTTGTACAATGAAATAATAGTAGCTAATGTAATTTTTTTTTTTTTTTTTTTTTTGGTAATAGGTTTGACTATTGGAATCCTTCTGGTTATGGAAGGTCTGTCAGCCTTCCTTCATGCTCTAAGACTTCACTGGGTGGAGTTCCAGAACAAGTTTTATGAAGGAAATGGCTTAAAGTTTAGACCATTTTCATTTGAGTCAATACTCAAAGGTGAAGAAGACATCTAATAATAAAGACATATAATACAAGAACCTGATTGTAGCTGTAGAGCTCATTTATTCATTGTGTTCAATATCATTAAAATGTTAGACTATCCTTTGTGTAGTTCTATAGTTGTAAACCAGTCACCAATGGTACAGTTCAGTTTTGTTGTGCAATGGATTTGCATGAAATATATAACAAATGTGAAACTAATCACTGCCATGAAGTATAGCTAGCTATACAAGCTTGCAAGTTATTTGGATAATATGAGTCTAAGAGTCAAATAGCTAGCTACAGTCTTATTCTGTACCTATGCCAACCACTGTACATAGCTTAACGAAATAGCTGGTCTATTTGAGTCCATTTTTTTGTCAATAGTTTAACTTTTTGTAGGATACTACATTTTACTACTTTGAGGAATATTTTGTAGTACTCTGATACTCTAGACTTAGTAACTAGATTATGTTTGATAAACCTGTAATGGATATAAATTATAACCACTATAAATAGATTTCTGGCTATCCCAGATACCTACCAAGATTTTATTTCATTTAGCTATTAGCTAACAATAATTTAGATTTAGCTAACTGCCACAGCCTCTTCCTGCAGAATGATCTCCTTGGTGTCAGTAGCCTTACTATTAATTGTTGGGGCTAGTTGTTCGAGTAGTCAACCAGTGCGCATTCCAGTGCGCTCTAGCGGTACCTGTTCCTCCCGACTCAAAGAAGAAATAAGCGGTGACATCACCGCTGCTATTGAATCGATTGTGGACTCAAACGTGACCTCGAGGTTTGTCCCACCAGTTTGTGGCGAAAATGGCTAGATCAAAGTTACTCATATCAATATGTCCAAAGGTAATAATTCGTGTCCACGAGGGTGGACATTGGTAAATTCTCCAGTAAGAGGGTGTGGGAGAAATAACGACGAGCACGTCACTACCGCTAAATTCTCAGTAAAAAATCAAATTTACACTCACGTTTGTGGGAGAATTTTGTCGGTTCAAAAGGGCTCAACCAATGGTTTTGGACCCACTTTCTACGACCGCAAGCCCCTCCATAGCGTTGACGGGATAATAATATCTCACGGCACCTCCTTTACTCAGAGGCGTATATGGACATTCGCCTCCATGATATCACAGCAACCGGAAGACATCAAATCTAGCTGCCCGTGCGCATATCGTGACAAAAATTGGCCAAACCTGATCCCACAATTCATAGGATCAAATTACTTCTGCGATTCAGGGAATCCTTCTTTGAACGTTGCTGAGCCGGACACATATTACAGTGAAGATGTATTGTGGGACGGTAAAGGTTGCTCCCGTAATAACACTTGCTGCCAGTTCAACAAACCACCTTGGTTTGTTACAGATCTAGGAGGCCCTGTCAGCAAAGATCTGGATGTCAGCATATTGCTTAATGGAAATAGAAGAAACGAGGACGTTATTGTAACACATATTGAGTTGTACATTTGGTAGCTAGCTAAACAGCTGTAGCTACCTAGCAAAATAAAACAATACTAAAAAAACAAACTATTATTAAAAAATAATAATGTTCCTGTGATCATAAGCTATATTGTTAGGATTGACATCCAGTTCTTGGTAGTGTTTACCTAATTGCTACGCTGGCCCAGGGTGGGATGAAGGTAGGAAAACTGCAATTAGGTGGGGTCAAGATCCCATGCCTCACAACACACAGATCCTTGTACTGCTGCAATTTAAAATTGAAAGGGTTTGTTCCTCTGATTTTTGGGGATGAATAGCTAATTACTTGAATCTGGTATGTAGCTAATATTGAATTAGCTATACCAGTAGCTATACAAGTAGCTAATTTAACTTTGGGCTGTGCGCATGTGTAGCAATATATTATGCATGCGTTGAAAAAACAACAACAATCACTTTCAGTATACTATGTCTTTCTTCATTTGCTCTTCTCAAAACTATGAGGTTTTTCGTGGGCGGAGTGCTATAGTTGTGTCACAGTAGATAGTTTCTTCACTTTTTTGTGAGAAGAAACAATCATATAGCTAATATGGCTAGCTAAAAATTCTCAACCGCAGAGGTGCGGCGCAAGACAGGTTCTTTTCAAAGCCGTGGCGCCTGGTGTTTCGTTGTCCGCGAAATTGTTAAGTTTGCAGTCTTGTGGTTGCGTACCTACTTTAGTAGCGACCTCGGTTATTGTAAGCGTCAAAACACTGCACTAGGAGAACTCCTCCAATGATGGTAATTACCATTCTCGTGTTACTTACTTTTCAATTCTCTAGTGCTAAACGATTCTTTACAAGCACAAATAAACTGTGCGTTACCAAATGTTTAAAAAGTGACGAAAATTACTATTATTGCTATACAGGACAAGACAGTTGGGATTACTGTTCTTCCCATGCTAATGTGGATATATACAACAGGAAATGCCAAAATCCTTGTGACACATATGGAGAAGAGTTCTATTCATGTAAAATAGAATTAGAAGACTACACAGCGTGGGAATTTTGCGGAACGCATAGGGAAAACTTTCAAATTGTAGCTAGCAGCGGATATTTTTGCATCGACGAGTGTGCCGAAGGGTGGGAAGGTTACTTCTGGTGTAACACCGAAAAAGGGTGGGACTACTGTTCTCCTGACGAGAGATCTGATCATTACAATAGGTCTTGTGTTTGGGATAGCTTCTGTGGAAAGCACGAGGGTGCTAAATATTATTGGTGTCACGTGAATAGAACTAACAATGAGTGGGGTTACTGTAGTATCCATAGTGAGAGCAAACACCTAACACATCGTGGCCACTATTGCTCCACGGAGTGTCTGTACAATTCGCTTAGCGATTACTTCCAGTGTCGCATATTCGACGGGTCGCTGGAATATTGTTCCCCGCTAAAGCAGACGGACTCCCGAGGTCACATGTGCACGTTTACCAGGTGTAGCAAGCCGGAAGGTAACAATTACTACTGGTGTTATTATAAAAATGGGAAATGGGATTACTGTGGGTTATTATCGCTTGATGGAGGTTGCTCTGATTACTCTCCTGACATTAGACTAGACGGCACACAAATAAAGGACTATGGAACCTCAGAGATGCAAAACATAGAGTCTTATAATGATTTCATTATGATACCATGGACTAATCCACTAAGCTTGGTTAGTCCAAGACGTGACTGCATAAAAACTGTACTATATGAAGGCACCAATGAAGTATCCAAATTGGTCCTTGTGAATTCTAAAAAGATCAGACCAAAGAGAACTTACCACCAGGGAAACAACAAAAACATATCCAGTGAATCTGTTGTACTTGATGAATTACATTCAAAAATAGCAAAATCACTCATCTTACAGTTAAAAGGTTTCAAATTGTCAAAATACGCTCACACTGTGGCTAGAGAAGGAAATATGGTGATAAAAGTTAAAGGGCTATATAGAAAAAGAAGAAGATTCCTCAATATAAAACTAGAGTTTAGGAGACCGAAGAATCGCCACATTCTGGATGTTGTAGCAGAAAGCTCAGTCCAGGTGCACCGTAAAGGGCATGCACTCTTTCCATTGAGGTACATACACCAATGTCTCATAGCTAGTCTTATGGACATTGAAGGACGGCAGTGTTGCATAACTCATAGAGGCTACTAAGGCAGTGTCATTTCTAATACCTTTTTTAATTAACAGAATTGTGATTTACAAAGATGGTATTTGGCAACATCTATTTCATGATTCGTTTTTATTAGATAGCACTCTTTGTTATTTCAAATAGCTTCACTGATAGATTACCAGAATAGACTACCTGATAGACTACCTGATAGACTACCTGATATACTACCTGATAGACTACCAGATAGACTACCTGATAGACTACCAGAATAGACTACCTGATAGACTACCTGATAGACTACCTGATAGACTACCTGATAGACTACCTGATAGACTACCTGATAGACAACCTGATAGACTACCAGATAGACTACCAGATAGACTACCAGATAGACTACCTGATAGACTACCTGATAGACTACCAGATAGACTACCAGATAGACTAACCAGATAGACTACCAGATAGACTACCAGATAGACTACCAGATAGACTACCAGATAGACTACCAGAATAGACTACCTGATAGACTACCTGATAGACTACCTGATAGACTACCTGATAGACTACCTGATAGACTACCAGATAGACTACCAAATAGACTACCAGATAGACTACCTGATAGACTACCTGATAGACTACCAGATAGACTACCAGATAGACTAACCAGATCGACTACCAGATAGACTAACCAGATCGACTACCAGATAGACTACCAGATCAACTACCAGATAGACTATCCAGATCGACTACCAGATAGACTACCAGATAGACTACCTGATAGACTACCTGATAGACTACCTGATAGACTACCAGATAGACTACCTGATAGACTACCTGATAGACTACCTGATAGACTACCTGATAGACTACCTGATAGACTAACCAGATAGACTACCAGATAGACTACCAGATAGACTACCAGATAGACTAACCAGATAGACTACCTGATAGACTAACCAGATAGACTACCAGATAGACTACCAGATAGACTACCTGATAGACTAACCAGATAGACTACCTGATAGACTAACCAGATAGACTACCAGATAGACTACCAGATAGACTACCAGATAGACTACCAGATAGACTACCAGATAGACTACCAGATAGACTACCTGATAGACTAACCAGATAGACTAACCAGATAGACTAACCAGATAGACTACCAGATAGACTACCAGATAGACTACCAGATAGACTACCAGATAGACTACCTGATAGACTACCTGATAGACTACCTGATAGACTACCAGATAGACTACCTGATAGACTACCTGATAGACTACCTGATAGACTACCTGATAGACTACCTGATAGACTAACCAGACAGACTACCAGATAGACTACCAGATAGACTACAAGATAGACTAACCAGATAGACTACCTGATAGACTAACCAAATAGACTACCAGATAGACTACCAGATAGACTACCAGATAGATTACCAGATAGACTACCTGATAGACTAACCAGATAGACTACCTGATAGACTAACCAGATAGACTACCAGATTGACTACCAGATAGACTACCAGATAGACTACCAGATAGACTACCAGATAGACTACCTGATAGACTAACCAGATAGACTACCTGATAGACTAACCAGATAGACTACCAGATAGACTACCAGATAGATTACCAGATAGACTACCAGATAGACTACCAGATGGAACAATACAAGAATCCGAGCTACTTGATTAAGACAGTACATAGTATGCTAAAGACAAGCCGAAACATTTCTTGATTAATCACCTGAAATAAAATTTAGTTCAGTTTCATGAGGACAAAGTGCAAATTTAGCGGTGCCTCATAAGTGTTTGCAAATATGAATGTGTGATCTGTGGAACAGTATTATAATAATATAAAAATCTCAATGTCATTATTATTATTTTTAATAATGTAGGGGGAGTGTTTAATTACTTTGTCATGTGGTACCGGTGCAACCAGTTTACAGTTCACTATACTTACTACTAGTCACACACTCACACTGGCAGAAGCGACTCTACAGTAAGCTGCCACCAGGATCTGAATCGACTGATCTCTTAATCCCCAACTAGCCTAACTTCCACTATCACCAGTGAAGTCAGTTAAATTAAAGATTAATTATAAGAAATGAAATGACACAAAACCTAACACTATCAGCCAAGTCAGAACAGAGCCAAGTTAAAAAAAAAAAAGCCTTAGTAGTCAACCACTGACATAAGCCAAGTCAGAACAGAGCCAAGTTAAAAAAACAGCAGCCTTAGTAAACCGCTGACATAAGCCAAGTCAGAACAGAGCTAAGTACAAAAAACAACAGCTTTAGTAGTCAACCGCTGACATAAGCCAAGTCAGAACAGAGCTAAGTACAAAAAACAACAGCTTTAGTAGTCAATCGCTGACATAATGACACACAGAAGAAACAGATTGCAAATAGCTGAATAATGGGATGAACGACAAGTGTTAATTAGTCTGCATGTACTGAATAGAAGTGTTTCTTATGCAATGTCCCCAGAGCTTGAAATATCTTTATCTGTCTTCTCTACTCTCCCTGACCACAAGTGGGGGAGGGGCCCCACAGTTCATTTCTTCTTCTGTTCATTAATTTTAGCTGCATAGGAGTAGTATTGATGTGCAGTTGTGAATATGGAATCTTCCACTAAACCCACATTACCTGGATCTACTAAGTCCACTGCTGCCATTGACAATAAAAGTGCCTGCAGAAAAAGACTCGGAAAGAAATCATCTTGTTTCAGTCCCATCTGAATCATAGTTATACTGAATACCATGGTGCCAACCACAGCCTGTAGCACTTCACCTTCCAAGATGTTTTCACTCTTGAGAGCTCTCAAGCAGGCATGAGTGACAGCTTGAACCCAATCTACAACTTCTTTGCAGAGCTTAGCGGTTTTCCAATTGGGATTCCACGGATAGTGTCTCTCGATGAATGGCCCAAATCTGAACTGACCATCTACCTCATCGCTGGAAAAGTTTAAGCTTTCACTGATAACATCTAGCAGCTCATTTTGAGGATCAACAGGAATCTTGATGAATTGGCTGTATGGAACGAGCATATTTTTCTTTAACCATTCACCCTTTTGGATCATTTCAATAGAAGATAAGGCTTTGCAGCATTTTTCTACACGCATCAAAATGCTTTTTATTGGAAATATTCCTTCTACAAGCTTCGTCTTCTTTACAATCATGTTAAAAAAGTGAGAGAATGCAGAAGATTTCAAGGTGTCATAGTAGCATGGCAGCATTCTCTTTTCATGGGGCACAACCACTTCAATGTACGTGCAGTTGCTCAAGCACTCTCGCATGTCTGAGGCAATTTTCTCCGCAAACGGACACTCCAAAATAACCATTGTTTGGCAGGGTTTTTCTGCTCTTATGGCTGCTCCAATAATGTTACCTGAGAGGCCTTCATCAGTTGAAGACAGTCTACTATTCGAGGGTGTGAGTACATGTCTTTTCAGAGAAGTTGATGGGCAGATGTCCACGAAACCGTTGCTCTCCTTGAATTTGAAACCAAGTCCAAAATCTGTCATATCGGTGGCATCTCCTATGTAAACAAATATGAACAGTCCATCTTCATCCGATGCTATCTTGGCACACTTCCTTATGGCGTCTACCACTCTTCCCTTGCAGCAGGAGGACATACAAGACTTCACAAGATCCACTCGAGATTTACAAAGCAGACCAGTGTCGCTTGTGAAAGAGTTGTACATTTTCTCTGCGTCATGGTCAAAATTATGCTCTGGGCTCACCAATTCTTTCCTTCTATCATGGTAATGAGATGTACCACACAGTATGAGTGCCGAGGCAGATTTGGTGGAGAGACGGAGCGCCATTATATTTTATTGTGTGATTTGTTTAAGTTCCATCTTGGGAATCATTACTTATAGTTGCATTTTGCTACAGAAGCATTTTGAACAGCAAACGTTAGCCCAAATTGGGAGTCCCCATTATTCTGTTATGTCTATTGTATATCTGACTTAGCAAAAAATGGAGTATGACTAATTCTTTGCAACCACTTGCTATGTCAGCAATTTAACACTTCTATGTGAAAAATTAGCCTATTTGATATTGATGTGATCTCTCAATAATAATAATGATTTAAAGTTTAAGAAATTTACTAAAATATTCAATATTAGTATATTCTTTTTGGGATGCCACTAAAACTGAAAGTTGTGTTTCGCCCACACATTTGACATAGACTAATTGAGGTATTCAGTGGTTGTTTACACTGGTGCAAACGACTTGTGGCTGAGCAGCAACTCCTGGCAGCAACTAACACTTTCAAAACAGTGGTAATGCTAGTTTAGTATCACAATAATACTATTACAATAATACAATTACACACATCATAAGGTTGATATATAAAAATTAGGGTAAGAGTAAAACAAAAGTAGAGTACTATTGTGAATTAGGTTCTCTAATGCCACCTTTCTGAAGCGTGGTGCTGCCAGTTCAGGCAATAAAGATAAAAATAAAATTGCTTCAATTTCATCATTTCTTGTTCCCACCACTTCTTGTCTCTATAAATACGCTGAGTGTGAAAGTCTCTGCCTGTCATCACCACTAAGTCACACTATTCGCAATCCACACAGAATAGCTGGCACTGAATCTGGAAATGGTAATCATGCCGACGTTTCAACTTGTGCCTGCTGTCATTTTCAAGGAAAAATGAGGAGTTACTACAGGCATCATCTATGCTTATATCTTTAGCACAGTATGGGCACTTTATTTCTAGCAGGCCTATGATGTGGTTGGGGTTTGACCTGTCATAGATGACCCCATCAGGACTGGCTGCTAACCATGGGGCAGATTTAGAAATAAATAAGCCACATTCTCTGACTTCCAGACTGTGGTTCTCCACCAACAAGTCAGCAACATACTGCTGTCGTGCCTTGACTTCGTTGTCAACACCGTACTGAGTTGCCTGATTTCCCCGAAAACTACTGTACGCCAGACTCTTTACTTTATTGCAGCGCTTTGTTGTCTTCCTCATTTTGGCTATACTTCCTACATTGGACGCTATAATCCGCTTCCTTCTCTCCGTCATCCATTTGCCACATGTACCCTGACCTCTTGTAGTTGCCTCAATGTTTCCAGCTTCTTCTTCTGTGACCATCACTTGCGTATTATAGAACCCTTTCTTCAGAGACTCCAACATATCACAAGGAAGGTCATCCTCAACTAGCTCTGGAGAAATTTCTCGGTCATGCCTGCTATAAGCATTACGAGCCACTGCAGAATTGTCTATGTGGGAATATTTGCTCCTTCGCCGTTTTTCCTTCACTTGTTCTGTAGCCTTCCTCTTCCTGTCAGCCTCTACTCTCGCAGAAGAACAATTGGCAGCATTAAAGAAGACTTTGTTGGGAGAGGAATTTGCCATTGTCGTCCATGTCTGTGGTCCCCACTTGGTGCCAATATTCTGGCAAAGACCAGCCCCCATACACCTTTAAAAAATATATATTTGAAAATAATATAATTAAACTTATTATCAAAAATTCGGCATGGACAAAATGTGAAATAGAAGCATCAATTAAATATTTTCGTTGTAGGGGGAGGGGTCGACAAGAGGGGAAATCTTAAAAATTTTACCCACCAGCAAAGATTTCTTCCCTTTACAAAAGTAATTCCCTCAGAAAAACAAAAACAAACTACTACCTCAATGTGGTGTGGCAACTGGGGGAGACACAGTAGACTGCCACCAGAGTTGTACTGGACCAAGCTTGTAAGGGCTTCCCACAACCCAAGTCACAGAAGTTAAAGTCTGTCAAAGGATTATGAGATAAAGCACCAAATGTACAACTGAGAAGCTCATGGTCAGTGGCCACAGTATATTAAACCACTGAGCATGAGCATGAAAACCATGACAGGATGTGTGTGTGTGTGTGTGAGGCATGAGTCAGCGCAAATAATAATTGATAAAAGGGTGACACATAAACTACATATCTGTGACACATAAACAACATACCTTAGCTATGGTGGGTGATGAATATGGATGATTAAAGTCACAAGTTATAACAGTGTCCTGCACTGTGTGTGTGTGGTAGGTGGATCCACCACACCTCCCCCCTCCTCTGAAGCCTGTGCTTGGTCAGAAGACACTGGAGTAGGAGAATAATTATGGATAGGCTGCTTCTGCAGTGAGATGTGTTGATCTGCTGCTGATGGGTTGCTGCTGATGTAGCTGCTGCAATGGCTGTATACATCCTTGCCTGGACAGTGCATCTGCCACTGGATTCTGCTCTCCCTTGATGTAGACAATAGAGATGGAGTGGTCCCGCCAGTTTGTGTTTCCATCTCGTCAATTTGGCAGATGAAGGCACTCCCTCCAGAATTCCTAACAGTGCTTGATGGTCTGTATAAGCAACGAAATCTCTTCTTGGCAAGGTACAGTTTGAAATGTTCCAAGGTCTCCAGCAATGCCAGTGCTTCAAGCTCTGTAGCTGCGAACTTTTGTTCCCTGGGCAACAGCTGCCTTGAGAAGAATGAGCATGGCACCCAGCAGTGATACCTGGAAACACATAACACACCACCTATGCCACACAAGGAGGCATCGGAAAACACACACCATACTTCGTCACAATTAGGAATGACCAGTGAGGTATGGTGGGTGATAGAACTAATAATAGTATGAAAAACTTTGTCCAAGTCGTCATTCCATGTTAAGTTGTCAGACGAGTCACGTCTAAGTAACTGATTTAAAGGAGATGACAAGTGAGCAAAATTGGAAATGAATCTTGCATAAAAATTACATAAACCCAAAAATGATCTGAGCTGTGATTTAGTAGTAGGTCGTGAGAAATTGGCAAATTGAGTAACTCTAGCTGCTGGAATGGAGAGTTTTCCTTTTCCCACACAGAAACCAAGGAAGTTGAAACTGTAGAAAATCTAGCTGCATTTTGATTTCCTTCACTGTAAGATTTGCCTGTGCTAGCCTTTCCAGCACTTTGGAGATGTGTACGAGATGTTCACTGAAAGTGGCAGAGAAAGTTATGACGTTGTCTATGTATGCTGTGCTGAATTGTTCCAGTCCAAGCAACACTGACTGCATCAGAAGCTGAAATGTTGACTGCATCAGAAGCTGAAATGTTGCAGGCACATTTCTGAGCCCGAAGGGCATTACCCTGTATTGGAATTTGCCTAGTAGGCAAGAAAATGAAGTGAGGTGTTTGCTTTCTTCAGCCAATGGAACCTGGTGAAATGTTTTCAGTAAGTCCAGTTTGGACAGAAACCTTGCTTCACCAAGCTGAGACACAACAAAATCAATGGATGGCATTGTGAATGGTTCAGGTATGGTGACTTTGTTCAATTTCCTGAAGTTGACCACGATTCTAATTCCACCATCTTTCTTCCTAACAGGTAGTGTTGAGCTGTGATGGCTCAATGATTCCCAGTGAGAGCAATTGCTCTATTTCTTTCCTGAATTCTGTCTGGTATGCCAATGGAATTGTATATGATGGTGTCCACTGTGGTGTGGTGCTAGTGAGTTTGATGGAATGTGAAATGACAGAAGTAAGTCCAGGTGTGTCACAAAAGACGGAGGGAAACAATGCTAGTGTGTCATCAAGCTGCTTTTGCTGCTGTTGTGACAGGGATACTGACTCTTCCCTGCTGGGCATTTCCTCCAAAACATCATCCACTACAGTTGCAACTCTGCAAATGGAAGGATTGTGAACCAGTTTGAGTTGTGAAGCATGTACAGTTTGGGGCTTGGCTTTCTTGGCAGATGTGCTTCGAATGATGCAATTCACTGGGTGCAACAGTTTCACAATAGTGTATGGCCCTTCCCAGGAGGATTCCAGGCATTTATTCAAAGCAGGCACCCTCTTGAAAACTGTGTCTCCCACTTTCAAGTTTGAGAGAGCAGTTTCCTCAGCTGCCAATCTGGTTTTGGCTACTTTAGAGCTGAGCTGTGATTTTACAATGGAATTGCTGCTTAGGCACTGAGCTCACGGATGAATTGAGGCAAGTTTAAATTTGTCTCTGGCTCACCCAGCCACAAAGATTTGAGTGTTGAAAGCACAAAAGCTGATGGTTTCAAGAACAGCAATTCATGTGGGGTGTAACCATGACGACTGTGTGGCGTGTTTCTGACAAAATATAATACTAAATCAAGTACTGCAACCCATTGTTGCTTGTTATCAATAGCTTTTGTAAGCATGGTTTTCAAGGTAGAGTGAAACCTCTCTAGCCGCCCATTTGACTGGGGGTGGTAAGGTGTCGTCCTGACTTTGTTAATCCCAAGTTTCTGGTAAAGTGCAGTCATTACTTTAGACATGAAATTGGATACAATAGGAGGTCCCGTGATGGCAATGACAGAAAGTAGTGCATGGGCAGTGTCTTCAGCTGTGTAACTTTTAAGAGGCACAGCAAATGGGAACCCAGAAGCAAGTTCCATGGATGTGAAAATGAATCTGCAGTTATATAATGACTTGGGCAGTGGCCCCATAATATCTACAGCTAATTTCTCACATCTTTCAGCAATGATTTCTGGGGGACACAGAGGCACTTTCAACCCACCACCTTTATTGTTCTTTAGGCACAGTTTGCTTTTGCTGATGTAACCCTTGACATCTGCTGCCATGTTAGGCCAAGAAAAATGGTTATTTATGAGTGACCTAGCTGCATTAAACCCTCCATGGCCCAAACCGTCATGTGCAGTGCTCAATACTTTGCTTCTAAGAGGCTGTGGCACAATTAAAGCACTGGAAACTTGGTTACACCTGAAGCACGTGACAGTGGATGCATCACATTGTGATTGTGGATTTGCAAGCAAGGGAGTTCTGTGTTGACTGTGTGACTTGTTGCCATAAGAGGTGTGGCTAGTATAAGACTACCTAAAATGGGATTGGTCATTACCATACCTTTGCCTGTGTGTTTGACTGCCATGGTTGCCTGGCCTGTGCGCCTGGCTTAGGACACAGTGATGTGCAATCTTGCAAGAAAGAATTTATGGAAGGTAAGCCGTCTTGCACACAATATCCCTAACATCATTGGGAATACCAGCTGCCACTGCAGTATCTTTGAAACACTCTCTAGGGTTTCCTCTGACATGTGATCTAGGAATGGCATGTGATTTAGCATTACTGCAAACTTGTATGACCACATATTGAACCACTGCATAATAGACTTGCTACCACCTGGCCTGTATTTTAAGCGAAAGGAATTTAAACATTCATTTGCTGTGTAACCACCAACAGCTAGAAGTGTATCTCTCATTTGTGTATATGACCGACACCCTTCTACATTGTTAAAATATGCTTCCTTATATTGCCCAACCAATACTGCCGGTAATGCTTTTAAATATTCCTGCTGTGGTACATTATTTGCTTTAAGGGTATACTGAAATCTATGAAGCACAGCAAAGATATCCTCACCCTCGTGCATTACTCCTATTTGCTTAGCCAAAATGTCATACCTGCTATAATTGTGTTGCGGCTGTTGAGTTGGAGTGACTGTGGGCGTGGTTGCTTTGGCCATTATCTCGGCAAGGAAAAGCATATGTGGATCCAATTCACAGGCTCTGGCTCTTTCAGTCAGGTTCTTCAAATTCTCTATCTGAGACAGCATAGTTGGATTGGGTGTGGCACCAGTGCTTTCTGAAGAAGGTACTTTTTCTTCCTGTTGATAATCCTGTTGAGTGCTCTCTTCTCCTAGACCAAGCCATTCTAGCTCCTCAATGGTGGTGTCTGATGAAGCTGAATCAAGTGAGGGAGCTGTAATAGTGGAATAATCTGAGCTGCAACTAGATGCGGGGGAAGGCGAAACGCTGAAATTTGCTGATGAATTGTCGATGTCCACAAATTCCATCCTGAGTGGGAGGTTCCGGGTATGCCGTAGGTGTGGCCTCTCGTTGTAAGCCATAGTGAAATGAAAGAAATACAAGAAACAGTGAAACACAGGCTGTAACTAAAAACAACAACGCTTACAATCGTTCACACAACAAAATGTAACATAAACACTGACACAGGTTACCAAACACAGTTACAGAGCAGTAGTAGTAGTGAAGTGAAGCGGAAACCCTCAACGCTCGAGTTGGTTTATGCAGCCTAAATGCTTGCAATGGGCTTGACACAGAAAATGCAAGTCACTATGGTAGGACAGAAGCAGTAGTAGTAGGCATAGTAGTTCGTCTCCACTGGTCCTCAGCAAACAGAGTGTCTAATTCTGGCTGGGACCACCGCTGATCACCAAGTGTGGTGTGGCAACTGGGAGAGACACAGTAGACTGCCACCAGAGTTGTACAGGACCAAGCTTGTAAGGGCTTCCCACAATCCAAGTCACAGAAGTTAAAGTCTGTCAAAGGATTTTGAGATAAAGCACCAAATATACAACTGAGAAGCTCATGGTCAGTGGCCACAGCGTTCCCAATCCCGCTTAAAAGCGGGTGAAGACCGGTTGGCTTCTCCGAATTTTTAAAAATAGTTACTTTATAGCTAGAACCTTCAGATTGCATACACAGGTGCCCAATGCATTGGAGAAGCATCTAAAATAGCGTTTCAGCCAGGGCTGCTTCGACAGTACCTCACAGCAGTTGCGTTTATTTCTTCCTCGGCAAAAAAAAAAAACATCGGTTCTCCGTCGAATTTTAAAAAAAGTTACCTTCTTCACAGCAGCTTCATTTATGGATCCAGTCATCTCCAGAGCTTTGTAGAAGCAGCGAAAAATTGCTTGAGCCCAGTAGCCTTCCATAACACATTGAAACAACAGCTTCTTTGCCGACCAAGACTTTGCGGTTTGACTTACTGTCTTCTTTTTTTTTTATAAAATCGCCAGTTCAACTGGGGGCCTCCCCATTACGTACAGTCTTAGGTAATGCTTATTACATCATAGGAAAAAAGTGAGCGTGTCGTGTGATCCAGGTAACTATGCAAAAAAAAATTTTTTTTTTTCGAAGTCAATTTGGAAAAATGGCGTCTACCAGTTACAGTGCTGTGGAAGTTTTAGACTTGCTTGATACTGACTCTAGCGACTCAGGATCAAGCGGAGAAGAGGGAGACGACATCTAGGGCTATAGGAGGCCCTGTATCAGGGTTGGGGACCAGACCCCGTCAACTCTGACACTGACAATGGAAGTCAAGAAGATGATCGATGTAAGCTTGTCTTTCTCTTGTCTTTCTCTTGAAAACTAGCAAGCTTCTGTTGTGGAAAGGACTTATTTATAGCTATATTGAGATAGAGAAAGCTGTTTAGCTATAATATATATATATTTCATTGAGTTTTGAGATTTGAAAGTGGGTTGTGGTTTGTTGATCAATTTCAAATTTTCAAAAAAATTTAATTTTTTTTACCAGAATGTACTACTAGGACATGATGTGTATGCAGTCATTGACCCAATTGTGAAGAGGGATTGTGAAGAGGACTCAGATGAGGCAACAGGAGCAGAGTCTTCCAGTGATGAAGGAGATGCCAGACCTGGCGAAGTACACTCGGAGCCCCACCCCCCCCCTCCCAAACAAAAATCCTGTATGAAACCCCATACAATACATCATAAAGTTGCAATTATATAGGATCATGAACAATTTGTTGTTTGTATTACAAATATCTTTGTTGTTTGTGTTTTTGTGTATATGAAATTGTTTTGTAGTGGAGCTCAACGTCCGATGGCATATGTTCCTTGTGGACACTCATAGATGTCTCCTATACATGATCACAATCACCACCAAACACAACAAACAACATATTTTATTGTTGAACTAATATAATATTGGTATAAAGTACATCAAACAATATTATTTCTATTTTTTTTTTATTATTATTGATGAGAAAAGTGGAATTTTTTTGGGAAATTTTTTTTTTTTTTTAAAGTAATAGTAGAGGGCCTAAATATTATTCAATTTTCTCAATCAAAAAATGAGGGGAATCCCAAACTCTTGGTCTATTTAGTGATATATGGTTGCTATGGGGTTTTCCCAGCCAGCATCGAGTTAAAAAAATAAAACGGTAATGCACTATTCCGCGGTAGAAGATTAGATTTTTCCGTGCGCGTCCAAACAATTCGGGAACGAAAGGGTTAAACCACTGAGCATGAGCATGAAAACCATGAGGCAGGATGTGTTGATAAAACGGTGACACATAAACAACATACCGGTGACACATAAACAACATACATGTGACACATAAACAACATACCTTAGCTACCGTGTGGGTGATGGATATGGATGATTAAAGTCAATAGTCATAATAGTGTCCTGCACTGTGTGTGTGTGGTGGGTGGATCCACCACACTCAAGAAAAGTGACAATTCCCCCTACTCAAGAGGTAGCAGTTACTGTGTTTCGAATATTTAGTAGATTGTTTGTAATCAATGGTAATTCTCAAGTAACAGAAGAAAAACGATTAAAAAGTAATATTATTGGACTTAGTTACCACTACGTTAAATTTTCATATTTCATAAACTACTAGCCTGTGTTCCCATGAGCCACTCTGTGATCTATTGATGATCTTGCCACCGTCAAACTTGGTCCTAATGTGCATCCAAGCACTCTGTCAAATCCGTTGTGTGGTTACCGATTAGCTGGTTGGACTTGGCTACTAATCTGCTAACTAGACTGGAGATGCCATGCAACATTTTGGAGTCCACTTCCATTTGTGTGATACCACCTCTCCTAGCTTCAGCTTCTGTTGTAGGCGTGTCATCCAGTGTTTCTCTCCACAGTATCTCCTGATCTTCAATAACTGCAGCAAATTTGTTGGTTTGTAAGAAAACAATATTTACAAAATAAATAGCTGCATTTTTTTAAATGATTTCCTTTCTCATCAACATGCCGATTAAAGCATCAATAAATACAGTTGTTTTAGAGGAAGGGGAGGATTAAGAGCTTTTATACTACACACACACACACACACACGCATGCATACACACGCACACATGCATGCACACACATGCACAAGCCACGCACACACACACACCTACCCATTAAAATGTTACGTTTGTAATTACAAGAGTTGAATTCATTGTTTTTAATGAAATGAAAGTGTCCATGATAAACCTCAGTTTAATAATAATCACTATAGGTCCTACATACCTTCAGTGACACCTTCGTCACTTCCATTAGCTGAGCCATCTGCTGCCACATTCTCATCTTCTGTTGAGGCACTTCCAACTCCCGTCGTTGGCGATGATTGCTTGGTGGCCTGTGCTATTGTGCAGAAATCTGTACTGTAACCAGAATGAATGCCAAAACAATGCCTCGGCCCATGCATAAGGTCCCTTCTCAGTTGCTCAACGGCAAGTAACAGTGAAGCGGAAAAGGACAGTTTGACTATTGAAAACTAGATAGAGATTCTGGAAAAAGATAGTGCTTTCAGTTGGCTAAAGAGTACAGTATTAGAATTTCTATTGTGTGTGAAATTAGGTGCAATAACTCATGAATATTTTTATAAACTTCCAATTATCTGTTATCCATAAGGCTCTCAGTCCCAAGCCTTACGGATGATCAAGGTTCCACTGTAATATCTTTTGTTTCTTCAGCTAAATTATTCACTGACCTGTTGTAACCGTTTGGACCTTTCATGTGGATTAACCTGGCTGTGTGCATGTGTGTGTGTGTATCTATGTGAATGTGCATGTGTGTGTGTATCTATGTGAATGTGCATGTGTGCGCACATGTGTGTGTGTTAGCTACATGCACACTTGCAGCTTGAGAAAGTATAAATTAAAGTAAACAGACAGTTGCTACATAACATACATTCTATGTACAGAAAATTGTAACAAGATAAACAAATACTATACAGGAAATTAACTTCATATTGTTTATGAGTAAAGCTAAGATGATGTAAATGTAACTTATATATTCAAGGATATACAAAATCATTCCTGATAGTTCGGTTTCTAAATGAAATTATGCTACTTACAAAATAGGTGACTGTATTCAATTTGTATTGAGCTAGCTATCTACAAAAACACACTTGTTTAGTATTCAAGAGAAGTAGTCTATAGCAAATAAATGCTCATTTTTATCTTCTCGCTGCCTTCTTTTGTAGCATTTAAAAGATATATAAGAAGCTATTAGTAATATGAAGAATGTTGACAAAACCAGAATTAAGTACCAAAAGGTGCAACCATACGGATGAAGCAGCCATCTTTCAGCAATCGATTGTAGGCCAATATGAATTCCAAAACCCATTACACCCGACAGACCTATCAATCCATAAGTTAGGCCAAACAAAAAACCTTTCAAAGAATAAGGAGACTGTGCGAGTATGAAGTTTGCTCCTGATGACAGAAGCAGTGGTGGAACTGCTGATCTCAATGAGTAAGGTATTGCCATCCAGCGGTAGTCCAGAGTGTGTTCCACCACGATCTCTTCAAAGCATGTTCCATTATGTGAAGTGTGACTATTGTGTTGTGCTGCCAAAACGACAAAGACTGCCGCAGTGATGCTCAAAGTGGCTATAATCATTCCAATAAAGCATCTCTTCAGAATTGAAATGGAATAGAACAATTTCAATGCAGAGCTAAGAATAATTTCAAAAAGAGGAATAACAAAGATGATGGCAAAGTCACCGCTATACACAACCCCAAGTCTGCTAAAACACCAAGAAACTTCATTACACTCTGAAGTATAATAGTCCATTTGATCATCGAGTGAGCTCATGATTTTGGAAAACACTTCATCCACTGAAAAGTGTGGACTAATAAAAATCATGCCCACAATCAAGACCGCACAAATGCGTAGCAAAGTTTTTACATCTTCTACCTCTTCATTGGTGAAGGGTCCACCGTATATTCTCTTTCCTACATCCAGTCTAGCAGAACGTCTTTCATCCCAGTCAGTTGGCGCACTTCTCGTAGGGTACTTGTGTTTTAAAGCATAACTAAGTACTTTATAGATGTTAGAGAAAGGACTGCAAGTTGGTGGTGACTCCTTAATGAGCCATGAGCTAAACAAGAGGTCAGTACATACCCCACAAGTTATGGCCACTGGCAAAAACAAACTAGTTAGTGCTGGAAGTTTACAAAAGCACGACTGTCCAAGACCGGCTACTATTCCGCTTAAAGTCCATGTCCATGTCCACCATAGCACGAATGATGCAATTTCACTTGAAGAGGCATCGTAAAGCTGATCTAAGCCCAGTTGGCCTGTATTGGCTACAATCCCTCCAAACGCTAAAGCCATTGGCACGTGCCACAGAAGGAGGAACCTGTTGACTAAGTGTGAGCCAGAATTGCCTTGAAAGATGGAAGCGATGCTAAATATAGTAGACAGTACAATTAGTGTGATAAAACTCCATTTAATGACTTTGTAGCGACCAAATTTTGTATCTGCCAACCATCCAACAATAGGACAAAAAATGAAACCTAGTGCCACTACATCCGGACGAAAAATAGTCACTGTGCCAATTTGCCAGTTTATACTGCTCTTATAGAAATGTGTCGTGTAGAGAGACTGAAACGCACTGAATCCAAAGAAGCTCCAAACCAGCACAAGCACAGCACCCTTGCTTTTAAACATCTTTGCTTGCCACAGTACTGGACTTCAATTTCTTACACGACAAACTTTCTCGTGAAGAGTGTACATAAATAGCTATATGCTAATACTTACGCCGAGCAAACTGAAAATAAACATTAGGCTTTGATTTGCTGGTTTTGGGCAAAACTATAAAAACAAGATTACTTTGATAACAAGCTATATTTTTTTTTCTCCATTTACAGATAATAGAAGTGTGTGCATAACTTAAATTTCGAAAAATTGCTTTAATTTCAAGCACAGTAGATGCGTACAGGATGAGTTTACAGGAAAAACGGGGTAACATTGACTGTTTGAAGATTCAACGTACCTGACACAGGCGTTGCGGAATAGTTATGCAATGTGTCAACAATCTCTAACATTAAAGGAAAGAAGCTCTGTCATATCATGCGATGCAACGGGCTAAAAGAATGAAGCCAAGTACTATGCACAAGTGACCATTGTTTACTTAAGTGTTGGTCAGGCTTGAAAATAACACTACTTCAGTGCTTGACACTGTTCACACCAAATTAACAAATGGCGGACTCATACAATAGTGGCATGATAGCATAATAATCTGACTAACTGAAAACATAACTTTCTCCCTATAATAATCCAGAAAACGAGTGATCTATTCTGTAACGATTAGTCCTACAATTTCTTCCTATGTATTTTTTTCCATGTAAACCAGATCAAAAATTTCTTAGCTAGCTATAGCCTCATGAGATATTTGAAAGTCAATTCCTAAATTAATCAAAATTGCAATTAATCTACAGTGTTGGAGCTGTCTGTCTGAAAAGTTTAGTCATGGAAACAAAAATGCTTACAGCCGCCCCCCCCCCCACTGCTGCAGACCATCAGTGTATGTACTAAAATAATCAGTATGAAAAGCTTTTCCTGCAAAACAATATCTATTTACCTCCTTCCAACTCCAATGCAGTGTTGTTATGGTTTAGAGATACCAGACATTAGTTATTCATACTAAAAATATCCTGATGGTTTGGTTTTAGTGTGTTTCTTCAATTGGAAGATTTAGTCAGTTTTATAGTACTTCTTTTACTGTCAATTGACCAGTTCAGGTTAATTTGTGCAGTATTCAAATTCGTCAATAACGGGACTCCTTAATAATTTAAGTAAAGTATTTTATTTCTTATATAGCTATTATAGAAATGATTTATTTAATGGCAATTTATATTTCCACTTAACAATTGCATGAAGGTGAATTGGTTATAATAAAAATTGCTTAATTTATGTCATCCGTGTTTTGGTTTAATTATTTATTTGCTGTCTTCCTAGTGTTCTCTATAGCTAGTTTTTTTAGTTTTTCTTATCAAAAGTAAAATATTCCAAAACAAAGGGGGTTATGGTTTTAGATTTAACTAACTAGCTACTGTACAGGTCTGAGACTTTATTTTATGTCAGAGACTGCATATGGTGTCTTTGTTAGCTTTGCCGAAGGACCAGCAGGTTGGTTTGCTCAATTCACACAGTAAAAAATTTCAATTCAACCTTTTTTCTTTTTAATGCCAACTGACCAGCAGGTGAGCAATGACAACTGAACAGCAAGTGAACAAAAAACATATGGCTGTGGCAGCCCTTATGTAGTGTGTATAAATTGCATGATCAATTAACATGATGAGTTTCAATTATGATCTATTTAATATGACAAGTTCTGTTCACGACCATATTTGGTGTTGCTATAGTTTAACAGCTGTTCTGGTCTGTTTGTTGCTGGACCTGAACAGCTACAACCAACACTAAGTATTCCAAAGTAGCTCTAGTAGCCATCTTCTGTTGTTCATTACTAACCTACCAGCTTGTGTGTGTGTGTTTTTTTTTAAGCATACACAACATGCTTTTGCTGACTTGACATGCTTTGCCAGTCCACATAGCTGCCTACATAAATGAGTGTATTATAACTTATACCATGGTTGCTGCGGTAACACCCATGGATTAAAAGTGATATTTTCCCGGTGATTTTTCCTGGGGCTATGATATTTTCCCGGTGTCAAGCGAATTCTTCCTGGGGCTATGATATTTTCCCGGTGTCAAGCGAATTCTTCCGTGTTTCCGGCCCAAAATTAAAATTCAATTAAAATTCAATTGAAGCACGCCAGAAAGTTTACTTTAGCAAGTTTACTTTAGCAAGTTTGCTTTAGCATTGTAGCTGCCAGCTGTTATCTCCAGATCTAACTCTACCTGGGCTGCTCAGCAGTAAGCAGTAAAGCAGCTAGCTGTGGTAAATTCCTGTGGTATGAGAGCGGCAGGAGAGTTATATGTGGTAGGGCTGGTCCCATATAGGTGGATATGAGAGAGTAGTAGTAGCAGCAACTATGGTATAAAACAGTTATGCCATGGCAACATCTGGGTTATGAAACTTATTCCATTTCAAGTGTTTAGAAACTCTTTTCTAAAATCAATTTCCAGTTGTTAGCTAGTTACATCTGTCTGCTTCATAATGTTAGCAAACATTAGCTAGTTACCTGTTTACAATTTCAATAAACACCAGTTTTCACTTTTAGTTCTAAATGTTTACATAGAAAAGTGTCTGTGTACAATCTAATTATTTTAATGAAGTTATTCCTATGACAAAAAGGAGTTTACAAACCTGAATGAATTAGCTGTGTAGCTATATGTAGCTATTTTTAAGCTTTTGGTAACCTTTCAGTTAGCAATACAATTCACAAAGTTTTTGCAGACTGTTCCCCCAAAACGTGAAATAGGCGTACATCTATCTGTATAGACATGGACAGAGTATCAATAAAGCTTGTTGTTTTTTCCATGAGAAACCCAAGAGTTATCCTTTCTATAAACATAAATAACTTAAAATGACATAGCAGCAGTGGTCAAACTACAGCTATGTAGCTGCCTATACTATATAACTATTATAGTGCACACTGCTGATCACCACAAAATTGCACTAAAAACTGTATTAAAATATAGAAAACAATAAACTTTCTATGACCGCTGTTAATTCAGTATATAATAGTACATGTATATACCAGATAGCTAGCTATGACGTGCTGAAGACCACCGTTTAGTTGCTTTTAAGACAATATCTTTCACATATTCAGGTGAACTTTAAACTTTAATGTTTGGTGTTTTTTTTTTCTAAGTCCGCAAAGGGTGCATCGTTTATACTCTCAAGAAATTTTTAATTCTACCTAGCTAATATAGCTAGCTAGCTACAAAAGGTTGAAGCAAAAGTTATGGGGCGTTTATATAAAATAATTTATGATAGTAGCTATAACTATTTAAATTGTGTATAAGTCTGTTTTATTGTATGAATTTAGGGCAAATAGCTAATCAGTGCATGACTGCAGCAATGTCAATAAGAATAATAATATGGTTTCCCTTAGCTTCATATTTATGAGGATTGTGTGGCAGTAGCTGTGTGCTCAATCACATCACTCAAAAACAGCAACAATGGAGTATTATAAACAGCACAAAAAACACTCCTAGTATACAAGGACTTACACTCTTGCTATAAAAACTAAACTATTATATTATTATTATTATTATTATTATTATTATTATTATTATTATTATTATTGTCTTATTATTATATTATATCATTAATATTTAGAACTTCACTAGCCATTTTTAATAGAATTTATAACATTAATACCCAGAAGTCTATATGTGAAACCATTGGTCAATACACAGGATGGTAGAAATATAGCCAAAAGGACGAGTCGAAGTTTTTTACTAGCTAGAATCACTCAGACAGTGCGGTCAATCAGAAATTTGGAACATGATATTTCTTCACAACTCAGAGTTTTGGAAATCAATGTCGAACCTCATCACCTGACAGCAATTTTTAAGCTGAAGGAACAAACATATCAACAAACAACTAAGATATGCAAAGATAGGCAGAAGAAAAAGTTTGATTTACTTCTCAAACGTTCTAATGATTCAAAACCAAACGTCGAAAGGTGGGTGGTGAATGAGTCATCAAGAGCATTGACATTACCACAGAAGAATGTTCTGGCCAAAGGACTCAACTTTGCTCCATCACCCAAAGTGATTCCAATCCCTGAAATTGTTGCAGCCGTTGAAGATGGTCTAAGAAAAGCAGATAAAGGGAAAGCAAGCTTAGCTAGAGTTGGCATCATTGGAATTTTGAATAAAGCCAGGCCACCACCTAGTAACTTGAAACCTGATGAATTGAAAGCCATAAAAGAGTTACGAAATGACAATTCTGTTATGATCTTACCAGCAGATAAAGGCAGAGCTACTGTTCTTCTAGACAAATCTCAATACGATTTGAAAGTTAGGACCATGTTATCTAATCCTACAACTTACAAAAAGTTGGACAGAGATCCTGTAAAAAGGATTGAGAGAAAATTGAATGAGATTTTGATGTCATTAAAGAAGTCAGGCTCTATACCTCCAGGACTTTATTATAAACTCCGAAGTTCAGCTGGTAAAACTCCACTCTTTTATGGTCTACCAAAAATACACAAACCTGGAATCCCTTTGAGACCTATTGTTTCCTTCATAAACTCACCAACATATCAGTTATCAAAACATCTGGTTAAAATCATTTCACCATTAGTAGGAAAAACAGATTCTCATGTCAAAAATTCAAAGGATTTTTCAAGCTTTATTGTGGAACAACATCTACCACAAGAAACTAAATTAATTTCATTTGATGTCGTGTCTCTTTTTACCAGTGTTCCAGTGAAACGTGCTACAGAGATAGCCTATCAACGGTTGATAGATGATTCGACACTAGAAGAGAGAACTATTCGAACAGCACAGGAGATTGTCAGATTGCTCGAATTTTGTCTTAACGCAACATATTTGACATACTGTGGTGAAGTATACCAACAAGTGTTCGGTACAGCGATGGGCTCTCCTGTCTCTGTAACTGTTGCAAACCTGATTATGGAAGATATTGAACAAAGAGCACTGTCTACTTTCCACTCACCACCATCTTTCTGGAAACGGTATGTTGATGACGTCTTTACAGCATTACCTGAAGACTTGGTCCTCTCATTCCATGAACATCTCAATACTATTGAGGACTCAATCAAATTTACATTTGAAATGGAAGAAGATCACCAGTTGGCCTTTTTAGATACCAATATTACACATCACTCTGATGGTTCCTTCTCAACTAGTGTGTATAGAAAGAAGACACACACGGATAAGTACTTGAGTTTCGACTCACACCACCCTCTAGCTCATAAAGTAGCAGTTGCCAAGACGCTTTTTATTAGAGCTAACAACATTTGTACAAGTCCTCACGACCAAAAGAAGGAGAAAAATCATATTGTGGATGCTCTAAGAACCAATGGTTATCCATCCAGTGTCATCAAAATGAATTATTCTGTGTCAACAAGTGTGAAGTCAAGTGACAATAACGAACCCATTGGGACAGTAGTGCTACCTTATATCAGGCATGTTTCAGAGAGCATCAAAAGAATATTAACACCACTTAACATCAGGACATGTTTCAGACCACATCAGACACTGAAGACAATATTGGTTCATGCAAAGGATAAGGTGCCCATGTCAGAAAAGAGAGGCATTGTATACCAAATACCTTGTGGTTCATGCAATCACACTTATATTGGACAGTCAGGGAGAACACTGGGAGACAGACTAAAAGAACATAAGAGAGCCATTATACCGGATAGCACCTACTTCACCTCAGCTGTTGCAGAGCATGCAGTAAAGTCCAACCATGTCATAGATTGGAATAATGCAAAGGTCATAGATTCTCATTCTAATCTATACCAAAGATGTTATCTGGAATCTTGGCAAATAAAAAAGAGAAATAGTTCAATGAACAGAGATGAGGGTTTATTGCCTACAGTGTACAACTGCCTCATTCACAATTCTAACTACTCTTAAGGGCTTGTTTCCTTAGTTATTGTTAAAGCTGTTTATTTATTTTCTGTCACCCTTAGGGTTAATGCATTGTATCTTATTTATTTTCTGTCACCCTTAGGGTTAATGCATTGTATCTTTTTCATATTCATACTGAAGAAGGCCACTGTATAGTGTGTCGAAACGTTTATGTTATAAATTCTATTAAAAATGGCTAGTGAAGTTCTAAATATTAATGATATAAACATACCTAGCAACACAGGTCTATTTAAAGTATTATTATATTAATAAGCAAACAAATGCAAAAAAAAAGTGCTGGCCAGGCAAAAGATCATACAATTATGTACAAAATAATAAATAATTAAATAATTAATAATGACATCAATGGGTAAACAAAAAGCTAATAACCAAATGAATGAATAAGTAAGCAAATAGATAAATAAATGAATAAATAAATATAAATAATAATAACAATAATAAAATGAACTGGGTATGGATGGGTCTAAGGGTGAGTGGGAACCAGCAGATGGTGTGACGTAGTTGTGAGGTTCAATCAGGGAGAAAGCTGGTGTGGTGGGAATGGTGTCCTGAAGTCTGTTATAAGGGCCATTGATGTTGTCCCTGATGTTGTCTGGCATTGGCTGGAAGACTGGTGTGCTATGGTTAATAGGATCATTGAGAAAAGGATTAGGTGGTGATTCTTCCCAAGGTACAGTTCTGTCCCTGTACAGCCACTAACACAAGAGACACTGAAAAAGATAGTCTCTAGCCCATGGGTCTCTTGTCTCCACCACTATGTGGTGTCCCACATCCTTCAGCAAAGCCATAGACGTTGGACCACAGCACCCATGGTCTCAATGGCTATAGGTGAGAACCAATGATTTGGTGGAAGGCTGCTAGCTAAACCATTATTAGCATGTTCAGTAATTTGGTAAATTTAGCTGACATTTCTGCTCAATATAAAACGCACACAAAGTAACTACAACATTGTCTACAGCTATTACAGCCTAAAGTTATAGCTATTTGGACCCCTAAATGTATAATAAAATAAAGCAATATAACTAGCTAGCTACAAAATGGCATCTGTTTTGATAGTCGCTATTATTTGAGATTGTTTGAAGATTAGTAATCTTTATTTTCTCCTTTCAAAATGGCATCAAAGGAGAATGGCTTGAACCTGTGTCCTTCCCCATCGTAAAACTTGTTTTGAAACTCCACCCAGTGAAGCCTCAAGGCATGTAGGAAAGCAGATAGACCTTCCATTATGAGTAGAATTCCAATGGTCATAACTAAAAGTGAAATAAAATCAAACTGTGATACAAAGATTATCATGTGTATGACCTTGGGAAGTAACTTTATTACTTTGATGGCTACAAATAACTGTACAAAATTAAATATAACAAGAACCACTATAACATAATAACCTGGAATGTTACATTTGAATTTTGTTTTTGCTCAGGTGGACACTACATAAGCTTTTGTTGTATTTTATTTTATTTTATTTTGACAAGAGTGTACTTATCCTGGACTATGAACTACCATTGACCATGCATGACTGTGATTTTATTTTTGCTATGGTTACTCGGTTAGCTAACTTTTGAGTAGCTATCTGCACTGCCTTCATACATCAAGGACACTAACATCAGATTGGTATTTCAATATAATTAATGAATTAACTGTTATGGTGTCAAGTTTGTTAGCTTCCTGATAGCTAGTACAACATTTCAAAGCTTACAACAACAACAAGAAAGTTAATTCTGCTCAGTACTACCATCTCATTAAAATGAAAATAGATACGGTAATCAACTCACGGGCCCAAAAGATCCAGCAACCAAACATGAGGAGAGAACCCACAATGGGCCCCATAGTCTGTGCCTGGGAAACAGCCACAGCCAAGACCATCTCCCACAGCACCTCTGAGAGTTCTATTTATAAAAATATAACAAAGTATTATATTATTGTTGAGTTTTATTACCATTACAACTATCAATGCCATGCCTTCATTCCCATTATTGCCAACATAGTAAAAATCTGACGTATTTAGAGAGAAAAACAAAAAACAATCATAGGTAAGAGTGTTGTCGCTAGTCATATAGATTGTAATTTGTTGAAGACCAAACCAAATCTGAACACGCAACTTGACATTATTAACTACTTATCATTTCACGCTTATATCATTTCACTTCTACACTTAGCGAGCATGCTCAATTCTTCTTTATTTGTACATGCGTATTATCTCACATTCACGTATCACCTTTGTTACCCGTTTTATCATTTTCACTTCTCATTGTCACTCGAACCGTTTATGTCTAAATTTATCAAGCCACAGCTGATTACAGTACTATAACTAGTGTCTAGCCAGTTAGTGAGAAGTCCGGAGTGGGGAACTGTACGATAAACATTCCCTGTCTGGTTTACTAAGAGTGGAAATCTCAGACGACAACCGAGAGGCCAGCCTTACAACCTGACTCGCTAGAGGTTGATCGTGCGTGAGCATTTCCCTCTTCAGTAATTAAATAAGATATGAGATATTAACCCAAATTCGGAGGAGAGGGTGGAGTCAGCTGAATGAACTGCACCTGATAGATCAATTGTGACCGTCTATAGGAAAACCAGGCACAACGCGGCACCCTTCGAAAAAATTTTTTTTGCACTTACGGAGTTGTCGGCGTCCAGATATTGAGCTCTCCAAGTTTTATCGTCGTAGCTTAAGTCGTTCCCGCTATAATAGACCTAACCGTTCCCTTCCGTCGGCTTGAAACAATACTTTTCTCGATATTACGCACGCCGCGTTGTGCCCGGTTTTCCCGTAGACGGTCACAATTTAAAATAGCTCATATTTCTTTTATGTTGGGTTTCCATAAGTAACAAGTATACATTTTTTCCTTATTTAAACAAAAAACAGTTACCACAATGCAATTTTGCACTTGTGCACACACACACGTGTGTACATGAATTCTATAACAATTTAACCTACCTGAATGTGCCAGACTGAGTGCCCAGAGTCTAAGGTAAGAGGCTGTGTTGGAGATTGTACCCAAGCAGTACTCAATAGTGTGTATGGCTTGGTAAACAAATGTCTCACTGAAGTCAAACTGTAATAAAAAAATTTAAAACACGTCAAATGTTAGAATATTAGTCACTATAAAATCTATATTTTCCTGTAGGGAATAGCTTCTATCATTAGATGTATTAAGTAACACACAGTAGAAATCCTTCTATAAGCTACTTGTTACATGTGATTAAATAAACAATATGCAATATTTATTTTTCGCCTGACTCCTCCCCAGAGTAGCATCCAAGTTCAGAAGACTCTTGAGGGGATTAAGTTAAATTTTGACCATGAATTTTGGAGCAATTTTTAATTCTAATTTGTTGGACCAAAGAGGTTGTTTCTTACAGCTTAATGTTACCTCATCCTTGTCTTGCTTCTTCTTTCCGTCACTACTCTTGTCTTCCTTGACTTCTTCATCTGAGTCACTGTAGGAGATACTACTCATACTGCTAGCATCAGAAGTGTGTGACAATAATGAGTCATCTGGATGATGATTGCCCTATGAATAAGTATTATATATATATAATATATATATATTTATACATATGTAACTAGACATCCTTGCTCACCCCCCCCCCTCCCCCCACCGCCTACATTTAAGCTATTTGAACCAAGATTTCAGAGATATAATTATTATTTGATTGCAATAATATAGAAAAGCTGATAAAATCTGTAGCAATGCTCTCTGAGCCTTGTGCTCCCTATTGATGCCTACCATCATAATGCCAATTGCAACTTAAACCTGCAATTTTAAATTTTAAGTGCATCCACTACAAAACCACAATAGTTTTTTTTGTACAGGACTGTGCACTCTGTTGCATGAGCTAAAGGATAAGCTAACATGTATTTTCAACTGAGAGAGTTATTGTAGTATCCTAGCTTCTTGCAATCTGAGAGATTTCTGAATCATTGTGAAATTAAAATTATTTCAGACAACAAAATTTCTTTCTCAGCTTTGTTTTACTCATTAGATGTATTCTCTCTCTTTCACAGGCTTTTTATAACAATATAGAATTAAAAATATTTGGTCGCCACCGAGAATCGAACCCAGGACCGCTTGTATAATGCACAAGCGCTCTGCCACTGAGCTACGACAACTAGCCAGCAAAGAGACACTCCAATTCTGTATTTATGCTGTTAAGGGGTACTTCTATGGTACAGTCTCTCTCTCAACAGACCAACGAAAATTTTCTTTTTCAAAGATTCTTATTATTCATTGAATTTTTTTTTTTACTCCTCTAATTTATCACTTCACAGTTTCTTTCTCAGCCTTCTTTTACACATTCGATGTATTCTCTCTTTTTTACAGGCCTTTTAAAACAATACAGAATTAAAAATGTTTGGTCGCCATTGGGAATTGAACCAAGGACCGCTTGTGTAATGCACAAGTACTCTGCCAAGCGGTCCTGGGTTTGATTCCCAGTGGCGACCAAATATTTTTAATTCTGTATTGTTAAAAAAAAGCCTGTGAAGGAGAGTGGTCCTGGGTTCGATTCCTGCTGGCGACCAAATATTTTTAATTCTGTATTGTTTAAAAAAACCTGTGAAAGAGAGAGAATACATCCAATATTTCAGACTAGTGGAAAACAGTTGATAGTCACTCTGGACTTTTCAGAGTGAAAGTGACTTATCAAATTAATTGTCCTTTGAAAGCAAATTTTGCTGTAGAAAGCACAAAAGCTAAATAAATCTAGAGATGTCCAATGTTACTGGTAACATACATGACCAAATTAAAAACGTTAGCAGTCTAAAGAAGTCAATTTATTTGCTGAGACATTCTTTTTTTTGTGGAATAAAAGGACAATCAAATAGAAAAAATGATAAACACATAGAGATTAACTTACATTCATGCGTCTCTTATTCCTGAAGCACAAGTAGAATGGCTTAATACATAGCATCCAGGGAATGCACACCACCGCTACCACAACCAGGACCATCTCAATGTAACGCTGTCAAATAGAAATAAAATGAATATCAGTATTTACTCGGCAATGGTGATAGGATCATTAGAGAATAAGAAATAACATTCCAAGGTGTTCTTAATTATAAAAAAATCTGGTTGCTGCTTAAATATTTTAGTATTTCTTGTATATTCTTGTGCATGGTACTTTTTTTTTAGGTTTACTTACTAGTATGTGTATTCAGCACAGTACTTAATTCTGTACTAAAAATTCCACTTCTGGCACATGATGAGTGGTTGCTATGGCTGATGAAGAGGTTACTAAATATGGCTTGTGGGCTTCTAATAATTCAAGAAATAAGTGATACCATGTAATGTTATAGCTGATGAGTCACCAGCTTTTAAACACTGCAGGAGCTACAAGCACTCAAGCAAGAATAACATAATTTTGTTGTAGGGTTTAGCTGTATAATTGTTGAGGACATAGCATGTGCTCAACTCTTTTAGTTTCATTTTAGTGTTGCTTAATCCAAGAGATAGTTGTTGTTGATTCATCATTATCACATCTGAATGAGTTGAGAGCTATCATGGCTAAGATCTTTAACTTCACAAGTTTTTGTAGCACGTGTATATAATTTCATCGATTGAAGTACAAATAGCAACTGTTTAGTAAATTTGTCCCCAATAAAATTTATGTTTGTACAAATTCAACGTGTTTATAATAATAACCCAAACTCAAGGTTTTGGATTGTTTATTAAATTATAGGATGTTGATGTATTCTGGACCTGGCCAGACAGATGGTACCACGACTTAATAAAAGAGTACTGACATCGTATATGTATGTACGTTAGCCAATTTTAGTACTTGTTAAGCAAACTCCTCCTCCCTAAGCCCATTGTACTTTTCCTCAAAGTCATTTGTCATATATGTACAAGTCACCAATTTCTCCTGTTGGCTAATTATGATAAAGAAATGTTACGCAATAGAATAGAAACACCGCTTGTATATATTGACATAACATATAGTCTCTCATTTACTAACATTTTTGCTACTGCATAAGTAATCATTAAAGGGAAATACAATATTTTGGCATTAGTCTTACATATGCTATATCTACACTAACCTGTATGTTAGCATCATAAGGGGTGGGGCCAAATACAGCATACTCATTCAATGCTGGAGTGGTTGTGGTAGCATTTACATACGGAGCACTCCCAAACTCCAGAAACATGTTAATAAGTGCTATGAGCAAGCTGGGGGCCTGTAAGAATTAGATCAGATATAACCTAAAACAGCATATCTGTAAGAAATGATGGACAATGTACTTACAGTGTTGGGGTTGACATAGAAGTTGCACCATTTGTAAAATATCATAAAATTCATCCAGCCAAAAATGCAGACCAGGAAGAATACTTGAGGGATGAATTCCACAAACACATTAATGTATCTCTTGAAATGTCTAGAAGAACATAGCTAAGGTAAATGGTTGTATCTTTAAATATCCTATGAATAATGAATTTAGCAACATAATCAAGACAAAATAATTTTCTCATGCTATCTCCTGGTGTTAATTAGTATGATAAACTTGCAAATATCATTAGTTCTTCTAAAAGGCATTAAAATTATAAGATTCTTCTTCATTTGCTCATTAACCATTATATGTTAGTTCAAGATGTTTGAACTTGCATGCAATGAGTTCGAATGATACACTGAAAAGTGAGAGCGTCTGTCTGAATAGTATTGTTACTGTATACTGAACTTACACATGATTGAAGGAGTTCAGAATAACTCCAAACATCATCTGTGCAAATCCGAGAATTACTGCATCTTTCATCTTGTAGGAATTCTCAAACAATAGCTTATTTTCAGAGACACCCCAAATCTGAACCAAAGAACATGCAATGACATTAAGACAATCAAAAATATTTCTCTATTCAATTTATTTTAAAAATCATGGAAAGCTTTTCTTTAAACAAGGAAACTACACTTTATTGTGAACGTAGACTAATTAGAATGAAAATAACAACCAATACCATCACAATTACTAACATTAGCATATACAATTGTAGAGGCGTAATGTGTATATTGGTCGGCCATATTTACACACTTGACTTATCGTAATGACTTCTGGCTGTAAAATTTCAAGAGATAGTAGTAACAATTCTCAGAAATGTGCTATAATTTGGTATTTAAATAGTTTGTCAAGTTGATACTCCATATGAAACTAGCTAGACTAGCCAAGCCAGTTCAAACCAAATGCTGCTTTCTGATCTTTAGTTATTTCGCTTACAAGACATAGAAAGTTTGAACTAGTAGCCAATGTGAATACACCAATTATAATTGAATCGTCATGACAATTAGAGATTTTGAGGTGATGTTTGTTAAATTTAAGATAAAGGGAATGTTGTAAGTGTTATTACTGGCATGGGTGCTGTGGATTCTCATGAGAAGCTACGCCTGCACTGCACTTTTGTTATTTAGCTGTAGATCAGAATAGCAGATGTATTTGTGATTCACAAATTGTCATTTTACGCATTGTCATTGTAATGCATTTCCCACAGGCTACTGCGTATAAAAGGAGCAAGTAGTCCTTGGCTATATTGAATTTTCTGGAAATGTTGTGTCAAAATACAGTAATTACTTAAACATTGAGGATAATTTTCAGACTCAAGAATGTTATTAACTCATGGTTCTTCGGGACTTCAATACCACAGTTGCTATGGTAAGTATCACAAGTTTGTTTTAAATGAAGCTTTTCCTGACTCACTGAGCCACAACTATTCTATTCTGGGCAGAGTAAGGCAGCTTACAGAGTCAAAAAATTAAACATTAGAAAGCACATCAAATAAAAAAGTATTACCATGACAAAAGTTGCGAGTTAGTTTGTGATATTTGTTGTGATATTAAAAAAACACATCCATTTTTTCTTGATCTGTAATAATAATTTGCTTATTACTTGGTTCCATTAGAAATATTGGTGAGTCAGTCCTAAATTTAGGCAGCCTCAAATGCTTTATAGGCATGTGCATCAAACTATACCATAAGTTCAGAAAAGTCTTAATCTCATAAGCATTCAATTTTTACTTGATGCATTCACATATGTATCCGTTCCTTGAACGTCATTTGGATCTTGAGTATAATAGATATAGTGTATTAGGTTAGACAAGCAATGAAAATGATAAAAGGTACTTGATGTATTGGGTAGTTTTTCTGGTGTACTAACTATTGTATGTACTATGACATGTGAACTGGAATGACTGTTAGTGTATTTTACTGAACATATATTTCTATTTGTTCAATCGCAATATCTTCATTGCTTCTGTCTTGGTCACAACACACCCTGACTTCAATTTGAGAGGAAATACTCTCTGAGAATCTCTTCACAAACCATGGCTTGCCTTTTCCTTCACAGCAAGTAGAAAATCTGCCACAACCTTTTCCATCCCATAGTGGATCATCCCAGTAGTAGCGATCAGAATATGTAGTACGGCATGCTGTTTCACAGAAATAGTCATTTCCTATGAACTCCGGCAATTTTCCTCCATAAGGAATTCTGGATTTAGTAAAGGAGCATGGACAGGAATAAATGGATCCTACATTAGTTGTGACTGTCTCCTGCAATCCAGCAGCAAATGTCCAAATGTGTTGTCGTGGGGAGTGGCTGTGTGTAACAACGATTCCATCCACATACAAGTCATCAACTGTGCGTGTTTGGTGGATGCTATATGGATTAAATGCATCTGGGCTATAATATTGGTAAGCAATAATCTTGCCACACACATTGTGAAATGGAACATCAAAACTAGAAAAGAAGGTAGATGAACATGAATCAGTTGATCTCCGACACAGAGGCCGAGAAGAAAGAGCCCTCACAAGTCCACTTGGACAGCTTGCCCCAGTGGCTGTCATATTCACATTGGCAACTCTCATCCAAACTCCATGACCACACCCACCTTCTTCCATCTGGCAATAAACTCGAGAGGGGCTTGAATTGCTCTGAATCCAGTACATGCCTGATGGGCTCTCTGGCTTGAGTTCATGAATCTGCTGGCAGGATGAGGCTGCATACACGGGTAGTTTGCCAAGATGTTTCATGACCAAATGAGACTGATCCAACATACTTTCAATCTCATCTTTAAGTCCTTGGCAGCTACATGTCAATGGTGCTGTTTGATTGTGATCATCGGATGAAAAAGAAAGTTGAATAACAGAATAAAGGAGAACTATATAAACAATGGTATTCTTCATAGTAGATAGTTTGGTTTGCCTTGTGAGTGAATGGTAAAGAAGGGCTATTTATACAGATCAGCTCCTCCTTATTATTATATTTTTAATGCAGGCATGAATTGGGCTGCTTAAGTATGAAGTTACTTATGCTAAGATATATTGCTTTTACCTCATTAACTAAAAAATTGAGCATCTATGTTTGCCAAGATGTTAGTATTGTTGTTAATTGCAAATTCATTTACCAATAATGGAGAAAAAATAGTCTTTGCTAAGTGAACATTTTACAAAGCATGCCAGTATATTTATAGTAAGAAGTATGAGATTATTAAAGTTAAGAAATAGAGAGACATGCTCCTGTCAATTATATTTATAAGACACACTGCCAAGTTTTCAAAAGAAACAGAATTATTACCCACTTGTGGAGACAGAAATGGAAGAAGTGGAAGAGGTGGGCTGTGATGTGGGGGGAGGGAGTGGGAGCAGGAGATAGATTGGGACATAGGTGGATTCGCCAGTCTGGCCACTCCAGCTAGGCCAGACCACATCACAGTCATGCCGATTCAACCAAATGCTGTTTTCTGATCTGTATTTATTTTGCTTACATGACATAGAAACAATTGCTTGAGGACAATATGAATATGGAGTGGTGTAACTGGCAATGTTCACACATTGAACATGAACTAGTTGCTTTTGTGAATACACCAATTAAAATTGAATCCTCAAGACAATTAGGGATTTTGAGGTGACGTTTGCTAAACTGTGGATAAAGGAAATGCTGTAAGTGTTATTTCTGGCATGGGTGCTGTGGAACTTCCTGAGAAGCTACGCCCACTTGAAATTTGGTTATTTAGCTGTAGGTCAGAATAGTCTATTTCTTTCACGAATTGTCATTTTACGCATTGTCACTTTATGCAATGTCATTGTAAGGCATTTCCTGTGGGCTACTGCTTATAAATGGAGTGAGTAGTCCTTGGTGATACAGGCACTGAATTTTCTGGAAATGTTACAGTAATAACTTTGACATTGAATATAAATGTCAGACTCACGAATGTTATTAACTCATCGTTCTTAGGGACTTTCAATACCACAGGTGCTATGATAAGTATCACAAGTTTGTGGTAATTAAGCTTTTCCTGACTCACTGAGCCACAACTATTTTGTTCTGGGCAGAGTAAGGCAGCTTACAGAGTCAAAAAGATAACCATTAGAAAGCACATCAAGTAAAAATGAATTATCACAACAAAATTAGCTAGCTACTTCATGATGTTATGATGTTAAAACACATTCTTCTTTTTTTCTTGATCTGCGATAATAATTTACTTATTGTTTGATTCCATTATAAACATTAGGTGAGGCAGTCCTAAATTTGGGAAGCCTCAAATGCTTTATAGGCATGTGCACCAAACTATACCATAAGTTCAGAAAAGTCCTCATGTCATGAACATTCTATTTGTATTTGTACTGGGTTAGACAAAGCAAGGTATACATTTTTTAAAAATGATAAAAGGTACTTAGTTTTCTGGTGTACAATAGTATGAATATTGACTGAAAGGACTCGACAACTGCGAATGTTTTTACTGAACATATATTTCTATTTGTTCAATCGCAGTATCTTCATTTGCTCTGTTTTCATCTGAACACACTCTGACTTCAATTTGTGAGGAAAAACTCTCTGAGAATTTTTTCACGAACCATGGTTTGCCTTCTCCGTCACAGCAAGTAGAAAATCTGCCACAACCTTTTCCATCCCATAGTGGATCATCCCAGTAGTAGCGAGCAGAAATCATTGTACGGCTTCCTGTTTCACAGAAATAGTCATTCCCTATAAACTCCGGCAATGTTCCTCCATATGGAATCCGGGATTTAGTAAAGGAACACGGACAGGAATAAATGGATCCTACATCAGTTGTGACTGTCTCTTGCAATCCAGCAGCAAATGTCCAAATGTGTTGTCGTGGGGAGTGGCTGTGTGTAACAACGATTCCATCCACATACAAGTCATCAATTGTGCGTGTTTGGTGGATGCTATATGGATGAAATGCATTTGGCTATAATATTGGTAAGCAATAATCTTGCCACACACATTGTGAAATGGAACATCAAAATTAGAAAAGAAGGTAGATGAACATGAATCAGTTGACCTCCGACACAGAGGCCGGGAAGAAAGAGCCCTCACAAGTCCACTTGGACAGTTTGCCCCAGTGGCTGTCATATTCACATTGGCAACTCTCATCCAAACTCCATGACCACATCCACCTTCTTCCATCTGGCAATAAACTCGAGAGGGGCCTGAATTGCTCTGAATCCAGTACATGCCTGATGGGCTCTCTGGCTTGAGTTCATGAATCTGCTGGCAGGATGAAGCTGCGTACACGAGCAGCTTGCTGAGATGCTTCATGACCAAATGAGACTGATCCAACATACTTTCAATCTCATCTTTAAGTTCTTGGCAGCTACATGTCAAGGGAGCTAATTGATTGTGTTCGTATGAAAAAGAAAGTTGAATAACAGAATAAAGGAGAACTATATAAACAATGGTTTTCTTCATTGTAGATAATTTGGTGTGCCTTGTGAGTGAATGGTAAAGAAGGCTATTTTCTCCTTAATACTTCATTTTTAATGCAGGCCTAACTTGGAGTGCTTAATTAATGAAATTAGTGATGCCAAAAGATATTGCTTTTACCTCATTAACTAAAAAATTGAGAATCAGGTTGGCCAAAATGTTTATTGTTGTTAATTGCATGTTTATTCACCAAAAACGAAGAGAAGAATTGTTTTTGCCAAGGTTTACAAACCATGCTAGTATATTTTATAGTAAGGATGGAGTATTAGCATTATTAAATTTGAAAATAGATGCTTCTGTTAATTATATTTGTATGTGACTGCCAAGTTTTGAAAAGAAATGGAATCATTCATTATTCACTTGCTGTGAAAGAAGTGGAAGAGGTGGACTGTGATATGGGGGAGGGAGTGGGATAGGAGATATAATATTGGAGCGGTGTTAAAGGTACCAAATATTAGGTACAAGTTTTCATAATTATTATATAAACATTCAATAAATTGATTTCTTGGCAAGCGACCGAAGCGAGCGAGATACATTCAGGGGTAACACAATGAAAAATTGGGGAAATTTGTTGTTGGTGAGCGAGCGAGACAGTACTAGGGGTGGATAATGCAAAATTGGGTATATGTTATATATATGTATGTATGGATGGTACGTATGCTCCTTAAACGTGCGTGTGGGTTCCTTTCTTTCTCCTAAAATCACGGCTTTTTAGGTTTGACCCCAGTTTCTTCTGATACTACAGAACTACGTAAGTTTTAGCTCAAAATTGCGAGAGAATTCCTGCTAAAACGCTTGTTTTTTCCAAGTCACAAAAATTACTATGACCAGTTACTATGGCATTGAAGACCCTTTAGCTACTAGACATAATTAAAAACCTCGCCATTTTTTTAAACTTCTAAGTGCCGCTTGGCTTGTTGGTTGTCAAGAGCCACTGGTAGTCAGAATGGATTCTACAGATACTATCACTACTCAGGGGATACTGAGATAAATACATAGTTCCATATTTGTTAGCTAAAATTACAAGAATGACTCTAGACTTAATTTTTTTTTGTAGCTGAGAGCTTATTCAAGAGTGTCAGAATGGCTTAAATTTGATACTACAGACTTATCACTACTCAGGAAATTAAGGTAAGAAAGTAGTTCTGTATTTATTTGATGTAATTGTAGGAGTTCTCGATAGACCGTTCTTCAATTCAGACACTCAGCAAAACATTTTAATCATTGACTGGTAAATGGTTTGCAACATAACAGAATGCATGCATACATAATAGTTCACAGTATAGTCAGTTAGCTGGGCCGCTACATAATTAATAGTCAACTGCAATATTATATAGAATAATGATTTTTATCATCATGATCTTATGACAATAATGAGTTTTATGCAACCTAACAAGGCAGGCTTGCTCGCCTTTTGTGCTCAAGCACACCACTAGTATATATGTCATTTGGTACTTTGACCCTCCCGTACTTTTGTATTAGCTTGGTGTTCGACCCTCTCCAAACTGAATATTTTGGTTTAGCGATTATTACCCGTACCACCACTAGTTTATAAATGTGTGTGGACGTATGTATGTCACTTTGTACTTTGACCTGCACGTTATTGTGACTGCTTCGTGGTCTGCCCCTTCCCACACCTAGCGATCCCATATTATATTCACTCCTTTGTATTAGGTTTATTTTTCCTAAATTCCAAATTTAAAAGACATAGTAAAAAATGAGTTTAACTCTTTATGATGTATTATGATGCATTGTATATTTTGTATCCCTTTAGTAAAATTATGAAATTTTCCATTGGTCACTTGTAATCAATAGGATTAATTTTTAGTATAGCTAATTCCAAGTAAAGTGTCAATAAAATGATTATCGGGGCTACAAAACTATCGGCAGTGAACTTACAGGATCCAATCCAAATGGGTAAGGTTGCTGAAAGTACATGGCCTCTCTGGGGAACACTGTAATGCCATGTAGACCAGATCCCATTGTGACACAGTTATTCCTACCAGGGCAGCAATCCGCTATCATACTGTGTAGATAAACACACGCAGTAAACAAATACAGCAAACGACTACTACGACACCAAGAAAGAAGATAAGTTTTTCTTGATATTTATACGCCAATAGGCATGGAAGAGAGAAGGGGGTGGGAGGGGGTGGGGAGGGTGGGGGAGGGGGCTCATGTGGCCTTACATAAGACACCTTTGGAGATAAGATGCATGCGTTAAATACATTTTTATACTGAACCAGTTATTTCATACAATGCATTAAATACTATGAACAGCGTGCCAGTTGTAATTATAAGGGATCATCTAATGCATGCCTTTTGCCAGCTATGCTTTTATAAAATATTTTCAAAAGGTAATGGTTGGTATGATTCATGCTTATACATTATGTCAATTAACTACAGCTAGCAAGTACCCCACCACACAGTGGAGCTTGATGTAGTATTGAAAATATATGTCTGCAGATAGCATAAGGTAATGTTTTAATCTATTATCATTATTCTCTACTACTTGATTTAGTTACATCAGTTTCCCTTTCCTGCTCTCTTTGTACCTGAGGCTCACTTACTCTTTTAGTTACAATTAGTCGTCATTTCTAATCACCTTTGTTCCTTAATTGCCTTCTACAGCATGTGATGCCTTCTACAGCATGTGATGCCACTTTACCTATTCAGTTCAAGGCGACACTTTACTCATTGGGCTCAGCTCATGAATTATACATGAATGCACACATCATCGTCGTCGACATCAGTCGTCATCGTTACTGACACACAAGCGTATTATTATACTGAAACAAAGCTATGCTCAAAGTACTTTCATATGTCCCTTCTAAAATCTAAGAAACTTGTTCATGCACCTTAATTGTCTTCTGTATGCAGACCTGTCCATAAAATATTAGGTACAGGGTAGAACACCTTTAATTTTGCTGTGAATTTGCCTTATTCTGTGCACTAATAATAAAACTGGCAAGTATCCCGTGGTACTTGATGTACTAGTTAAATTTTGTAAAGTAAGAATGCAGTAGCATAATGTATTCTTATTCATTGTTATTATCCTCTACCACTTGGTTTAGCTACATCAGTCTACATCTGTCTCACTTATTTTTCTTAATACATACACACACTCATCGCTCTCTTTCTTCCTAAGCCATCTCAGCTATTTTTATCCTCTTCCTTTTCTCTCGTCAGCTCTTTCTTTTGCCTAAGTCCGATCAGTCTCTTGTCCTTTTATCCATGATTATGGACTTCACATTGTGAAAATATTGCCTTTCCTTTTTTGAAAGTTTTGGTGACATTTCCTCACTGCTTTTGCCTATAAAATAATTGCCATTTCCTTTAATCAATCACCTTCTACCGAATCAGATGACGCTACGGGCCTGGAATTTTCCGGTAAGTGATTCAATTCTAGCATTTTTACTACCTAACTATTTGTGCCAATTATAAAAGTTTGATTTGCTTATACGTGATAACAAGGTACATGTGATGATGTTGAACATTTTTAGAATAAATTAGTTGCCAAAAGTGCATTTTTTCCAACAAATTTTCCGGTTTCATATTTTGTTTAAACTCACTTAGTTTTGATGTAGTCACTGGCTGAGGTGTAGCTGGCATTCCATGAAGAACCAAATATGTTGATGGACTTTGAAAACACCTCATTATAGATGAGACCAGTATAAATTGAGAAGCACCCCATCAAGAATACAATATAACGACCTTCAAATATCATCATGAACATCTGCAATTGAACAAATATACCGTTCTGGTTTACTTATGAAAATGACCACAATGGTGACAGCTGGAACAACATTTATTAAAATGTTGTAATGTCTTATTTTGGTGCAAAGTTTGAGATTAATATGTCTGATGGTTCCAGTATATGATTTTATACTGGAATTATAAGCCACTAGCAAGTATCCCGCCACTCAGTGGCGCTTGACCTATTACAAAGTAAGAATGCAGTAACATAAGTTATCTTGCTCAGTTACCATTCTCTACCATTAGTTAGTGTCACATAAGTTTCCCTCTCCTGCTCTCTTTTTTTCTGAACAATCTCAGCTTTTCTTATCCCCAACCTTTCCTTTCTTCAGCCCTTTCTACCTCTCTTGCTTCTGAATCTCTCTGTCCTATTATCATGATAGTGGACTTTAGCTTTGCGAAACTGTTGCCTTCTTTTTCGTACATTCGCCTTCCTTTTTGAAACGAAAGTGGCCTTTAGTGGCCATTCCACCCACATTTTAGTTACAATTAGCTAATATCACACCTTTTTTCTTTTTCTTCCATTCTCTTTTAAACCTATGCTGCCTTAGCTCGCCGACCAACAGCTTTTTATAGTTAATCGCCTTTTGCCTTCTTTTTCGTACTTTTGCCTTTTCTTAATTTTGCCTTCCTTTTGAAACATACGCAGCCTTCCCTCATCTACTATTACACCCACTTTTTAGTTACGCTTTACCAATTCATGTAAAGACGACGCTTTACCAAACTGTTTGAGCTCATGAATTATTCATGAATACACACACCGTCAGTTGTCAGTTGTCGTCGTCGTTGTTGCTACTGACACACAAGCACATTATTATATAGATAGTGGAATCTGAGTATTAATGCTATATAAAGTAACAAAATACATGGTCAAAAAATAAGAGCCCCTATAGCTGTTTGGTGGTCCCAGTATATGATTTGATATTATTAGAGTTATAAGCTACGGTAGAATCTGAGTATTAATACCATGGTAACAGCACATGGTCCAAAAATAAGATCCCTAGCCCTAGTTCTAGCTCTTTCAAGTTATGTTTATTATATGATCTTGTAGCTAGAGATACAACTCACCTCTCCTCCAAAAGTAGAATTGGCCAGCTTCTTTTCTAACAGTATTAATGCCAGTGCAAACAGAGCCATGACAGTGCCATGACCCGCATCTCCAAACATAACAGCAAACAGAAATGGGAAGGTAATGATGGTGTATGGAGCTGCAGAAATATAAAGCCAGCATGTTTAAAACATAAGATAATATATGTATTTTAGGTGCATTTAAAAAAAAAATCTATCAAGAATCTTCTGTCATTATTTTCTACAAGTTCAGTTGCCAATTTGATATTTATAAAGTGTTCCCATTTTTTATGTTAATAATAAAGACAAAGACAAGAAAAGTACTACTGAAACTACACAAAGCAGTATTTATAGTGTTTCTTAAAATGTATTTTATTGAAGAGCAATACTGAAATAGCCTGTAGTGTCCTATAACAGCTGGGAAGTGAGTCATAGCCACATTGAATTATAGCCAACTCTAATGGTAATTCAGTGTAATTTTTTAAACAAAAAAAATAAAAGCAAAGTTTATTTTATATAATATTAGCAACTCCTTTAGCATCAAAAGCTGTGTATAATGGTTATCATAAGCTGATCACACCCACTTGCTTGCATTTATCACATGCTATTGCTCAAGTCAACCACACTTGACCACACCCACTCACCTGGGTTAACTTCCTTATAGGTAGCCATACCATAAGCATCCACAATAGCCTGGAAGCCACGAGTGAACTTATTGACCTTGTTATAGGTGGGTGGTTTCTCATTCGTTTTCATGGTACTCAAAATGGCGGGAGCTGGGAATCCATTTCTCTTCTACAACAATGTCAAGCAAAAACAATTCTTGATTAATTTTAATTACGTAAGCAAGAAATATTTAATGAGAAGTTCTGCAGAGAAAAATGCAAATAAAGCATTTCAACAAACACTAGAACAACAATAACAACAATAACAACAACAGCAAAGAAAACTACCAACAAAAAAAAAGCAACAAAATGTTTATGTGATATTACTATCCCATCCTCACTGTGCCTCTCTTCAGAGCTGCTTGAATCTCTTCTAGTGACTCCACAGGGCACCAGCACTCAGCTATCAAGCACTTCTGGGTAACATCCATGTTGACCATGTTCATAGTGTGATAGATACCTTTTACTTTCATCACCTGTGGATGGAAGGATGGATGGAGAGTGAAATAATGAACGTTATTAAGTATTTAGTGGCTTATTGACCAGAAGAAGTAATCATCAATAAATAATGTAGGCATAGCTAAGTGAACATAATAATCGTATTTTTTTGAACTTGTCGTAGTATTGAAGTTTAATTTTATCAAGACATTTCAATCCCGTAGGATCTTCATCAGTTGAACAATGAAAACAACTGAAAATAAAAAATATAAGATTATTATGTTAAAAAAATAATTAATAATTGTGTCGTAGATTTTCATTGCTACTCTATTTCTTGTAATAGCTTAGCTAGCATTAAAATTTTTGATATAATATTCACAATTGAATATTATATCAAAAATTTTAATGCTACTAGCTACGCTAAAAATATTGAATTACTAAAAATAATTATGTTAAAAATAAGATTATTATGTTCAATTATAAGTATTAACATAGTAGATAAAATGAATGGGTACAAATAATGTAGGTATTCTATTGTAGTATTTCAATGTGAAGGTGTGTAGTAATTATTATTAAGCATTAATTATGACATAATTAACAATTCCATGTTACACTTTTTCTTAATTACTATGGTCCTCAACTAGGTACATCTTCATGGTAATTTAGGATTTGTCTACTCAAGCTAGCCTTGAGCAGTCAAATAATATCAGTTCAATGTTTAATTACATTAATTGGCCCTCTTATCTGGCATCTATCGGTCCACATATAAGCTCATCTGAACATTATAAGTAACAATAATCCATGTAAAGGATTTTAGTTTCAAACTGATTTCCTATTCCTCTCATATCAAGTAGTTAAGCTAAATTTATATAACGTTTCTTACCTTTGTTCGCCATTTATGCAATTCACTTGCTATTTTATTCAACTGATCCTTGCACTGATCCTCGCTCTTCGCCAACACATTATTTATTTCACTAATGCGTTGGTTCACGGCCTTTGTTATTTCCTGGCGCTCTGCAGCTGTGTTGGGACACTGATAGAGAGTGGCTCTGAACCCTTCACAAATTTTCTTCACTCGACTTTTTAGCGCATCTCCTTGGAAGAAGAGCATAAAAACAACTTTCTTAACACTTTTTCCCTATTGAAAACAACAACAACAACAAAAGCAACAACAACAATAGAATAAACTAGAGCACTAAGAATGCAAACCCTCAGTGTTAGTTAAAAATGCAATAATTTGCAAAAGAAGTCCCTATTGTTGAATTACCAAGTTCTTCAGCTCATAACAGTAATACTTTTGTTCTAACTAAAAATATATATTTTAAATTGTCTAGCTAGGGTCTTTTAAATTGGCCTGCTTGCATCTCTGGGATTCTTCAGGCATTCCAAGGGTTTTTTTTATGGGCATAAATGTTTAGAAGCCCTTATACATACCTGGGACTGATCCATATTTTCTAAAGCTGTTTTACCAGCTTATTACTCAGCAATATTATAGTTTTTACGACTTTCTGATGACTACATTGCATTCTTTGGCTTTAGCATACCTTGTCTTGGTAGGGGAAAAAAACCACAAAAATATTCAACTTTCTGACATGCACACTACACAAACACTTAGGGCACATTTTGTTGGAGAGCAGGCATACTTACAGGTGCACACCTCCAGCAGCAGAGACTTCCCAACACCGGAAAGAAGTTAAGCACCAGAACTTCAGCATGCAAGCAACAAATCTGAACCGGCAGTAAAATTTGTATGCTCACATGAGCGTGCGTGATTTTAAATGGCAGCTAAAGATTGAAAGGGTGTGGCCGTATAGCAGCACTCATCGTAGTCTGCCTTTTCTCTCATTTTCTCTAAAACTAAGCCAAAATTTTAAAAAGTGGCAAATTAAAGAGCCGCTGTTGACAGAGTGAATGAATGAATGAATGAATGAATGAATGAATGAATGAATGAATGACCCTCTCACAGATGGGTGCTGAGGGTTTTAATAAAGTGTGAATTTACAATGCTAAAAAGTTAAATTCATTTAGAGAATAATGTAGATTATAAACAAATTCATCCTTACTATAATCAATCCTAGATATCTTCAGTTTAAAATTCTACGTAATTTTGATGTGCTAATGTAATTTATATTGTAGGTTCAATACTATTAGTCTTTTAGAGAATGTGTCTATCATTCTTTTGTTCTTTGCTTTGTCATTATCATTGCTGATACAACTCGATTTTAAGGAACCAAAGGGGTTATTGCAGCTGCTAAAATATAAGCTGGGAATTGGGGAGCCCCTAAAGAGTTTTACAACCAAACTTTATACCATAGTTACCAACCTTAGTACAAACTACTGCAGCGCAGATATCTAGTGTGGAATAGACCACTTATTACACTCTGGCAGAGTAATATGGCACAATATTTTACTCTCAGGCTTCATTTTCACTCGCCTCTGGCTCATGAAATAAACTAGCCTGCTCATGAAGTACTTACACCATTATCACACTCTGACTCATGCAATAAGTACTATATTATCATGTACTGAACTCAAGTACTCCCATAGAGATTAATACAAATGAAACTACCCCAATATTTTCCCATATTGCGTCCCCTTGGGCATTCTAACAAGTGTTATTGCGTCCCCTTAGGCTAATTTTATATTTTTAGGTTTTTTGTTAAGTCTTAATAATAATACATTAATTTGATATATCTGTCTATTGCTATGTAGGTATGTATGAATTGTAAATCACTTCATTTGTGGTTGTGTGTCACTAGGTGCAGCGGACATTGTGGTGAAACTTTGTGTTAGTGTTGCTGTAGGAAAACCAATATTTATTGTACAATTGGTGATTGTTGCTCCAGCAAAGAAGGACTGAGCACTTAATTAAATCTTGGTTCATAGTACTACTCGATTGTGTTGTAGGGTATGAAGAAAATGGATTAGTTTCAGGCTTTTTGTATGAGCTCAAGACATGAGACATTTCCTTTGATGCTTTTTTATAGCTATTTAGACTTTGTAGATTTTTATGCCCAGTTAGTTGGATTATCTGTGTTTTGGTACACTATTCTTGGTAAGACATGTAACCATTGTTTTTCGAGCTGAATGATTTGTTTTTCCCCAGACAATCCAGCACTTGCAGCCATCCTTTTCATTATTGTATTGATTACACCAGCCGTACCACTTCCTCAAGTCGGATATTGTTTTCTTCTTTGTGTTACAATTTTTTGCCAAACATTTCCAACTCTTCATCGTCCAAACACACAGAAGAAGATGCTTCTTCTACGTGCTTAGTTTCCTCCGTTTGTCCGTTAGTATAGACTGGATTAGCAACAGTTGGTTCTATAGGGAGTTTCTGTAGATATTCAGATTGTTTCTCAATCATTTCAAGAACTTCGTCATCAACAAAATCCTGTAATGAAATATCTTCAGCCATAACAACGTTAGCTTACTGGTTTAGCTCCGGAAAAATTGTCGTTGCTAAGATTAAGTTTGCGCATGCGTACATGATAAATATGTTATACATACTTGAATACGCGAAATATCACTCGTCTGATCGGGGTATTGGCACTCGTCCCAATACATCCGACAGACTCGTGATATTTTGCAGTATTCAAAGTATAACATAATATATTTATATATAATCTATATAATAGTAAGAATAATACAGTAGGAGAGCTTTCGCTGTTTGAAAATTGATATGCTCATTATGTATCTGTTCAGGCTTGCTAGGAATGCCTGGAATCTAATGCGTGCAGCTGAGCGGATATCAGTGAACTTCATCCTCTCGAACCTCCTTCCTTTGAACTATGTATTTAATCACTTATTACTTATAATACACACACTTTTCATTTTATCTTAGTTACTTACTTTTTCATACTTTATTGTAACTTATTTTATTTCTTGTGTCTCTATTGAACTAAATCTAACTAATTTGTGGTTGTTGGGACTTGGCTGTCTCCGGCCACTATTACTAAGCGGCGGGATCTCAGAGATAACCATTTACTAAGTCCAGAACATCTGTGGGCCTTACAACCCCACAGCTCTTAGCAAGGATGTTTCTCTGGCAGGATGTGACTGCCCAGTATCCTTGTGTACTCTACTGATAATGAGCTTGTCTTCTACACTGAAAATTACAGCTAACGGAATTTTGTTACATACAAATAATTAGTAGTTGTTGTGGTTGTTATTTTTTTGCATTTTGTGCTAGCTGCCATCACAAGCAAAAAAAAAACAAAAAACAACACAACAACTGAAGTTGTGTCAAAATGTCAATTAGCTAGAATACTCATAATTCATAAGTATGTCTAGGAATTTCTAGTATATATATTTCGCCCATGCCATCAATATTTGCCTGCAGTATCTGCAAGAACCGTGATAAAAGGTTTCATCTTCTCTATGCTAGCTCAGGAGATTTTAGAAGTACAGCAGAAATGCCTGTTTAGATAACTAGAATAATATCAATTTTAAGAGTGACCCTTAATTACCCACTTCAATCATGCACTACCTCTTACAGTGGCAGAATCTTCCAGCAGACCATCAATGTCACTGTGCTTAACTAACACGTTGCCTCGACCTGCCCTCCACAAGACACGCTCAAATATGTGCAATTTGTCTCGATTAATGACTCCTGCCACAAACCTGCAAAGGATAAGCCAAAGATATAATTATGACGAGGATTATAATAGTTTTCCCAAAGAATTGAAATTTGTACTACATTATTAACATTGATTCAGTCATTCTCAGCTAAAATAATATAATAATAGGAAGAGGACACTTCAGCAAGAAGTCGAAACGTCGGGTTGAGTTTTAATTAACATATATCTTTGGTTGTTAGAACGAGAAAAATATGCTATTATTATTAACATTGTATGAGTGTAATAGAAATTACATAATAATTAGCTAAAGCAACAATTATAACTTAATGCCTTTCGGTTATTGCTACTATAAAAGTTAATAAAATAGCTAGATATGAATAATTTTAATTGGTAGTTATTCTTACGATAAAGTATCAGACTTGTAATCTTCAGTCAACTTATAATACTCATCAGATTCAGATACTAAAGATGTTGGAGAAGACGATCCCTGTCTTGACAAACTTGACAATTGTTCCACCTAAACACCGTAAGTACAGATTAGCTACTTTGAGCTTTTATGATTTGACAAGAGAATTCCCTACCTCTTCCAGAAATACATGTGTTTTCTGTAGAATGCTCTGCAGCTCAATCAGTTCAATGAGGGTCTTCTGAAGTGTTTCTTTGTTATGAAGAATTGCCTTTAAATCGCTTTCCATATTCTCAAGAATGCTTTCAATGTCAAGTACATCTGATAAATACAAGAAAACAAGAAATTGAAAAAAATATATCAGGAGAATAGTACTTTGTGCATATTTTCTGAGCATTTGTTGAAGATAATTGTGTCATTTTTGTGATAGCTATTGCTAAATGTCAAAATTTTACATTTTTACATGTTAGATTGAAACTTTCTCACTTAAAAGGGTCTGGAAAAAAGCAAAGGAAAAATGTGAAAAATCTTAGTTGTTACCTGGGAATCTAACCCAGGACAACTGGCAATTTAGTCACCAGTGCTCTAACCACTGAGCTACGACAACCCACAGCTTAGTGGTTAGAGCACTGGTGGCTAAGCCAGTGGTCCTGGGTTCGATTCCCTGGTGACAACTAAGATTTTTTTCACATTTTTCCTTTGCTTTTTTCCAGACCCCTTTAAGTGAGAAAGTTTCGATCTAGTTTTTATGAAGGGTCAGAACTTGACAATTTTTACATGTTGACAATGTAATTTGGAAGATATAGCTATTAGATATCTCCTAAAGATTAACTAAAAAAGCATAGTTACTACCAAATTTAAAATATTATTGTGATACCTCAGAAAGATGGACTGTTTATTAATATTATTCAAAATTTCTACTGCAAGTGATTTGATATCAAACATTAAAAAAACTCTATTTTCACATTAATATGAAATAATTAATTTCATGTGATAATTTGAATCTGGGAATTGTCCTACCTTGTGAGTCCGGTGCTTCCAAATCAAAAGAAGGATGAATATCAATGTCAGCTTTATCCAGCTGCTTCGTAAAGAAGCGAATTTTTCTCTCCATTTCATCACATCGGCGTACTTCATTGATAAACTTGCGTTGGAATATATTAATGTTAGCGTTTAACTGCCAGCAGGAGCAGGAGATAATAAAATATTATAGCCTTTAGCTGAAAATAAAGCTTATAACTTACGTCTCTGAACTGCACTTTGCCCTATAAAGATAGAATTATCAGTAACACTCCCACAAAAAACTCATTGAATGCTTCATAGCAAAAACCATACAAAAAAAAACAACAACAAAAAAACAAGCAAGCAAACAAACAAACAAACAAACAAGAAACAAACATTCATTAGCTAATAGTTATTACCTACCAGATAGGGGGAATAAGATTTTAGTTGGTAGCTATAAACTTTTGCAAAAGTTGTGGGTGCCATGATTTCCTTGTGGTAGCTAACCATCACTTGTGGTGAGGAAATGAAATATATAGAACGATGTTTGTTGTGGTTTTGTTGCCTCAATGCCAATTAAAACATGTGTATTTAAATGACGTGCCAGATTAAGGAAGTGAATTCCTTTCAATGTGATGACTTAAGGAAAGTTTTTGTAATCTTGTGCTAACCTGAATGTGTGCCAAGTCATTTGGAAGTTACAGTTAATAAAATGCTGAAGTAATCAATGCTTGATTACTTTTAATAGGAAGCAAATGGTACAGGCTTTTCATTGTATAGAGAAGCATTGTAACTAACTCTAACAAAAGCAAACTTAAATGTCCCATTCACTGAAGCCAGCTCAATGCTAGAATTCCTTGGCATTTGCTGACTTAGTGTTGTTATAATGAATAGCAAATATAACAGTAATCAGCAACTTAGCTTGCTCATGGAACCTGGAGGGATAGTCTTATTACATTAGAAGAGGTATCTTATTACACTTATTGGAGATGTTTTGTAATGAAAAAAAAAAGAAGGAAAAAAAAAGTACTGCTATGCCCATTGCTGTCTCTTGAACAGTTACTCACATTGAATAGCTGGAAATCTGACCTGAATTTAAATATCTATTAATTAGTTAATTGCTAGAGCAGAGCATCTGTCATTAAGTATGTGTGTGCACAAATTCTGAATGCTAGCTTCACGTATAAAATGCTTCATATACTTACCAATTCTCCTAATTCTCTGAGACAGTCGTAGGCAGCTTCGGTGGGTAAGTAGAGCTGAGCCAAAGTCATCTCCTTTGAACGAAAAAGTGACCCCATGTTTGTCAGTATCCTACCCTCCGTATAGCTAAGCCGAAACTCAATGCTTGGGTAGGAGGACTTATAAAACGCTGGAGGAATCTACACGCATGCGCCGAAGTAGACGGTTTTTTCCCCCACCCCCTCCTAACGTACACTTGCTCTGCCGAACCATTTCTTTGGAGGAACCCGACCGTTTCCGTTGAAAAAGTCTTAGCTCTCTTCTGATATCGTAGTCGGGTCTAGGGTGGCCAGAGGCTTTACCCATACCCGCAGTTGGGGCGGATTTGGTGTGCGAGCCGGTATAACATCGCTAGCAGTTTACGACTTGTTGCTCGATATTAACAATGGAAATCATAAAATTGGCCTAGTAAAAAAAAAAAAAAATGTATTTTGCAACTTCTAACGAGCCGGGGCGAGGCACAGGGAAAGGAGAACTCTGGTTAATGGGACTTAGTTAAGTTCTGGGTACGGGCTTGTTACTGCTATGATTGGATGGCAGAAGTAGTAGTTCGACCATCTCAGTTTATTCCCTTAGGTTAAGTAGAATTTGTTGCATACACACACACACACACACACACACACACACACACACACACACACACACACACACACACACACACACAAAATGCAAAAAAAAATTCAAATTATCTTGCTGCCGCTAGGCGGTCACGCGCACCTGGCAGAGCCAGGATGCCTGTGCACTAAGCAGGCACTGTGAGCCGTGCAAGCAAAGCTCCTGGAGCCGGTAGGAACTCGCAGGAGAACAGACCTTTCCTCACAGCAAGTGCTGTGGGCACCCGAAGTCCCACCTGGACCATTGCTGTTTCATGAGAAAAGGCCTTGAATTTGCACCCCAGCAAATGCCGTACCCAATCACAGCTGGGTGGACTGGTGGGGCTGGTGGGAGGCAGATGAAAACCAGATGGAAAAATTGCCTGAGTTGGGCTTGAACTCGGGACCGCGGCCCTGAGCCCAAGACACAACCACTACACCACACAACACACACACACACACACACACACACACACACACACACACACAAATAAAAATAAAAAAAATCTGGACTTGAATGAAGAAAAGGTAAACAACAACAACTCTTTTGTGACAACTATAGATATTATCAAGATATTTGGTAAGACATGACATTTGTCACTTTTACACTAGTGTATATATGCCTATGTGATGTAATGCATTTGTTACTAAAATATTAAATATTATTTTAGTTGTTTCAATGGACGTGTTTTAACCAATACTTATGAGATATAATATATCTCATAACTAGTCTATATTATAGACTAGTAATTTAATAGGTGTGGCTTTGTTGGGTAGGTACATAATCAGCTGCTGGAAAGATTTGTGGCTCTTCTACTGTGTATAGAATTTAGAGCAGAAATCTAATATGCTGAGAGACATTCTGGGAGTAAGAGAGCTTGAAATCAGACTCAATATATATAAACTAAAGAACATTTATCCAGGAGGCTCCTTATTACATCACAAGAGTGCAATTTGGTAAAAGGTCGTCATTGATGCAGCCCCTGTCACTTGATGTGTACATTAATATTGACCTCATTTTACCAGTCCTTTGAAATGCTGTCCTGTACATCAGCCCATAGCTGATAGTGTACTGCCAAGAGAAGGCTGTACATACTGGACTGCCTAGGGAGGATTCAGGCGGAAGGACAAAACTGTTCAGCAAGTAGCATCACTGGTGGTACCTCTATCAAACTTGTTTCCTCTGTTTTTTGTTGTCCTGAAAATATAGAAGTAAACCTTTCCTATCATTCTCCATTTTTTCTGCCATATCATCACAGAGCTAAAGGAGCCTTACCATTGATGACTAATCATGTAGCCACGCCACTCATGAATATTGTTAAATTTTCATGTAAATTCTACCCACACAAATGTAATAATTTCACACTAACATTATTCATTACTACAATACTTAAAAAACAACTACTAATGACCTCAGTTCCGGATCATGTATTTATAGCACACAATAAGCAATCAAATTTTTAATAGTCACAATTAAACAGTTGTTTCTCCTCGAGCACACAGGCCGCTACTCTTCTTCACCCTTCATGATGGCCTCAAAGGAGAATGGCTTGAACTTATAGCCGTCTCCCTCGTAGAACTTGTTCTGAAACTCCACCCAATGAAGCCTGAGGGCATGAAGAAAGGCAGAAAGACCTTCCATGATCAGTAGGATCCCAATGGTCAAGACTGCATACAAGAAATGAAACAAATCATGGATGTTAGGAGAGAGAGTGAGAAGTAGGTTAAAAAACCAAAACCCCCAAAAACCAAACAGAACCAAAAAACCAAAAACCAAAACAACAAACAAAACAAAAAAACAAACAAACCAAAAACAAAACAACAAAAAAACAAAAACAAAAACAA
>WLWD01000377.1_pt1 | contig 90871 bp, 76 predicted proteins | sample 6712731 | NCBI WGS metagenome assembly WLWD01 (sample SAMN12718690, study PRJNA576275) | sponge metagenome | isolation source: marine sponge | host: Mycale hentscheli | place: New Zealand: South Island, Marlborough, Capsize Point | collected 2014-11-01
TAGTTATGGCTACATTTACATCCTAAGAACTAAAATTTATTATCTTATCATTTGAATATCCCTAATATTTAGCTCCATCGACTGGTTTATATTTCATATTAAATAATGAAATTTATCTTCCTGGAGCATCTGTTCTTCTCAGTGACATTGGGAGTGAATCAGAAGAACGTGGTGCTGGATCTACATTGAGATGTATCACTACTAATGTCAACATTGGTTGCTGTAGACAACAGGATAATGATACCAATCCTGTTCCATATGGAGGGCGTGTTGGAGAATGGCTGTATCCTGATAGTTCTATAGTTCCTCGTCCAGTAAATGCCATAGATTTCAGTACGAGGGGGTATTTACAGGTAGTGCTCTGACTGTGGAGTCTAGTAGATCTGCAGGACGACCAGGAATGTACACATGTACTGTTCCAGACGGTGTTACAGGAGATGATATAACTGCCACGATCACGCTAGTTTCAAGTAAGTACTAGTAAAGTCAGTAGTGTTAGAGTTTATTAAATTAGTTCATTTGTACAAATGTATGCATATATATTTGTCTAAAGCCATAACAGTGGTCTTAATCTTGTTCTTGCATTTCTGTATTTTATGTACCACAACTCAAGAAAATATATATACTAGTTATGTGCTTGAGCACAAATGGCGAGTGAGCCTAAAGACTATATTATTTTTATATGAATGATTTTGACTTCTAACACTGAAGCTACTGAAAATAAGGTCGAGTTTTTAAATTACGCATACACTGTAAAGGGATTTCAGTGCCATAGTAACAACTAGCTGCAACTGTTTAAATTGAAGGAAAACAACAACAACAAAACAATACACGCTATTTAAACGTTTTCTTTGTGATATTCTTTAGCTAAATAGTGGCTGTAAAGCACAATTCTTTGACACAACTGGACATACACCTACACAAGACTTACCTTCGCGGTTAGTCTAGTGGACAATGCATTTTCAAGTAAATACTGTTGCGTACAGCTTATAACCATGCCAAAGAGCGCATTGACTTACCACCATCACTAACTCGAATAGAAATGGAAGTCCCGTAAGTTTTCACGTTTTAAATGTACCCGTAAAAGAATTCAGAACGGTAAACAATTCAATTTCTAGGGTGATGCGGGTACTGATCGATAAACAGAGGATTCTGTTTAGTGAAGTTTGGGACGGGGTCGACCACCGAACTAACACAAAAACGCGAGGGTCAAAGTAAAAAAAAGCCGTAAGTATGTCCAAACATATATATAAACTAGTGGTATGCTTCAGCACAAATGGCGAGCGAGCCTTAAACTACACTATTGTTAAATGATTGATTTTAACAACTAACACTCAAGCTACTAAAATAAAGTCGAGTTTTTAAATTAAGTATATGCGGTAAAGTGGATTCAATGCCATAGTAACCGCTCACCGCAACTGTTTGAATTGAAAAAGAAGCAACAAAATCAAGTCACGTTATTTAAATTGTTCTTTGTGATATTCTTAATAGTAGTTGTAACGCACAATACTTTCACACAACTGAACATACCTACGCAAGATACAATTGAAAATCGGGTATGTTTGTTTCGGCGAGCGAACGAGACACTTACAGGGGTAACACAATTGAAAATCGGGGATGTTTGTTTATTTATTTTTTATATATATGTTTCGACGTATGTATGTCATTTTGTACTTTGACCCTCCGTATTTTTGTGTTCGCTCGCATTCGACCCCGTCCCAAACTTCACTAAACAGAATCCTCTGGTTTAGCGACCATTACCCGTATCACCTTAGAAATTGAATTGTTTACCGCTTTGAATTGTTTTGCGGGTGCAGTTAAAACGCAAAAACTTATGGGAGCTCCATTTCTATTCGAGTTAGTGGCAGTGGTAAGTTAATACACTATTTGTCACAGTTATAAGCCCTACTCAATAGCATTTACTTGACAATTCATTGTCCACTAGACGAACCACGAAGGTGCTACCCCTGTAAGAGTCTCGCTCGCTACACTCGCTTGCCAATTAAATATTTAACCCTTTGCGTACGATCGTCACGCATTCGTGACCGCCGTAACTTAACGCACGCGTACGATGGTCACGAATCTGTGACACACCGGGTGCGTCAAGAGAATACGGTTGTCACAAATTCGTGACAAGCTCTTTTTTGCTGTGTTAGTACAGTTACAGAGCGCGTAGCGCGCTAATTTTGCAATCTCTATTCTACAAAATAAGTCTTATAAAATAAGTACAACTTATATCAAGTGCACCAACTAAATAAAAAAAATTTTTTCCTACACTTTGTGTCTAGCTATTGTCAAATAGAACATCTACTAAGAAGTAAAGGCCTAAAGTAGCTAGAAATAAGCAAACTAAAACTAGAACTTACACTTGGGTGTGATTTCTTCTCTCATAAATATAAGCTAAAAATAGCTAACAAACTATGGCCTCCTCGATAATTCCAACTAAGTTTGTATTCAAAACAACTCTATAAACTATAAACTAACGAATTACCATAGCTACAACGCTAGAGGCAGATTATTTGAGGCCTAACACAAAAGAAACACTCGCCCATTTTCTTTTTCCACGTGTCGAACTCCACTGGTAAAACGTCGTCGTCTCGGGCAACTAATTGGTTTTACGGCGTGCGCGTATTAAATTACATAATTGCTCGCCCACGTTCGTCCCCAAAGGGTTAAGTTTTAGTATGTGATTTTTTCTGCTATAGCGTGCTCCATAACAGTATTGCATTTTCTTTGGTTTTGAGAAAATAATTTGAAACTGTAATTTCTTTAAAGTTTGAGTTCAACTGTAATACAAACACATTTATGACTGAGCCTAAACTTAATAGTATTGGCACAGTTAGAAAATCCTAGATTGGGCTGGCAGGATCAGTGTAGCTGATAGAGTTATGTCCATACCACGGTTTTTCCACAGATGAGTATTAGTATAGTTATATAAGGCTTTAAAAGTACTGCACCAGTAGACTTGTAGCTAGATAATTATTTTATAGATTCTTTCTAGGATGTTGCAAAGGTAAGAAATTTGCTTTAGACCAATTAGTTTTCCTAGGTATTCGTATGATAAAATTTACGAACAAATATTGATCTAGGATTGTTTATGGTAGGTGAGATAGGGTATGTTATTTCTTACAACACTTTTTTGTTCTTTATACTGTGTTGTTGGTGTTTTGTGCATCAGGAGTATTGCAAAAAAATAGTATCACACTATTTATTACATAATTTTGGACTATTATTTCAAAAAAAAAAACTACACTATAATTATTAATACATGAATAGGATGTGGCCCACACTGCTGTTAATGAGCTGGCTCCAGCTCAGCAGAGAATAAACTAATTTAGAATGTACAACTAAGTTTGACAATAAGCATAACTTGAGTAAGCAAATTACATCTAAATTTATAAACGTGATTTTAGGGGCGGAATGAAGACGTTGAAATCTACCACAATCACTTAAACCATCAGTCTGAATTGTCCATGAATGTAATAACTAAATTATCTTTATATTCATATTTATACTTAAGTAGTACTATATTAATTTCATTATTTCAAAATCATTTATTCAGGGATCAAGTGATATTTATTGCATCATGTTTAACTGTATGATAATTTCCATGACTTCGTAAAGCCATGCCAACCACATTGCTTTAGTAAACTACAGCACATTTATGGGAAGAAATAGTAGCTAATTTCACAAATAAAAAGCATAACTTAATAATCATAAGAGTAAATGAACAAGACAATGATGCAAATTCTAATATCTAGCTGTTGAGCTCTTGATGATTACTAACTACACTTGTAAGTTATATGACATATAATCATTAGAAAAAAAATTCCTGATTCATGAAAGGACTGATTTGCTGTAGTTAAAGTAGAAGTGTATGTAGTTTATAGATATTGTTGTATGCTTTGCTTTCTGTGTGTGTGCTTTAGTTGTAGTAGCTCTTACTCCTGAGAGTCCAACAGAAATAGCTGGTATTAGTCTGACTATGCAGTGCACAGCAACATTGTCAGTACAGAGTACTCCTAGCTTCATCTGGACGCCATCAACTGGCAGTGCTCAAGCCATAACAACATCAAGTACAACTATGTATATGTATAGTCAAGATTATTCACTGGGAAGATTACGTGAATCTCAGGATAATAGTGATATTACTTGTCGTGTTACATTAGGAATGCTTTCAGTAGTAGCTTCTGTTACTCTATCAGTATCTGGTAAGTGGTCACTCATTATCTGCACGTATAGACTTAACAAACAATTTGACGTTCTTCTAGTTCCCAATGTAATAGTAAGTATAATGGAGTCTAATGGTTCACCTACTGCCTTAAGAAGTTACACTCTCACTTGTAATATTGCACAAAATTCTTTGAGTCTCAATAATCCATCTTACGCATGGTTCAGAAACAACTCACCAGTTATGTCTAGTCGAAGTCTAACTTTAAGTCAGAATCAGATTCAATTCACTTCATTATCTCCATCTGAAAATTATTCTTTGTACCAGTGTCAATACATGGCCACTTCTGAATATGTTAACAACATGTATGTTAGAAGAAGTGTATTGCTTAAACTGATGATTACAAGTAAGTTAAAGCATTTATTTAACAAGTATGTATGCTTGTGATATAATAGTATATGGTATAAACAACTTGCATTCATAAAATGAAATTACTTATGTCAATGAAATAGAGTAGTCGTAATAAAATTTACTTACAATTGTTTGTTTTTATTTATTCAAATTAAGTTGTTTATAACTTTTATGCACTTAGAGACATAAGTATAGTTTTCCATATATTATTATTATTATTATGCTTGTAATAATACTATTACTATATGTATTTGTGTTAACTCTATTATGTTCATAGTTATTATTATTAAAAAAAATTAGTTTCTTATTAATATTATTGACATAATCTTCTTCATTGCATTACAATAATGTTTATTTGCTTATGCAAACAAATTATAGTAATTAATTCCACAGTTGCAGCAATATCCAGTCCTTCTGTTACACTAACTCCCAGTACTACATCCATACAAGTCTCTTGGACTCAGCCTTCAATGGATCTAGTTAATTCTTATCGTATCTCTTACAGAAGAACTGGCAGTAGTTCTAACTCCCAAAAAATAAACTTATCAGGACAAACTTCTCCTTCCACTATTAATAATTTAGAAGAATATAGTACATATACAGTAACAGTCACAGCTATAAACACTCGAGAGAGTCAGACATCAGATATGGCATCTACAAGGACTTTACCTACAGGTAAATTCAATGAAACATAATGTAATGAAAAGGTTATCAGATTAAATGGGAGTTTTTATTATAGATTGAGGTTACCTTTGAATTGGTTCATTTTATGTTTTTAAGCAGTGGTAAAAAGAGTAGTAGGTAAATTATATCTATATTAAACATTTCTATTTAAAAAAATTTACAATTCGTTAAAATATTCTCTCTCACATATTCATGTGATCTATGAGTACAACATCATTGTATTAATTTGTAAATTACATGTATAAAAGTAATGTAGTAGAGCCTAAAAGTGTACAGAATTGAACAAGTCACATTATCTTTGTGATATTCTTTAGCTAGATAGTAGCTATAATGCACTTTACTTTAACACTACTGAAAATACCTACACAAGACTTACCATCTGGGTTAATTCAGTGGACTATGAATTTTCCAGTAAATACTGTTATGTAGGGCTCATAATTATGTCAAATAATGCTGTTCTAAAGTATTTGTTAGCATTAAAAAATTAATTGTTAGTTTTGATGCCATTGTACTTTAAAAAGTGTATTTAGCCATACACCAATTTATTCCCTGACAATTCATTATTGCTTTAGTCCCTGAAGTGTCACCAATGAATATTATGGTGAGAAGAACTTCATCAACCACTATGACAGTGTCTTGGACTAAACTGATGCTTCATGAAGCCCGTGGGTTTATTAGCAACTACACCGTGGAATATTCTCCTGTATTATCATCAAGAAGACAAACAAGTGTTCTAATGTCAGTATCTGTGGGTAGTGATACTGACAGTGTCACTATTGATGATCTAGAGGAGGAATTTACATATGAGGTGCAGGTGTTTGCTTCAACTGAAGCTGGTGAAGGAAAAAAAAGTGATTCAATTTAGGTTCCACTATTAAGTAAGTATAATTTATTATTAACATGACTTGCTGTGTTTGTAGTAATTTGTCATACTTCATAATGTTCCATCAAAATATATCCTAAAATATTATATGCTTAAATTCTCACGCTAATATTGTACTCATTCTCAAAAATTGTTTAAATTTTCAAGCTAACACTGTCACGACTGACACTACAGATGGAAGTGATGACTCCTCTAAATCTACTGGGAATTTCAATGTGGTTGTGGTGATTGTTGTAGTAGTCATCTTAGTTGTGGTAGCCATCATGGCTGTTTTAATATTGCTCATACTTCTTAGAATGAGGTAACTTTTAGAGAAAATGGTAGAATCCTAATATAATTTTTTATTTATTAACATATTGTTAGTAAAACACGAAGAAAAAAGGAGAAGGCACCTACAGTGGCTAAGATACCAAAACGAGAGAAATCACCAAAGGAAATTGAGGCTGAAGCTGATTTTATGGATGAACAAACGTATGAAAATACAGTGATGCTAGGTAATGGTACTTGTTGTTGGAGTTTATGTTATCTTAATATTCATTTTTTTATTAGTAAAAGACCGATTAAAGCCAGTACCATTGGAAGAGTTTGGAGCTCATGTATTTCGAATGCATGCTGACAGAGACAAATGGTTTGAAATGGAATACAATGTAAGTGGTATAGTATTAAGTCATTGAAGTAACTGAGCTGGACATAACAACATTATATATTGTATTAAATTAATTGAAACAGTGAATATGATAGCAATCATCTTTGAATGAATTATTCCACCTCAAAAAATGTGCTTCTTATTGTAGTCAATCGAAAAGTCTGCTAAATTGGACTACAAAGTTGCTACTATTCCAGAAAATCGGGCAAGGAATCGATTTGGAAATATTTATCCATGTAAGATAAAACCATACTTTAGGGAACGATTACTAGCAATAAATGGTTGTATAGAATACTTTGGACAATGCATAATTATTTTAAAAGAATTGTTGATTGTTTTTAGATGACAATAATAGAGTGATGTTGAATAGGATGCCTGATGTGCCTCATTCGGACTACATCAATGCAAGCTATGTTAACGTATGCTCTTTTTAATAAATATTCAATATGCACTATAGTTAACATTGAAGAAACCATGTATAACAGTATTTTTTCTGCTAATATATATTGCATAGGGTTATGGAAGGAATAAAGTGTATATTGCTGCTCAGGGTAAGAATTATGGCCATGGTTATATTCATGAGACTATGTGGTACTCTTTAGGGCCTACGGATAACTCAGTTGAAGATTTCTGGCGTATGATATGGGAGCAGCAAAGTCCCACAATTGTGATGCTTACGAAAATATTTGAAGGAAAGGTACAGTAATTTTTTTAACCGATATCCCATAAACAATCATTTGATGCATACATGTATATGTAGAAAAAATGTGAGGAGTACTGGCCGAAGAGCACATCTGAGCCATTTGTGCCATGTTCTGAGAGTTCATTTGTCATTGAGTTGAAGTCTTCACTGCCATTTGCGGAGTTTGTAGTCAAGAAGATGACAATTACCAAGGTAAAGTATAGTCCAGGGGCACAGACAGAGTTTTAGAGGGGATTATAACTTCTGATTTTACAAGACAAAAATGGTGGTAAGGTGGTCAAGCAAAGCTGTATTCTTCAGCAAAGAAAAATGTTCCTTGATTGTCTATAAATAATTTTCCACAAAATACATTACATGATTTGGCTAGGATACAATAACTCATAATTTATTCCAATGGCAATTTTTGGACATTTGGATTTGTCATTTTATCACATGAATGTAGGCTTAAAATTGCGGTCTTTAATATGTCAGCACTTGATATCATGTAGGTTTGGGTTTGGCTGATCTTGAATCGAATCCAAAAAATACAGGAAGCCAATGGACTTTAGTCTTTTTTGTTTTAAAGTGAGAGAAGTAATCACAGGGTCCACAAAAAAAAACATCTAACTTTAGCCTACATTATAGCAAATAGCTATACCACTTTAAATTTATTTTTTTCCAGTATATATATGATCTATTTCTTGCAACACAGATGATCAAAACACATGATTATTCTCCACTATACAATGAATAATATATAAACATGTAAATATAAAAATGGTGAGTAAATACAATAACAATATATTTAAATTATTACAATAGCAATGATGACAGATCAGATTGAGACGCAAAACAGTTATAATGTAACTATTATTTTAATGTGAAGTTGAAGTACTAGCCAGAATTTAATTTGACTAAATTTCATAGTTCCACTATGTACAATAAATTTAATCCCACTCTTTAGCAATAAAAGTACACACTTTATCAAAATATTTTAGTTATTCAGGCAGACTGAACGTATGAGCCACTGATAGTACTAATTACTGCCTAGCTTAATTTATATGCTGCCTCTTTTAAACACAAAAAATTTGGAATCATCCTTATGCTGGTATCAAGATACCCTCTCTGTCACTACAAAAAGTGACAACTCTGCCCTCTGGGTCAAAAACTTGCATTTTATGATGATATTTATAATATAGTCAGGATGGCTATCGTAATGCTCAAATATAATATAATCAACCCAGATAATATAGTTATTATAATTGTAACAACCAAAGAAGCCCAAGCATATAATTGTCATAGTGAGTGTATGAATATTTTTGTATAGTAATTATTAATTTTACTGTAGAACAAGGATCCCCACAACAATTACATTCTCCTAAATTATTTTCTATACATTACGCATTTTAATGTGTGTAAAATTCAGACTGATAGTCCAGGATCTCCTATTCATGATGTGACCTTGTTCCACTACCTTGGCTGGCCAGACCATGGAGTTCCAGCCAATGCCATCTCTATGGTTAACTTCATTAGACGTGTGCGCAAATCCCACCCTTATGGCAACACAGATCTCATGGTGGTCCACTGTGGTGCTGGTGTGGGCAGGACTGGAACATTTATAACTCTGGACTATATGCTGGAGAGGATCAAAATTGACAAGTCCATAAATATATTTCAGTTTGTCAGTGAATTAAGGAAACAAAGAGTATTAATGGTGCAGACACTTGTAAGTTCATAAAATTATTATAAATGAAATAATTTGATCGTTGTTTCTTTCTTTGATCAGTGCTAATCCAAAGTATTAGCTACCTGCATATAATTATGTTGTCAATGAGATGTCACTCCCCTATACATCAATGCTTCTCTAAATCTATTTCCTTCATCTATAAATTCTTTCGCTTCAATATTGTTGTCAGAACACACACATGTATGTTTAAAAGTGCCTCACTCTCACTACATTCTAATGATAACTAAACAGAAGTCTTCATCTAGCTACCTTACAAGGTTCATCATAGCCATTTCTGTTATAAAAAATTTAAGATGTTCCTGAGACTTTGGTAATGTACCTATTTACTTTTTGGTAATGAGAAAAACAGTCAATATGTCTGTTTATTTTCAGTTTGAACAAATACAAGTCAAATTTTGAGCAAGTTGCTATAAATGCACTTGTTTGCATGTTGAAATTATAATCTTAGTCATGGTGATATATCATCTGACATGCGCTTGACAGAGTGAGGCAACAATCAATGCAATCTTAAGTTAACTAAACAGTAGTGTTCATCCTGCTACCTTACAAGATTCATCTTGGCAACATCTGTCTTTCAATTTAAAGATGTTCCTGTGAGCTTTATCAATAAGTATTGACCAATACATTTGTTTATCTTCAATTTGAACAAATACAAGTTAACTTTAGAGAAAGTTATTATAAATCACACTTACTTGCATGTTGAAATTGTAGTGTTATCCATGGAGATATAACATCTGACAGGAGCTTGAGTGTCACTACAAAAACATGTACACACTCACATCACTAAAATGAAACCGTCAGAATATTTTTACCAACTTATTCTGCTCTTTATAACAATACTACCTTAAATACTACTCTGAACACTGCAAATAATGAACCAATTTTTCCCAACTTTTTTAGAGGGGCATGCAAGTGCCATCCTACAGCATAACCATCCCGTTGGTCCACGCAGTCTTTATATAGATACAACAAGCCCCACTATGCTTGACTATATTAAACTTACATTGTTCTTCTTATTGATGTGGGGAAAAAAGAATTCTCGGCTGGACTGACTTTTGTGGCATGCTCACGTGTGCGGCATGTAAAAGATCTGCTTTTCAATCCTCCGTTCGCTTTTCAACGTGTAGCACATCTAGCCAGCAGCAGACGTCATAAAGAAAGACTCAATGAAGACCTCAGATTAGAGAAACTCAGCAACAGTTTAGGCTCACAAGCAACACTGTCAGTCAAGTCTGAGTCGTGCACAGATCACAGAATTAGCGAGGAGGCAGAAGAAGCAGAAACAGCAACAAATGTGCCCCATATTCCAATTCCATCATCAGGGGAAGCACATGATGCCTGCTGTAATGGAGACTGCAAAAATGTTATCGCTAATGAACCACCTCTTCCGGTCGAAAGAAAAAAGAGTCTCACTGATGATGTTGTTGTCACTAGCGTTGACACCCATACTCACCAATTCCACTATAACCCTGTCAATGAAGAGTGGCAGCGTGCACAATGTGAAAGGCTTGGATTGCAGTACTGTGGACCAAATGGAGTCACTCCTGGTGGTTCTAATGTCCCATTAACACGTCCGACCAATTTCAAGAGGATAGTTGGCGATGGAAATTGCCTATTTCGATCTTTTTCTTTGATTCTTACAGGATCAGAAGAGCAGCACTTAGCTATACGAGGTGCTATCGTACAACACATGAGAACAATTGGGGATGCGATATGGCCACATCAGATTGCTCCTCTTCTGAGACAGATTCAAAATCTTGGAGAAGTGCACCTTGTTGGCTCAGTTTATACAGATGCAGAATGGGAGCTGGGAATTGAGCAGTATATTGCAGCAACCAGGATGAATCAAAACAGGGCATGGGGGTCGGAGGTTGAAGTCATGGCATTGGCACACCTTCTGGATACCCCAATATACAGTTATGATACCGTGAGTGGTTGGAATCTATATATCCCAGGTATGGTGCATGGTACATTTAATTTCAGTCATACAGATACACATCAAATGGCTATGTATGTGCACCATGCTGTTAACCACTATGATGTGGTCAATTCAGTGCAGTAGTTGGTTAAATTTGGCAAAATTTAATAGTGGTCACATCAAATGCATAGCGCACAGGCTTTGTAATTGTTGTCTTTCTTGCTGTAAAGCGGGAATTGTCTTTATGGTAGTAGTTTGAGTTGACTTTATTAGGAGACACCAAAATTAGCATTCTTGGACTCATGTACTGATTTCACAATGTGTGGGCTGTAATAATGTGGAGCCCTGAGCTCTTTGTGTGCCTCTGCAAAGACGACCTCCAGGAATGCATTTTTTGCTGGGATTTCCGGTGTTTCCTGAGCTCACTAACTGGGTGGCAGGGAGTCCCAGTAATCACAAAGTGTCGTCTATGTTCACACATTTCGGTACAGTTCGCCATCCAAACAGTCCTCAAATTATTTGTCCATTTAGAACCTAGCTTGTGTGCCAGTATAAATAACTGGGTATTTTAAGCTGGAGGTCCTAAGTTATTTTTCATCTACTATATTCAACTAAACGTCATATTTTATGCTCATCAAATTTATACTCAAGTTCTTAAAAATTTCAATGTCAAGTATTGAACTCAAGTCTTATAAATTTTGAATATTTTTATAGTCAAATTCTTATACTCGAGTGCTTCAAGTTTACACCTTAAAGAAAGATTTTTAACTGCAGCAAGCTGCTGACAAGTACACCTTATTTGCTTTAACTTTTAGTATTAACTTTCTTCTTTAAATATGAAGGAGGAAATAAATGGTTTTATCATGAACATAAATTTCATATGACTAGCACAAAATTTTAAGTTCTACTTTTTTTAACAGTCCTGAAGCATTTTTTTGTATCACAAAATATATTATTAAACATTTTCACAAATAATAATAATTACATTCATTAAAATTTTCTAAAAAGGACCCAAAGTAAATATCAGTGCATTTGAAAATGTAACTACTATGGTCCCCTCTGAAATATTCGGAGGGGGGCAATCATCTGTCGAAGATGAGTACAGATGATTGTCCATATCTATCATATATCACATCCAAAATTACCAACTTTTAAACAATAGTAAATAACACATATGTAATACATTCTTGGAATAGTGTACAGTATCAACTGACAGATTGTCTATCTGGTTTATACAAAACTTTGAAATGGTTGGTAACTTTGTATGTGTATGTATGGTTATGGTATGCTGATTAGCTCAAAAAAGAGCGAAACAATCATTTCCCCCCCTAAAATTATCATACAGTGTACTCATTTTAAATTGCATTTTCTCTAAGTGGCATTATTTCATTTTATTTTCAGCTGGGCCAGCTCGCTCGCCATTTGCGCTATTCGAGCGCACCACTATAATATATCTGTTTCCTCCCCAGCAACCTCGCAAAGATACTGCGTTATCTCATGGAAAACCCTTTTCCAGTTACGTGTAGGTAAGTATCGCCAGGTTAAATAAGTTAAATACGCTTTACCATAGAAGTAAAACTCTCGACTGGAAGTGGTAGTCTACTATTGTTGCGCGCTAGTCTACTGATTCGTACGTCATACGGCTACGCTACTGTGTCTTGGTGAACTTGAAGGAAGCTTTTGCTGTCTACCCTGGCTTATGCTTCTGGGTAAGTAGTTTTATGGCTAGCGGTCAGTGGGTTTCTATATTTAGCTGCACGGGTCACCCAGGTCTTTTTTTTTTCCTGGTGAAGTTGTTTTTCCTGAACAATTTTTTCTAAGCTAATATAGCTACTCTATGAATGAATTAATGAATGAATATAGAGAGCAAGGATGGCCTGAATTATGATAGTGATATTTTGTGGTAGTTTTAGCTATATCTTTATGACAAGGGCTCATCAGTTTGTTTGTTCCATAGTACTCTAGAAATTTTTCATTTCTTTGTGAGAAAGTGTGGGTGCATGTTGGAATGGTTTCTAGTTACTGAATTATTCTAAAACATGCTCCACCAAAATTATCCTCACTCATAGTTTTTCCCATGGCCACCCTAACACCCTTTAGTGTGCTCCTGGACAATGATTTAGTTCAATGTTTTAGGCCCATGGTTTCATGCAGGTTATAGGAGCCCTGGGATTTCCACCCTAATTTTTTTTACCCCTTCTGAATTTATTTCAATATAAGTTATGAAAAAATTGTAGGAATTTGTAGTAGTTTGTCCAAGTTTCCATGATCATGACTGCACCATTTTCATGTGGCTAAACGGTTTTTGTGACTTTACAAATCTCTCTCTTATCTCTCACTCCCCCCAGTGAAAATCCTGTATGAATTCCTGTCATTCTAGTTCATGTAATTCTGATAAACTTTGATAATGATAAATGAAATCATTTTACTTATCTGCTTATTCTTCATTGAGCTGTTGTTGAAGGATTTTTCAGATTGCCAATTGCTTACTTATGGTTTAAACAGTTTATTGCGTGATTATCCCATTTTATTGTGTATCTCTAAGGCAATGTCAGTAAATTGGTCAGTTTCTCTAAGCGCACAAGTGCTAATATCACGGCTTCAGAAGCACAGTGTCGTATTAGCTTATATAACCAGGTGTCGTGCAGAGGTGGTTGGGGCACCCTGAAATCCCCCATCTCCTCCAAGCCTTAGTTCCTCCCAGAATTTTAATTTAGTAAGTAGCTACAATAGCTATAAGCTTGAATTATTATGTGACAAAACACAGGTTAGTATAAGGTATACACTTTCACATACAGTAGGCATGTCCATCAAAGCAGTGTGAGTTTCCAAAATGAGTGTGGCTAAGTAGTGTTTCGCACCCCCAGCGCAGAATCCAGTATGACACCCTGATAGCTTAGTCATCATATGCTTTTTCTGAAGTAAAAGTATGTTCTTTCCCCAATTTCTAATGTCACTATGAAGCATTTGTGCGTTTTTCAGCTGATATTGTGAGAATAGGGAACAAGAATGTCCTTACGTTGGCCAAATATATTGGCTTCCAGTATTCAGATGTGCAGTGATGGGAAGAAAAATGGCCATTTTTCACATGCAGTTCATAGAATAAGACTAGGACAGGTCATAGGAGCCATGACTACCACTAAGGCCATAAGCAACTTGGCATAATTCAGTATAGTATTGATGACCTTTACCAAATGCAAGTCTTATGACCTCATAGAGGTAGTTGCAGGTTTTATAAGTCATGATGTGGATTTGGGACTGGTAGACAGTTAATTTGTAATTTTTTTCAACAAACAATGTTGGTTGGTTGGTTGTTGTTGTTGTTTTTTGTTGTTTTTGTTGTTGTTTTGTTTGTTTGTTAACCCTCAGCGCGCATGCGTGAGAGGGTTGTAGTAGTTGCCCTGCCTGTCTGTCTGTCACGCTCTGATTTTGGAGATTACTGACAATTAGCCGTTGATTTATAGGACCTTTTATTGTGCTACTTTTTTTTAATGTGGGGCTATTGTTGATAAAACGTGAAGACTTTCAGCTCCACGTTGGTACCAGCTGGGTAACGCCCCCTAGTGTCACGTCATAATGACGTGAGCAAATAATTTCTTGCAGCCCGCAGCTTTATGCTCAGGGAAGTTAACCGACGGAGTTGAATGAAGTGAAGTTTCACGTTGAAAAATTATAACAGTGAGTGTTTCTGGCTAGTTTAGCTTCTCTTATGAACAGCATTTCCATGTACTGTTTTCATTGCTTGAGCTGTATTGATGCCTCCACGTAGCTAACAGATTGCTTATTTCTTTTGGAAGGAGATTATATTGTAATAGCTAGGTAATGTTTAATATCACGTTCGCACCTTTGGTGCTTAATTTGTTTTGTTTTTGTTTTGTTTCTTGTGCTTGTTTAAAGCTTATCTGTACATAATTATTTATAACCAGTACACAATGTTTTTTGTATGGTAGTCAAGAGGTGGTGTAGTTTCACTGACCATACAAACCCTTCCTTCTGCTGTACATAGCTCAAGTCCGCAAGCAAATAATCATACACACCCACTCATATACACAGTCCTAGGGGAAAAGGCATTGTACTTGTGATGTGCTTCAGTAAAAAATTGACATATAAGGTGAAAGGGTAAAATTCATCTTTATAAAATCATCATGCACAATTTGTTCGAACAATTTACACGGTCGACTTTTTTAAAAATTAGCGTATGAGACCGCTCACGGAAATTTTTGGGACTTAAAAAAAAAACAAGCTTATGCAAGGAATTATTGTGCTGTATAAATCCTAACTCTATATAAGGCTTGCTTACTAACAAAAGAACAGGAAAGAACCTAAGAAGCTTAACACAAATAGCAGCAAATGTATATTTGTTCTTAACTAGTCAGCACATGTAACACACAACACTCTCACATGCACTCGTTCACTGGATATACTAACACAAGATTTACATGGTAGCTTGGCATGTTGGGCAATGGATTTTCAAGTATGAACAGTGATGACGAACAGCGGTTAACGAGTGAACACAAAAAATGTGAGAGTCAAAGTACAAAAGTTACATACATACATACGTCCAAGCATATATATGATATATACAATAATATATCCCTGATTTTTGTGTTGTCTCTGATAGTGTCTCGCTCGCTGCCAATTATTATTACCACGGTTGAGCTTTGTGTGTGTGTGTTTGTGTGTGTTTGCATGACATAACTTTATTCTCATATTCTACCACTACTCTGCATTCTATCACGTGATGCCAGGAATGATTCTCTCTAAGACTTGCTAGCTGTACTAACTTTAGGGATGATGTTTCAGCCTTCATGGCTTGAAGCCGTAGTACTAGTGGCTGGACCCATTGGTTCACTTCCTAACCACAGTTATATGGTATTGTTCTATCTTGTGTAAAAACCAGGGTTTATTTCAGGGGTGGGGGCTTGTACATCTCCTTAAATCTAGTTTGCCGCCCTTCCCTTCCCCCACCCCACCCCTTAGGGATTAAAGACTAAGAGAAAATTAATTGTACTCAATATTTACAAGAAAAAAAAATAGAATACATTGAGTTATGAAAAAAAAAAATTCCAAATGTCAATTAGTCATCATTAGATAACTGTTCTGGTGAATTTAAAGCCTTGTACAATGGCCTATCTAATTCTTTGTCTAATTTAATTAGCGTCATTTGTAATAAACTTCTTTCCACATGAGCAAGTGCATTGGGGATGCTTAGCCTATATTATCTCTTCTGATCAGATTGCAGAATTATTAATTAAGCGCATTCCTCAACCACATATTCATTGCGCCCCAGTTTATTTCGCGCTGTTAGCTATGGGAAATCAAGTGATGAAGAGCGTGTTTAGAAGTTACAGTTTCGTGTGTAAAGCAAGAGTACATGAAAGGGAATTTCAAAAAGAGATGTTTTTGTAGCTCTCCTACAGGGTATGGACAGAGTGCCTGTTTCCGGAGTTTCTCACTTGTATATGACCAACTCCTACACAAGTGTGAACCTGCCATTATTGTTGCCATTGTTCTGCATTATTGAAACACCACAGTCGCAACGAGACATTCCAACAAAATGTTTACTTGCAACAAAATATTTGACTTGCGATTGATTTTAGCCTACGTGTTAATGATGATGCAATAAACCTGTGATGTCATTTGCTCAAGTTGTTGATACTAGAGCTACCAGACCCTTTCCTTCCTTCCCACCCACCAATATAGGGATGGTAAAGGGTCGGCAATGCCAGACTATTCGGTAACATGAAAATGTAATAATATTCTATTTTTTTATTATTTTTCTGCACAGATATTCAGCAACGAGATATGTTTTAAAAGCAGACAAAACTGTTTTCTATGATGCCAAAAAAAATGTCTATTAGTCCACACAACAAATAGCTATAAATTTGGACTTACTGTTACCAACCTACTAACTGAAATTCAATTTCTGAATGTCTCAGAGCTGCTATGTGGTTCAGACAGAGTACACGGCTTATTCGTCTTCTATTTGATGGATTCTGAGCTTGTCAACCTCGTACTATTAAATATTTTGGGAGGAGAGACAACTCAACGGTTAGCGTCCCAGCAGCCATATTTTTTTTAATTGGAAAAAACAACAACTAAATACCTGTAAGGAGAACCGCTGACCAAATGCAAAATGCCACGTGGCGTCTACAGCAGTGAAAGAGTTAAGAAGACCTGAACCTTGCAGTTACTGCAGATCAGTGTACTTACTAGTCTTGCCTTCCACCACACACATATACACACAGACACACACTGCACACATACACACACACATACACACTCATACACACACTAATTTATGTACCCATTTGTGTCTAATGGTTTATACTATATCACCTGAGATTTGAATTGAGGATAGTTGGGTGCAATGAAGAAGTTGAGTGTTATAGAGGATTGTATGTGTGTGTGTGTGTTTGTTCATGTGATTAACAAATTATCATTTCCCCATCTGTCTTGTGCTATCTTGGTTCTTATATAGGGCCAGAAGGACCTAAACAGTCATGGCCGTATAGGTAGTTAGTAAACTGGGTGTGGCACCAGTGGTATTAATTATGGCGAACTTGTACATTTTACACAAGAATGCTTGATCACAACTCTGATCATAATGAAGCCACTTGTGGCAAGTGCTCCAAAGGAGACACTACAAAGTCTTTGTTTAAAAATTGATGAGGAAATTCAGTGTCTACTGTGCTGGTGTATATTTCCAAGTAAAATTGCTCTACCTGGTCAATGACTTAAAAATGTTTTGCTTGTGGTTTTGAGGTGTGGCTTTGCACCTGAAATTAATTCTGAAAATACCAAAAAAAATGATGCTAATTGGTAACACAGTAGAAGTCAGTTAGCCATTATCCAAACACTTCAGTTAACCCGAACACCACAAATCTAAGAATAGCACATACATGTATGTACAGACAAGAAGAATTGCTTAACCCTGCCACTTTATTAGTGTGTTTATTATACATTTTCTGTTTTGTTCAGTTATCTGGACATTTAAGTTATCCGAACACGTCTCGGTCCCAGCTTATCCAGAACTGACATTCTACTGTATACCATTTCATATGTCTACACACATCAACACCTCACCCATTACTTGACTGCAGCCATTCGTGTCATATACCAGCTGTATATTTCTCGGTTTTGTTTTTGTTGTTTTGTCAGTTCACCACTTCACTACTTTGAAGTTTTGCTCAGTCCAGGTCTGTACCATTGGCATTAAACTTAGAAGCCACAACTGTCGTATGTGCATACTGAATGTTCGACATCGTGGTTCCTGTGTTTTTGTGTGAATGAGCGTTAAGAAACATATATGCAGGCCCGTAGCCAGAGGTTCGCATTGGGGGGTTCGGATTTTAAGACGCAATAAGCCACACCTACTTTTGTTTCCTCGTTAATTCTTCTACAATACTAAAAAACGAAAGACAAGTGCACTAATTTGTTCTAGCTAGGTATTCAACTTCAAAACTATAATTCATTAAACACTGTTGATATTCGAGAGAAAAGCGGTATTATTCTCGTGTAACTAGTCTTCTAGCCACTACGGTGAGCTGTATCTAAACAGTGCAACATTAATTCGCCTTATTCGTACTACAAGTTATTTAATAGTACGGCATGTGAACTGCCCGTTCAAAATGTATTGGAAAAATCGAGTGAAATAGCACTGGACCAAGTGAAATGTCACGGTAGCTTAAGTAAGAGTAAGTGCGCAAACATGCAGTTCTAGCCTTGGAAATGTACAGTTGTAGTTTCTAGTTGGAGACAACGTCATTCTTTAGCGCAGAAGCTATACCCCTATTAGACAGAGTTTTTTTCAACAGATTAGGAGGAGCCATCGATTAAAGCAAAGTTCATAGTAGCCACACTGTAAATGATATTTAGCTTACTGTAGTAGCTCGTGCAGTTTTATAAAGCTGGCCTACTATTAGCGTGTGATAGCATGGGTAACCATGCTATTCGAGATTAATAGCACGAACAACGCGAGCGCTACTGATTCTTAATAGAACAGGTTACCCGTGCTATCACTCGCTAGTAGTAGGCCAGTGTGTGTGTTTTTTAATCATTTGCAGTGTAGCTACACTAGATAGTGCACTTACTATCGTATATTTGAGGTTTAACTTTCTCAGACATTTCCGACGGCTCCCTTTCTAATCTGTTGAAAAAATCCGTTGCTTGTGCTATTAATATCGAATCGCACGCACTTTATAAAGAATAGATGTAACAAGCAAGCTTTACTCATGCCGATATGAGAGCGAAATTTGTATCCAAGGAGCTGAATGTTTATTAGGTCACTTGGACTCAGACTAGGCCAGAAACAGCAGATAATTCAAGCTCAGGTTCAGCACGATTGAACAGATGACTATACACCAGAAGTTATATGTGGGATGTGGCTAAAATATTTACTTCCGGTCACTCTAAAGGGGGGGTTCGACCGAACCCCTCGAACCCCCCCTGGCTACGGGTATGATATGCAATAAGGTATTCCAAGGAAGTAATACTTAGGTGAAATGTATTTTTAACTATTCTAGTGTGAGAATTATATCTGAGTTCAATCAAATGGTAATGTCTAAATTTATTATCCAGCTCTAATTCAATATGTGCCATACTGTTCTGTGTGTGTGTGTGTGTGTGGTATATGTTTTGCAGAGTACTGAAGTCTTTATGCTGTACTTCATATGACAGACTAAAATTGGTTTGCTAAAAGTATGTGTTGTTGTACAAATATTTTTGTGGATGTATTCTCTCTTTCATGACTTTTTTTTAAAACCATGCAGAATTTTTTTTAAATGTTTGGCTGTCACCAGGAATTGAACCCAGGACCGCTTGCTTAACACACAAGCATTCTGCGACTGAGCTACGACAGTGAAGTGATAAATTAGCACAGTAAAAAAAAAATAATTCCATAGATAAAAAAAAACCTTTGAAAAAAAATTCAATTGGTCTGTTGAGAGCGAGTAGCTACTCCTTAACAGTATAATAAAGTTTGAGTGTTTTGCTGGCTGGTTGCTATAGCTCAGTGGCAGAGCACTTGTGCGTTGAGCAAGTGGCAGAGTACTTGTACGGCAAGTGGCACTGGCTGCAGTCCGGCTATGGTCAGACCACTTTTTCCAAAAGTGGGCATATGCTCCTCTATTTACACCTAGTTTTAAGGCGCTGCTCAGCTTATTGTGTTAGGAAGTCCACATCAACCAAACAGATAGAGTTTGAAAGAGAAGTTTTGGCTAGAGGTGGTATAAATTACAACTTTCAATCTAGAATGGTTTGCGGGTTGGAAATAGAATAGCTTTGGTATTGTGATTGAAGACAACACTCCTTGTTTGTTATGTGCCAGAAAGTTAACAATAAACACATGAAATGACTGAATCAGCATAATGTTTTGCAAGTTACAATTGCACTACCATAATGCTTTTTTATTTTGCTTTCTCGAGGGTTTCTCGAAAGGTAATGCTTTTTTTAAGCATGAGCAGAGAGCTTGTGATAAATATGCAATAGATGCACTTCAAACAATGCCACCACTATATGCTTCAGATGCTGTTTACTGTGGTTTGGTATGTCAAACCTCTTACACCACACCCATTTCCTGGCCAGACCACTTAGAAATGCCAGAGAAGCCCCTGAGTGGTCTAACATTCAATTCCTGGTGATAGAGAATACATCTAACAAGTAAAAGGGCTGAGAAAGAAATTGTGAAATATTTTTATGCTCTTGATTTTTAGATGCAGTGGACAATAAGGAATTCTGTGGATACTAGTCTTATGGCAGAACAAGCACAGACTTTTGTTACAAGTGTGGGCCACTCCCCCACAAGAAGAAGATGGCCCCCTAGTGAATTGTCTTTCTCAAGATAACTGGAAAGGAGGCCGCAAATATTCTAGCCTGACTTAACACCTGGCATTCTATCATATCACACTTCTTTGTGCACTTTTATTGAACCCACAGGTTTTTTCATTAATTTGAGTTATAGCTACTATAATTGATAATTTTTATGCACTGTAAAAATGCTTGCTTATCGGAGTTTATATCTGACTATGAACAACAGCCAACATGAATGTAACCTCTGTTGTAATAGAAATTTATTTCTAAAAGCTGTTAACCTCCTTCACAAATCCTCCCACTCCTGTTGTGTGTGTGTGGAGTGTTGAGGGACGTGTGTGTGTGGGTGGAGTGTTGAGGGACGTGTGTGTGGGTGGAGTGTTGAGGGACATGTGTATGGGTGTGGGGTGTTGAGGGACGTGTGTGTGGGTAGAGTGTTGAAGGACATGCTAATGGGTAATGCGATGTCCTGTATAGCTTCATATAAGAAATTTAATTCTACTATGACAAGCTTGTCATTGGAGTGTACCCTAGTTTAGCTATAATTACTGTGCACTATGAGTAAAAATAGTAGGGCTGCACAAGTACTGTGATAATTGTTGTACATATTTATGATAGAATTTTGCTATGCTCATGTGGACAGTTAGGTAAAGTATCATTACATCTGCAAGTGAAATTATACATAATTATATTGATGTCACCAATACCTGGTAGTTCAGCATGTTATATATAATACATGTGTATTGGTAGAGTGTGAAATACTGTGTGGGTGGGAGAGTGTGGTGTATGTGTGAGAAGTATGTAGTGTGTGGCTGGAAAGTGTGAACAGTTTAAAACCTTGTTTTAGCGGTGTATCATGTGGTGGCATTGTATAACTGTGAGTAGGTAGCTACGTCTGAGGCTTGTATGGTACATGTGTATGGGTGGAGGTTGAGATTTATGTGCGTGATTAGAGGTGAGAGTGTGTGTCGGGGATGGGTTCAAGCACATACTACAGTGCTTGAAGCTTAAGTACAAGCACTTTAAATTTTGCATAAGCATTAAACTTTTTTTAAAGCATTGTGTTAAAGTGTAATGTTTATTGTTCTTTTGTTTCCTGTATCACCCAGACATTCAACCTCACCTTACCTTATTGCTCATGCGCATGATTCATTCATTATGTGTGTTGTCATTGGTGCACTTTTAATAGAATATAAGAATGTGAACATAACCTACAGTAAAGGGTATCCTTGGAGGGCCACGATACTACACTGGCGACGAGGCATGGGATTACGGTATGCCTGATCCAGGGAGGACAGTTATCGCACCTTACTTGGCCCCGACCCTGCCGAAGGATAAGGATTTCGACAGTTTGTTGTCTACGTTGAAAAGACACTACGACCCGAAACCCCTCGTTATCGCGGAATGTTTTCGATTCTACAAGAGGATTCAGTCTCCAAACGAATCGCTCGCCGACTTCTTAGCTGATCTACGACACCTCAGTATTCGATGTGAGTTTAAAGACTTCCTTGAGGAAGCGCTGAGGGATATTTATGTTTGTGGAGTGAGAAGTGAGCAAATCCAAAAGAAATTGTTGACAGAGGAGGGTTTAACAGTAGCCAGAGCCCTGGAAATTTCCCAAGGCATGGAAGCTGCTGACAAGAATGCCAAGGAACTACATGACCCTGGTCTTGTCAAAACTCAAACCTTGCACTTCTCGGGACAGACCAAGACTAGGAAGCCCTGCTACCGTTGTGGTCGCCAACATAATGAGAAGGACTGCAAGTTCCGTGAGGCTATTTGTAATCATTGTGGCAAGCAAGGACATATTGCACCAGTATGCAAGTCAAAGTCACAACAGGCCACGCCTCCCTCTGGATCTCATTCGTTTGCAGGAAGGAAAGACAAGCGACGTAAGCCCAGGAAACCCACTGGTGGAACCAAGTGGATTGGAACTGGCGAAAATAGCGATGAGAGTAATGACTGTGTTGCTGCATCTACGTTTGTCATCAGGGATTCACAACTGAACAAACCTATCATGCTTACTGTGTGTATAAATGGCAAGTCGGTAGACATGGAACTGGACACAGGAGCCACGGTGATGCCTAAGGAGAAGTGTGACACGCTCTTTCCAGGAGTACCATTAGCTCGCTCAGAGGTGGAATTGACCACGTACACTGGAGACCCTGTGATCGTTCTTGGTCAATTATCAGTTGATGTGACTTACCAGAAGCAGTGCCTGCAAGATCTGAAACTTGTGGTTGTCGAAGGAACTGGTCCCCCATTGCTTGGTAGAAATTGGCTTCATCATATCAAGTTGGACTGGGCTAGTATCCACTCTGTGCAGCCAGGTCAGAAGTCGCTCGCAGGTTTACAGGAGAAGTACAAAGAAGTTTTTACTGATGGATTGGGTACAATTAAAGACTATCAGGCAAAACTTATCGTGGCATTTTCTGCTGTGCCCAAATATCATCGTCCCAGTGCTGTACCTTTTGCTAGAAGACCTGTCGTCGAAGCAGAGTTTGACCGACTTGAGAATATGGGAGTTCTGGAGAAGGTAGACCATTCCGACTGGGCAGCTCCAATTGTAGTAGTCCCTAAGAAAGACGGTCAAGTGAGGATCTGTGGGTCACAGTTAATCCGGAGCTAAACGTTGATCAATATCCATTGCCCCGTCCTGAGGATCTTTTTGCTGTTTTAGCTGGAGGGAAACACTTTACTACATTGGACCTATCCCAGGCTTATAACCAGTTGAAATTGGAAGAGTCTTCAAAGCCGTACCTTACCATAAACACCCACAGAGGTTTGTACCGCTACAACCGCCTTCCATTTGGAGTAGCTTCTGCCCCAGCTATCTTTCAGAAGACGATGGACAGTATTCTCAGAGGTTTACCTGGAGTTCTTTGCTATATAGATGATATTTTGATTACCGGAAGTTCCAAGGCAGAGCATTTGGATACTTTAGCGAAGGTTCTCGTACGACTCCAGAAACAGGGTATCAAGGTGAAGCGTGAAAAGTGTCGTTTTATGAAACCGAGTGTCCAGTATCTAGGACATCGTATCGATGCTGACGGAATTCATGCAACGGATTCCAAGTTGGACACCATCACCAAGGCCCCTGCACCTAGGAACATCACGGAATTACGATCGTTCCTTGGTCTTATAAACTACTATGGTCGTTTCATACCCAACTTGTCGACACTCCTGCATCCGCTGAACAATCTGTTGTGCAGAGAGACCCCATGGAAATGGTCAGAGGATTGTGCTAAGGCTTTCCGCCAGGCAAAAGAGAAGATTGTGTCACCTAACGTGTTGGTACACTATGACCAATCACTTCCCATACGACTTGCTGGAGATGCCAGTGCTTATGGTGTGGGAGCCATCATCTCGCATGTCATGAAAGATGGCCAGGAACGTCCTATCGCTTTTGCTTCCCGGACACTTTTGCCAAGTGAGCGAAACTACTCGCAGGTGGAGAAAGAAGCGCTTTCTCTCATTTTTGGCGTGAACAAGTTCCATTTATACCTATACGGACGTCATTTCACGTTAGTCACGGACCACAAGTCTCTAACCACAATTTTGGGTCCAAAGAAGGGAGTTTCACCCACGGCAGCAGCCAGATTGCAACGTTGGGCAGTTTGTCTATCAGCTTATTCCTATGACATTCAGTTTCGACCAACTACTGCACATTCAAACGCTGATGGTCTTTCACGACTACCACTACCTAATGTGTCTGATGTTCATTTGTCGTCTGATCCTACTATTTTCAACCTACAGCAAATGAGTAGTCTACCAGTGACTTCAGTTCAGTTGTCAGCTGCTACTCGTCGTGACTCCATACTCAGTAAGGTGTATACCTACACACTACAAGGCTGGCCTACTGCAGCTAATGTGAGCGATAGTGATGTCAAGCATTTTTTTACAAGGAGAGAGGAGTTGACGACTGAAGGTGGATGTTTGCTGTGGGGCATTCGAGTGATTATCCCAGAGAAGCTTCAGGAAAAGTTGTTGCAAGAATTGCATCGTGATCACCCTGGAATCACCAGGATGAAGGCTGTGGCTCGCAGTTACTTTTGGTGGCCTGGACTCGATCGTGATATTGAGGTCCTAGCCAGGGGTTGCCAGGAGTGTCAAGCTGTGAAGAATACACCCGCTGTGGCGCCGCTCCATCCCTGGACCTGGCCATCCAAGCCATGGCAGCGTATCCACATTGATTTCGCTGGGCCTTTCCAGAAGGCTATGTTTCTTGTTGCTGTGGACGCACACTCAAAGTGGCCTGAAGCATATCTAATGTCTAGCACTACAGTATCACAAACCATTAGTGTGTTACGGAAGATGTTCGCTACCCATGGACTTCCGGAACAGATTGTGTCCGACAATGGACCTCAGTTTGTTTCATCAGAGTTCGCTGAATTTATGAAGCAGAACGGAGTAAAGCATGTCCGAAGCGCTCCGTATCATCCCTCTACGAATGGACTTGCAGAAAGGTTTGTGCAATCCATGAAGCAGAGTCTGAAGGCAACTTCCAAGAGTGGTCGAACGCTTTCTCATCGACTGTATGATTTCTTGCTCACATATCGCACGTCACCACATTCCACTACAGGAGTGTCACCTAGTGCCTTGCTCATGAAACGAGAGTTGCGTGTGCGTTTTGACCTTCTCAAGCCTGGACCAGACTCGCGAGTAATGGAGAAGCAAACACTACAAAAGAAGGGACATGATCAACATTCGACTTCCAGACAGTTCTTTCTGGGCCAAGCTGTAATGGCTAAGAACTTCCGTCCTGGTCCTGCTTGGATACCTGCTGTAATTGTGGAACGTCTAGGCCCTTTGTCTTACCTCATTGAAACAGAAGATCGAGAATGCTGGAGACGTCATATCGATCATTTGAAAGAGTTGCTGTTACCAGAGCATCTACCAGAAACTACTACTAGTAGTCCCGTCATGGACACCTCCCCAATGGTATCTGTGCCTGACGCAGATAGTCAGATGCTGGATTCTACAGTGATTTCAGCAGAGGAATCAGAACCAGCCCTTCTGCCGAGAGCTGAGACCGCAGAGGTTTCTACTTCTTCTACTACAGCTATCCCGAGGGCAGAACATAGAGTTAACTCAGATGTGTTGTCTTCGAGTACTACTGCAACTCCAGTATCTACACGTACCTACCCTCGTAGAGAGCGTCGTCCCCCAGACTATTATCGTCCTTCAGATTGATCAAACACTATGAGTATGTGTATGTGTGTTCTCAGTGGGAGTTGTGTTTAGTGGAAGGGAGTGTAATGTTTATTGTTCTTTTGTTTCCTGTATCACCCAGACATTCAACCTCACCTTACCTTATTGCTCATGCGCATGATTCATTCATTATGTGTGTTGTCATTGGTGCACTTTTAATCGAATATAAGAATGTGAACATAACCTACAGTAAAGGGTATCCTTGGAGGGCCACGATACTACATAAAGTACCCAGCCAAGTACTTTTAAAGTGCTTTCAAGCACAATCTCAAGCATGTTGTGTACTCTATTACAAACTACAGCAACATAATTTTTTAATTAATAAAAATATTCAAGTTTTATAATTAATGAAATGCTAGTATTTGTTACATCTGATGAACATGAGTCTTGTGGCTGCTAAAATGTGTAATGTATGTTATGTTTCATGGTCTTGAAAGTGCCTAGTGCTTCAAAGGTGCTTGTCAAGCACTTTGTATTTACGTGCTTAAGTACAAGAACAAGCACAAGTGATTTTATTTACCAATGTGCTTGAAAGCACCATCAAGCACTCCTTAAAAGTGCTTAAAGTACTTATAAGCACAAGCACTAAGTGCTTGAAATCCATGCCTTGTGTGTGTATGTGTGTGTGTAATGTGTTTATTGGAATTAAACGTACATATCACGTGTCATTGCATAGGCACATATATTTGTGGTTCATGTGAATGGGTGGAGTTTGAATTAGGGCTACATGTATGGGTGGAGTATGGGGCACTGTATTTTGTCCAGATGAATGATGCATAGGAAGTGTTATACTACAAATAGAGATTGTACAGAAAATGGGACTTGCACTTTGGATAGGTTTTGGTTAAAAACAAAACAAAATAAAAAGAAAAAGGGGAAAAAAAAGGAAAAGAAAATTGGGGCAGAAGTGCTTTTTGCAAGAATCTGCAATAGAAATATCCTCAGTTTTCTAGTGCATCCAATTTTGCTTAATCCTCATGAGTTAATTTGAGTTGATTATGAGATACCTTAATTGCATCCATGAGTGCATTGATCATTTACTGCATTTATGGTCACACCATAAAGGTGTGTAGGTAAAGTGTGAGACATGGGTTGAGTGTATTCTAACCCTGTGGGGCCTTCCCGCCTTTTAAATATCTCAAGCTTTATTTATCACCTGCTTCATAAGTACTAGTAAAGGGTCCTCAAAGGTGTTAGTGCAGCTACATTATCGGTGTACAATTGAACAACTGGTAAAGAGTCATTATAAGATAAAGTGTATTGATTGTTGAGGAGATTGTGTATTGCTGATTGGTAAGGCATCATCCATAATGGCAATACTTAAATAGTGCAGCAGTGTATTGATTGTTGATAATGAGTAAATATTGTGTATTGCTGATTGGTAAGGAGTCATTAACAATGCCAATACTTAATGTGACCGGTTTTGGCCTAAACGTGGCAAAATTCACATTATGGGTCAATTTAATTTTTTTTTTTTTTAATGATGGAAATAGATAAATAACTGTTACTAGCTTATGATGCAGCTGTAAAGCTCTGGCAAGTTCTAGAACTCCTGCTATGAGGCTAGGTACACTTGCAAATTAAGCCTTGTGTATGGTGGGGTGTTACCAAGAAATATTTTGGTGGGCTGTTCATTTGCCAGGGAATCATTTGGGAGGAGGATGCTCGTCTCCTGCTGAAGCTATTTTAACCCCTTGAAATATTCTTAAAATTTCATAAGCAAAAAGCAAAGTTTAAAGGTGAACAATTAAGGTGAAGGCAAAGCTTAAATCATCTCTAATTAACGTTGTGACCTAGTCTCGCGAGCCAGACCCTTTACCTATCCGTTACGTGGGGAAAGGGTCTGGTACATAACCTACTCCAAGTGGTATTAATCTATCCTTATTAGGTACTGAACAGAGCCTGATAACTGTGGCCACATAGAAAATGCATTAAAGTAAACAGGATGTGGCTTAGGGCAATATTTTTCCATATCACCTGTGTTCATAGTTATTACGTTGGGTTATTACGTCCCCCTAGGTAAATTTCTTGTTACCAAGGTATTCACGCATGAGCAGTACCTAATAAATTTATTATCCATTGGATACCCGAGAATATCACTCGTCTGATTGGCAGTATTTCTCCAGTATCAAATGAATAATATATATATATCGTACTAGTGATGTGCTTGAGCACAAATGGCGAGCGAGCCTAAAGACTATACTATTTTTATTGACTTCTAACACTGAAGCTACTGAAAATAAGGTCCAGTTTTTAAATTTAGCATACAGGGTAAAGGGATTTTAGTGCCATAGTAACAACTCTCTTCAACTGCTTGAATTGAAGGAAAAAACAACAACAACAAAACAATACACGTTATTTAAAAGTTTTCTTTGTGATATTCTTTAGCTAAGTAGTGGTTGTAACACACAATGCTTTGACACAGCTGGACATGCACCTACACAGACTTACCTTCGCAGTAGTCTAGTGGACAATGTATTTTCAGGTAAATACTGTGCGCAAGGCTTATAACCATGACAAAGAGCGCATTGACTTACCACTGCCACTAACTCGAATAGAAATGGAAGTCCCTTTAGTTGTCAAGTTTGAACTGCACCCGCAAAAGAATTCAAAACGGTAAACAATTCAATTTCTAGGGTGATACGGGTACTGATCGATAAACCAGAGGATTCTGTTTAGTGCAATTTGGGACGGGGTCGAACACATAACTAACACAAAAACGCGAGGGTCAAAGTACAAAATGACATACATACGTCCATACATATATACAAATAAACTAGTGGTGTGCTTGAGCACAAATGGCGAGCGAGCCTGATAGTTAGGTAACATAAAATGTTACTATGTTTTAGCTTACTTCATGCAAACACTATAATAGCAGTTATGACATTTGATTTCAGCAAACAAATACAAAATCACTCTCTTACCTTTAATGGTAACTTTTGTAGTATCAAACATCTGCCATTCTGATAATCTCAATCACCAGTAACTCTTGAACAAGCTCTCAGCTACGATAAAAAATAAACCAGTGTTATTATTTGTAATTTTAGCCAACAAATATGGAATTACTACTTACATCATTCTTGAGTATTGATAACTTCTGTAGTATCAAATTGAAGTTACTTTGACCATCTGAATTACCTTGAATTCTTGACAACAAGCTCTCACCTACAAAAACAAAAGACAATCAATTTTAGCACACAAATACAAAATTACTTTCTTACCTCATTTTCTTGAGCAGTGGTAACTTTTGTAGTACCAAATTTGAGTCCTTCTGACTATTTGAATTTACCAGTCACTGTTGACAACAAGCTCTTAGCTATATAAAAAAGAAAAGCCAGAGTTATTTTGCATATTAAGCTAACAAATATGGAAATGCGTACTTACTTCGGCATCCCTCGAGTAGTAGTAGCTTCCTTAGCATTAATACTTTATGTGCTTTACATACGCTTTTCAGAAGTAGTGATAGCTCTCTTAGTACTGACTACAGGTGGCTCTTGACAACTAGTAACAAGCCGCACTTAGCCGGAAAAAAGGCGAAGTTTTGAATTTAAATCTGGTAAAGGGTCTTCAATGTCATAGTAACCGATCGAATCGACGTTTTGTTTCTTGAAAAGCAAGCGTTTTCGCAGGAATTTTCTCACACTTTGGAGCTTAAGTATAAAGTAAGGCTTGCTTAATGCTGTAGTTTCAGAATAAACTGGGGTCAAGCCTAAAAAGCCGTGTTTTTGGAAGAAAAAACATTCCCCGCGCGCGCGTTTAAAGGGCATACGTACAATCCATACATACATACCTACATATATATATATAACATATACCCGATTTTGCATTATCCACCCCTAATACTGTCTCGCTCGCTACGCTCGCTCGCCAATAAATAAACAAACATCCCCGATTTTCGATTGTGTTACCCCTGTAAGTGTCTCGCTCGCTAAGCTCGCTCGCCAACGAGTAAAATTAATTTTAGGGCGCGAATTGTCCCGGTTGCATTTCTCATGGAGTTAGGGAAGGCCATATCAAGTAGCTTAGCGGTGATGAACCTTACCCAGCTTCATCCTGAGCAGGAAAAAGCAATCAGGGCCTTCCTTAGTCGTGGAAAAGATGTCTTCGTATCTCTGCCAACAGGATATGGCAAATCCATCATTTACCTCCTCCTGCCTCTTATTTTTGATAGAATGAGAGGTATGAAGCTAATCTTCATTTTCATTCAAAGTATTAAAGGTAGCTACTGTATGTTATCAAATTTTCAGGTCAGCCTGGAAGTATTGTGATTTGCATTTGTCCATTATTATCAATAATGATGGATCAGCAATTAAGGTACAAAAATGACCATTTCTTGGTGGAGTTAATTGGAGAGGCACAAGCTGATCATGCTGTTGTGGATAAGGTGCTGAATGGTAAAGTTCAACTACTTTATATCTCTCCCGAGAACATCTTAGAAAATAAGAAATATCGTGACATGCTCTTCACCCAGGCTTATATGACAAACCTAGTTGCTGTGGTAGTAGATGAGGCGCATTGTGTAAAAACCTGGAGTGATAAATTCAGGCGGGCATTTAGCAAATTGGGAGAACTACGAAGCACAATTCCACCAAATGTAAACATTTTGGCACTCACTGCAACAGCCACTGAGAAAACATTTCACATCATTACAGATCGTTTGTCTATGAAAAACCCTGAGGTTATATCATGTAGTCCATTTAGAAACAATATTATATCTTACACTGTTGCCCCAACCCTTTCGTTCCGGATCCCGCTTCGAAGCGGGTGAAGACCGATTGACTTCTCCGAATTTTTTAAAATAGTTACTTTATAGCTAGAACCTTCAGATTGCATACACAGGTGCCCAATGCATTGGAGAAGCATCTAAAATAGCTTTCAGCCAGGACTGCTTCGACAGTACCTCACAGCAGTTGCGTTTATTTCTTCCTCGGCAAAAAAAAAAAACATCGGTTCTCCGTCGAATTTTAAAAAAAGTTACCTTCTTCACAGCAGCTTCATTTATGGATCCAGTCATCTCCAGAGCTTTGTAGAAGCAGCAAAAAATTGCTTGAGCTCAGTAGCCTTCCATAACACATTGAAACAACCGCTTCTTTGCCGACCAAGACTTTGCGGTTGGACTTACTGTCTTCTCCATTTTTTATAAAATCGCCAGTTCAACTGGGGACCTCCCTATTACGTACAGTCTTAGGTAATGCTTATTACATCATAGGAAAAAAGTGAGCGTGTCGTGTGACCCCGGTAACTATGCAAAAAAAAAAAATTTTCAAAGTCATTTTTTGGAAGATGGCGTCTAGAAGTTACAATGCGGTGCAAGTTTTAGACTTGCTTGATGCTGACTCTAGCGACTCAGGATCAAGCGGAGAGAAGGGAGACGACATCTAGGGCTATAGGAGGCCCTGTATCAGGGTTGGTGGACCAGACCCCGTCAACTCTGATACTGAAAATGGGAGTCAAGAAGATGATCGAGGTAAGCTTGTCTTTCTCTTGTCTTTCTCTTGAAAAATAGCAAGCTTCTGTTGTGGAAAGGACTTATTTATAGCTATATTGAGATAGAGTAAGCTGATATTGAGATAGAGTAAGCTGTTTAGCTATAATATATATATATATTTCATTGAGTTTTGAGATTTGAAAGTGGCTTGTGGTTTTTTGAACAAATTCAAATTTTCAAAAAAAATTAAAAAAGTTTTTACCACATATACTACTAGGACCAGATGTGAATGCAGTCACTGACCCCGATTACGCAGATGAGGCGACAGGAGCAGAGGCGACAGGAGCAGAGTCTTCCAGTCATGAATGAGAGGATACCGGACCTGAGTCTTCCAATGATGAAACACGAATAGGCAGCAGGTTCCAGTGATGAAGAAGAGGAAGTGGCTCCTCCTGCTCCGAGTTCTGGACGTCCTCGCGGTCGGAGAAGGCGGGAATCGAAGAACAAGAGTCGGGTGGATGAGGTAGGTGGAGAGTGGAAGAAAGATGACAACACACCCATTGATATTCCATAATCTTTTGTGTGAAGGACCACACACTTTGATATTTGTGGCTGCTCCCCCCCCCCCTGAACATCCCAAAAGTTGTAATATGTATTGTTATTGTCGTTGTCGTTGTCTGTGTTTTTGTGGTGTTGTAGTGGAGCTTCACACTCGATGTATATGTGTGTGCGTGGAGTTGAAATGTTATTCTGGCGCTTCCAGATCTAACCGGGGAGGGAACGAACTCGGGAAGGGGGGGGTCTTTTCCAATCGGGGCTACTATGCCCATGTAAGTTGAATTTCATGTATGTGTGTGTGTGTACACCAGTCAATTTATATTATACATTTATTTTTATGATCTGTATTCACCTGTATCTTCTTTTTTCTAGTGTGTGTGTGTGTGTATGTGTGTGTGTGCATTTGTGGAATGAGAGAGAGCATCCGTGGACAAACAGTATGTGGCACTTCCGTATACAACCTGGGAGGGAACTCTGGATCTTTTTGGATCGTGACTACTATGCCCATGTAAGTTGAATTTCATGTGTGTGTGTGTGTGTACACCAGTCAATTTATGTATAATAAATTATACATTTATTTTTATGATCTGTATTCACCTGTAGCTTCTTTTTTCTTGTGTGTGTGTGTGTGTGTGTATGTGTGTGCGTGCATTTGTGGAAAGAGAGAGAGAGCAACCATGAACAAACAGTATGTGGCACTTCCGGATCCAACCTGAGAGAGAACGAACTCGGTGGTCTTTTTCGGTCTGTGACATCATCCATGCCTGGTAAGTTGAATTTCATTTTTTCAACTTACTGATATTTGGGTGTCCAGCTAGGGCTTTATGGTACAAGAATGTCAGTGAAAAGTAATGACGGGGGAGGGGGGGTTATGGTACAAGAATGTCAGTGAAAAGTAATGACGGGGGAGGGGGGGTTATGGTACAAGAATGTCAGTGAAAAGTAATGACGGGGGAGGGGGGGTTATGGTACAAGAATGTCAGTGAAAAGTAATGACGGGGGAGGGGGGGTTATGGTACAAGAATGTCAGTGAAAAGTAATGACGGGGGAGGGGGGGGGCAATTCAGCGAGGCCAGCTGTTATGTTACAAATATCATTGTTGTCTTGTGTTTTTTTGGTATTGTATGGAGGTTCCGGATCCTATGGGAGGGATCGTTCAGTCTGTGACACCATCCATGCCGGGTAAGTTGAATTCCACGTGTGTGCTTGTACTGCTTTTCATTTTCAAATTACACTTTCTCAATACAACGATTGTTTCTCTCATGTACAGTGTGGAGTATACATACCAGGGGTTCATATAGTGGGGGGCTAGCGCTGGGTTCCCCCCTAGAATTTTGGGAGTTGAATAGAAATGAACATTTAGGAAGCATTTATTTTTAGTCTGATATTGTATCCCATTATGTTCCAATCATAACTAGGCCATTTAGTGCATAGGACCGAACACTGATCATCAGTGTGAAGTATAGACTCGTATGCAAAGATGTGCATCAAAGTAGTGTAGGTTCCAAAAAATGGGTGTGGCGAAGTACACTCGGAGCCCCACCCCAAACAAAAATCCTGTATGAAACCGCATACAATACATCATAAAGTTGCAATTATATAGGATCATGAATAATTTGTTGTTTGTATTACAAATATCTTTGTTGTTTGTGTTTTTGTGTATATGAAATTGTTTTGTAGTGGAGCTCGACGTCCGATGGCATACGTTCCTTGTGGACACTCATAGATGTCTCCTACATGATCACAATCAGCACCACACACAACAAACAACATATTTTATTGTTGAACTAATATAATATTGGTATAAAATGCATCAAACAATATTATTTCTATTTTATTTTATTTTTTTATTGATAGGAAAAGTGGATTTTTTGGGGGAAAAATAATTTTTTTTTTGAAGTATTAGTAGATGGCTTAAATATTATTCAATTTTCTCAATCAAAAAATGAGGGAAATCCCAAACTCTTGGTCTATTTAGTGATATATGGTTGCTATGGAGTTTTCCCAGCCAGCATCGAGTTAAAAAAATAAAACTGCAATGCTCTATTCCGCGGTAGAAAATTAGATTTTTCCGCGCGCGTCCAAACAATTCAGGAACGAAAGGGTTATATCATGTAGTCCATTTAGAAACAATATTATATCTTACACTGTTGCCCCAAAGATTGATTTAGTTATTTTTCTCACTGGTTTTTGTAGTGATCTGAGACTTAAGAGTTACCTACCCCAAAACCATAATTTTTTCAAGACCAGCATGTTGACTATTATGCAGAATCAGATGAAAAATGAAATGTATGAGCCAATAGGTGCACCAAAAATGGGAAGGTTTTTGTTGGCGGATGTGTATACCAGAGTGAACACTGAGGCGAAGAAAGAGCAGATACTTCCGTTTTTCAAGACCCCTAACAGCACTTTACGATGTGCTTTTGGTATGGGTGTGGACTGTCCTAACATTAGGCAAGTTTACCATTGGGGGTCTCCATCTGAACCTGAAGAATATGTACAGGAAACTGGTAGGGCTGGTCGGGATGGAGAAGATGCCATTGCAACAATATTTGCAGAGCCAGTGGGAAAACATACAAGCAAAGAAATGAAGATATATTTAAGTAACTCCATTGTATGCCGTCACCGGCTTTTATTTCAGGACTTTCTAAATATTTGTGAGAAAGATATAACAGTATCAGGAATAAAATGCTGCGATATATGTCATGCACACACTGAAAATGAATTATAACTAACATTCTTTTTAATCATATCAATTAACTTGTCCTGTGACAAATGTTGTAGCCATCCATTCTTGAACTTGAAGTTGCTGTGGTTGCGATTCCCCAGAGGATAAAACACTTTTTGTTCTTCCAGTACAGTCAAAATCTTCTTTAAATCATTTATAAATCCAGGGTATGGATGATGGTTTGACGTGGATATAGAGTAAGTCTCTATTTCAAATGCATTACAAACTTTGTGCACTACTCATAAAGATTTTCCAGCTTTAACCACTGTTTTATTGCTAATGTTAGGACTTCTAGTGGATAAAATTATTTTCAATCTTCTGTTTAGGTGCTCCAAGTGGAGATCCATGGGAATGTTACAACCAGCTCGTCCGCTTGTGTTGACTGTTCTAGACCATAGTAGTTGAGCTGCTTTCCTCTCAGAAAGTAAATACTTCTCAGACAACAGTAACTTTACAGCTTCTTTGGCATAGTTGTAGTTCTTTGACGTTTTAAATAAAACCAACATAAGTTTCCAACAACGTAAAATAAGATCCCAGTCACCTTTCCTGATGGCGTCATGGTAACCATGCCAAAGTAGACCAAGTTTAACTAGCTCACTGGCTAGTCTCGCAAGCCAGACCTTTGCCGACCCCTTACCGCTACGCGGGGGAAGGCTTGTTTATAGATAGTAGCTAGGCTACAGGAGCGCGCCAAGTGTGATTCTTTCAACAGACAAAGTTTAAATTTCATTCAACCATAAATTCTCGGCTTTGTGGGCCTTCAAAGTGGCTAGAAATGAACATGAGGTGGCCTGTGACAGATATATATACAGTGAAGGTGTTGATGAGGTGGCCTGTGACAGATAAATATACAGTGAAGGTGTTGATTGATGTACGTGAAGCCTGCATGTGCAAGCACACGCACGCACACACACAAACAGACATTGACAGTTAGAATGGAATAGAACTTAGGTAAGTTGTGATACAATGTTATGTGCACAGGAACAGGTCCTTCTGGCGCCTGACGAAGCTGAGGAAGGCGCCAGAAGGACCTGTTCCTGTGCACATAACATTGTATCACAACTTACCTAAGTTCTATTCCATTCTAACTGTCTATGTCTGTTTGTGTGTGCGCGTGTGTGTGCTTGCACATGCAGGCTTCACATACATCAATCAACACCTTCACTGTATATTTATCTGTCACAGGCCACCTCATCAACACCTTCACTTTATATATATCTGTCACAGGCCACCTCATGTTCATTTCTAGCCACTTTGAAGGCCCACAAAGCCGAGAATTTATGGTTGAATGAAATTTAAACTTTGTCTGTTGAAAGAATCACACTTGGCGCGCTCCTGTAGCCTAGCTACTATCTATAAACAAGTGCTCAATATTGTCATATTGAGCTAATTTGGTGAAATTGGGTGATTTATAGGTTTGATCTTATATTTCATATAATATAAAATAGTTACCTTTCCAAACTTATGAATATTGTTCATATACACACATACTAAACTGGTGCAAAAAATGAAAACTATTGCTCAACTTGTTCCTGAAAAAAATGAGATTTTGTAGAGGTGGGTAGGAAAAATTGGAGCTTGTGGCTAAAAGAATGTTGTGGTTGAAAGCCCTATTTTTCCCAATTTTCCTAACCCACCTCTACAAAACTTCATTTTTCTCAAGAACAAGTTGAGCAATAGTTTTCATTTTTTGCACCAGTTTAGTATGTGTGTATATGAACAATATTCATAAGTTTGGAAAGGTAACTATTTTATATTATATGAAATATAGGATCAAACCTATAAATCACCCAATTTCACCAAATTAGCTCAATATGACAATATTGAGCGCAATGTAAGAATCTGGTCCCTTATCAGAGCCATCCATTCTAAAATTATGGTCTTCTTAGCACCTTATATCTTCATATCAGACCTTAACTCCATAGATCTGTTGAGAACTGTCTTAAAGCAATTTCACTATCAAAATAAAAAGGAGGTTAATTAACACCTTATTCATTGGCTACATGACATTGTGGTAAAATATTTAAAAGATATATGGGATGAGTAATGATGCCTTCATGTCTGTACCAAATTTTGGATCTCTAGTACCTGTAGTTAAAAAGATAATCACCTAATCATTAAAAAAAACTAAAATTCTACTCTTTAAGCCTGTGGCACTGTAGGTGTTACAATAAGCATGGCCCCCTACTCTCTCTTATTACCCTTTGGGCAACCTGTGTGGACACAGAGTTTTTCTCTTTCAGACTTTGTTGGCCTGTGGGCTAAGATGACCTGATAATTTCTCCCAACAGAGTTGTTTAATGAGCTCTAGGCTTTCCCCATATTTATCTTTATCATAACTAACTGGCACCCTTGCCCCAAATACATCATATCTTAACTTACTGGCACATTTGCCCCTAATACATTTTATCTGAACTTACTGGCACACTTGCCCCAAATACACTTTATCTAACTTACTGGCACGCTTGCCCCAAATACATTTTATCTTAACTAACTGGCACATTTGCCCCTACATTTGATCTGAACTTGCTGGCACGCTTGCCCCAAATACATTTTATCTGAACTTACTGGCACGCTTTGCCTCAAATACATTTTATCTTAACTAACTGGCACGCTTGCCCCAAATCTTAGCGAACTGGCACACTTGCCCCGAATACATGTTGTCATAACTAACCGGCTCGCGTGCCCCAAAGATATTTTATTGTAACGAACTGACACGCTTGCCCCGAAATAAGGTTTATAGTACCTGGCTCGTTGCCTCAAAGACATTTTTATTACTAAATCGCGCACTTACCCTGAGTAAATGTCACCATTATGTTCTGGCATGCTGGCGCCAATTTTATTGTATTGTAATCATCGGGCACGTTTGCCTTCCGATTACATGCTAGGGTAGTTAACTGGCACGCTCGCCCCAGATAAGGTTTAGCTGGCACATCTCGGCCAAAGACTCGTTAGTCAGAACTGCCTGGCATGCTTGCCCCCAGTCTGATATATCTGGCGCACCGGCTTCAGATATTCTCGGGTTCGACCTGCTGGGCATGCCTGTCCCAAAGACCTATTAGTCACACTATCTGGTACGCTTGCCCTATATACATCCTCTGGCACGCTGGCCCTGACGGCATGTTAGCCCAGCTGTGTGGCAATCATGCCCAGGCCCGCATTGCATGACCCCCCTCCCCCCTGGAGTGGCATGGTCACTTTAATTTCTGTCCACACAGTTAGCCCACCACAGCGTGACCCGAGCTAGTCCCATTTTAGTGGGTTATGACTGTCATTACAGGTCCTACCATACCTAGTGCACATTTTGCACTGGCAGACATGCCAACCTTCACCCCAATGGCTGGGGTAGGGTCTCCAGCTAGATCTGCTGGCATGAGCAGCTCTGGTGCCCAACAGTGTAGGGGACACCGGATCCCTCCTGAAACCCGGCCCATTCAACCCAGCCGCCTCACTCTCAAAGAAAGTCACCAAGAGAATCCTGGAGCTCGAATATGTAGAGATGGCCGAGGTGACTGCAGACCATATCAGAGACGGTTCCAGGACGTCCCCAACCTCCAAGCCGGCCACCAATCACTGATATCTCCCAGTGGATCGAGCGATACTCACTGATGGCGGCATTGGTGGCGGCAAGGTTCTCTCACAAGGCCCCAGAACTCTTTGCTTACCAGTCCATGATTGTGAGGGAGGAAAGGAACTATGAGGCGGGCCGGTGGGTTACCTATGATCACCAGTTCTGGCGGAAAGCACTCGCCAGGAAGGATCTGAACTGGTCCATCCCAGACCCACGCCTGTATAGTGAGGCTTTCACGGGCAGGGCGAGATTCATACTGCCTCCAGGATGACCACCTGCTTCAACAGTGCCCACAGAATTCTGACCAATTCTGGATGTCCTGGCCTATGGGGGTGATGCCATGGCGGAAACAGTTTGGTGGGCAAGGCCCATCAACTGCCTCATCTGCCCGTCTGGCCAATCGCTCCAGTGAGCTCTGCCGGAGGTTCAATGAAGGCCACTGCCGATTTGCGTCCTGCCGGTTTGCGCACAGTTGCAGACTCTGTGGGGGGTCACACCCAGCGGTTGCCTGTGTTGTGGATCTCCCCACCATCACATTATTATTATTATTATTCAGTTAGCATGTTACTAATTAGTCATCCCATATAATCTACTTTTTAGGTGTGTCGACCTTTTCCGAACACTGCAACTACACCTTACCAGATCACCATTTCCACGTGTATGCTGAATTACGGACTTCTAGAACAATTACGTCATTTCCTTTTTGTATCATATATAAACCTTCATTTCATTCTTTTTGTTGGGATTCTCCACGTGTTGATAAAACTTAAATACCGACCCGTTATATAGTAGTCAGGGCGTGTTGGATCCTCATTGCGGAGCGCGATCTAGGTTTAGAAGCCTAATTGCTTTGTCCGTAGGTAGTTGTGCCTCCTATAACACAGGACCGCCACAACATTTGGTGGCAGCGGTGGGATAGTCGCTTAAGCCGTGACTGTCCGATTCTTCTTAGCTATCCTCGCTTTCGAGTGCCTTTGCTTTGGTGCGTTGGTCACCGCGCAGTTTTTTTTAGTTGCGTTGCTAATCCATAGTAGCTTTGTGAAAGCCTTCTCCTGGTTGCTTGATCTTGTGATCTTATAGATAGTTTGTATTTTTTTTTGATATTATTATTGTTTGTATTTTTTTTCCCCGTTAGTTTTTGGTAGTTTTCTCTTTCCCTCAGAATGCCTGGCAGGAAGAAGAAGGAGAAGAAGACTGAGAAAGCGTCTTCAGCTTCTCTTGAGAGAGACGCCGCTGACTTGCCTGGAGCTGTTGAGACTGGTTCTTCCGCCGCCGTTGACCCTGTGGCTAGTGATGACACCTCCTTACATAATCCGAGGGTTGCCGTTGACGACCCTGTACCTATCGTCGATGCGGTTGATGAGGAGGGTGGTTCCACTTCTGAATCTGAAAGTTCCGATGAAGACGATGATGGAGACACTAAGGCTATTCTTGCTAAGCTTGCTAAGTTTATGGTGGCCACTCAAAAGGTGCAGCGTAAGGAACGGAAAATAACTAATAAAATTCTGAACAAGTTAGCTAGTGATAGAACTGAATTAGCTCAGCATAAGGAGATAGAAGAAGGATTTAGGCTTAGGCTTTTAAAGCAGAATGTTGAGGTTCCTAAGTGGAAGGAAGGTACTAATACTATGATGTTCTTTTCGTCTCTAGAAGAAATTTATACTGCCAATAACATTCCTTCTTCGCAGTGGGGTAAATACCTACAACACCAATTGTCTGGGAGAGCTGCTGAAGTATATTTAGCTCGTATTAAACCTTGCCCTGATATAATTAGTGATTTTAAGGCTTGTAAACGAGCAATGCTTACTGGTCTAGGGGAAACTGTTGAAGCGGCCGAGCGTGACTGGTGGTTGTTACGTTTCCGGTCTGGCGAGTCTTTGGACACCTTATCTATACGTGTCCAAACAATTACCCAGAAAATGTTGTCTGATTGTTCTGATATTAATGATGTTATTCAATTTATGTATTTATCCAGATTCCTTTCTTGTTTGCCCGAGGAGATTGCTTCCCGTGTTCGTGTACTTGAGCCAAAGAGTATCCATGATGCTGTGCGTCTGGCTACCCAGTGTATGGGGACGACTAGGCCCACTCAGAGCAGAGAAGGAAACTTCCAGTTCTCCCGCTCTTGTAGGAGGGGTTGGAACCAGTCGGCTCAGTCACAGACACAAGAGAAGTCAAGTAGTGAGTCACCTAGGTCTCAGGCTACACAGGAACGTACCCCTGGCACTCACAAACCCACAACCACTGGTAGTGATATTACTAATGCACAGCAGTCTGTGTTGGTAAAGGGTAGTCAGAGGAGTGAGCGGTTTGTGCCGATTTGTCACTTGTGTAATGAACCTGGACATATTAGGCCTAACTGTCCTAAGAAGAAGTCCAAGGTGCAATGTATAAATACTCTATATTCTTCTGAAGAAATGTTAATAGATGGTCTCATTTCTGGTGTCCCTTGCAATGACATTTTGGTTGACACTGGTGCCACTCGTACCCTGGTTAGTAGTAAATACGTGCCACAAGGTGCGTATACTGGTGAAAGTGTAACTATCACTGGGTTTAAGGGTAATGATGAAACTGCCTTCCCAATTGCTCATGTGAAACTTGAAGTTGGTGAGGTAAAGGGTCATTATGACGTAGCGGTTAGTGACGCCCTTCCCCAATCTGCTTTGATAGGGTTGGATGTGGGCTGGGAACCCTTTGAGAGTTTCATCCAAACTGCTATAGAGCGTCGCAGACTTGCTGATGCGGACGCATTCCCTCCTAAATATGGCAATGATTATGATAGTGACAGTAACCTTTGTGAACCTAGTAGTAACCCTTGTGAACCTAGTAGTAGTGCTCATCACGAACCTAGTAGTGACCCTTGTGAACCTAGTAGTAGTGCTCATCACGAACCTAGTAGTAACCCTTGTGAACCTAGTAGTAGTGCTCCTCACGAACCTAGTAGTATCCCTTGTGAACCTAGTAGTAGTGCTCATCACGAACCTAGTAGTAACTCTTGTGAAGCCAGTACCTCAGATACAGTGAGGTTAACCCGTAGTCAGGCTAAGGCCAAGAAGGCTCAAGAAATAGCCGACCTTGAAGCCAGCTCTCATTCTCTGGCTACTCCCATGGGACTTGATCAGATTCAACCTCCCTCTGCATGTTCGAATATAATTTCTGGTAAGGGATTAGAAGATGCCTTTGAACTCCCTATACCCAGTATCCCTGCTGATAATTCTGACAGAGAGGTTTTGAGTACTCAGCAGTTGAGAGATCCAACCCTAACCGATATTAGGAAAAGGGCGGACCAAAATACTGATGGTTATTGTTATTATAATGGTATGTTAGCTCATGAGAGTACTGATGAACTTGGTGAATTATGTCGTAAGATAGTACTTCCTAAGGAGAGAAGAAATCAAGTTTTGTTGTTGGCACATTCTGTGTTGGGTTCTGGTCATTTTGGTCATCATAAAACTCACGCTAGGTTGGTGCCATACTTTACCTGGCCTGGTATGAGGAAGGACGTGAACGACCACTGTAGGTCTTGTGAGGGGTGTAGCCCAAACACTAATTCACGTACTCCTCTAGTTCCTCTTCCTGTAGTTAATGAACCTTTTAATATAATGGCTATAGACATAGTTGGTCCACTTCCTACTACCCCTCGAGGACATAAGTACTTATTAACTGCTATGTGTCTCCATACGAAATACCCTGAAGCTATCACCTTGAAAAGAGTTGATACTGAGGCAGTTGTTGAAGCACTGATGGAAATCGTTTCTAGACATGGTATTCCACACACTCTGTTAACTGATCAAGGTAGTGTTTTTATGTCTGGTGTAGTTAAGTCCCTGTGTAAGACACTTGGGATAGTTCGAATGCGAACCTCCCCATATCATCCTCAAACAGATGGTGCGTTGGAGAGATGGCATGCTTGTCTGAAGGGTATGATCAAACGTGCTCAGGTCCAGAAGCGAGAGTGGGATGTTTACTTGAAATATGCTCTGTTTGCTTATAGAGATACCCCACATGTTGTCACTGGATATACCCCCTTTGAACTGTTGTATGGTGGTCGTGTGCATGGTCCCCTCAGATTACTTAGAGACTCATGGTTTACCAAGGAAGGTGAACAATTAGATCTTTGCTCTTGGCTGACGGATATGAAAGCTAAGATGGCTGAAATGTCTCTTATAGTTTCAGATAGAGAGCATAGAGCCAAAGCCAAGATGAAAATAGTATATGACAAGGGTAGTAAAGAGAAGGAGTTTGAACCTGGTACCTTAGTTCTGGTGCGCAAGCCAGGTTTGTCAAGTAAACTAGGAAGTCGTTGGGATGGTCCCTATCCTGTGGCTGAGAAACTGTCTCCTGTTACATATGCCATACACAATCCTGCAAGAAAGAATAAGGTAGTGTTGCATGCCAACTTGCTAAAGGCTTACCATAGTCCTTCAGCTCAAATACATCGTATCGCAGTAGTCGAAGACGATGAGATTGATTCTTTAGCTGGCGTTAAATTAGTTCGGGGAAATTTTGCTCCGACTGAAACACAGTTATCTCTTCTGAAGTCTGTTTTAGATGCATTTCCTGATGTTCTAACTGATAAGCCAGGAGTGACAGACCTGGTTACTATGTGTAAAGAGACTGGGAATAGTGCGCCAGTGAGGTCCAAACCTTACTTTATAGTTCCAAAGTGGTTTGAGCCATTGCGGAAGGAGGTTGACTCGCTGTTACAAGCTGGTATCATTCAGAGATCAGAGAGTCCATGGTCATCTCCCATTGTTACTGTTGCAAAACCCAATGGTTCTGTGCGCCTCTGCGTGGATTACAGAGCGCTCAATGCACTTACGCAGCCTGACCCATATCAAATGCCTCTCATTGAACATATTCTTGATACTCTTGCATCTGCTCAGTTCTTAAGTAAATTAGATTTAAACAAAGGGTTCCATCAGGTTCAAATCCGGGGTGGAAGACCGTCAAAAGACTGCGTTTGCATCACCATGGGGCAAGTTTGAGTATACTAGAATGCCTTTCGGTGTCAGGAATGGTCCAGCCATATTCCAACGGTTAGCTGATCTTGTATTGGTAGGTTGTGAGGACTGTTCTAGGGTTTACATAGATGATATAATAGTTTTTAGTCAGTCTTGGGACTGTCACTGTGAACACCTGAAAAGGGTGTTGTATAAGCTGAGAGAAGCTGGTTTGACTGCAAACCAAAACAAGTGTGAGTGGGGCCAGCGGTATTGTACGTTCCTGGGACATGTAGTCGGGAATGGTCAGGTGACTCCTGCTGACTGTAAGGTGGCTGCAATCAAGCAGTTCAAGCAGCCCAAAACAAAACGTCATGTTAAACAGTTCCTGGGTCTCACAGGATACTATAGACGTTTTGTTGAGCATTATGCTGATCACACGCAGCATCTGCGTGAAGCAATCTCCCAGGTAGCCCCTGATAATGTTGTTTGGAATAAATATATGTATGATGAGTTTGTGTATTTGAAATGTTGTTTATCTTCCCAACCTACTCTCCATCTCCCTCTCCTCTCCGACTCTTTCCTCCTTCAAACCGATGCATCTGGAACTGGTCTTGGAGCCGTCCTCAACGTGGTTCGAGGTGGGGATGAACTTGTTATTGCATTCTGGTCCCGGAGACTTCTACCTAGAGAGCGGAACTACTCAGCATCTGAACTTGAGTGCTTAGCGATTGTGGACTCCATCATTCATTTTGCTCCCTACTTGCGTCCAGTTTCATTTGTGGTTGAGACAGACCACAAGGCTCTCTCGTTCCTGCAGTCTGCTAACTTCTGTAATGGCCGGCTTGCTCGCTGGGCGATGAAGTTGATGCCGTATTCTTTCAATGTGAAGTATCGACCTGGTCCTCTCAATCGGAATGCTGATGCATTATCTCGTCAAAACTGGGATGGACAAGATGATCTATAAACATAATTATTAGTTTGCGTCATTTAATCGGGGGGAAATGTTGTGGATCTCCCCACCATCACATTATTATTATTATTATTCAGTTAGCATATTACTAATTAGTCATCCCATATAATCTACTTTTTAGGTGTGTCGACCTTTTCCGAACACTGCAACTACACCTTACCAGATCACCATTTCCACGTGTATGCTGAATTACGGACTTCTAGAACAATTACGTCATTTCCTTTTTGTATCATATATAAACCTTCATTTCATTCTTTTTATTGGGATTCTCCACGTGTTGATAAAACTTAAATACCGACCCGTTATATAGTAGTCAGGGCGTGTTGGATCCTCATTGCGGAGCGCGATCTAGGTTTAGAAGCCTAATTGCTTTGTCCGTAGGTAGTTGTGCCTCCTATAACACAGGACCGCCACAACAGCCTGCCCCCAGGGAAACCAGCATCCACGATCCCCACTCCATCCAGCGGCTCCAACCAGGGGTACATGGCCCACGACCAGATGCCAATAGGTCCCGGGGTGAACTGAGAACAATTGTGACCGGATTTGGGAAAATCCGCCTAAACGCGGCAAACAATTTTTTTCAGTATCACCGGGTAAAGCCTTATGGGTCGATATTTTTCGAAAAAATTTTTATGGCAGAAATGGATAGACACCAGTTAGCTCTAGCTTATGGCGCAGTTGTAAGCTCTGGCGTGCTCTAGAACTCACACTAGGAGGCTAGAAACACTAGCCGGTTGGACCCGTGTACGGAGAGTTGCTAAGAAATTATTGGCGGGCTTTTCACTAACAGCCGGGAAAAAACTGTAGCTAACTAATTCACTTGCTATTCTACATAATTCACGTACTCACGCAATTCTCGTCATCATAGTTTCTTAAGGAGCCCTGCATTAAGCCTTTTAGACTTCTTTCCATCCGCCTGTAACCGATTTATTCCATATAGTGTCCCGGAGACACGCAGTAATAGTATACGGACACAAGGCACGCCCCCTGACCTTAGCAACGCCTTTACCGGGCGTTTTTTCGAAATCAGCAATAATAAGTTTAGCAAAAATACTGAAGTGTTGTAGTGCGTAGGGCGAAGACGGCTTGTGCTACAGCTTCCAAATTAGGAGGAAGGCATCCCAAGGCCCCGTGCAGCCTACTGGTAGAATAAATTAGAAAACTTTAGATGCCGCGTTTAGCCGGGTTTTCACAAATCCGGTCACAATTTATGAAACGGTGTTTAACATCACATTGCTGTTGTAATGGAGCTTAAATGATTCTATTAAATTGATTGTGTCACGTACAAGGGGCTTAGGGTAGTTAGGAGGTGAGGTACAGTGAGGGATGGCAGAGGTAATTGGGGTGGTGTGGGGGGGGGCAGGGGGATAGTGATTGATTGTCGAGTCTCCACCCAATAGGGTGTGACGGCCTACAGTGGCCCCCTTAAAATCAATTCATGTGCTATTAATTTCTACCAGGGTGGGCTGGTTTTGTTTTTGTTTTTTGTTTTTACTCCGATTACATGCTGTCACCATGGTTGGTGTTGCTTTCATCTGTAGGCTGGGATGATCTTTACATTTACACTGCTGATCTCCTCACGCTGGACTTTGCTGTCCCTCCACCGGGCACATATATGATGAGCTGGCCGTTGTAAGTACCGTCCTGAAGGTGGGAGGCAGCCTTGGTGCGCCACCCTGACAGGGCGTTTGTGAGCTACATCATTCGTGGTCTCTGTGAAGGCTTCAGGACAGGTTTCCAGTAGGGGGACCCCGCTGGATTCAGCCGCATCGAACATGCTGTCCACGAGGCTCCGGCCAGGTTTGATCGAGGAGTATATCTCCAAGGAGTCGGGCAAGGGTCGAATGATTGGTCCACTTCCTATGTCATGGAGACCCATCATTCATTTGAATCGAGTCGGATTGGTACCCAAGGGCCACAATTGAGGGAAGTTCAGGCTCATTACGGACCTGTCGTTTCCACATGGAGCCAGCGTGAACGACGGTATCAGCTCAAATCTGGTGTCACTGTCATACATTGCGGTGGATGATGTCGCGGCAATCGTGCAGGAACTGGGCAAAGGGTCCTTGCTAGCGAAGATGGATATAGAAGCAGCATATCGGCTCATCTCAGTCCACCCCCATGACAGGGTGCTGCAGGGCATGGAGTGGGATGGAAAGATCTATGTTGACCCCTGCCTACGTTTTGGGTTGCGGTCGGCTCCGAAGAATTTTAATGCAGTGGCAGATTGCTTGTGTTGGTGCCTTCGTCAGGCTGGTATCCAGTTTGTACTGCATTGCTTAGATGATTTCATCATAGTAGCCCCACCAGACTCAGATGAATGTGCGAGGTCCGTAAAGATCCTTGTGCCAAACTCGGAGTGCCAATGGCTCCTGGGAAGAGTGAAGGGCCGTTGACTTTACTGGTATTCCTTGGTATTCTGGTGGACACAGTGGCAGGCGAACAGTGCCTCCAAGAGGGGAAGTTACAGAGTTTGAAGTCCCTTCTCCAGCATTGGGGTGCGAGGCGAGCATGTCGCCGCAGGCAACTGGAGTCGTTGGTCGGACTCCTCAACCATGCCTGCAAGGTTGTTTGATCTGGGCGATCATTTTTAAGGAGACTCCTCGATCTACTCCACCAGACTGGCAACCGGCCAGACGGTCACGGTATGATCCGTCTCAGCAATGCGTGCCGTGGGGACATCGCATGGTGGAAGGAGTTTGTGCAGAGCTGGAACGGAGTGTCATTTTTGCAATCGCCCCTCTCGCTGCCCACAGTGGAGTGCACAACTGATGCCTCTGGTTCCTGGGGTTGTGAAGCCTGGCACAATGCCAGCTGGTTTCAGGTGTCCTGGGACAATCGGGCACATGCCTTCTCAATTGCAGCGAAGGAGTTAGTGCCAATCATTTTAGCATGTGCAGCATGGGGGAAGGCATGGTACGCCCTCCAGGTCCGATGCAGGTGTGACAAACAGGTGGTGGTGTCTGCCCTTCGCTCACGGTCGAGCAAGGACCAGGAAGTCATGCACCTCCTCAGGTGCCTTGTGTTTTTGGAGGCACGGGTGGGTTGTCACCTAGTTGGGGAATATATTGAAACATACAATAATGACTTGGCAGATGACCTATCTCACAATAACCTTGTGTCGTTTCTGTCAAAGGTCCCATCAGCCGACTACCACCCAATTCCCATTTCACCCCAGCTGCTCGATCTCCTACTGAACCCTCAGGCCGACTGGGTGTCCGAGCAATGGCGCAGTCGGTTCAGCGCTATTTTCAGCAGGGACTGGCTCCATCCACCTGCAAGACCTATGAAGCTGCAATAAAGCACTTCCATGAGTTATGTGAGCAATACAACATCGTCAACCCCTTCCCAGTGTCTGAGATGCTTCCCTACAGAAACTTGCTTGAACTGTGGCGTGACCATTGCTCTTTGTCAACTCAGAGAACACTTAAAAACCTGTGATGTGAATTTAGAGGCAAACTATTCACAGTGTTCACCAGTTCTGAACTTCGACAATGTAAGGATAGTGTCCTTAAACTGAGGAAAATTAATATATATATATTATTCATTTGATACAGGAGAATATCACGAGTCTGTTGGCTTAGTATTTACGCGAGTGCCGCAGGCACGAGCGTAAATACCACCAATCAGACGAGTGATATTCTCGGGTATCCAATGGATAATAAATTTATTAGGTACTGCTCATGCACGAATACCTTGGTAACAAGAAATTTACCTAGGGGGACGTAATAACCCAACGTAATAACTATGAACACAGGTGATATGGAAAAATATTGCCCTAAGCCACATCCTGTTTACTTTAATGCATTTTCTATGTGGCAACAGTTATCAGGCTCTGTTCAGTACCTAATAAACAATTAATATTAGCTATTATTGCTACTTTTCATTTTTAAGAATTCGATAGAAAAAAATCATTGTTTAGATTTTGATGTTAAATTCAAATTAGTTCAAATTGTAAATCTTATCAGTTGGACTGTTTGAAAAACAAACAAAAAAATGTAAATAATTTGTGGTCGTAATGTTATGTTTATGGCGAAGGAAACTAGAATTTTAACAAAAAATCAAATGCTACTAGATTAAGAAAATTTACTACCAAACTCTAATATTATACAGTCTATTGAAAGATCCCCTGAGAGGTCTCCACAAGAATCTTTACATCCCTCTGAGCTCGAGTCTCCCACTAGTCCTTCATTTTCTCCTATTTTTCCTGTTTAGGTAGTCACCAATGTAAGATAATCGACTTAATTAAGTCAAGCTTATTACAATGCGTCAGTATTTATATTTTATATTCAGGAATCTTTTGTGGATTTAACACATTTGGAAGACAAGATGATAGCTCAAGCAGTACAAGAAAGTGTACAAGAAAGGTATGTTATAAAATGTCAATAATAAATAGTTCAGGAGTGCTTCTATCTTATAGAGAGCCCAAATGCTTGAAGGATGCAGTGATTTTACTACAGAATTTGTCTGGCTTTACTTTTCCCAGGACGGAAAATAATTGGGCTGATACACCAAAATTATCAGTGGATATCAGAAGAAACTTTGTTGTAGTTGACATTTTAAAGGAAGCAAGAAAACCAAGATTTGATGAATTGAAACTGCTTTCTGTAAGTTTATATTTTATTGTAGTTTATAGTTGTTTATTGGGAGCATATTTTAGTTTAATTTTGTAGGAGAGTCTGGAGTACACACTGGTGGTCTAAGCCGTGAATTTTGGAGACTCTTTGTTCACGATGTTGTCATAAAATACTGTGTAGGAAAGCAGGAAAGTTGAAGAATGTTCCAGCACTACAGGTATTTGTATTGTACATATTGCATAACTTTGGCTGAAATATTGCGGGATATTTCAACAGTGAGTGAAATAAAGTCAGTGAGAAATTATTGATTAAGGGGAAATAAGTACTTTATTTGAATGCTTAATACATGCAACTTCAAAAAACAACTCCTTGATCATACTTAGCCTGTAGACAGATGCCGTTTATCAAAAAAATATCCACACATGAAATATAGGAAATTCTTACACGCCATGGATATGAGAAAATATCACATCTATCAACCATTAGACACATAATTTATTATGTATCTTTTATCATAGGAAGCTAACTAACTTTTTGACTTATTTTTATGTTAGAAGAACATTTTTTCTTATGGGTAAATTGACTGGGATGTCAATACTACAAGGAGGTTGTGGCATTCCTGTACTGCATCCTGCTGCTTACAATTATCTGGCTACGGGTGATTATTTAGGACACATAGTTAAGGATGATGATGTACCTGATCTTCATATTATTCGTCAGCTTTTGCAAGAGGTAAATCAATAAATGGTATTAAAAGAATCTTGCGAAAATACACTACTTGGTTTCCTTGAGATTTTAGTGTGCAAGATTTCTACATCAATTCAACTTCAATACTTCATAAATTCAAGGATGACCACATATTTTAAACAGCTGACTAGAAGCTAGATAATCCCTACTAACATCAAATCAAATATCTGAGCTAGAATAATCTTGATTAGTCTGGAGTTGCGAGTATATGGTACAATGTATTTTATAGATGTATGTAAGTAGGTTTGTGTGTGTTGATAAGTGCAGTAGAGCAAAACTCAAAAAAAATTTTCAGAAATCAATAATTTAAAAAAGCTGTGTTTGCTTACTTTAAGTACAGTAAAATGTTATTTTACTTGTTCTAAATTCCACTCCCTACCAGAAGACATACCTTTGAATGACCTATACTCATTATTATAATAAGACATAAGTGTAATCTTCCCCACCATATAGAACTCTATCTTTAGTTAAATGTTATTTCTATTCCATTTATTCATTATACTATTTGATTACCAAATTAACCCACGGCTTAGCGGCCATGGGGCACGTGACAATCAGATGATTATAATTACTTTGTATCAAAAATTTTTTCATTGTTCAATCCTTAAGTACAGTAAAATGTTATTTTACTTGTTCTAAATTCCACTCCCTACCAGAAGACATACCTTTGAATGACCTATACTCATTATTATAATAAGACATAAGTGTAATCTTCCCCACCATATAGAACTCTATCTTTAGTTAAATGTTATTTCTATTCCATTTATTCATTATACTATTTGATTACCAAATTAACCCACGGCTTAGCGGCCATGGGGCACGTGACAATCAGATGATTATAATTACTTTGTATCAAAAATTTTTTCATTGTTCAATCCTTAAGTACAGTAAAATGTTATTTTACTTGTTCTAAATTCCACTCCCTACCAGAAGACATACCTTTGAATGACCTATACTCATTATTATAATAAGACATAAGTGTAATCTTCCCCACCATATAGAACTCTATCTTTAGTTAAATGTTATTTCTATTCCATTTATTCATTACTATTTGATTACCAAATTAACCCACGGCTTAGAGGCCATGGGGCACGTGACAATCAGATGATTATAATTACTTTGTATCAAATTTTTTTTCATTGTTCAATCCAATATAAAATTTAAAACCTTTTATCACACCTAGCAATGTGAGGTGAAGAACATACACGTATTGGGATTGCTCCTGCCCCAATATCGCAACAATTACCCCACAAAATTCAATGCTACCTTCAGTTTATTTTCTACCCCTCCTCTTCATCTTCCAATTTTAAACTCCTTCACCATGGCAGTGATGACAGAGGTAACACACACATGCATACACATCATAATGCATACACCACCAATACGCACACACACACATTTAAAAAACCTATACACAATTGCATGCATGTAATCACACAATGCATAGACATATGAGGCACTAATAACTATATCAATTTTAAATGCTGCAATTATTATTTAGATCAATGTAAATTAGAACTTCGATAGACAACTTCTCTATTTCTCATTTACAGATTGATTTAACTGAGAATGATGACCAGCTCAGGTCACTATTCGCAGATTCCACTAAAGAATCAATTCTTTTAGAAACTGGATTTCGATTGCCTTTGTGCCAACTTACATGTGCAGACATAGAATTACTTAAGAGTACCATTAGAGGTTATCATTTTTCTAGTAAAAATAAAACTAGTGTTGGATCAATTTGCTGCTGGTCTGGAAACAGTGGGTGTCTTCCAGATTTATCAAGAAATACCCAACATTAATTGCCCCACTTTTTGTGAAACATGAAACCCTCCTGTTGCCACTGCTTGTAGTACTCCCCATGGATGGTTTTCCCTGCAAGACGAGTTCCAAGAAGATAGAAAAATGTATAGCTGTTTAATTAATAGTGTTATAATTATTACATTCTGTCTCATGAAGTAGCAACATGGGATCAGCCTATTTAGTTATTATGATTACTCCGAATTTAATACTTCATTTCTTAATACAGATTATTTTAGATATCTTTTTGAAGTTGTTTATGCAATTGATCCTCAAAGAAAATGTAATGAAGAGGCTACATTCATTTATTTTATGGACTTCATTGATGATTGTGAAGGTATGTAGCTATTAGCATCACGTAGCCAGACCCTTTACCTACAGCTATGCTGGGAAAGGGTCTGGTGGCATTAGTACATAGTACCAGTTCAAAAGGAATGTAATTAGTCCTTCACCAGATGCTCCGTGGTTAAACCCTTATGTAAATGTAAAAATACCGCACACGAAACACTTCAATGCAAATTACTTGTACAAATTATCTCTTGCACTGTAAGAGGTGACACTTATTGGTGCGCTATAAGGTACAACGTACTAGCTTATTCTCCTAGCTTATAACAGTGGCGTTAGCCTCATCCAACACATGCGGACTTCACCTTACTTTACCCTGAGCCATGACAAATATGAAAACTTCAAAGAAGCTATGATTTTGTCACTTAAAGGACATGATGGTTTAGCTGAGTAACAGAAACACTATTAGCAGTGTTGTTTTAGTTAACTAAAACCTAAACCCCTTAGTTTTGGAGTAGTTCGCTTTTGGTAAGAAAAACTAAGCCATAGCTAGAAACAACTAAACTGGCTAATTATTTTATAAAGACAAAACTAAAATAAATGAAATATTAGGTAGCCATTACAGTGGGCGCACGATGGGCAGACCGCTCAGTCGTGACTGAAGGCGCTCGCACAAGGTGGCCTATGAACGCTGCCACCAGAATCGCTTGTCTCCAGGCTGGCGGACCGGACCTCCTCTACCACTTAGGAAACTAAGTTAATGTAATTGAGAAGCGGCCTGGCTAATTATTTTAGAAAGAAAACTAAAATAAATGAAATATTAGGTAGCCATTACTTTAAGTATGCATGCTAAGCTGCTATAATACTAATAGCATATTTAGCTAGGTAAATTGGAAATATTAACACTAGCTACCACAAAATTTTAATTTCAAGTAAAAAGGTAACGTCATAAAGGATTCACCCTAGATAACCCTATTGTGCCTTTATACATACTTTTGGAATGTTTAGGCAACTTAGCAAATCACACAGTTCATTGAAAATGACTGTTTTTTTATTAGCTATTGTTATTTCCATGTGTCTCAATATTATCTGTAGCTATAATTATATCTTCTTGGGAATTTGTACAGTAGCTAGCTATAATATAATAGCTGTAAAAAGGTGTAGGTCTGTCACGAAAATTTTGGTCCCCCCTAAAATCCGTCCGGCCGGACCAAACATTGCCGTCATATACGGTCCGACCCCGTCACCAACGGTCCCCACGTGGTTAGCATAACGGGCGGGGATTAGTTCAATACTACTGCACCTATTTTATATTTTTCAGTACAGGAATGCTTTTTATTATATGTCTCTTTTTGATTTAGCTAAGCCTTAATGATGTGGTTGGGTTCATTTACAATTGTGGGTTCACTTGGTCGTGGACTTTACAGACTTCAAAAAATCGATAGCAATGAAATTATTCCTGGTGTAAATGCAGTTCATATGAAGCCCTACAATGTAAGAATTGCAGTGATATAATATTGGGCAATATTATTGACAGATGCCAAAAAAATACTGTTAAATTTTAGCATGAATAAATTCTGGAGACTCGAATAGGGATCAAACTCAGTCATATCCATCTCTTCCAGACAAAGCTGCAACACTAAAAAGTTTCACTATATCAAATTGTAGTGATTCTGATAGTGATCTGGATTCTGATGACTCTATGCCATCATTATTAAATACAAGAAGATCATTGACCCCTAAAGTAAGCATGCCAGTTATACTAGCCTTTTCTGAAATAGAATTACATTACACTTAATCCCAACTGAAGTAGTAGTTAGCTAGTTGAAGAATTATAATTATGTGATTGTGTAGGTTGATTTTCAAAATTGATATTCAACAACTGCTGCATTATCTGATGAGGCTAAAACATCTGCATCTAACTTTACCAATAAGGTTAATCTAAAGCTTGATCAAAAATTGTCTTTTGTAATTATCAGATATATCTAATTATAAATTATTTGTATCACCTCTAAATGTAGGATTTGTTTAGGGTGTTACTTGATGATGATAGCCTGCTGCTTTTATGGAAAACTGGAGCTAGGTTTGAGCAGCATTGCTCAGCCAATGATGAAAAAATTGATCTAAATAAATTTAGCTGTATTAATTTATACGTGGAAATTTGTAATAGCTTTCGTCTTATATCAGCACACAGGATGAATATGCCCTGAGCATGTCGCAAGTCAATGAGTGAACCATCTTTGGTAGAGGCATTTGATTTTGTAATTGTGAATGCTGAATTACATGAAAATGTTGATGCCAAGCTGAAGTTCAACCTCGATTCAGTTATGTTTCTGCAATAGAACTGGTTTCTTTCTTTTGCAAATGCACCAATATTACATCTCCATGTATAACTCAATATGTAAGTGAGTTGATCCAACTTTATGTATCTATGATACTGAAATGATGAGAAGAAACGTTTACAAAAGTCTGATGTCTGGAAAATGTACACCTTTCCCACAGAGACAGAGTTCCAGCAAAGGTCAGCAGCTCAAGGCTAAAGATGATTTTGAGATTCATTGTTATTGCAGAATGCCAGAGCTGGAAAATATTGGAATGATTGATTGCACCAATTGCAGCCAATGGTTTCACTTGAATTGTGATTCTGTGCCTGCTGAGGCTTTAAATAATCCATCAATGACATGGTTTTGCTGTTTTTATAAAAACTAACTTTATCATTTTGAAAAAAATTGTGTAACTTATCACAATGAGAGATACTGTTTATTAATTAAAATATTTACAATTATAGAGTCAAAGTTAAGTTTCTGGAAGAAAGAGCTAACTAAAATATATTTTAATTTTAGTTTTAATTTATACTTTGGAAATTTGTAACAACAACAGATTGTATAAATCGTTTTAGTTTTAATTAACTAAAACAGCTTGAATAATAGTTATCTTGTAGACAGAGCTTTACAGTCTATCAGAAACATTCACTCTACTGTAGAGAAACTGCAAATATGAAAGAAAGAGCCACACAGTGACTCTTGAAGTCCAATGTTCAGAATATTGCTAACAACACTTTGTTTTATCTAGCATTTCTTAAAAAGTATTTTAATCAGGCTTGTGATATTGTAAATAATTCATCTTGTGCAATCTTAATATATATAGTATATATATAAAGTTCTGAGAGCGGGAATCTTTAGATTGTGTGACATGAGGCAACATTTAAATTTTCCCTGTCATTAATTTCTTTCACATATTATATCCTTAGTCAAAGCTACATAAGGTTAGGCTACTCAATTTTAAATAGTTATTTTAGTTATTATTTATTTATTCATATGTTTTGTTTCATTAATTTACTTTGCTCCTGTTTATTAATTTGTTCACTGCTCATTCATTTAATTTGTTTTGCTCCGTATTCATTTTTTAATAGCTGTTTCATTTCTAGGGCAAAACCAACTCCCAATAATCCTAGTCAAGTCGTCACTCTTACTAAATTGTAACTTGAATGCAGTCAAGATAGGGGGGACTATCTATGATGGAGGGGGACCGTCTGTGCTAACACAAACGGTCCCACTAGGACCACTCACGCCTGTAAACGCACGGTCCGCCGGACCGTCGGTGTACACACAGATTGTCTGGCCGGACCACTTTTGGGGGGAACCGAATTTTGCATGACAGGTCAATGAGACAAATATGAGGCGAGGTAAAAACAAACTCTGGACAGGGATGATGTTGCTAGCATACAGTCAACACCCTACTATTCAGGAGGGTAATTTCTGATCATAAGTTAGTTCACACTTTTATTTAATAGGAATTATTATTCACTGTGGCTACGTAATTTTTTTAGTTTCTTTTTTTTTTGTGGTTTATACGTTTCACTTGCTTACATGCAAATTAAGGAGATATAGTGACAGTTTCTGTCCAGAGTGGTTGTTGTTTTGTGTTGTTTTTCCTGACATGTGCTTCAATCTGGCTTGCTAATTTAAACAAAATAGTACAAGTAGGTGATGGCCTAAAGTTGGTGCCAAAGCACCCCTCCCACCCCCAACCTCGGATAACCCCCCCCCCTGCATTTCATTATCCTCACCTGAACTACTTATGCCATTACCCTTCAATATTCATTAGTACTGTAGCTACTAGCTATATCGTTAGAGTACACTGCAACACCAAGATATTGTTTAGTGTGGTTAATACACACTAGAGGCAATTTGACTAGTCCCAGATGGACACAAATATGCTAATTGCTGCAATTTTGTAGTAGCTAACATGCCCAGGAGTACTTATTGTTCACTTTCTTTCTGTATACCAGGATATAGCTAGAATTTAATGTATTGTTAACCCAGAATCATTCTACTAATTCACTGATATTATTCCAGAAGAAAATGTAGCTAGCTAGCTATTACCAGAAGATAGGCCCGAAACACAATGTTATTTATGAGGGTAGCTTTTATTTGATGTGACATAAACTACAATAAGGAAGCTATCTGATTTTATTTGAGACAAATTGAATTGACTCCATGTAAAGTTCAATACCAGCTGCGGATCTAGTGGATTAATAGTTTGTGACAATTCCTGATAATCTTGATAGCATAGCAAAGATGGGGGTAGGTCTATGTCTACCACATTGTCTTCAGTGAAAGGAATAGGTCCATTCCAGTCTATACCATGAATGTTCATCTGCAAAAAGATTGACAGAAGGTTAAGGCAGGAGGAGTAGAGGCATGAATGAATTAAACTAGTACTTGTATTGCTGTGCTTGCCACATTGTACTTTGAGCATGTCTCAAGTAGCTAATTGAGAAATAAATACACTAAGGGATATATGTACACGTCCAGGTTTCATAAAAATAAATGCTAAAGTAGTTTGTAAAGAAAGGCCTTTCATTTCACTATGTACTCACACTATATACCATGTTTGCCATCCTCACCCAAGATTCAGCCCTGCATTAATACTTACTTCTGCAGTGTCAGTTCAGGGTGAAGTCCACTCATCCATAACTGACTGGGACTCATTTATGATTCAGATGATAAAGGATGATTTTCCAAGCATCCTTAAATAAAATTAAACTCCTGTTGATACGAGGCATATAGACATAAGTGAAGACAAAAAAGATGGACATCACATTCTGGATCCATAATATTAATATCTTCCATGTAATAAAAGAGCCGATAATATAAAACGATACATGCACTAAATACATCACCCCATAACCATTCAATTCTCTGATTGTGGACACTTTGTCCACAAATAAAACTTCCTCTTCCACTACCACGATATCTGACTGGGTTCATAGATCTCTCTTGTGACTTGTCTTCTCCCATTCTCAATGGACACTGAAAGGCCTTATGTCCTGGTTTCTGACACACAAAGCATGTCAGTAGTATTCTCTTAGGTCTTGGGGGAGCTACCTGGTCAACACTTGGACTCACTCTCTTTTGACCTTCAGTCACCACAGACCTGCACTCGAAGGCCTTGTGGCCAGGCTTCTTACAGCTATAGCATACACTGTTGTCATCCTAGTGGACCACCAACCTCCCATACCTGCTCTCGATTCTTCCTTACTCTTTGTCTCTCACCTCCAGAAACACACGACATGCCTGGGGAAGAAATTGTCTTGTCATGGCTCTCACAAGCAAGAATTTGCACCCACTAGGACTCTCAGCATTGTGGAATAACCCATCCGCTACTATGTACATTGTGTCAAACGCCAGATCAGCCGTCTGGGATTTAAAAAATGCTCAACCATAAACCAAACATTTTATTTCTGTGCACGGCTTCATTTTCTCCTACAAATGTCAATGAAGCACCAGGAAGTGCGAACACTCAGCGTATGTCCACAACAGATCAGCAGTAGAAGGAACATCTGTTAAAAATTATTTCAAACCTAAAACATCTACACACAGACAGTTACTACTTACGGCGATACAAAGAAAGAAGCAAACAACAGAGCTAAGGGAACGCCTCTAGGTTAAAATAGATCAGCTCCGCGGAATATAACTCGACTCTAGAGCCCCCTTACGCGCGTGAAGCGCGACAATTGCAACTGCAGTAGTACACTCTCAAGCTGCAATTTTCAGCTCTTGTGATTATAACGTGCGGTAAAGGGGCCTTACTGGTAGCGCACTAGCACATCGATTGCATGTACGAACGGCTAAAATCGACTAGCTGTTGAGTTATGAGTTACGTATTATTCAAGGTCACACAAAACGATACAGACTTCTGGCTCTAGGCAGCGCCAGGGAACAAATCGTAGCAACATACCCAAGCTCAACAGGACTCCAAAGCGACCAAACAATTAACAATTCTGACACAAAACTCATAACACTAATTAAACACTAAAGTTAAATTAACATTACTCAGGCTTGCTTCTACATGTGGGCCTAGCCCACATGCTCAAGCACACCACTAGTTTTAATTAGGCAACCATTAGTGCAGGCCTTAAAACATTATCTTCTCATGTTCATGTTTATAGCTTATAATATTACAGTGCTTCCAGCTTAAAGAGCAAACTTTTTGAATTTTTGACTGTGTCATGGTTTTTATTCCACTGCAGGGAAACTAAAGCTCTACAAAGTTCATTTTTTGTATGGAGATATACTAAGGCTATGTTAATAGATTCATCAAATTAGTTTGTGGTTTTGTGGTTACATGTGTGATAGGTGGCACCTTGAAGTGGCTGAATTTTATCATTTTCAAAATTTGATGTGTTTAAGCCAGGAAAAAAACAATTTTATACTTGGACCTTTCTCACTTAGCACATATGAAATATAGCCTGTGAAGTTTATAGGAAAAATAAATTGGTGCACCAAATTAATTTCATTATTCAAAAATTTCGAAATTTATGGCCAAAAATGTAGCAAAAAAGTGCCAAAAGTGTTTAAGCCAGCATTTCTTTGTTTTTATACTTGGACCTTTCTAGACTTGTCAGAACATAGAGTAATAATTGAAGTTTCATATATATTTTTTGTGTGTGTTGAAATATAATATTTAGTGGAAAAAATTGGAAAATTTTGGCTGACTATCAGCTTTTGCGGCAGAGATCGCCATTTGATGACGTCAGATGACGTTTATTCAGCTTTTAGCGGTATGCCTTCTACGTAATCGCTACGTAAAATCTTAGCGCAGGCGCACTCAAGTCAATTATTGCCGGGCGGCAAAAAAGCGGGTAACACTACTTATTGTGTTTCTTTCTCCGGGTGCAAGCTAAGGCGTTCTTGGAAGTGGTAGCTAGTTTCTGCACTTTGGCCAGGAAATAAGTTTCTTGTCGTCCATCTAGAGGACGTACTAGGAGGGGACTGGCGGTACTGCTGTTTAGAACCAGGTGAAGCCGAAAACAGGAACTAAGCATTCCTGAAATGCCTGCCAAGAATGGACGGGCAGAGGCACCTTGATGAGAGGATACAGTGATTGTAGCACCTCTTCTGCGCTCTGGATTAGTAGCTAAGAGGTGAGTAATCAGTGATTTAGATTTTAGTTGACAAGTTGTGTCTAAACTAGTAGTTTTAGAATAGTTAGCTAGGTTGTAAACAAAACTTGGGAGACCTGGAGAAAAAAATATAGTTCATAATGTGAACTAATACTTAATATTGCTGCATCTAATTTTGCTATATGTGCTAGGCTGCACACTGATGTGTGAAACATTCATCCGTCCTGATTCCACCTCACTCTGACAGGCACTTTTCAGGCTCTTCTGGAATCCCCCTGATGTTGTCATTAGTCATAATATTATATTGTCACACATTTACATTATATTTTTACCTTTCTGTTATGAAGGTGCATTATCAAAAATGAATAAATCTAGGCATGACGTTTAAATAAAAAATCTGATATAGCAACTTTATAATAAAGAAAATGTATATAAATTATGTGTTCCAGAAGAATGACCGGTCAGCATTGGCATAGTGTAGGCTTGGTGTGGGAGGTAATATCCAGTTCTTTAGTCCAAGTTTTCCAGTGGCATCATCTACTGACAGCTTCAACAATGACTAATACTTACTAGACGACCTTGAGCATCACCAGGAGAGGGTCAGCAGGGCCTGCTACATTATCTTTGCTGGAAAATACTTCTGGTATTAATAGTTTTAGCAATATCAACCAATAATTTAAACTATTCTCGTTAGCTGTGCGAGTTATCGCGCAGTTTAATAAAGTTAATTAGCACGCAGCAATTTCTAATAAGGGAAAGTACCTACATGCGGGCAAGAAATTAATAGGGAAAGTAACGTTTGGACCGCATCATAATGACGAATTCAACACGGGTGAGGATTGAATGACGATCCAGTGACGGCACTGTAGAAAATAATGACGACAAAATAAAATGGCGATAATGTATTAGAGTCTATGGGAGAAATCTGGTTTGAAGTTTCTGAGAAACCTTGTGGTGCTGTGTTTGTATTAATCTATATTTTAAGTGACAAGAAATTTGTAACTACAGTTTTGTGAGATAAAATTGATCATATCATAGTGTTTCAAAAAGTTTGCTCTTTAAGCTGGAAGCACTGTACTTGATTCTTGTAGTACTGATAATACTTTGACAAAGGTTTCTAAATTTATTAACTATTGTTTTACACAAAACAACTAGGTTGATGTAGCAAAGGCTTAAGCTCATTCTATTGTCTTGGTGCTTATCTATACCAATTATAAAAAATTAAATCTTTTTTTTCCTCATATACCTTTACAGCAACTCTCCATACGTCGTCTGAGCTCATGGGGCAAGGTGCATCAGGTTGCCTCTCCTCTTGTATCCGTTCTCAGGAGCTTCCGAGATGCGACCTTCCCGAGTTCCGACAAAGGACAGGACAGAATTCCCACTATTGCTACACCATACAAAAAGTGCTTCACTTAATGGACATTCATTGACACATATCAAAGTTTACTACAGTTCAGACAATTTTAATGAAAACAAGTTCTATCTGGGTCCACAGAGGCGGTCGATGAAGTTTATTTCTTACCCGCAGCCCAGTTGTGAGTAGCCAGACTTTTACCAATCGCTAAAGCGGGGAAAGAGGTGGACCTAGGGCAAGTTGTGCATAATAAGTGTGATATTTTAGCAACCCCTTGCTCTAACTTCCCGAATGAAATTCAGTTATTATTCGCGTACTTTTAACCTCAGTCAAATAGCTCCATAAATGACTGAGATAGGGAATCCAGCTTTTTTAATCAACAGGAGGAAAAGATGATAATGATGGTAACAACGCATTTATCTTCACCAAAGTTGAAGAGCTTCAAAGAAGAAGCAATTGGAAAATGTAAGCTCATATTTGGAGCATCATAAACAGTATTGGAACTTAAAATTTGCATTTTTAAAACAGACTAATTGATATGATTAAAAGCCAGTATATTATATTATGTTCTATTATTTTAATTATTTATTTTTCACTCAATTTATATAATCTAATACACTAGGTACAATCAAATATTAGATAAACAGTCAAAAAGTGATGGTTTCCAGAAGGGACAGCTTCTCAACAATGGACAAAACTGGTGTTCCCATTTTGTCCTTTATTGGGAAGTTCACTGTAAATCATAAAGTAATATTGATATGGAGAAGAACTTGTTGTCTTGCAGTAGAGTATGGCTGGTTAGTCGTGCACCAAATTGTGGAGCGCATGCCCTCTTTCCCCCCTAGCCAGTTCTACTCCACTGTACCTTGAACTATGTAAGTTTATCCAAGTCCAATATCACACTCATGAAAGACCCTGAAAAGCTGACCAATTAAACCAGCTAAAATACTTTGACCACTAGAGCTCAAGTGTCATATGATACCCTTTTCCACTGTCTCCATGCGTACCATTTTTGTGCACTCAGATGGCAGATGGCAGCCAGAGTATGGAGAAGTTTCTTATGCATTGTAACAAAGCTACCCAGCAGCATTCAAAAGATAAGAAAATAAATTAAAAGTCCTTCTTATTTGAAATCAAATTATCACAGCAACTTAACTTTTCTTTGAAATATTGGTCATATTTTTTAATTTATTTGTTTATTTGTTAATGAATTTATATTAGTTCTTTTATTAATTTTATTAGTTTAATTAGTTATTTATTTATATTATATTATTTGTTCATTTATTTATATATCATTTATTCATTTATTTATTCATTATTCAATTATACATTCACCCATTCATTCATTTTATTTATTTAAATTCTATTTATTCATATTTTTATAATAATTTTTTTATTATGAAATCCCTTTCTCTTTCCAAGTTAGTCGAACATTATGTCCATTTTAAGCAGTATTGCCCTTAGTGCAAATGAAATATGAAATCTTGCAGGGTTGAATTGTGCTACTGAGACGTTTAATAGAATGAATGTATTATTATTGTGGGAAGATAAGTGAAAGGGTAGTTGCAGTGGCCTATGCCCTGTCAAAATGTACTGCAAGTGCTGTAGCTATTGTATGTACTATAACTATAGTGAGTGTAACAAAAAAATAGGATGCTATAGCTATATTAAGCATCTGTAGGTAAGCCACGATGTGGTGGGGTCACTGTACAATGAAGGGGTCATATCAGATGTTGACCTGGTGGGGTCACTGTACACAATGAAGGGGGTCATATCACTCTTGTGTAGTTGAGCTGAGGTTTCATTATACACTAGTGTGTAATGACTGGTCAACCTGCACTAGTGTACAATTACCAAAATTCAACCTGCACTATTGTATAATGACTGTGGTAATTTTTAAGTGGGGAAGGGGGGAGGGAGGGGGTGGGACTTAGTCAGACTCTTTACCTGCTACAATAAATATAAGTGTATGTAAACCTACTTGCATTGAGCTAAGAAAATGCATCTGTAAGCATACTTTTATAACCAGAAACATGCTTTGTGACTATCTAAAGTTGATGGAATCGTGCAGGTGATTGATGCCCACAGACATAAGAAGGACATTCAATATAACATTTGCTTGGAACACAAAATTACCTCTTCTAGAAGTATCTGAAAAGAATTGGATTAAATTGAGAGCAATAAAAATGTGTGATTTGTTGAGGAACAATTTCATCACTGGATATGAGTCTTAAATGTGAAGGTCAAGTATAGAAGTGCGTAGCGGGTCATATTTCGAGATAAATGGAAATGGCAGATGACAGTTTTTGTCGCAGACTTCCTGAGACTATTTTAGTATGCAATATAACAACTTAGCGGCAAGGTGTCACAATGTCGTGATCATCTTAAACAATAAACAAACAAATAAGATTAAACAACAACAAAATAGCCGGATCTTAATAGAGAAAGAAGAAAACTACTGTTTGCCATTCAACTGCAAAATATACAGCGTTGCTATCAGATTTTGCAAGATACTATCCTGATGGTTCATCTTCAATCAAGAAATAGTTCAGTACATTACACATGGCATTGATAGATAAACATCAGTATTATTTGCCAAATAAAATGGTTACTTATAGCTTTTTTTAGTTAGAGCACTCATTGTTAACGTGTTGTGGATCTATTTGAAAAATAGTGAGCAGGTAATGGGGGATTCTCTTTGCACGGCTACTTTTAACAGAGGTCATAGGGCATACTGGGGATTCTTCTTTTTTTACCTGGACCTCCAAGGAGTTGAGAAAGTGGTAAACGAGGCCACCGACTTCGCAACCTAGAATAGCATTGAATTACACCTCTACGTTTAAGATGATGAAATATCACAGGAAGTTTGCACAGTAGAGTCTGCAGTAAGTAAGTCATACTAATTTTCATCTAATTTTTCTATAAAATGAGCTGCACCAAAGTGAATAATTTATTTTCTGTCTTCTATTAGATTCATTGAATACTATTGGTTGTTGAACATCAAGTGGTAAACTGGTAGGGCTATCATACTCTTATAGTCAGGCTCCTAACCACTACCATGAACTGACAAACACTGCACCATCAATATACACTCAATCCCCTCTTAACCGGACGCCTCCATTACGGGCACGCCTATCTACCGGGCGGGGTTTTTCAAACTCCTTTCGTCTATTCTTACGGTTCGCGTATATCGCGTCGATCCTTACCTATAGCAGATTTCCACGTGGACTTCGTTACCAGAGCTGAAATGGAGAGGCCCGCAGTTGGTAGCAAGCGAAAGCGGTCAGTTCTAACGCTGGAGAAGAAACTGGAAATTCTAAAGGAACTGGAGAAGGGTTTGTCTCAGCGTGTAGTCGGAGAAAAATTTGGACTAGCGAAGTCTACCGTTGCGGACATCTGGAAGGACCGACAGAAAATAATTAACGCTATTTCTTCAAGTGAGTCACATGCACTTAACTATTACAATGAATAATTAATACAACACAACTACAACACTATACAAGATAACAATAGTTATTCAATTGTTCCTAGGTTTTAAGGTGTTTACTCGGCGAACAACTCCTTCTACAACAATTAATGCTACACTATGGAAAACACTAGTAAAGGGGTGCCTACTCATTTTAAATCTATCAACTCCTCTGCAGACATACTGGCCACTGTGCTTTTTCCTTAAATTGTACAAGGTAAGCGTATTATTTCGAATGGTTTTATTTTGACTTCCAAAATTGACACTAAACCATTCCACAGAGTTACCGCAGTAAAGGGTAACTGAACTACCTTCCAAAACTTCTACCCAGTTCGGTACCACTTTACTCTTCGGTACTCTGTCATAAACTATCATTAATGCGGAAACATTAAATGCTTGTCCTTCGTGTACTCCGTTGCAGTAATAAAACCCAGAATCTCTTTGTAATAATTTGTTCAGTGTTATTTGATTCGTTCCTAGGGTATGCCTGTCTTCGATGTTCGGCCAATAGGGCCCGTTAAAATGATGTGCCCAGTACACTGGGGATGAACTGCCACAATAAATAGTAACTGAAGAATTTTCAATAGTGTATATCCTATTGGGTACCACCATTTTATTGTATATATTTATTGTCTGCCAGTCTTCACAAGTACTAGATGCGATAAAATAAATTTGCAAGACGAATACTAATGCCATTAAAATTGAAATTATGTAGTAATTTTAGTCTCAAAAGTGTGCATTTCGCACAGCGCTCTAGACACACAAAAATCAATGTGACAGAACTCTATTAATTGAAACGCCAGTGTAATCAAGCGGAGCACCACAGTAGTGGAGAGCAAGATAGACTGGGTTTGTAATTAACAATGATAAAATCGGGAATGTAAAAAGTGTCAAAGTAGTGTGACACGTGGCACATTACTGTATAGTACTTACACTGTTACTAGTGATGTGCTTGAGCACAAATGGCGAGCGAGCCTAAAGACTATACTATTTTTATATGAATGATTTTGACTTCTAACACTGAAGCTACTGAAAATAAGGTCCAGTTTTTTAATTTAGCATACAGGGTAAAGGAATTTCAGTGCCATAGTAACAACTCTCTGCAACTGCTTGAATTGAAGGGAAAAAACAACAACAAAACAATGCACGTTATTTAAAAGTTTTCTTTGTGATATTCTTTAGCTAAGTAGTGCTTGTAACACACAATGCTTTGACACAACTGGACATGCACCTACACAGACATACCTTCGCAGTAGTCTAGTGGACAATGTATTTTCAAGTAAATAATGTTGCGCACGGCTTATAACCATGACAAAGAGCGCATTGACTTACCATATACCACGCCGCAACCGACAACCCCCCACCACCCCGCCACTAACTCGAGTAGAAAATGGAAGTCCCTTATCTATGTGTGTGTTTGAGCCGCGTGTTTGAACTGCACAAGCACAAACCCGCAAAGAAATCAAAACCGGGTAAACAATTCAATTTCTAAGGTGATACGGGTACTGATCGATAAACCAGAGGATTCAGTTTAGTGCAATTTGGGACGGGGTCGACCACATAACTAACACAAAAACGCGAGGGTCAAAGTACAAAATGACATACGTACGGCCATACATATATAAACTAGTGATGTGCTTGAGCACAAATGGTGAGCGAAACTAAAGAGTATACTATTTTTATATGAATGATCTTGACTTCTAACACTGAAACTACTGAAAATAAGGTCCAGTTTTTTTTAATTTAGCATACACGGTAAAGGGATTTCAGTGACATAGTAACAACTCTCTGCAACTGCTTGAATTGAAGGGGAAAAAAACAACAACAAAACAATACACGTTATTTAAAAGTTTTCTTTGTGATATTCTTTAGCTAAGTAGTGGTTGTAACACACAAAGTTTTGACACAACTGGACATGCACCTACACAGACTTACCTTAGCAGTAGCCTAGTGGACAATCTATTTTCAAGTAAATACTGTTGCGTACTGCTTATAACCATGACAAAGAGCGCATTGACTTACCACCGCCACAAACTCGAATAGAAATGGAAGTCCCTTAAGTTTTCAAGTTTTAACTGCACCCGCAAAAGAATTCAAAACGGTAAACAATTCAATTTCTAGGGTGATACGGGTACTGATCGATAAGCAGAGGATTCTGTTTAGTGCAATTTGGGACGGGGTCGACCACCTAACTAACACAAAAACGCGAGGGTCAAAGTACAAAATTACATACGTACGTCCATTATACAAATAAATAAACATCCCCGGTTTTTTCATTTTGACCCCTGTAAGTGTCTCGCTCGCTACGCTCGCTCGCCAATAATGGGTTGCTTAAAAATAACACCTCACGAGGTATTTGCCAGGAGCCCACTTTGAGCCCTTATAACTTCTACACCAATGCATACTTTACCAAGTGAGCTTATATAATAATACCTTATATCCATTAGTTTCTTTCTTTCAAATATCATTTAGTTGCGACTAACTATGGAGACAATATTATTAGGCTTTAAACTGGGGTATCCAGGCAGCCTTCCTATTTAACACCTAAACTAAGTTATCCAAACACCCCATTTTTAACAGTGTATTACTGTACTTTTGTAAAGTATTTTTAACGAGCAGTTCAAAAATCATGGATAAAGACATATGTGACCGGTTTTGGGAAAATCGGCCTAAACGCGGCATCTAAAGTTTTCTAATTTACTCTACCAGTAGGCTGCACGGGGCCTTGGGATGCCGTCCTCCTAATTTAGAAGCTGTAGCACAAGCCGTCTTCGCCCAACGTACTACAACTGCTAAACTTATTATTGCTGATTTAAAAAAAAAACGCCGGGTAAAGGCGTTGCTAAGGTCAGGGGGCGTGACTTGTGTCCGTATACTATTACTACGTGTCTCCGAGACACTAAACCGGTTACAGGCGATTGAAAGAAGACTAAAAGTTTTAATGCAGAGCTCCTTGAGAAACTATGATGGCGAAAATTGCGTGAGTACGTGACTTACGTAGAATATGGTAAGTGAATTAGTTAGCTACAGTTTTTTCCCGCCGTTATTGAAAAGCCCGCCAATAATTTCTTAGCAACTCTCCGTACACGAGTCCAACCCTCCTAGTGCGAGTTCTAGAGCACGCCAGAGCTTACAACTGCGTCATAAGCCAGAGCTAACTGGTGTCTATCCATTTCTGCCATAATTTTTATTTCGAAAAAAATCGACCCATAAGGCTTTACCCCGGGATTGAAAAAAATTGTTTGCCTCGTTTAGGCCGATTTTCCCAAAACTGGTCACATATAAATAAAAGTGTGGCTCAATCACTTATTGTCTCTGATCAGGTTTTTTAATCGAACCAAACTGCCCCTGGGGTGCAAAGGGCCTGTATAAGAACCATTGAGTTTGCACTTTAAACTGTTCCGATCTCAAGAGAATCACATGATTCTAATTTAAAAAAATAACAACATTTCTTCCACCACATAGTGAAGGTTGAAGTTCTCTGCACTGAAAAATATGATGAGTAGCATCTATGTAAAGTGCACACAATCAAAATCACAAAATACCTGTAGATAAAGTCTAATGGGTAGAGAAAAGAGTTCAAGAAGCTTTGTAGTCACTATAGGTACATCTTGTGTTTCTACTGTAATCTAATACTATGAATTGACTGGATCATGTGAATGTTAAAATAGAAACACATAGTGTGACACTAACGTGACATCTGTCACTATAATGGATTCCACAAAATTGGTGTTCTTTTCTTGTTTACCATATGCATATACAAAAGTCAGATAAACAACGAGCATGTGACATTCACTTTTACCTCCACCTGACAAATATGGCAGAATGCAAACTAGTCTTGTTAACCAGTAGTTCTCCAGAAAGTCTGGTAACTTCCACCTGTTTTGAGGAATGGGAATAACTTCGTTTTTGTGTTGTCACTACAAGCAGAACTGTATCTACGGAGTATATAACCTGCGAAATAAAGCGGGGTAAGTAAACTGGTTCAAAAAATTCACGAAAACTTGGCAAAATTATTACCCATTCCCCTACACCCACGCTACGCTCCTTTACGCAGAGAGAACGGCAAGTTATTGAGACCCGCTGCAAACGTAAACTCCGTGCAGCAGGTCCAAATCGTGTCATTTTGTGCGTGCCTGTTTTAAGTGATGTGTTTATTTTGTGTACGGATGCATCTGGAGGAGGAGTTGGTGCGTGTCTCCATGTTGTACGAGACCAGCAGGAGTTGCCTGTAGCCTTTTACAGTAGGAAGTTGAGAGGGGCGGAGAGGACATGATAACTGGAGTCATTAGCCATTGTAGTTGCAATTCTACATTTTGACTTTGGTCACGTTTTACTTTAGGTCCTAGGTCCGCATCGCGTCGCGTCACGTTGGTCCTACATTGAGCGCATCGCGTCGCGCTTAAGTAAGATATACGTGATGCGCTCAATGTAGGACCATTGTTGGTTCCCCTTTTTACACCTCCAAACACCCAATGGCCATCTCTGTATCTTCCTCTGTTGTATTTTCTTCGTCCAAACTTTGACTCATCAATTTCCACCACTTTTCCTACTCCTCCAATCTGCACTGGATGGTCAGAAACCACTGTGCACATATGTCTCGATGGAAATTATACCAATCAACAATGGTCTTGGTGGAGTGTCCAGTCTGCTGTACTGCCATATATACTGAAGCTTCACAAGCCCACCAGTAAGAAACTTCCACTATCTCATTCAGCTTCAAATGGCTACCAGAAAAAAACTCCCATCTCTCATAGAAATTACAGATTGGCATCCAGACTTGGGGCATCTCCAGCAATAAGACCCCTTCTTGATGACAAAGTTGCATACACTGCCACACTTATTACAGTTAGCACTATTCTTTAATGCTCCAATTCCCTTTAACCAGACAATTGTTGCCTGCTCACTGTTTGTATAAGTTTAAAACTAAATCTCTGAATTTAAGCATAGTTTGTTAGACCTTGTTATAAATAAAAAATTATTGAACAACGTCGCGATGAGATCGTAGGGTAACGCGACGCGATGCGCTCAATGTAGGACCTAAAGTAAAACGTGACCCGGAACATACTTACGCAATACTTACCTTTGTGGTAAGTCTAGTGGACAGTGAATTTTCAAGTAAATGCTGTTGTGTAGGGCTGACCATGACAAATAGCGGAACATACTTACGCAATACTTACCTTTGTGGTAAGTCTAGTGGACAGTGAATTTTGAAGTAAATGCTGTTGTGTAGGGCTGACCATGACAAATAGCCATTAACTTACGCCCCACTAATTCAATAGAAATGGAACCAGTAATTTTTTGAGTTTATACTGCGCCATCGATAAACAACCTGATATTGTTTTGAAGGGTTGAACAATGAGCTAACACGAAAATACGAGAGGGACAAAATGACGCGTACGTCCAAACAAAATATAAATTAATGGTGTAATATCGAGCGAGCTTGCCTTGTTAGAACTACAGTATTGTAGCTACTTGCTTAATTCATGCAATACAGTATAGTAGCAGTTGACAATTTATTGTAGCAAATACCAAATTGCACTCTAACCTAAGTTATGGTAACTTGTGTAGTACCAAACTAGAGCAATTCTGACTTCCTCAACAAGTGACTCTGGAACAAGCTCTCAGCTACTAAATAAATCAGGCCAGTGCTATTTTTGTAATATTAGCCAACAAATAATTACATATGAAATATAGCCTGTGAATTAGTTTATAGTAAAAATAAATTGGTGCACCTAATTAATTTCATTATTCAAAAATTTTGAAATTTATGGCCTAAAATGTAGCAAAATAGTGCCAAAAGTGTTTAAGCTAGATTTCTTTGTTTTTATACTTGAGACTTGTCAGAACATAATAATTGACTAAATATAAGGGATAAGCGTTAAATGTTTTGAACGAGTTTTAAGTTAGCTCACTTTCGTATACCACTGAGTAAATGCTATACCCATGCTTGTTGTCAAGCGTCCCCCATTTATTTAGGCTTTTTCGTTATGCACCCTGCTTGTCCAGTTTTCAACTTTATAAACCGTAATAGAGCGAAAACCGACCTCAGTAAACAAGAAGTAATTGCTCTCTGCAGGGAAGACTACTGCATCCTGTTTTGTTTTGTTTTTCATGAAAGGACATGTTTCGGAAGATGAAAGGTGGATGAAAGGACGCAGCTCCTTGGGGCCCCTTCTCTTATTATGATGATATCACGCAGTTCAGAACCTTTGATTTTGTTCTTACACATAATAGCCCTGTGGCAATGGAGCTATAATTTAAGTATATAGTTTTGTTTTTGGAATATTTTTTTATAAAGTGAACAGATATCTACCCTGCTGTTCCTACAGTACAGTAAGCACCAAGTCTTCCTGTTGTGGTGATAGCGCTTTGTGGTCAATTATCAGCACTCTACAGTATGAATTACTTAATTACCCAGGTTCTAGTGGTGGTATGTTCTCTTAAAAAAACACAGATTTCACTTCTAGATTTTATGACTAATAAAGTATCTCCCACAACAAGAAGTTAACGTTGGTATAAAAGTGAAAATTATATTCAAGATGCACATGATATGAAATAAACAACAACACCCTTTAGTTCTGTGACAAAAATTATGGATTATTGGTTGACTATATGGAACATTAAGTCAATTTAACTGCACGATTCCAGTCAATAAAGCTGTGTTGCTTTTTAGAGCAAAGATAGGTCTGTAACGTTTCTTTTTGTGGTAGTTAGCTTCATTGTAAAGCTTTCGCAGCAGCCGGTAAATATATTCACACCGTATACTTCTAAACCTGAGAAAGTCTTAATACAAGTCTAAGGGAAAAGAATAAAACCGAGGATTTACCACCCTACACGCGTTCCAATTAAGTCGCTGAGTTCGGCTCAAATACGTGACTTGTTTGTTACTCTGTTATTATTTCAAATTTAAAGATTTGCAGGGAATGGTTACTATGGCAATGAATCTCTTCAAGGCATGTACGGAATTTAAAACCTCAAACTTTTTCAGTAGCTCTAGTGTTAGAAGTTAAAATCAACCTAGTGAAGTTTTAGGCTGCTCCCATTTGTGCTCAAGCACATCACTAGTGAATAAAGGAAAGAATGTACAAAAAAACTAGTGATTTGCTTAAGCACAAATGGCTAGCTAGCCTGTGCAAAAAAGAAGTACAAGTAATTATACTGTAATTACATGATTTGTATGAACATCAATAGGTTTTTGTGATTTAACATTGTAGTGAGACTTACAAGAGTGTCACCCTGAGATGATGCATGTTTGCAAATGTGACATCCTAAACCATTGTTGATTTTGTTGTCACTATGCATGTATATTATAACTATGGAGGAGACTTTTAATAATAGAATGAATGGCTATCAATAGTCTGATTTATTGTCTTTGCAAGCTAATTATTATTGTACAGGTTGGAATTGACTTGACTGGACTTCTTCCAGTGACAAAGAGAGGTAACTAGTGATGTGCTTGAGCACAAATGGCGAGCGAGCCAAAAGACTATACTATTATTATATGAATGATTTTGACTTCTAACATTGAAGCTACTGAAAATAAGGTCCAGTTTTTTTTTATTTCGCATACAGGGTAAAGGGATTTCAGTGCCATAGTAACAACTCTCTGCAACTGCTTGAATTAAAGGAAAAAAAACAACGTTATTTAAGTTTTTTTTTTGATATTCTTTAGCTAATACTGGTCGTAACACACAATGCTTTGACACAACTGGACATACACCTACACAGACTTACCTTCGCAGTAGTCTAGTGGACAATGTATTTTCAAGTAAATACTGTGGTGGCCCCACGCCCCCAACACGTCTGGAGAAGGAGTCATCAGGGGAACTAGAAGAATGAAGAGTGTTCCGGGTACGAAGAGCAAGCTGGTGAACTCTGAACTCATTTAGATAGGTGTGGCAAGTATGCCCGCGCACGGCACATACTTGCACACGGAACATACATATATTTGCACACGGCACCATTACGCATGTCAGTAGATAGAACATTCTAGAATAGTTTATTTGTGCGTGCAAACTGGTCATGACTGGATTGTGTCAGTTAGTATATAAGGAGACTGCCTTCTCATCCAGTCTCTGTCTTTTCTGTATCACCTTCTTCACGTACCTGCGTATCATCAATATTAACTTAAAACTTACTATTTGAAGCGCACCTGCGGGCGGGCGAGCTGAGGAAGACTGTTGGCCAGATCAGAACTGGTGGCAGCCGCAGTGTTCGAGAGCGGTCAATCTCACAAAGTGGTGGCAGCGGTGGGATTCGGGATTAATACACCTGATCTACTGCCACCGAAACCTGAGTTGTCGAATCTACACACTACCAGACAAACTTACCTGAGTCCAGCAGACTTCATACTCTGTGGAGGATTCAGCCTGCTGTCCAGATTTTTTAAACAGGATCTGAGGACAGCCATATCTCTTCCGGACTACCTTAAACAGCAGTCTTCGGGAGATCTACGACCAACAACTTATTCTGATAATTTTTCCACACCTGGAAGAACAAATCGCACCTACGGACCAGGGTGTTAATTCGGAATTTCAACACTTCAGAAATAGAACTTTAACGTAAACAACATCACTGCAGCCATTATCGAGGCCGGGAGTGAGTGGAGAGTTTCTACGGCACTGCAGCTACTACAGGAGTCAGCTGGGAGTGTCTGTGTACAACAGTAACCTACCAGAACTCTTCAGGTTTTACGTGTAAACAGTATCGTGTCATTACTTTCTAATACATACATTATTTTTTTCGTGTAAACAGTATCGTGTCTGATTACTTTCTAATACATACATTTTTTTTTTTTCGTGTAAACAGTATCGTGTCTAATTACTTTCTAATACATACATTATTTTTTTTACGTGTAAACAGTATCGCGTCTTATTCCTTTCTATACATCTGTCTTTTATTTTCAGTACCCTTCGAAAGTTCAGATCACCATTCTTCATGCCTACCCGTGGTGAAGAGAAAAGAGAGGAAGAGAAGAGACTAGCCAAGGAACGGAAAGAGAGACAAGAAACAGAAGATGTCAGAGCAACGCCTACCCACTCCACCGGATGAGGGTGATGAGGATGTTTATTTCGCTGGACGGCAGCCCGACCCTAAGGGTAAGCAGCCGGTAGTTAGTTCACAGGTGCCTCAGATGAGCAGGAGTGAGAGGGATATGCGTGAACCTTTGTTTAGTCCTAGTACTTTAGGCTCGGGTAGAGGGAACGTAGGAAGTCCTAGTACTTTAGGCTTGGGTAGAGGGAATGTAGGAAGTCCTAGTGCAAGTGTATATAGTCCATCGTATAGGGGTAACTCTAGTGGAGCTGTGGGAGGTGGTAGCACAGTTGCCGACCCTAATGTCTCTATGACTACAGATCAGTTTTCCCAATTACTGCAACAGATGGTGCAGCTAAGTGAGCGTGTTGGTAACAGTAGGGATAGGAATAGATCTAGAGAGAGACGGGAAGATAGGGAAAGAGAACTAGAGAGAGAGAGACAGAGGGAAGAGAAAGAAAGACTTAGAGAAGAGAGAGAGATCAACAGAGAGTATGATCGGGTGATTAATTCACTAACCAGATTTACGGAGGGAGATCTAGTCAGATATATCAGGAGTCTAGAGTCCCAACTAGAAGAGAGGGAGGTACCACAGGAGTTATGGAGAAGGGCATTACTTAGTAGGTTGCCTAGTGAAGTCCTTGACAGAGCAAGCTCAGCCATTGAGAATACTGTTGAATACCTAGAGCTTAAGGATGAAATTGTGTCAAACTATGGGAAGAGTCTGCGGACTGTAGGAGCCCAGATGTTCCCTCGTCGACCCCCTGTCGTAAAAGACAGAAGGGAGCTAGCCAAGTTCGTGGTCGATGAGGTGAGGAGGGTTTCCTCTTTCTGTACGACTATATCTCAGTGGGAGTGTTTCATAGCTCAAACATACCTGGGCAGTATGGTCACTGGTACAGAGGTAGCTACGGTATTCTCTAGGAAGGTCAATGAGTTGAGAGACATCATTAGTATAGGCACCACCCTAAACGAGGTTGTAGGGGGAGAGGAAAGTTCACACCTCAGGTACCAACCCTTTACTAGATCTAGGCCCTCTGGGGATAGTAACAACGATAGTGGGCGGGAGATTAGATGTTTTAGCTGCCGGAAGCTGGGACACAGAGCTAGTGAGTGTCCAGAACGGAAGGGCAGGTCCCATGACAACCACAATGCTGGTAATGGAGGCAAGCCTAGGAAAGTCCATAAGGTCAGCCACTGTGAGGAGGGTTTCTCGGTGGAGGGGTCGGTCAATGGCATCCCGTGCCGGATAGTCCCCGACACTGGTGCCCAAATCACAGTGGTGCCTGACAGCCTAGTGGCAGATGGGCAATACACTGGTGAGAGAGTTCAGTTGGAAGGCCTTACGCCAGCTAGAGTAGAGGCGAAGATTGCCATAGTACCAGTGGGCCACCGTGGGCAGGTGTACAAAGTCCGGTGCGCTGCCACAAACCAGATGGCCACAGAACAGGTCCTCTTTTCGGTCCAGTTGAATGAGGATAGAGCAAGTAATCTGCTAGCTGAAGCTGCTAGAGCAGCCTGTGTCACACATACACCGTGTAACACATCATGCAATAGTGTGGGAGTAGTGACGAGGAATATGAGCAGGAAGCTTAGGGAGGCAGAGAAGCTTGATGAGAGTAGGGCATTGGAAGCAGCTCTTTCAGAGCTAGGAGGATGCAAGGGGGCGGAGTCTGATGCACACATGAAGAGTGATGTTAGGACAAACGCAGGTCTGCATGCCAAGAGTAGTAGTGACAGTTTGAGTGACATCCATTCTAACCTATCTGGTGGGGAGGAGTGTGAAACGCACTTGGAGTCGGGTGTACCCTCAGTTCCCGAGACAAAGTCCAGACAGGATGTTGTCACGCCTGTATCTGGCAGGAACCCTAGTAAGAGACGGAGGAAGTCTCGAAGGAAGTCCAGGAATGATCAACCTGGCAAAGGTGCTGACCGAGCCCATGATCGGGGTGTGGTTAGGGTCACTGAGAGGAGTGACGAGGGTGTTGCCACTGTACCTAGTGAGGGGTGTGGTAAGGCTGTCGAGAGGGGCAGTGTGAGCTCAGGTGTGAGCGAGTGTATTTCCGGGGTGGCCACCCCAGCCACGCCCGAGGGCTCCACAGCTGTGCAGGAAGAGGCGGAGGCACGTAACAGTCCTCCGCCCTCTGAGAGCAAGTCAGCTGACAACAGCAGTGCACTGGAAAACCAGCAGTCTAGTGCACTGACCCCTGCTGTTGTGGGAGAGGGTGGTGAGTCTAGTATTTCTGGGTGTGCTAGAGGAACCATGTCTGTATCTGAGAGTGAGAAAGTGGGCGCTCTGGTGCATGGTGTGCCAGAGGAGTTGAACCTCACAGTACCTACGGGAAAGGGTGAGGGGAGTACTGCCTTTATATCGAAACAATTGTCTGATGAGAGTCTGAAGGACTACTGGGTTTTGGGCAAGGACACTAATAGAGGATATGAAGTGAGAGATGGGCTGCTTGTGCACGTACTTGAGGGTGAGGTGCATGGAGAGGAGATGGTGCGTATTGTTGTGCCTAAGTGTGAGAGGCAGAGGTTGCTAACCTTAGTACATGAGAAGGGTGGACACCTGGCCACAAGGAAGTGCAGAGAGATTCTGAATAGGTTATTTACGTGGCCAGGCATGGGTAAAGAGATCACTGCCCACATTGCTAGGTGTGATGTTTGTGCCAGGGTGAACAAGTCAGGTAATAGGGCTCCTAAGCTGGAGGAAAGGCCAGTAGTTGGGGAGCCATTCAGAGTTGTGGCACTGGATATTGTAGGGCCACTCCCTAAGGGACGGGGAAGTGCAGTGTTCCTGCTAACTTACACCTGCATGGCCACTCGTTGGCCGGAAGCTGTGCCCCTGAGAACGGCCAGCGCCAATGAGGTGGCAGAAGCATTCGTGTCCATAGTAACTAGGACAGGTCTACCCGACACGGTACTCACGGACAAAGGGTCTGTGTTTACCAGCAAGACATTCAAGATGGTCACTGACTTATTTGGTTGTGGCTTAATCCATACGACCCCTTACCACCCGCAGGGTAATGGGGTCCTAGAACGCCTTCATGGGACCCTCAAGCCCATGTTGGCAAAGGCGGCCGACAAAGGGATAGACTGGGTCAGGTTCACTCCCTTAGCCCTTTTCGCCCTGCGCCAGATGCCCCATACGGACTCTGGCTACTCTCCCTTTGATCTAGTATATGGATTCCAAATCCGGGGCCCTCTAGACCTAGTGTATGCTAGGTGGACAGATGACGTATGCAAGGACGTGAATGTCACTAAGTGGATTGAGGCCCTGAGAGAGCGGATTAGTGCTCTGACGGATCTGAGTGTTGCCCGTAGGAAGCGTGCCAAGGGTAAACAGATTGAGAGACTTAATGTCACCAGGAGTGACCGGAAGTTGAGTAAGGGAGATGTAGTGTACATGCGTATCCCGGGGAGGCAGGGCGCCTTTAAGGCGAGCTGGGAGGGGCCTTTTACAGTAGAGGAGGTACTCTCCCGGGTGAATTACCGGTTGGTAGGAAACGGCCTTCCTGCCAGGGGAAGGGTGGTTCACCTTAACAATATCAAACTCACACACACTGAGGTTGCTAAGGTATACAGAGCTTGTGTAGCCGAGCATGACGAGAGACTAGATGAGAAACCTAAGAGGTTGAGTGAGGAGAAATGTCATGGTTACTCGGAAGCTGAACTGGAGGATGTACTAGACAGGAATGGTAGAGTATTTAGTGATAGTCCCGGACTGTTCACTGGTTATGGAGTGAAGCTGAGTGTAAAAGAGGGTGTTGAACCTATTAACCAGCCAGTCCGAAGGGTTCCGTTTGCTCTAAGGGATGGTGTGAGAATAGCTATAGATAAGTTGGTGGTAGATGGTGTCATTGAAAGGGCGGATGGGAGTCAATGGTGTAGCCCCATAGTACCAGTTAAGAAGCCAGACGGGAGTGTTAGGATTTGCGTGGATTACAGGGCACTTAATGACGTAACTCCCCAAGTGCGGCACCATATGCCAACCTTGGAAGAGTTGTTGGATGAGATAGGTGACTCTGCAGTGTTGTCCACCATAGATCTCACGGCAGGCTTTCACCAGATCGAGTTGGAACTGAGTTGTAGGGACCTGACTACGTTCGTGTGTCCGGAGGGGAAGTTCCGATACAGGAGACTACCTTTCGGGCACAAGAACGCCCCAGCCATATTTCAATCCATGGTAGATGGCGTATTGAGGGATGTGAATCACTGTGTGGGTTACATAGATGATATCCTAGTATATAGTTCTAGTTGGGAGGAGCACCTAGTGGATCTGGATAGGTTGTTTAGTGTGTTGTTTGGGAGAGGGTTGTGTGTTAAGAGGGGAAAGTGTTGCTTTGGGCGTGTGCGTGTGTTATATCTGGGGCACCTTGTGGGTTGCGGCCGGCTGTCAATCCCGGAGGAAAGGGTAAAGGCCGTCAAGGACTGGCCCCGCCCAACAGTGAAAAGGCAGCTCAAAACTTTCCTGGGCACGATTGGCTACTATCGCAAATTCGTGCCGAACTTTGCCAAGTACTCAGCAGTGTTGACTCCACTGACGACCCGGGAGGCTACGGATGTGGTGGTCTGGACCAAGGAGGGTATGCAGTAGCGTAGCCAGGGGGGGGCAACGGGGGCAATTGCCCCCCCCCCCCTATTTTCTCAGGTAAGCTATAACTATTAATAACTTCTTACCTCAAAGGTGAATGATAATCTTCTTAGCGTTCCGACAATATCGTTCCTAATTTAATGCTGACCATTTTACTTTACCACTAGCGGTTGGGTAAAGGGTCGAAAATGCGGATTGAGTACGCGGTCATTCCAACCACTGCTAACCAAGGAGAGCTGAGCTATTGAGAAGCCTGTAAGTGTGTAAGATGTCACAGTCATTACATAGATTTTTTAAGAAAGTGTCAAGACCTGCTCTTAACGATTCTCACTCAAGGTAAATAACTTGATAGCTAGATAGATAATAGTATTCAATAAAAATTAATAAAAAGTTTCCACATACTATACATGCAGGGATACAGTCCATGAATCACCCAGCAGTGATATCCATGAATCACCCAAATCTTTTCTACCACTTTCGAAGAAGCCTCGTATGGAGCAAGAGTCGGAGGTATCACCAGCTAATATAGATATAGCTGATTTGGCTAAAAAGAGAAGTTCTTTAACTGAACGTGACAAGTACAGCTTCTACTGTAACCGGTTCACTCCTGATATTAACTACAAATTTCCACGTGATGGTAGTCGTGGCTTTTTATATCGATACTTGAGTAAGTATAGCTGGTTGGCATACAGTTAAGTGGAGAATGGTGGGTTTTGTCTCCCTTGTGTACTCTTTGCTCGAACCACAGATACACGGAAAGGTAAAGGGGTATTTGTTGAAACAGTATTTACCAACTTCAAAAAGATATATGAAATGTGTGACCTCCATGCTGCTAGGGAATACCACAAAGATGCTATTGTTGTTTGTGACGCTTTTATCGATCGAATGAGTGGTAAACGAGAGAGTGTGTCGATTCAACTTAGAGAAGGAGCAAGACAATCTATTCAGAGCAATAGAAAGAAGCTACGCTCTATCATAGAAACAATTGTCTTGTGTGGCCGCCAGAACATTGCTCTCTGTGGTCACCGTGATAGTGGCACAGACATAGAAGATGCACAAGCAGCAAGTACAAACCATGGCAACTTTTGGGCTCTCCTCCACTTTCGTATCTCGGCTGGAGATACTGTATTGAGAGACCACCTCCAGAGTGTAGCTAGAAATGCTACATACACATCCCCTGATATTCAGAATCAGTTGATAAGCATACTTGGTGACCAGATTTGTGATACAATCTTAAGAAAAGTTAACAGCAGTCTATGCTATACTGTGATTGCTGATGAGGTAACTGATTGCTCTAACAAAGAACAACTCTGCATTGTCTTAAGATATGTTGAGCCTGACACTTCTTTTATCAGAGAGGATCTTGATACATTTCTAGAATGTGATAGTGGCACTTCTGGCAAAGCCTTAGCTGACAAGATGCTTGCTTTTGTCAGAAATCACCTGGATCCGTTAAAGATGCGTGGTCAGGCCTATGATGGGGCTAGCAACATGTCTGGAAAGACAAATGGAGCTGCAGCTAGAATATCCTCTCAATATCCACTAGCTTTATATACCCATTGCACTTCTCACTGTTTAAACTTGGCAGTTGTAGCTTCCTTTGAAGAAGTGAGTGTCCGCAACATGATTGGTGTTGTAAATCGAGTGTCAGTTTTTTTCTTTGCACACCCCAAGAGGCAAAACAAATTGGAAGAGGCTATACAAAATACACAGCCGGAATCAAAAGTGGTAAAGCTAAAAAATCTCTGTAGAACACGATGGATTGAACGCATCAATGCCCTTGATCGTATCAAGAACCTTCACTCCTCCATAGTAGCTTGTTTTGAGAGTATTTCATCTGAAGGTTCTCGAATGTGGTCTCCAGACTCTGTGACAGATGCTAGTACTCTCTTGCAGGCAATCATCACCACAGAATTCCTCAGTGCTCTTGTGATTACAAATGGATGTCTACAATATCTCAGGGGACTCACAATAAGTCTTCAGGAAGAGGCCAAAGACATAGTTCAAGCTGTGTCTGAGATCAAAACTGTGACGTCATCTCTCGAGCAAGTCAGAGAGAATGTTGACTCCTACCACAGTAGATGGTTTGAAACAATCTCAGAAATGTGTAGAGAAGTGGGAGTTATACCATCAATGCCCAGAATATGTTGCCGTCAGCATCACAGAGCCAACACACCTGCATCTGATCCTTCTGAATATTTTAGAAGAAATATCACAGTTCCCATATTGGACCATCTTCTTGCTGAGTTTGACAGGCGGTTTAGTTTACACCAAAAAACTGCTTTTCAAGGTTTTTACTTGGTACCATCAGTATTGGTGAAAAAAGATCTTGAAACTGTATCTGATGTGTTGATGAAAGTGGGAGAGTATTATGATTTAGATCTTCCAAACATCTCTTCTCTTTGTGGTGAGATTCACAACTGGTACAGCAAGTGGAAATCTGAAGAGGAAAATCACGGTTTAGCTTCACTTCCTTGAACTCTCTCATCAACATTGCCCCGAATCTCTAGCTTTTTCCCTAACATTAAAGTTCTTGCAACTATTCTCTGCACACTCCCAGTGACTTCATGCTCTGCTGAGAGATCCTTTAGTGGGCTTAAGCGAATTAAAACAGCCCTTAGATCTAGCATGAGTAATGAACGGCTTTCAAACCTGACTCTACTGCACATGCATCCTGATGTACCAATTGATATCGAAGAGGTCATTAATGAGTTTTCTAGGCGTCATCCTAGAAGAATAACATTAATATGAAAACTCTCAGTCAATTATTCTATTAATGGCATTTTGCTTTTCTGTTTTCAAAATTTAACTATAGTTTGAATGAACGAATACTACATTTCATACCTGTCAACTACAACTTAGCAGAGATTTGCTTAGTACCTGTATCGTGTTATAATTTTTTGCCCCCCCTTTTCTGAAATCCTGGCTACACCCCTGGTATGCATGCATTTTCTGTGTTGCGTGACTGTTTATGTGACTGTGTATGTTTGATTGTACCTCGGAGAGAGGAAGTGGGTTACGTTCTACACACAGACGCATCTGGAGCAGCGATTGGTGGATGTCTTCACGTGCGACGAGATGGAGAGGAGCTTCCGGTGGCATTTTACTCCAGGCAACTAAGAGGACCGGAAGTACGCTATAGCATCACCGAGAAGGAAGCCCTAGCAGTAGTGGCGTCTCTCGACCACTTCGAGTGTTATTTATATGGCAGAATGGTTGAAGTAGTAACTGATCACAAGCCCAACCTGGCTCTAGTGTCGGGCGAATCGCAGTCGGGATTAAACCCCCGTCTACGCCGCTTCGCACTTAGGCTGATGGGTAGGGTGGAGACCATGAAATATCTGCCTGGCCCGGAACTATCATCTGCTGATGGTCTAAGCAGGATGTGGGCCGATGGACTGGTCAGCGGTTCTCGAGCTGAGAAAGGGGGACCGGATGGGAGACCGAGAGATGTGAGCCACTCTGAGGAACTGTTGGAGTCGTTGGGTCCTCTGAAGATGGGGTTGACTGGGGATGCCAGTCTTGAGAAAGGGGGATGTGGAGGCCCCACGCCCCCAACACGTCTGGAGAAGGAGTCATCAGGGGAACTAGAAGAATGAAGAGTGTTCCGGGTACGAAGAGCAAGCTGGTGAACTCTGAACTCATTTAGATAGGTGTGGCAAGTATGCCCGCGCACGGCACATACTTGCACACGGAACATACATATATTTGCACACGGCACCATTACGCATGTCAGTAGATAGAACATTCTAGAATAGATTATTTGTGCGTGCAAACTGGTCATGACTGGATTGTGTCAGTTAGTATATAAGGAGACTGCCTTCTCATCCAGTCTCTGTCTTTTCTGTGTCACCTTCTTCACGTACCTGCGTATCATCAATATTAACTTAAAACTTGCTATTTGAAGCGCACCTGCGGGCGGGCGAGCTGAGGAAGACTGTTGGCCAGATCAGAACTGGTGGCAGCCGCAGTGTTCGAGAGCGGTCAATCTCACAAATACTGTTACGCACGGCTTATAACCATGACAAAGAGCGCATTGACTTACCACCGCCACTAACTCGAATAGAAATGGAAGTCCCTTAAGTTTTCAAGTTTGAACTGCACCCGCAAAAGAATTCAAAACGGTAAACAATTCAATTTCTAGTATGATACGGGTACTGATCGGTTACCTGCTGAGGTGCAGGGCACACAAAGATACACTTATCAGGAATATGCATAGTTACCGTTGGCTTTTACTCATAAAGTTGTGTGTGGCGGAAATTTGCAGTCGCGAGTGGTAGCCAGGCACTTTGCCCAGCCACGCCTCTCCGAGGTCTTGCTGGGGGCCTGCGCGCCTCGGCCATGCCCGAGGCACACCCTTTGTGCAGCTGTCTCTTATCATTCCCTCTTTATTGTGTCAGCTGCACATACCCCCCCACACGCAACTACAAATTGTCACAGGTAGCCCTACGCCAACCTAGGGTACCCGGAGAAACAGCTCCCTCACTCTAAAACTCAATCCCCCTTCACTACAAATGGGGTGTGGTGGGTGGGAGCTTCTCTGTTGCAGGCCCCTCTGACAGCTCTTTCATTGCTCATTTTTTATTGATTCCAATTGATGCTCATTACACGAGGCCGGGCCCCTCTTATACCGCGTCACGTGCCGGCCTCGCCCACGGCCGTTTGGCCCTTCCCCTTTAACCGCCGGTAACCTCGGTACGCTGCGCTACACCTGCCGTTACTTGCTGAGGTGCAGGGCACACGAAGATACACTTATCAGGAATATGCATAGTTACCGTTGGCTTTTACTCATAAAGTTGTGTGTGGCGAAAATTTGCAGTCGCGAGTGGTAGCCAGGCACTTTGCCCAGCCACGCCTCTCCGAGGTCTTGCTGGGGGCCTGCGCGCCTCGGCCATGCCCGAGGCACGCCCTTTGTGCAGCTGTCTCTTATCATTCCCTCTTTACTGTGTCAGCTGCACATACCCCCACAAAAACCCTGCCAACAAGACCCCTGGGAGAGCCCCGACTGCTCCGACCCGCACACACGCCCACCGGCCCACTAGGACTGACTGCCTCCCACCCTCGTCCACACATACATAACTAGACAAGAGAATCAATGGCAATAAACACTACGAATATAGTGGAACAGTAACAGACAATGTCAATAGGTCTACTTGGTCCGGCTGCTCTCCGCCGACCCGAACCTCTCAGTCCATTTCTTTGCCGAGGAGGCCTGTTTCCCTCCTTCGTCCCGAATGTATCCCCGGTATTCCCTACTCCTCCACCGGCCCAGAGCTTTAACATCGTCCTCCGAGGCTCCCCCCGCCGATGCCGCCGTAGCGGCGCCAATGCGGAAGCTGTGGCCCGAAATGTTCGCCTCGGGTAGTCCCTTCTCGACCAGTGCCCTCTTGACTTCGGCCACGAAGTCCCTCCAGGTGAGACCAGAGCCATTACCGTCCTTGAAGAAGGGTCCCGAACCCGCTCCTCTGTCCACCATGAACCTCAGCACGGCCTTGACTGGACACAAGGCGGTGTCTGTCCGATGTAGCGTCACCCAGGCGCCTTCCCTCAGCCTGTCCGTCTTGGACTCCTTTATCCTGACCCTGATCCAACGGGAACTCCTGTCACTGTCTAACTGTACGTCCTCCCACGACAAGTGAGCTCCCCGGTCGAACACCCCGGATTCTGGAGCCAGTGCCTCGCCTGCCCTGAGGCAGCCGAAAAAACACATGCAGGCAGCTGCCCACAGCATTGTTCCTCTTTGTCCCTTGGACGTCCAGACGTCTAGCATCGCTCTCATGTGGATCTCTCTCACCGGCTCCCTCGCGTGGCCCCTGTTGCCTCCCACGGCGTCCAGCCAAGCCAGACCCTTCTTCAACTGGGTCAGCCTGTCCATCTCACTCCAGTCCGGTGCCCTCATGCCAGCCTTGATCTGGGCCATGCGGAGACCTGCCAGGTGATACTTCACTGTTCCCTTTTTCATCCCTTGCTTGGCTAACAGCGCCACGTAAGCAAGGGCCTTGTCCTCCGTCACCGGCAGCGGCTCCTCCCCCAGATCCTTGCACCAGGCCGAGTACTTACCCCACGCCGAGGCATACCGCCTCTGCGTGAGGGGCGCTATCGATGCGTCGATAGCAGCCTCCACAACTTGCTCCACTCCTGCTCTGACCACGATTGATTCGCCCTGGACAGCACCTCCAGGAGCTCCCTCGGTACCTCCACCGGCTCCGACCTCCGTACCTGCATGGTGAAAAGAGCGCTGTCTAATCTGTACCTAGACAGGTCGTCTGCCACCCCGTTGTCCACCCCCCTGACGTGCACCACCTTCACTGACATCGAGAGGGCTGCCTCTACGCACGCCAGGCACCGTAGCAGGTGCATGGACCACTTCTCCTTGCATGTTCCCGACCCGACGGCCGCCACCACCGACATGTTGTCGCACTTGGCCGTCGCCGCTCTTCCTTTCCATCGAGGTCCCCAGACCGCCGCTGCCACTACGATCGGCAGCAACTCCTTGGGCATGATGCTCCACTCCGCAGAACCCGGCAGGTCCTCCCAACGCAGTTGGAACCATTCCCCCTGCCAGGTTGCTCCGCACCCCCAGGTCCCGGACGCGTCCGAGTACATCACTTCCTGGGGGCTTCCGTCCGTTACCACTGTCTTCATGAGCGAGGTCCCGTTCCACCTCGATCCGAACTGGTACCACCATTCAATGTCGGCCCTCGCCTCCACGTTGAGTCTCACTCTCCGCTCTCCCCGCTTCACGGTGGATAGCAAGTCCTGGAGCCTCCTCTTGAACGACCTGCCTGGCCGCACCGCCTTGCATGCGTGGTTGAGGGACCCCACCAGCGACTTCAAGTCCCTCCTCTTGCACGATTTCATTCCCCTCCATCTCGCCAGGAGGTTGTTTAACTCTGACAATTTCTCCTGAGGCAGCCTCACCTCCAGCTTGACCGAGTCTATCTCTATTCCCAGGAAGGTCAGCACCGTGCTGGGTCCCTCCTCCTTGTTCGGGTCCAGCGGCATGCCCAACCTCAGGCACGTCTCCTTGAACACTTCCATGGTCCTCCTGCACTCATCAGTGCCTCTGCGCCCCACCGCCACGAAGTCGTCGATGTAATGCCGGAGCCACACCGCACCTCGCTCCGTGGCGATCCACTCAATGGCGTCACCCAGGGCCGTGAACAACAGCGGAGCCGACCTCAGGCCGAACGGGAGGGTGCCGTCCACGAAGGTCACCTCATTCCCAACAACCACCTGTCCCTCGGGTGGACGGGAACGTTCCTGTAGGCTGCCTTGACGTCGGCTTTGGCCAGCAAGGCACCCTCCCCCAGCTCCTGAACTCTACTCACCACGTCGTCCAGGGACGTGTACCTCACACTAGACAGGACCTTGTCAATGCCGTCGTTGACGCTGTGACACTCCGGCGCGGACAGGTCCACTATCAACCTCCACCTGCCTGGTCGGCCCTTCTTGGGAATCACTCCAAACGGCGAGTACTGCACTCCCACGGTGCTCACTTCCCATATCCTCCTTTCCCGCACCTCCTTCTCCAGGTACTCTTTGATAACTTGGCCCCGCTGCAAGGCTTCGTACATTGTTCCACGTCTCTCTTTCAGCACGGCCTTGCTTTGGTCGTGACCCAGACGGAACCCTTCTCTGACGCCTCTGGCCAGGAACTCCACCCACTCCTTGTCCGGGTGCTCCCTCAGATCCTTTTCCCACTGTTGCCACACCAGCGGAGTGACCACCTCCTCCGCTCCAGGCAGCACCTTGCTGCTCGGGCCCTCGGATCTCCTTTCCAGATCCACCAGTTGGCTCGTGTAACAGTACCCTGCAAAAGTGACCACCCCCGTCAGCTTTTGCCCACTGACACACCCTGCCGCCTTAACTACGTGAGTGCATGTGTGTCCCTACCACCCACTACCGCTGCCCTCCCCCCTAAGTACCCACAACCCACACCACCGTCTAGAGCTACGCGACCCACATGCACCCACACTCGCTCACTTCACCACAGGTACGCCCACTATTTACTATCTAACCCATCCCCGCCCAAATTCAGGGAAAACGTTGATCAAAACAATTCATCAGTACATGCCCGACAATTGGGATACAGACAAAATCAGTACATGATCCTGGCTAGCTAACTAGGACGAGCTAGCTCTGTCCTTCCCGAGTCCAGCGCGAGAGCACTGGTAGACCGGGTGCTCCCCTCCACACTTTCTGCACACGTGCTGGAATTTGCATTTAGCTCCGTAGGAGCACTTGTCCGCTTCACTGTTGTACTTAAAACAGTGTCTCGATCCTTTGTCCCCTTCGGCCCTCCTGCCGGACACTCCTCCGCCACCGACCGAACGTCTCGAGTCCCCTCTCGACTCCTCTCTCGGCTCGTTCGCGGTGTGGACCACGTCCAGCAACAGCGACAGGTTCTCGACCTCCCACTGGACGTCGCTCTTGCCTGCCGCCTCCTGCCGGAACCTCCGGTCGTACCTGGCCACCTGACCCCATCGGTACCTTCTGGCCAACTTAAAAATGGATTCGCGGTAGGCCGCCAGCGGCACCCACATCTCGGGCTTGCTGGAGGCCCACGCCACCTGGAACAGGGTGAAGCAGGTGCTCCACCCTGACAGATCTGGAACTTCCTTGGGCGGTTTCCTTTTGCCGCCTCCGTTCTCGCCACCTTCTCCTGGACTGGCCCTCCAGTCCCCAGCCTCTCCCGGGCCGTCATCGAACACCGGGAAAAACGCAAAATCCACAAATGCTCCATCCTGGATCCTTTCCACCACCGTCGCCGGTAAGGGAGCCACATTTTTTACCAGGTGAACCACTTTAGACCCCTTCTTGTCGGCGCTCCCTCCTGCCTTGGACCCCTTCAGTCCGTCCAAAAGTTCCTGTACCAGAGGGTTCCCCCCTCCCACGACACTGGCAGTTGACTCCACCGCCCCTTTCCTTTTGGCAGCCGCCGCCAGGTCCGCCACCTCCTCTGTGATCACACACACAGAAGCAGAATAAAATGTCAAACATGGCCCACCCGAGTGGCCTTCCCTTTCATGAACGACCGTGTCCCCCATACCTGTGCCCCACACATTCCGAGCCCACTCGACAGGCACCCCACCACGGGTGCGCTGTCCTCTTTGCTCGTCCTTGCACTAACAGCCGGGAACCCGTAGGCCCCTGCGCCCCGTCCCCACAGAACCTTTGTTACCACCAACGGGCCGACCCAGCGATCCATCCCACGCTGGGTCCCCACACCTCGTTTCCTGGACCCCTTGGTCCCCAACAAACCTGAGACTGACCCAGCGGAAACAACCACTGCTGGGTCACCATCAATCTACCACGGCATCCTCCCCAGTTCGGACCTCCGACCTGGGCCATTGCCGACATAATAACTCCTGGCCGAGGCGCTCCAGGTGTCTAAACACCCGCGCCTCGATCCCCACTTGGGCCCCTTGGTCCCTGGACCTACTGGTCCCCACCAATATAGGGTGACTCTCCCGGCAGAATCATCCACCACCGGGAGACCATCACCCACCACGGCATTCCCAGGGCGGACCACCGCCCCGAGCCAATGCCAACCATTGCGTGCTAGCTAGTGACTAGTGCGACCTACCCCCCCTGTACCCTATCTAGATCTACACGGAAGTCCAGAGCGCCCTTCCACAGGAGCGACTCCCTTCCCCTACCAGGCCCCCCTTTCACGTCGCTCACCACCCGGCGACTCGGTCCAGGCCCACCATTAACCATTCCGTGACACTTCCACCACGCCTACACCGGCGGGTCCCACAAGTCACGCCTCGGCCCCTACAGTGCGGACCTCCGACACTGCCCAACGGCCGCTCCTATCCTAACTACCAGCTACAGATGTCCCATGTACATGCAACCTACCCTGCCCCACTGAACGTCCCACTGGGCTGGGCCCACGTTCCTTACCACCAGGCCGCCTGGGTACCACCCCGGCCAACCATCCTTAATGCAGGTACCCAAGATGACTTCTTATCACTAACGCCCTCTATGGCCACTGCTAACACTCACCCACTGGGCGCCCATACAAAGTCCACTGATCTCGTCACGCACAACCATAGTGCGGAAGTGAGCGTCAGGAACGTTTGCCCTTGGCTAACCAGTCTACCAGCCCCACGTTCCTGTTCACAGACCACTCCGCTCACCCCCTCACTGACGTGCCAAAAACAAAAACAAAAACAAAACTCCACTTCATACTCCAATCCCCCCCCCCCCAGGACATACCCTTTCTCTCTGGCAACCTCTCATTGAATAACTTGAACAGAGCTGTCACCTGCTCCGTTAACCTTCCAATCCCCCTGGTATTCTTTTCCACCGCCGAGCTACCTCCCTCCACTACGTCGTCGACCTCGCCGACGTCCGACTCCTCACTCACTACACTGTCCTCCTTCCTCCGCTTAGGAACCGGAGAAGCTTCTCTGTTGCGGGCCCCAGGACCATTCCTGGCGCTCGCTCTGACAGCTCTTTCATTGCTCATTTTTATTATTGATTCCAATTGATGCTCATTACACGCGGCCGGCCCCTCTTATACCGTGTCACGTGCCGGCCTCGCCCACGGCCGTTTGGCCCTTCCCCTTTTACCGCCGGTAACCTCGGTACGCTGCGCTACACCTGCCGTGTCTTCTTCAGTTGTACCAGTATAACTTACTATGAAGTATCTGTATTTGCTAAGGAGCTATATTTGCAATACTTCTAAAGTATTTTGACCCCAACTCTGGTGTCTTTTCCACATTATATCGGGCAATATAAGTAACCATCACATACAGGGCTAGCAGAAATGCAATGATTTGATGTTGGCCATTAAATTGAAAGTGACCTTTCATAGCATATACATAGCTAGCTACACTCAACCCACTATGTACCACATATAGATGGGCATTAATTAGGACTGCACATGCCCTATTAATTGCCTTATTTAATTGTGTGATGTGCTGTGACATTTGCCCTGTGATTGGCTCTGCTACCAACATATACATGCATATATGTCTTACAGGGATGGAGCTGTAGTCCAGGGAGCCATACAATGTCTACTACAGGGCCTAACATGCAGATCAGCTCTCTTTAAAGTCTCCATTGCGTGGGCGGGTTGTCTGCTTACTCCACAGAGTCCTTTCCATCTAGTGAGTGACCTAAACTCAATACATGATAGTTGAATTGTACCTACATTTAGTTGTTGATTTATGTTTTGTTGTTGTTGTTTTTTTCCTTACTTTATTAATGAAATGGACATCGTATTGTCCATTTGATGGCCTAATATAAAGGACCGTCATGCAGGGTTTCATGCGTGATTTTCACTGGGGGTGGGAGACACTGTATAATTAACCATGTGTCCACTTCATTAGGTCACCATGTGTCCACTTCATTAGATCACCATGTGTCCACTTCACTAGGTCACCATGTGTCCACTTCATTAGGTCATCATGTGTCCACTTCATTGGGTCACCATGTGTCCACTTCACTAGGTCATAATGTGTCCACTTCATTGGGTCACCATGTGTCCACTTCACTAGGTCACCATGTGTCCACTTCATTAGGTCATCATGTGTCCACTTCATTGGGTCACCATGTGTCCACTTCACTAGGTCACCATGTGTCCACTTCAGTTAGGTCATGCGTCTGTGTGTCCAACGTCATTGGGTCACCATGTGTCCACTGTCCCTAGGGTCACCAGGTGTCCACTTCATTAGGTCATCATTGTACACTTCATTGGGTCACCATGGTCCACTTCACTAGGTCACCATGTTGTCCACTTCATTGGTCATCATGTGTCCACTTCATTGTCACCATGTGTCATCTTCATTGGGCATCAGTGTCCACTTCATTGGGTCACATGTGTCCACTTCATTAGGTCGTTGCGGGGGGGATGGTGTGGGTCCACTTCACAGGTCACCAGGTGGTCCGGCCGCGAAAAATTGGTTCATTAAGGTCCCATGTGTCCACTGCATTAGGTCCCATGTTCCACTTCACTAGTCACCAGGTGTCCACTTCATTGGTCATCATGTGGTCCACTTCACTAGGTCCCATGTGTCCACTTCATTAGGTCATCATGTGTCCACTTCAACTGGTCACCATGTGTCCACTTCATTATGTCACCAATGTGGTCCACTTCATTAGGTCATCATGTGTCCACTTCACTAGGTCATCATGTGTCCACTTCACTAGGTCATCATGTGTCCACTTCACTAGGTCACCATGTGTCCACTTCATTAGGTCATCATGTGTCCACTTCATTAGGTCATCATGTGTCCACTTCACTAGGTCACCATGTGTCCACTTCATTAGGTCACCATGTGTCCACTTCATTAGATCATCATGTGTCCACTTCACTAGGTCACCATGTGTCCACTTCATTAGGTCATCATGCGTCCACTTCATTATGCGGGTTTGCATTTAGGGGGGGCGAAAGGGGGCATTTGCCCCCCTTGGGTTCTAAATGCCCCCCCTTGGATTCTAAGTGCCCCCCACCCTTTTGAAAGAACCGATATTTATTAAGAGAAAAATGTAAACCAAATTAATAATAAACAATATTCACACAGCAATTCGTCTAGGGTTTTTGTTCCATACTGTAATAATGTCATTTAATTGTGTAGATGAGAGCGTCTCGGGTGTCTCCATGGCTATTTTCATCAAATAGGATAATTGTTATTGCCCAATTCGATTTCGAATTCGTGTTTTAATTAGTTTCATTTTGGAGAAGCTCCTTTCCACTGAAGCAGTGCTGACAGGGATAGATAGACATATGTTTGCCAGGGTGCTAATGTTTGGAAAAATTTCACTACGCATATCACTTGTGGTGAGCTCTTTCAACTGCAAGTGCAGGTTACCTTTCGGCTTCTTCGATAAGTAGCTTCGAAATGTTTTCCACTCCTCTCGGGTTTCGCGGGAAATAAGAGCTTCTTTGGTGTATTCATCTCCACCAGCAGTCTTAGCAGGCAGCTCTGCACCATAGTGAGCTAATAGTACATCTATTAAGTCCTCACCATATGTATGGAAGTCAGAAGAGTCAGCAGCTGGCACTTTCTTCGGATCAAAGATGCCAAATGAGGAGACAATATCTTGTGAAATAAATCTGATGGATATGTTTGCCTTCAGCATCCTGATAAACGGTTCAGCCACTTGTCCTTGGAATGTAGCAATGCTTTCCGTGGTTAACGTGATGTCAGTGACTTCTTCGATCTCATTCTTTGCATCCATCAGTTCTAATACCCAGTTAGCAGCAGGTAACCTGGCATCATCA